>WNFC01001392.1_pt1 | contig 27278 bp, 31 predicted proteins | sample 5400541 | NCBI WGS metagenome assembly WNFC01 (sample SAMN13153342, study PRJNA577476) | soil metagenome | isolation source: 120 cm saprolite under Douglas fir tree site 2 hole 2 replicate 1 | place: USA:California | collected 2015-04-18 | reverse complement strand
GTGTCTACGAGGAGTGGCGTGCCCTCGGCGCGCCGGTCGAATGGCTCGACGGCGCCGGCGTCGCGGCGGCGACCGGCGCCGCCGGCTATCTCGGCGGCTGGCGGCGGGCAAGCGGCGCGCAACTCAATCCCTATGCGCTCTGCCAGGGCCTGGCGCGGGCGGCGGAGAATCACGGCGCCCGCATCTTCGAGCGCAGTGCCGCCGTCGCCATCGCGGCGTCGGGCGGCCGCCCGGTCGTCACGGCCAATGGCCGGCGCTTGCGCGCGCGGAAGCTCTTCCTGGCGACCAATGGCTATACCGCTGCCCTGATCGCCGACGAGGATCGCTCGATCATTCCGGTCCAGCTCTACCATGTCGCAACCAAACCCCTGTCGGCGGCGCGTCGTCGTCTCGTCAACCCCGGCGAAGGCTGCTTCACCGATCTGCGCAAATCCGGCGGCTTCGGCCGCTACGACATCGACGGCCGCCTGATCTCGGGCGGCGCCGTCTTCGCCGGCGCGCGGCCCGGCTACGGCGAGGCGCACGCGCGCAAACGCATGGCGGAGCTCTTTCCCGCCTTCGGCGGCCGGCCGGAGGACATCGAGATCGAGACCTATTGGGAAGGCTGGTGCGCGGTCACCGAATCGTTCCTGCCGCGCTTCCAGGTTCTCGCACCCAATATCTATTCGGTCGGCGGCTTCTCGACGCGCGGTGTCGCCCTGGCGCAGAATATCGGCCGCGTCGTCGCCGAGTTCCTCGCCGAGAACCGCACGCTCGACGAGGTGCCGCTGGAGACGGTCGACGGTGTCCATCGCATTCCCTGGCAGCGCATCAAGACCGCCGCCGCCCGCGCCATCTTCCCGGTCTATCAGGGTATGGACCGGGTCGGCTTGAGCTGAGGCGCGGCAAATCCTTGTGGTCACCCTGGCCCTTGTGATCCCCCTGGTGGCGCTGGCAAGCTGCGTCGCATCAGATAGCGGAGGCTCCGTCGATGTTCTCGTTGCAGGGCAAGATTTGCGTCGTCACCGGGGCCGGCCGCGGTCTCGGGCGCGGCATTGCGCTCGCTTATGCCGAGCAGGGCGCCGATGTCGTGCTGGCGTCGCGCACGCGGGCCGATCTCGATGAGGTGGCCGGCCTCGTCAAGGCGAAGGGCCGGCGCGCGCTCGTCCATGTCACCGATGTCGGCGAGACGGCGCAGCTCCAACAGCTTGCCGATGCCGCGGTCGCCGAATTCGGCCGCATCGATGTCTGGGTCAACAATGCCGGCGGCTTCTCCAACGTTCCCGGCGCCACCGCGGAGTGGCTCGACGTCACCGAGGCGGGCTGGGACGCGATGCTCGGCCTCAATCTCAGGGCGCAGGTATTCGGCGCCCAGGCGGCGGCGCGGGCGATGCGCAAATCGGGCAAGGGTGGGTCGATCCTCTTTCTCAGCTCGATCGACAGCCTCTACGCCGCACCCGGCGGGGAGGGCATCTACGGGGCCTGCAAGGCGGCGATCAACAACATCGTTCAGACCATGGCGGTCGAGCTCGGGCAATACGGGATCCGGGTCAATGCCATCGCGCCGGCGGTGATCGAGACGCCGCTGACGGCGCCGTGGCTCGCCACCGAGGCCGACCGTCGGGAGCGCGCCACTTTCTATCCGCTGCGCCGGGTCGGCCAGCCCGCGGACGTCGCCGGACGTCGCCGGCGCCGCGGTCTATTTCGCCTCGGACGAGGCTGGCTGGGTCTCGGGTGCGGTCCTCCTCGTCTCCGGCGGCTCGGTGATGACGAGCGATCCCTATCGCTACCTCATGCGCGTCAACAAGGGGTGAGCGCGGCGCTTGCTGACGCCCGGATTGGCTGCTATAGTTCCCGTTTTGTTCCTATCGCTCTTTGCCATGGTTAGCAACGAGAACTTTCGTCGGGGGCAGGGCGCTCACCAGATCTAGTCGCGCCCCCTGCATTGCGCCTGCATCGGCCGGAACACCCCCAACATGTTGTGTTCTCTCCGGAATGAGCGGCAGGCTGGCCGGCAAGAAGGCGTTGATCACCGCGGCAGCGGCCGGCATCGGTCGCGCCACCACCCTGGCTTTCGCCGCCGAGGGCGCCGAGGTGATCGCGACCGACGTCGACGAGAGGAACCTTGCAACCTTGCAGGGAAAGGGCATCACGACGCGCCGTCTCGACGTGCGCCACACCGCCGAGGTCGAGGCGCTGGCCAAGGAGATCGGCGCGCTCGACGTGCTCTTCAACTGCGCCGGCTACGTTCATCACGGCACCGTGCTCGAGACGACGGAGAAGGACTGGGACTTCTCCTTCGACCTCAACGTCAAGAGCATGTTCCGGATGATCCGCGCCTTCCTGCCGGCGATGTTGGCGAGCGGGCGCGGCGCCTCGATCATTAACGTCTCTTCGGGCGCTTCCTCGGTGCGCGGCATTCCCAACCGCTTCGTCTACGGCGCGACCAAGGCCGCCGTCATCGGCCTCACCAAATCGGTTGCCGCCGACTACATCAAGCAGGGCATACGCTGCAACGCGATCGCCCCGGGCACCATTCAGACCCCGTCGCTCGATGACCGCATCAAGGCGCAGAGCGCCAAGGCCCAGAGCGGCACCGACGCCGTGCGCAGGGCGTTCGTCGAGCGCCAGCCGATGGGCCGGCTCGGCACCGCCGAGGAAATCGCCCATCTCGTCGTCTACCTCGCCAGCGAGGAGTCGAGCTTCACCACCGGTGGGTTGCACATCATCGACGGCGGCTTCAGTCTTTAGGTCGCGGGAATTGCTTCGCGACCGGATCCTTCGACAGGCTCAGGACGTCGTCAGCGTCGTCGCCATTCGAGGCGCCGCCTTGCGGCGGCTCCTCACGGTGATGGGACGCGGCGGCAGCTCGCTTACACTTCAAACGCTCAGAGAAGGAACGGACCGATGAAACTGCTGCGCTACGGCCCCAAGGGTCAGGAGAAGCCTGGCCTCCTCGACAAGGCTGGCAAGATCCGCGATCTCTCCGCCGCGGTCGCCGACATCAATCCCGAGACGCTGGCCCCCGCCGCGCTCGACAAGCTGCGCAAGCTCGATCCGGCGAGCCTGCCGCTGGTTTCTGGCGAGCCGCGACTCGGGCCGTGCCTGACCGAGATACCGAAGATCGTCTGTGTCGGCCTCAACTATACCGACCACGCCAAGGAGACCGGCGCCGCGATCCCCAAGGAGCCGATCCTCTTCATGAAGGCGACCTCGTCGCTCAACGGGCCCAACGACGATGTCATGCTGCCCAAGGGCTCGCAGAAGAGCGACTGGGAGGTCGAGCTCGGCATCGTCATCGGCAGCGTCACCCGCTACGTCTCGGTGCATGACAGCCTGAAGCACGTGGCCGGCTATTGCATCGTCAACGACGTCTCCGAGCGCGAATTCCAGATCGAGCGTGGCGGCCAGTGGACCAAGGGGAAGAGCGCCGACACCTTCTGCCCGATCGGGCCGTGGCTGGTCACCGCCGACGAGGTCGCCGATCCCGGCAAGCTCGACCTCTTCTGCGAGGTCAACGGCAAGAAGATGCAGAACGGCACCACCGCCAACCTGATCTTCTCGGTCGATCATATCGTCTCCTATATTAGTCACTTCATGACCCTGCTGCCCGGCGACATCATTCCGACCGGTACGCCGGCCGGGGTCGGGCTCGGGATGAAGCCGCCGGTCTTCCTCAAGCCCGGCGACACCATGCATCTCGGCATTACCGGCCTCGGCGAGCAGCGTCAGAAGGTAGTCGGCTTCCGCGAATAGATCGCGCAGGGGGCAACCTCCGCGAGCAAACGCGGAGGTTGCCCTGGGCTTCGCGAGCCTCTACGCTACGGTCGAGCGTACATCGTTGCTCGCAAGGGGCTCCATGGAGGACGGTCAACCGGGCTCTTCCCGGCCGGAAGCGTTACCGACAGGCCGCCGCGTCGAAGCACAGGTCAAGTGGTTCAACGCGGCGAAGGGCTTCGGCTTCGTTGCCATGTCCGATGGGTCGCCGGATGCCTTCCTGCCGATGGCGATTCTGCGGCGCGCCGGCTATGACGATGCGCGCGAGGGCGCGAGCATCGTCTGCGAGATTGGGTCCGGGGCCCGCGGGCCGCTTGTCCTCAATGTCCTCAATCTCGATAACAGCACCGCATCCGAAGGCGGCGAGCGGGCGGGTCCGACCGAGTCGCTTGACGGCACGGTCAAATGGTTCGAGCCAAGCAAGGGCTATGGCTTCATCGCGCCCGATAGCGGCGGCAAGGACATTTTCGTCCACGTCACCGCACTGCGCCGCAGCGGCTTGGCCGCACTCGACCCTGGCCAGCGCGTCCGCGTCGAGGTGATCAGCGGCAGGAAGGGCCTCGAGGCCGATCGGATTATGCCCATCTGATCGGACCAGCGACGGTGTCGCCATCGTTACTAGCATCACCAGGGGTGACGCTAGCCTCGCGAAAATGTTACGGATAAGAGACAAGCGCGGGGCAGGGTCGTCCGGCGCGGGAGGAGACGCCGGCATGGACTTGCAGGACACGCTCAAGACCTATCGGCTGTTTTCCGGCTCCTACGACTTCCTCTTCGGCCCGGTCTTCCACCCCGGGCGGAAGGAGGCGGTGCGCATCGCCAATGACCGTCCCGGCCAGCACATCCTCGAAGTCGGTGTCGGCACCGGCCTGTCGCTGCCCTTTTTTCGCAAGGACGCTCGGGTCACCGGCATCGACGTCTCGACCGAGATGCTGGCCAAGGCGCGGCGGCGGGTGGCGCGGCGCAAGCTCTCGCAGGTTGAGGCGTTGGTCGAGATGGACGCCGAGCAGCTGACCTTTGCCGATGATTCGTTCGATGCGGTGATCGCCCTCTACGTCGCCTCGGTGGTGCCCGACCCCGCACGCTTTGCCGCCGAGATGCGGCGCGTCTGCATACCCGGCGGCACAATCGTCGTCGTCAATCATTTCATGAGCGAGAATGCGCCGATGCGTTTCATCGAGAAGCGCCTGGCACCGCTCGCCGGCAAGATCGGCTTCCACGCCGACTTCCCGCTCGACGAGTTCCTGGCGGTGAGCAAGCTCGGCGTGCGCGAGACGCGGCCGAGCAACCTCTTCGGCTATTGGCGGCTCCTGCGTTGCGTCAACGACAAGCCGCATAGCCCGGCGGCGGCGTGAGCGTTCAGCCGGCCGGGCGGGGCGCCGCTTTCTTGCCGCGTCGGCCGCCGACATAGACCTCGCAGCTCGTCGTGTTGTGGTTGCGGAAATAGTAATCCTCCGTCGGCTTGCCGAGATGCTCGGGATCCCAGAGATTGGTGCCGTTGCCCTTGGCGACGGGGAGCGTCTCTGCGCCCTCGGTGCCGACGAAGCGGGCCACTAGCCTGTCGGTGCGCAGGAGGTTGAAGCGTTGCAGGGCGCAGGCGCGGCTCATCTTGTCGTCGCGTTCGCCGACTGCCCAATAGGGCTTCTTGGAAGTTATCACGACCTGCTCGCCTGCCGCCGGGCTGACGAGGACGGCGCTGCCGAGCACGAGCAACACGCAGAGCGTGCCGCCGATGACTTTCAGGATTCGCGCGATGATCATTGCTTCCTCATATCAGCCACGCGTAAAGGAAGCCTTGCCAAGGTCGCCGATCCTCTCGAATCCTAGATGAAACACGTCCGGTTGCGAGGAGAGGGAGAGAGGACGCCATGAACCGCAAGCTAAACCCATCGACGATCGCCGCGCCGGGCGGGCGCTACACTCACGCGATCGAGGTACCGCCGGGGGCACGCTGGCTCGTGGTGTCCGGCCAGGTCGGCGTCGCGGCCGACGGCAGCACGCCGGTCGATATCGGCGACCAGACCGAGAACTGCTTCCGCAACATCGCGGCGATCCTCGCCGAGGCCGGGATGAGCCTCGCCGATGTCGTCAAGCTCACCATATTTCTCACCGGTGAGGAGCACATTGCCGGTTTCCGTACGGCGCGCGATCGGCTGATTGGCGAGGCGCGTCCGACCTCGACCCTGGTCGTGGTCTCGCGGCTGGTGCGGCCGGAGTGGCTGGTCGAGGTCGAGGCGCTGGCGGCGAAGGTCTGAGCCGCTTCAGGTCGAACTCCGGCGCACGCTTTCGCGGTAGAAGACGTAGAGTCCGCTGCCGACGATGATCGCGCCGCCCACCAGCGTCGCGCGATCGGGCAGGTCACCGAAGACGAGATAACCGAGCGCCGTCGCCCAGATCAGCTGGGTGAAGCTGAACGGCGCCAGCACCGAGGCGGGCGCCCGCTTGAACGCGTTGATGATGCAATAATGCCCGGCGCCGGCGAGCACGCCGGTCGCAATCATCAGGCCCCAGCCGGCGAGGTCGGGCGTCTGCCAGACGAATGGCACGGCGACGGTAGCGATGGCAGCGCCCGAGGCGGCGGTGAAGAAAAGGCTCGTCTCGACCGGGTCGGTGCGCGCGACGAGCCGGGTTGCGATCTGGTAGAACGACGAGATGGCGGCGGTGGCGAGCGGCAGGAGCATCGCCCAATGGCTGACGCCGAGCGCCGCCCCGCCACCCGGCCGGACGATGATGAGGACGCCGAGGAAACCGACCAGCACCGCCGACCAACGCCGCGGCCCGACCTTCTCGCCGAGCAGCGGCACGGAAAAGGCGGTGAGCAGCAGCGGCTGCGCGAAGGCGATCACCGTTGCCGTCGCCAGCGGCAGCAGAGCGATCGCCGAAAAATAAATCACGGTCGAGCCGATCTGCAGCAGCGAGCGTGTCAACTGCAGGCGCAGCTGGCCGGTCTGCATGACGGCGAGGTTGCGGCGCACCGCGAAGAACGGCAGCAGCAACGCCAAATGGAAGACGAAACGTCCCCAGGTGACCTCGATCACCGGGTAGCTTCGCGTCAGGTACTTGGCGATGGCGTCGGCGGCGACGAAGAACACCATGGTCAGCAGCATCAGCAGGATGCCGTGGCCAAGCGCGCGCGAATCAGCGGCGCGCGACGCGGCCGATCGTTCGGCGGCACGGCGCACCGTCTCGCCGATCGATTCCGTCTGCTCGATCACGCTGTCTCCGCTGGTCAGCGCGCCTCGAACGCCGCGAGGAAACGGGCCAGATTGTCGCCGAGCGCCGCACTCATGTAGCCGCCCTCCTGGATAAGAACGGTCGGCAGCCCGGCGGCGGCGATGCGTCGGGCGATCGCGGCAAAGCCGTCGCCGCTGACCTTGAGGACGCCGAGCGGGTCGTGCTCGGAGGCATCGAAGCCAAGCGAGACCAGGACGGCGTCGGGCGCGTGACGGCCGATCGCGGCGAGCGCCGTCTCGAGCGCGGTGAGCATCTCGCGGTCGCCGCTGCCATGCGCCAGCGGCAGGTTGAGATTGCAGCCGCGCCCGGCGCCGGCGCCGGTCTCCTCGGCATAACCGCAGAAAAACGGGTAGTAGTCGCCGGGATCGGCGTGCAACGAGGCGAAGAAGACGTCCGGCCGCTCGTAGAAGATCCCCTGGGTGCCATTGCCGTGGTGAACGTCGATATCGAGGATGGCGACGCGGCGGAGCGAGGAGCGCATGTGCTGCGCCGCGATCGCCACGTTGTTGAGATAGCAGAACCCGCCGGCCATGTCAGCATAGGCATGATGGCCAGGCGGCCGGCAGAGACCATAGGCGGCCGGCGCGCCGGCGAGGACGAGCGAAGCCGCATGCAGCGCGACATTGGCGCTGGCGACCGCCGCCTCCCAAGTGCCGGCGCCGATCGGGCAGGCGGTGTCGGCGGTGTGGTAGCCGACCAGCCCGGCGAGGCCGACCGGCCGGCGCGCCATGTGGCGGCCGGGATGGATGTTCGGCACGACCTCTTCGGCGGCCCCCGCCAGACCCTGCCAGCGTGCGTGGACGGTGGCGAGAAAGTCGAGATAGTCCTTGCCGTGCACGGCCTCGCGCGGGCCGGCGCCGAAATCGTCGGGTGCGACGATGCGATGTCCGGCGCCGCGTGCCGCGGCGAGCAGGGTCGCGGCACGCGCCGCAACCTCGGGATTGGCGACCACCGTGCCGCGTCGGATGAAGGTCTTCGGCTGATGTTTCTCGTGCGTCGGTGAATAGACGATCTGCATGGCTCTATATGTTCTCCAACCCGCACCACTCGGCGATGAAGAGCGCCGTCGCCTGGGTGCAACGTCGCACCGATTCGAGTTCGACGCGCTCATCGAAACCGTGAATCGAATCGGCGTTCGGCCCGTAGACGAGAGCGGGAATGCCGGCATAGAGGCCGAAGAAGCGCGCGTCGGTTGTGCCGGTAGTGGCGATCTCGGCGAGGGCCTCGCCGAAGACCTGCTGGTGCGCGCGGCCGAGCAGAGCGACGGCGTCCTCGCCGTCCTTCAGCACGTAACCCTCGGCCTCGAAGCCGTGATAGACGATCTCCGGCGGATTGTTGGCGAGGAAGCGGTTGGCCCCGGCGGCGTCGCGGATCGTCGCCTCGATCTCGCGCTTGGCATCGGCAATCTTCTGGCCGGGATAGATGGCGACGCGGACGTCGAAGACGCACCAGGCCGGCACGCTCGATGCCCAGTCGCCGCCGGCGATCTTGCCGATATTGAGATTGATCGGGTGCTCGACCCGCTGGTAGGGCGGATATTGTTCGCGCCGCCCGTTCCAGTCCTCCTCGAGACCGTGCAGCGCCTGCATGATGCTGAAGGCGGCCTCGATCGCGTTGGCGCCGGCGCGCGTCTCGCGGACATGGACGGGAATGCCGCGGACATGGACCTGGAACCAGAGGACGCCCACCTGGGCGCGGATCAGCTGGTTCCACATCGGCTCGGGGATCAGCGCGGCATCGGCCCGGTAGCCGCGCTCGAGGCAGGCGAGCGCGCCATTGCCGGTGCACTCCTCCTCGACGACAGACTGGACGTGGAGATCGGCGGCCGGGCGGTAGCCGAGCCGGGCGAGGGCGTCGAGGCTGGCGAGACATGCCGCGAGCCCGGCCTTCATGTCGCCGCCGCCGCGCCCGTAGAGCCAGCCTTCGGCGACGCGCGGCGCAAAAGGCGGGGTCGTCCACATATCGAGCGGACCGACCGGCACGACGTCGATGTGACCGTTGAGGATCAACGAGCGGCCTTTCACGCTGCGCGGGCGATGGCTGCCGACGACGTTGAAGGCGTTGTCGTATTCGACATGGACCGGCGAGAAGCCCGGCATGTGGCGGATCGCGTCGATCTCGATCTGCCAGCGATCGACCGCCAGCCCGCGCTCGCGCATCGCCGCCGCGACGAAATCCTGCGCCGTGTGCTCGGCCCCGCGCACCGACGGAAACTTGACGAGCTCCGCTGTCAGCGCAACCTGCTCGTCGAATCCGGCATCGACGGCGTTCATGATCGCGGTGGTAAGCGCGGCGTCGAGCATCGTCTTCGATCCTATCCATTTGGAGGGGCCGCCGTTGCGGCGGCCCGCCGGCCGGGACAGCCCTGCCCCCCACGATCAATGGCAATGATAATACGTCTACAAACGAGTAGGCGGAAGCGGGGGCGGCCATTAAACTGGTGGCGGACATCTTTGCAGCGAGTGAGACGCGATGCGGAACATCCAGGTCAACGGCGATCGGCTGTGGCGGTCGCTGATGGAAATGGCGAAGATCGGTGCCACCCAGAAGGGTGGTGTCTGCCGGCTCGCCCTCACCGATCTCGACAAGGAAGGGCGCGAGCTCTTCATCGCGTGGTGCCGCGAGGCCGGCTGCACCGTGCGCGTCGATCGCATGGGCAACATTTTCGCCCGTCGCCCGGGTCGCAATCCCGACGCGCCGCCGGTGATGACCGGCAGCCATCTCGACACCCAGCCGACCGGCGGCAAGTTCGACGGCGTCTACGGCGTCCTTGCCGGGCTCGAGGTCGTGCGCACGCTCAATGACCTCGCTTACGAAACCGAGGTGCCCGTCGAGATCGTCGTGTGGACCAACGAGGAGGGCTCGCGCTTTTCGCCGGCGATGATTGGCTCCGGCGTCTATGCCGGGGTGTTTTCGCTCGAGCAGGGGCTGGGCACCAAGGACAACGTCACGGGCGTCACCATGGGTGCCGAGCTCGAACGCATCGGTTTCGCCGGGCCGGAGCGATGCGGCGGTCACAAGGTCGCGGCCTATTTCGAGGCCCATATCGAGCAGGGTCCGATCCTCGAGGCCGCCGAGAAACCGATCGGCATCGTTCAGGGCGCGCAGGGTCAGCGCTGGTACGAGATCACGGTGACCGGCCAAGAGGCGCACGCCGGCCCGACGCCGATGAAACGGCGCCGTGACGCGCTGGTCGGCGCCGCGCGGATGATCGACGTGGTCAATCGCATCGGTCATGCCCACCCCCCGCATGCCTGCGCCACCGTCGGCTTCATCCAATCGAGCCCGAATTCGCGCAATACCATTCCCGGCCGCGTCTTCTTCACCGTCGATTTCCGCCATCCCGACGATGCGACGCTGAGCGAGATGGACGGTGAGCTGCGCGACGCCTGCCGCGATATCGCTCGACGCGCCCAGGTTGAGGTCGAGGTCAAGGATTTCTGGTACTTCCCGCCGACGCCCTTCGATCGGACCTGCGTCGACGCGGTCAGGCGGGCCGCCGCCGCGCAGAACTATCCGGCGATGGACATCATCTCGGGCGCCGGGCATGACGCCGTCTATATGGCGCGCGTCGCACCGACGGCGATGGTCTTCGTGCCCTGCGCCGACGGCATCAGCCATAACGAGGTCGAAGACGCCAAGCCGGAGGATCTCACGATGGGTTGCACAGTGCTGCTCAATGCCATTCTCGAGCGCGCCAACGCCGCGGATTGAGGGGAGGGGCGAGGATGACGAGTACTCAGCGGGCGGTCGGCACCGTGCAGATCGATGACGAACGCATGCGGGTCACCGAATGGCGTTTCGCCCCCGGCGCCGCCACTGGATTCCACCACCACGCACATGACTACTGCGTCATCCCGTTGACGACGGGAAAACTGCGCATCGCCAGCAAGGTGGGGATCAGCGAGGCCGAGCTCGTCACCGGCCGCTCCTACGCGCGCAAGGAAGGCGTTGAGCACGACGTCATCAACGTCAACGATTTCGAGTTCGTCTTCATTGAGATCGAGCTCAAGGAGAAGGCGCGGAGCGCGGGGTCGGGCAGCGGTCCCGAATCATAGTGTCACGCCCAACGCCTCCCTCCCTGCCGACCCGACGAGACGACGCCGCGTCCGGCGCCGCGTCTTCCTACGTCCTCGAGGAGCAGATCGGTCATTTGCTGCGCCGCGCCCATCAGCGCGCCACGGCGATCTTTCTTGCCGAGCTCGGCGAGAAATTCTCGGTGACGCCGACGCAATACGCCGCCCTCGTCAAGCTGCACGATCTCGGCGAGCAATCGCAGAACCAGCTCGGCCGTCTCACCGCGATGGACCCGGCGACGATCCAGGGCGTCATCAAGCGGCTCGAGGAGCGTCGGCTGATCGAACGCTCGGAGGACCCGGACGACAGGCGCCGTGCGACGCTGCGGCTGAGCGCAGCGGGCGAGGCGCTGGTGACGGCGATGATTCCCGCCGGCATCGCGGTCACCGCCGCGACGCTGGCACCGCTCGACACCGAGGAATGCAAGGTCTTCCTTGCGCTGCTGCGCCGGCTGACGTGAGGCTGATGCGGCGCTCCTCGGTTGTGGTGGTCGCCCGTCGCGTCGACTATGCTGAGACCTCTCGTCGCGCCGTTTGCCGGAGGCCGTGACGTTGCAGCGCGAAAACGTGATCTTCGTCGGCATCTGCGACCTTGCCGGCATCGTCCGCGGCAAGGGCTTTCCCGCGCAGGAGCTGAGCGCGCGCCTGCGTAAGGGCGTCGGCTTCACCCACAGCAACATCATGATGTCGCCCTTCGGACCGATCTACGAGACGCCGTTCGGGACGCAAGGCGATCTCATGCTGGTCCCTGATCAGACCACCAAGGTCGAGGTCGAATTCGGCGACGCGGCGGCGGAGCGCTTCTATCTCGGCGATCTGCTGACCACCGAGGGGGCGCATTGGGAGTGCTGTCCGCGCGATTTCCTCCGCCGCGCCCTGGCGCTTCTCGCGGCCGAGGCCGGCGTTGCCCTGCTCGCCGCCTTCGAGCAGGAATTCGTCTATACCGGCGTCGAGGAGCGGCCGGGTGCTTCCTACGCGCTCGATGCGTTGCGCCGCCAGGGTGTCTTCGGCGAGGCGTTGCTGGCGGCCCTGCGCCAAGCCGGTCTTACGCCCGATTCGTTCCTGCCGGAATACGGTGCGCGCCAGTACGAGATGACGATCGCGCCGACAATCGGATTGCGCGCGGCAGACGAGGCGGTGATCGGGCGCGAGATGGCGCGCGCCGTGGCGCAGCGCCTCGGCCATCGCGCCATCTTCGCGCCGATGCTCGAGCCGCACGGCATCGGCAACGGCACGCATATCCATTTCAGCCTGCGCGATTCGGCCGGCCGGCCGGTCCTTCACGATGCCGCCGGCCCCTACGGGCTTTCCCGTCTCGGCCAGTCTTTCGCCGCCGGCATTCTCCATCACATGCCGGCGCTGGCGGCGGTCACCGCGCCGTCGGCTGCGTCCTACTACCGCCTGATGCCCGACCGCTGGGCGCCGACCTGGGCCAATCTCGCCCGGCAGGATCGCGGCGCCAGCCTCAGGGTGTGTCCGATCTTCGCGCCGGCCGCCGAGGATGCAGCCCATCAATTCAATCTCGAATACCGCGTGGCCGATGCGGCGGCGAGCCCCTATATGGCGCTCGGCGCGCTCGTCCATGCCGGCGTTGACGGCATTCGTCGCAAGCTGGCGCTGCCGGCGATGCCGGCAGGCGATTTCTGGGCGATGAGCGAGACCGAGCGCGAGGCCGCCGGGGTACCGGCCCTGCCGCGCTCGCTCGACGAGGCGCTTGATCGTCTGGCGGCAACCGAGGCGGCGCGGGAGTGGTTCGGCGAGCGCTTCCTCGATGTCTATCTACGCTTCAAGCGGGCCGAGCTGCGCGCCCTCGAAGGGCTGCGGCCGCTGGATATCTGCGCGCGCTACGCCGAGGTCTATTGAGCGATGACGACGCCGCCGAGCCGCGAGGTTCCGATCGACCCCGCGCATGCCGCCCTCCTCTTTATCGACGTGCAGAACTACGCGGCGCGGCGCGACGGCGGCGAATACCAGGGGCTGAGCGAGAGCGCGATCGACCAGCGTTACGGATTCTTCTTCCGCACGCTGCGCGACACCGCTCTGCCCAACATGCAGCGCCTCCAGGCCGCCTGTCGGCAGGGCCGCATCGAGGTGCTCTACACGGTGATCGAGAGCCTGACACGCGACGGGCGGGACCGCAGTCTCGATTACAAGATCAGCGGCTTCAACGTTGCCCGCGGATCATGGGACGCCAAGGTGCTCGACGAGATCGCCCCGGCGGCGGACGAGATCGTCATCCCCAAGACTTCCTCCTCGGTGTTCATCTCGACCAATATCGACTACGTCCTGCGCAATCTCGGTGTCCGATCCCTGATGCTGGCTGGCATCCTCACCGACCAATGCGTCGACTCTACCGCCCGCGACGCCTGCGATCTCGGCTACCTCGTCACCATCATCACCGACGCCTGCGCGACGCATAGCCGCGACCGCCATGAATGGTCGCTGCGCAACAATCGTGGCTATGCGCGGCAGCAGACGACGAGCGAAATCGTCACCGAGATCGCGCGTGTGACCGCAAGCGGCATTCGCGAAAAGGCGGGATTTTAGCGGCAATGGACGCGAAATAGATTGTCGGTGGCGGCGTCGGGCCGCACCTTTACCGGGCGCGGCTGCTCCGACCAAGGATCCCTCGACCTGTGCTCACGCTGGCTCACGTTCGCGCACTGCGCGACAATCCCTCGTCGACGGTACGGGCCGAGATCGCCGGCGCGGTCGCGGCCGATCTTGCGGCTGCGCAGCTCACCGAGCAAGAACGGCAGATCGCCGAGCAGATCCTCGAGACGCTGGCGCATGATTTCGATCATCGGGTCCGCCAGGCGCTGGTCGAGCACGTCAAGGAATGCCCCTTCCTGCCGCGCCAGGTCGCGCTGACATTGGCCGCCGACATCGAAGACTGCGTCGCTCTGCCGATCATCGAATTTTCGCCGGTGCTGAGCGATGCCGATCTGATCCTCTATGTGCGCGCGGGGAGCGCCAGCAGGCAGCTTGCCGTGGCGCGGCGCAAGGTCGTCGCAGCGGAAATCGCCGACGCGCTGGTGGAGACCGGCGAGCCGGAGATCGTCGGGGCGGTGCTCGCCAATTTTGGCGCCGAGGTTTCGGAGGGTGGCTTGCTCAAGGTCGCCGTTCGCTTTCGCGGCGACAATTCGATCGAAAAGCTGCTCGTCGGGCGGCCGATCTTGCCGCTGACGGTCTGCGACATCTTGATCACGCGCGTCTCGCGGCAGCTTCGCGAATTGCTTGTCGCCAAGCATCAGATTCCGGCGTTTCTCGCCGACGAGCTTGTCGTCAACGGACAGGAGAAGGCGCTTGCCGAGATCATCCCGTTCGGCGACGCCGAGGCGGCCGAGTGTCTTGCGCGCCGCCTGCACACGCGGCACCGGCTGACGCCGACGCTGGTTCTGCGGACGCTGTGCGCCGGCGATCTTGGCTTCTTCGACAGCGCCATGGCGACGCTCGCGATGATCCCGGTGAGCAACGCCAGAACCCTGCTCTACGACCGCGGTGCCGATGGGCTGCGGGCGATCTATCACAAGGCCGGATTGCCGCCGGAGCTCTTTCGCGCATTCCGCGTCGCGGTCAGCGCCGTGCTCGATGGGCATCTGAAGAGCGGCCCCATTGCCTACGCGCGACGCATCACCGATCAGCTGCTTCTCGCCTATGCGGATGTGTCGCCCGCCGGTCTCGAAGGTGTGCTCGCCCAGCTCTCGTCGCACGCGGCAGGCCACGGCGCGACGCCGTCGGGACTGCTCGCGGCGCAACACTGACCGCGCGGCGCCGGCCTACGCGTTTCACGAGGGCGGCGGAACCGTTACGCCCGCTGCTCGACGAGGATTTTGCGGTTGGGATCGACGCGATAGGCGCCGAAGTTGCGCAGCGCGTCGCGCCGGATATGCAGCGCAGCGAGCGTGTCGCACTTGCGCCCCCGCTTGGTCAGCGCGCGCCGCGCCATCTCCTCGATCTCCTTCTCGCTCGGCGCGTAGCCGCCCTCCATGACGATGACATGCTGGATGTGCCGGATCGTGCCGCCGTCGCGCTCGTAGAGGACGCAAGCGCGCTCGAGCGTGGTGCGCTGCCTGCCCATCGACACCGTCTGCATCGCGATCTCCTATGAGAGGTAGAAAACCGTCAGGCTGAATTTGCCGAAATTGTCGCCGCCGCCGCCGACATCCATCTCGGCGCTGACGCTCGATATGTTGTTGTCCCAGACTTCGGCGGGAAAACCGAAATTCGGGTCCCAGTTGAAGCTGATGGGCTGGTCGCCGCCATTGGGATCAGGGCGCACCGTATATTGTGTGATCCCGGCGAACATGAGCCCGCTGCCATCGGCGTTCGACAGCGCCGCCTGCGCGATCATGTAGGGCGAGGGGCCGAAGCTGAGATGAAGTCCGACCGAAATGCCGTCATCGCCGCCGGCGCCCCAGTTCCATGTCGTCTGTACCCAGTCGCATGCCATGGCAACCTCCTCGAGATTGGAGCGGCTCGATACCGATGCGAGAAGCCGCCGCAACCGAAGCTTAACCCTGCGCCGCCGGCGCCGATGTGAGAGGGCTCACCAGCGCCGCGCAAATTGACGCCGCGCCTTCGCGGGGACTAGCCTGCGCTACGCTCTCGGTCGGAGGAATCTGGTGCAGCGCTCATACGATCGGCCCGACGCGGCTTCTGCCGGAACCTTGCGGCTGCGGCAGCTCGAAGGCGGCCTCGGCGCGGAGGTCCTCGGCTTGCAGGTCGCCGCCGTCGATGATGCGGTATTCCCGTCGGTCTATGCCGCCTTCCTCGAGCACCAGCTGCTGCTCTTTCGCGATCAGGAGCTGCCGCCGGCCGCCCAGGTCGCTTTTGCCCGGCGCTTCGGCGAGGTGCAGGTGCATGTCATGAACCAGTACCATGCGAGCGAATATCCCGAGCTCTACACCCTCTCCAATCTCGACGCCGAGGGCAGGCCGAGCGGCAAGCATCCCGATCGCGGCACGCTCGCCTGGCATACTGACGGGTCGTGGCAGCGCGTCACCGGCCAGGCGACCATGCTGTTCGCCGAACGGCTTCCGTCGAGTGGCGGCGGCACCGGCTTCGCCGACATGTACGCCGCCTACGACGCGCTCGACGCCGGCGAGCGCGAGCGCCTCGCCGGTTTGCGCGCGATCCACAATCTCAATTTCTCGCGCGACCGCCGGCATGGCGAGGAGCCGATGACCGAGGCGCAGCGCGCGGCCGTGCCGCCGGTCGGTCATCCGATCGTGCGCACCCACCCCGAAACCGGGCGCAAATGCATCTTCCTCGGCGATCACGCGGAGGCCATCGAGGGGATGGACTACGCCGAAGGCCGGGCATTCATCGACGCGCTCAACGAGCGCATCGTCGCCTTGGCGCGCATCTACACCCATCGCTGGCGGCCCGGGGATTTCATGGTCTGGGACAATCGCTGCCTGATGCACAAGGCGGAGAGCTACGACACCGCGCGCGAACCCCGCGTCATCCGCCGCTGCACCGTGCTCGGCGAGGTCCCGCGCTAGAAATCACCGCGGCAGTTTTTTCCGCCGTGGCGCTGCCCGCTTGCGTCGCCGTCGTGGCGCGACGACTTGCCGACGCAGCTTTATCGGTATCCCGCTGACCAGCTCGAGCAGCGCCTTCGCGGCGCCGCTCAGATAGCCATTGCGGCGGTGGATGACTGCCACCGGGATGGTAGCGCGCAGCCGTGGCACGTCGATGATTGCGAGCGTGCCGAGGCGGAGCTCCTCCTGGATGCTGCTTTCTGGCAAGAGAGCGAGGCCGAAGCCGATCTCGACCATCCGCTTCTGCGCCGTCAGGCTGTCGACTGCGGCGATCTCGGCGCCCGCGAGGCCAGCAGCAAGAAGCCGGCGCTCGAGCAGGTCGGCGGACTGGCCAGTGGCGCCGCGTCGCGGAAAGCCGATCCAACGCTCCTCGCGCAGATCCTGCGGCCGCGCGACGCGCCGTCCGGCGAGGCGGTGGGTCGGCGAGGCGACGACGACCAGCACCTCCTCGGCGACGATGCCCGAGACGAGCTCGGCGCCCGGGTCGTCGAAATAGCGCAGCCCGAGCGTTACCTCGCCGCGACGGACGAGGTCGCTGACCTCGCGGCTGTTGGCGGTGCGCAGCTCGAGGTGCACCCTTTGGTGATCGCGCGCGAAACGGCGAATATGTTCGACCACACTTGTCGCGGCGAGCGTGCCGACCAGCGCGATGGCGACGCTGCCGCGCTCCTCCCCGCTTGTGTCGCGCACCGCGGTGATGCCGTCCTCGATCGCCGCCAACGCCGCCTCGGCGTGCGGCAGGAAGGCGCGTCCAGCCTCGGTCAGAATGACGCCGCCGCTCACCTTCTCGATGAGGCGCGAGCCCAGCGCCTCCTCGAGCTGCCGGATGCGCCGGCTGACCGCCGGCTGCGAGCGGTTGAGGCTACCAGCAGCACGGGTGACGCCGCCGAGCTGCGCGATCGAGACCAGGGCACGAATCTCATCGAGTTTCATCGTCATCTAAGAAACTGATGTCTCGGCAAGAGATTATGCATTGGACGGATGGTTCTGTCATCCCGATCATCGCCCCGTCTCAGCCTCTGTCAGGAGCACCACATGAACGCCACGCATGCCTTGCATGATCAGGCGGAAGCCTTCTGCCGACAGCATCTTGCCGGCGACATGATCGTCCTGCCCAATGCCTGGGACCCCGGCAGCGCAACATTGATGGTCGAAGCCGGCTTCCCTGTGATCGCCACCACCAGCTCCGGCATCGCCTTTTCGCGCGGCTGTCGTGACGGCGAGAGGCTGGGCCGGGCGGGCATGCTCGATTGCGTCGCCGCGATCGTCGCGCGCAGCGCCGTGCCGGTCACCGCCGATCTCGAGGCCGGCTACGGCCCGGCACCGGAGGACGTCGCCGAGACGGTGTCGCAGGCGATCGCCATCGGTCTCATCGGCTGCAACATCGAGGACAGCGACCCGCGAAGCGGTCGCCTCTTTGACCACAATCTCGCCGTTTCGCGCATCCGCGCCGGAAGGGCGGCCGCCGACCGGCTCGGCATGCCCTTCGCTCTCAATGCCCGCATTGATCCCTATCTCGTCGGATACGGCGACGCGACGAAAAATTTCGCCGAGGCGGTGCAACGGGCCAATGCCTATCTCGCGGCCGGCGCCACCTGCGCCTTCGTGCCGGGCCGGGCGACCGCGCAACAGTCGAACGCCTGGTCGCCGCAATCGACGGGCCGCTCAACATCCTAGCCGGCATGGCCGGGCGGCAGGGCATGAAGCTCGACGAGATTCGTCGCCTCGGCGTGCGCCGCGTCAGCATCGGCGGCAGCCTCATGCTGTCGGTGCTGACGCATGTCCGCAAGGTGCTCGCCGACATTCGCGAGCGCGGCGATTTGGATTATGCCGTTTCGGCGATCACCAATCGGCAGATGGACGCGATGATGGCCGCGCGGGAACGAGTGATGACGAAGGGCTGAAGCCCGCCGCTCGGCGGCTGACCAAGAAAGCCGCAGCTTGACCATCTTTTGATCCGGCGAGCCGCGTAATCTTGCAGACGGCGCAAAGCTGACGTCACACTGGGTTTTCGCACGCGGCTGCCTCGTAAGTGGCACAGCGCTTGCACCGCTCCCGCTGGGGGTGCGGCGATGCAAGAGCTGTTCGAGGTCGATCTCAACGGCAAGAAGCGCCTGCCGTTGCGGCTTGTCGAGGGATTCGTCATCGCGGCGATGACGGGCTGGTCGTATCGGCTGCGCGCCGGCCAATTTCTCAAGATCACCGACCCGACCGGCAAGCAGGCGGCGGATTTCTGGGCTTTCAATGCCGCCGATCTCGACGAGCATCTCTCGGCGATGCACACCCGCGTGTGGGTCAACAAACTCTGCCCCGGACCCGGAGAATCCTTCCACACCGATCATCGTCGCCCGATCCTGCAGCTCGTCGCCGATACCTGTGGCGTCCACGACCTGCTGACCGCTTCCTGCGACGAGCACCGCTACCGGCTCTATGGCGTCCAGGGCGATCATCCGAGCTGCGCCGGCAATCTGCGCGCGGCGATGAAACCCTATCTCCCGGGCAAGATCTTCATCCCGCAGCCGGTCAATTTCTTCATGAACGTGACGGTGTTTCCCGACGGCCGGGTAGAAACCTGCGCCAACCCGTCGAAAGCCGGTGACTACGTCGTCCTCAAGGCGTGGATCGACACCGTCGTCGCGATCTCGGCCTGTCCGCAGGAGTTCAACCCGGCCGCCGGCTGGTATCCGACCGACCTTCACGCGGCCGTCTACGACGCGGCGCCGCCGTGAGCCTGCCGGAGCTTCTCGCCCCGGACAGCGGTGCCGCAGCCCGATCACCTGCTTTGGGTGAAGCGCGAGCCGACGCCGCTCGCCATCCGCGTCCGCAACTTTTCCCCGAGCAAAGGAGCAAGTGATGAAAGCATCAGCATTGTGGAAGGCGGGTCTCTGCGCCGTCGGCGTCCTCGTCTCGGCGCGCGTCGCCTCGGCCGACATACTGGATGACATCAAGAAGAAGGGCGAGATGGTGGTCGGCATGGAGGTCGCCTACGTCCCCTACGAGTTCTTCAAGGATGGCGAGGTGATGGGCTACGACGTCGACCTCACTCGCAAATTCGCCGAAAAGCTCGGCGTCAAGGTGAAGTTCGTCGACACCGAATGGGCCGGCATCATTCCGGCCCTGCTCGCCAACAAATTCGACGTCATCATCTCGGGCATGACGATCACCGCCGAGCGCGCGCAGAAGGTCAACTTCTCGATGCCCTATGCCGAGGCGACGAGCGTCGTGCTGGCGCGCGCCGACGACGATTCGATCAAGACCGCCGAGGACCTCGCCGGCAAGCGCGTGGGCGCGCAGCTCGGCAGCGCCGCCGACAAAGTCGCCAAGAAGTTCGAGGACGCAATCAAGGCTAAGGGCAAGCCGGGCTACAGCGACTACAAGCTCTACGACCACTATCCCGAGGCTTATGTCGATCTCACCAACAAGCGGATCGACGGCGTCGTCAACGCGCTGTCGAGCCTGCAGATCGTCATCAAGGAAACCCCCGGCAAGTACAAGACCGTGACCGGCGTCCAGGATATCAAGGCGTATTTCGGCATGGCATTCCGCCTCGACGACAAGAAAATGCTGGCCTTCGTCAACGAGCAGCTTGGCGAGATGAAGAAGAACGGCGAGCTCGACAAGCTGCAGATCAAGTGGTTCGGCTCGACCACCGAGACGCCGAACGAAGTGCCGAAGGAATTGCCCTGAGCCGGCGGCGGCGCTAAGCGGGCCGGCCGATGGGCGCCGTCGACTGGGGGGTGATGTGGTACGCCGCCCCCTACATGGCAAAAGGGGCGCTGATCACGCTCGAGATCAGCGCCCTCGCGATGGTCGCGGGATGCGTCATCGGCATGATCGGCGGCCTCGTCAGCCTGTCGGATCTGACGATCCTCAAGGTGATCGTCCGCTCCTATGTCTATTTCGTCCGCGGCACGCCGGCGCTCGTCCAGGTCTTCCTGGTCTATTTCGCCCTGCCGGTGATCGGAATCTACATCCCAAACTTTTGGGGCGGCGTCATCGCCCTCGCCTTCAATGCCGGCGGCTTCATCGCCGAGATCGTCCGCGCCGGGTTGCAATCGATCGATGCCGGCCAGAGCGAGGCGGCGCTGGCGATCGGCATGACCAATCGTCAGCGTCTGCTCTTCGTCCTGCTGCCGCAATCGCTGCGCCGCATCACTCCGCCGCTGACCAACGAGCTCATCACCTTGGTCAAGGGTTCCTCGCTGCTCTCCACCATCTCGATCTTCGAGCTGACGCGCTCGACCCAGGTGATCATCGCCCAGAGATTCACCCCGTTCGAGCTCTACGCCCTGCTCGCCGTCTTTTATCTGATCATCATCTCGCCGCTGTCGCGGCTCTCCGAATACGTCGAGCGCAAGCTGTCGTGAACGACGCCGCCGCCGCAGCGACAGCACCGCTTCTCACCATCCGCGGCCTGTCGAAATTCTATTCCGACATCCCTGTCCTCGACCGTGTCGATCTCGATGTGCAGGCCAGCGAGATCGTCATGATCATCGGCCCGAGCGGCGCTGGCAAATCGACGATGTTGCGATGCATCAACCGCATCGAGCAGCCCTCCGAGGGGGAGATCGTCGTTGCCGGCACGCGGATGACGGCGGAGCACCGCCATGGCCGTTCGATGCGCGAGAAATCGACCGAGCTGGCGGTGAAGCGGCGCAAGATCGGCATGGTCTTCCAGCGCTTCAACCTCTTCTCCCACCTCTCGGCGCTCGACAATGTCGCGGTCGGTCCCCATCGCGTGCTCGGAACGCCGCTCGTCGAGGCGCGGGCGCGGGCGGCCGAGCTTCTCGCCCGCGTGCACCTCGCCGAGCACACCGCCAAGCGGCCGGCGCAGCTCTCGGGCGGCCAGCAGCAGCGCGTCGCCATCGCCCGCGCCCTCGCCATGAAGCCGGTGCTGATGCTGTTCGACGAGCCGACATCGGCCCTCGACCCCGAGCTCGTCGGCGAAGTCCTCGCCGTCATCCGCGAGCTCGCCGTCGAGGGCATGACGATGCTCGTCGTGACGCACGAGATGCAATTCGCCCGCGAGATCGGCACGCGCATCGTCTTCATGGATGGCGGCCGCATCGTCGAGACCGCAGCGCCGGCGGCGTTCTTCCAAAATCCGGTGCACGAGCGCTCGAAGGAATTTCTCCGCCGCGTCAGCGACCGCTAGGGGAGGAAATCAGGCGCTGGGTAAGCTTCCGGCCCGGCCACTCTAACCGTTCGAACCGGCCTCTTAGCATTTTGGTAATGCAACCGTGGCACTCTAGACGATCTGTTCCTGCGGGTCATCGCGCGCCCGATTGTTCATGTCTGGAGCTGTCGCAATGCTTGCGTTCTCTCGCATCAGTTTCAAGCTCGTCCTCATCGTCGGCCTCGCCTCGCTCGGCATGATTGCGATGGCGCCGATCGCGCTCGACACCATGCGTACCCGGATGATGGAGGACCGCCAAGCTAAGATTCAGCACCTCGTCGAGGTCGCCTCCGGCATCCTCGCGCATTATCAGGATCTCGAGAAATCCGGGAAGACGACGCGCGAGCAGGCGCAGGCCGACGCCACCCAGGAGATCAACGGGCTACGCTACGACAAGGTCGAGTATTTCTGGATCAACGACATGACGCCGCGGATGGTGATGCATCCCATCAAGCCCGAACTCAACGGCAAGGAGCTCGGTGAGATGAAGGATCCAACCGGCAACCGCCTCTTCGTCGGCTTCGTCGACATCGTCAAGAAGCAGGGTGCCGGCTTCTACAGCTACCTCTGGCCGAAGCCCGGCTTCGAGCAGCCGGTCCCCAAGGTATCCTACGTCAAGGGCTTTGCGCCTTGGGGCTGGATCATCGGCAGCGGCATCTATATCGATGACGTCGACACCATCTTCCGCCATACCGCGCTCGTCTTCGCAGCAATCTGTCTCGCTGTCCTGGCCGCAGTGCTTGCTGCCTCCTTCTTCATCGGCCGCAGCGTCACGCGGCCGCTCGCGACCATCACCGGGCTGACCGAGCGCCTCGCCGCCGGCGATGGCGCCTTCGAGGTTCCCTACACCCGGCGCCGAGACGAGGTGGGTGGCCTTGCCAAGGCGCTGCACGTTTTTAAGGACAATGCCGCCGCCATGGAGCGAATGCATGCCGAGCAGGTGGCGCTGAAGCAGCAGGCCGACATCGAGAAGCGGCAGGCCATGATGGATCTCGCGGGCAAATTCGAGGCGAGCATTCAGGGCGTCGTCAGCCATGTCGCGGAGGATGCGACGGGCGCGCAGGAGACGGCTCAATCGATGTCGCAGAGCGCCGATACGGCAAGCCAACGCGCCCATGCCGTCGCCGATGCCTGCGAGCAAGCCTCGAGCAATGTCGAGACGGTCGCCTCTGCAGCCGAGGAGCTCTCAACCTCAATCGCCGAGATCAGCCGACAGGTGTCGCAGGCCGCCCAGGTCGCCAAAAAGGCGGCCGATGAAGGTCAGCGCACCAATGATTCCGTGCAGGGCCTCGCCTCGGCGGCGCAGAAGATCGGCGAGGTGGTGGCGCTCATCAACGACATCGCGGCGCAGACCAATCTCCTCGCCCTCAACGCGACGATCGAAGCGGCGCGCGCCGGCGACGCCGGCAAAGGCTTTGCGGTCGTTGCCAGCGAGGTCAAGACGCTGGCCAGCCAGACCGCCAAGGCAACCGAGGAGATCCGAACCCAGATCGCCGCCATCCAGGGCGAGACGCGGCAGGCGGTCGCCGCCATCGAGAGCATCTGCGGCACTATCATGGAAGTGAACGACATCTCCGCCTCGATCGCCGCCGCCGTCGAGCAGCAGGGCTCGGCGACCCGGGAGATCGCCCGTAACGTGCAGGAGGCAGCTGCCGGCACGACCAAGGTCTCGCAGAACATCGCCGGTATCACCGCCGCGACTCGCGAGACCGGCGGCGCGGCGGCACGCGTCCTCGAATCGACCGGCCGTCTCGTCGCGAAGTCGAAGCTCCTGCGCGAGGAGGTCGGCGGTTTCCTGGAAGGGGTGCGCGCAGCCTGAACATCGGCGCCGCTCAGCCAGAACCCGCGAAAGAACCTCTCCCGTAGAAAAAGAGGCTATGCCGCCGCCGTGGCGGCTACGCGCCGCGCCGCGGTTTCGACCGCCGCGCGGCGTTTCGGCAGCAGCGCCGCCAGGCGCCCGTCGACGATCGCGCGCACGTTCGCCGGCGCGGTCTCCGGGCGGCCGGCGGCGAAGGGCGGCGCCGGGGCGTATTCGAGATTGAGCTGAATCGCCTGGGCGATCTCCGGGCCGGCGATCTCGGCGACGACGGTGAGGGCGAGGTCGATCCCTGCCGTGACGCCGCCGCCGGTGATCGTGTTGCCGTCGCGCACGACGCGGCCGGGATCGGGGGTGACCCCGGGGAAGAGACCGAGGAGGTCGCGCCACGCCCAATGGCAGGCGGCACGCTTGCCGGCGAGGAGGCCCGCGGCGGCGAGCACCAGCGAGCCGGTGCACACCGAGGTGACGAAGCGCGCGCCGTCGGCAAGGCGCTTCACCTCGCGCATGTAGCTCTCGTCGCCGATCGCGTCGGTGACCCCGAAGCCGCCCGGCACGCAGATGAGATCGCAGCGCGCGACGTCGCCGAGCCGGGCGAGGTCGGCGAAGGTCAGCCCGTCGGTGGCGATGCTGCCGCCGGCTTCGCTCGCCGTCGTCACGGTGGCGCCGGGCAGGCGGCAGAACACCTGGTGCGGACCGGTGAAGTCGAGCTGCGTGACGCCGGGGAAGAGGGCGAAGACGATGTCGAATTCCGGCTCGGTCATGGCTAACTCCCTGGTTGAGCGGCGGTCGATGCCCGGCGGGCCGGGTGAAGGCCGGCCAAGTGAATGGGGATTGACGGCGCCACCATGCGCGATCATTGATTTGTCTGAAATGACATAGTTCCCTTATTTACTGCCAAACCCCTCACGGCGGTAGCCCCATGACGCGCACGATCGGCATCCTGGTCTTCCCTGACTTTCAACTCCTTGACGCGGCGGGTCCGATCGCCGCGCTCGAGGTCGCGAGCCGCCTCGCCGGCCTGCCGCCGGCCTATGCGCCGCTGACCATCTCGGCGACCGGCGGCGCCATCCGCAGCTCCGCCGGGATCGCGGTGAGCTCGATCGGCTTCGCCGAGGCGCCTCCTCTCGACACGCTGATCGTCGCCGGCGGTCGCGGCACGCGTGGCCCCGCCCTCGATGCGCGCCATCTCGCCTTCGCCGCGCAGCAAGCCACTAGCTGTCGGCGTATCGCCAGCGTCTGCACCGGCGCCTTCGTCCTCGCCGCCGCCGGGATCCTCGATGGTCGTCGGGCGACGACGCATTGGCGCCAGGCCACTCGGCTCGCGCGGCTCTTTCCCAAGGTGAAGGTCGAGCCCGATCGCATCTGGGTACGCGACGGCGCCGTCTGGACCTCGGCGGGCATCAGCGCCGGCGTCGACCTCGCCCTGGCGCTGGTCGCCGCGGATCTCGGCGACGCCCTGGCACGAGAGGCGGCGCGCGAGCTCGTCGTCTTCTATCGCCGGCCCGGCGGCCAGTCGCAGTTTTCCGCGCTCCTCGAGCTCGGACGGCCGGATGGCCGGTTCGACAATCTTTTGGCCTGGACGCGCGCGCGTCTCGGCGAGCGCCTGACCGTCGAGCGCCTGGCGGAAGCGGCGGCGATGAGCCCGCGCAATTTCGCCCGCGCCTTTCGCAGCGAGATCGGCGTCACCCCGGCCAAGGCAGTCGAGCAGCTCCGGCTCGAGGCGGCGCGGCAACGCGTCGAGGCGGGCGGCGAGAAGATCGATACGATTGCCGCCGCGACCGGCTTCGGCGAGGCCGAGCGCATGCGCCGCGCCTTCATCCGCGCCTTCGGCCAGCCGCCGCAGGCCCTGCGCCGCGCGGCGCGGACGGACGCGCCAGTGCACGGCATTCCCTCGGCTGAAGGGCCGGGGCGCGGCACCGTGCGGGTGTCGCTCTAGGGGCAGGGCTCGTCCCCGCTCGACCCCCGCCGCCGGCTCCGATTCTTCCTCGCTCAAGGCGCAACGACGTTCATTCCGCCGTGCCGTCTGGAGCGGCGGGCAAGGCCGACATCGAACGTCGCGAAGGAATCGGCGGAGCCCGCGAAAGCGAGATGCAGCGCGTCGGCGAAGTCGAAGCCGGCCTCATAGGCATCGAGCGCTCGTGCCACACGGGCCGGTTCGTCGGTTGTCAGCCCCGGCAGACCGAGCAGGGCGCGGAAGAAGCGCTGGATATCGGCGGGCGAAAAGCCGTAGGCCGAGCGCAGGACCCATTCCGCTTCGAGCAGTACGGTCGGCCCGACGAACACGTCGCCGCGTGCGATCAGGTTGCGGGCCCGGCTTGCTTGCGCCCGGTCGTCGTTGACCAGGAAGCGCACGACGACGTTGGTGTCGAGCGCGATCACCGCCGCCGTGCCGCCTCCGCCCGCACCGCTGCGTCCATATCGGCCAGGGACCGCTTGCGTCCGCGGAAGCGCGCCATGCCGAACACCTCGTCGACGCGCGTCGGCGCGAACGGCCCCAGAGGCCGCAGCAGCACGCCGTCCGCCGTCTCGATGACCTCGAACTCGGTGCCGGCTCGCCACTTGCGGCTGGCCCGCGTGGCGCTGGGCAGGACGATCTGTCCCTTGCTCGACAATCGGGTGGTTTCCATGGCGGCTGCCCGCTCGTGATTTTTAAGTAAGACGATAGTAAGACATTCTACGGCAACGCGCCGCACGCGGCAAGCCGCTTTCCCGCCCTAATGGCCCAAGCCCCTCTCCCTCCGGGAGAGGGAGGGGCCCCGCCGCGCGCGGCGGGAGGGTGAGGGTGCCGCCGCCGCAACCCCCGTGACCCGCTCAATCCGCGGCGCTCACAGCCGCGCCTGCGTCAAGCCGTCGGGCTCGCCGCCGAAATATTTCTGCAGGGCGCTCGTGAAGATCGCGTTGTCCGACGCGACCGCCGCAAATAGCGTCAGCGACGAGCGGAACTTCATATCGTCGGGCGTGCCGAAGATCTCCCGCGCCGAGCGTCCCTCGACCAGCGTCGCCAGACGGCAGCACTCGCGCAGCCGCGGCCCGAGGACTGGGTGCTCGAGATACGCCGCCGCCTCCGCGCGCGAGGCGATCGCGAAATAGCGCGCCGTCTCGCTATGTCCCAGCCCAGCGATCTGCGGAAAAACGAACCACATCCAGTGGCTGCGTTTGCTGCCCGCGCGCAGTTCGGCGAGGACTTGCGCATAGACTGGCGCTTGCGCGTCGACGAAGCGCTGCAGATTGTGAGGGTCGTCCATCTCGCTTCCTCGCGTCAAACGGTCTCACGATACCACCAGCGCCAGGGCAGGACGGACCACGGCCGCTCGCTCGGTTGGGAGAGCCGCCGTCGATCCGATCGTGGCGATCCACGGCGGCCGGATCGTCGAGACCGCCGGCGACGGCGTCCTGCTGGAATTCCCGTCCGTCGTCGTCGCCGTCGAGTGCGTCGTTTCACGCCCTCGCTCCGGCAGCTTGCCCCCGTGTCGTGCTCCGCGCTTAGGAGTAAGATCGCTGCATGGCAGAATCGGAGAGGCCGCGATCGCCCTTTGCCGGAAAGATCGACTTTTCGCCACGGGCACCCCAGCGCGTGCTGTCGCCTGACGAGATCGGGCAGATCCTGGCGGCGCATCTTCTCTACGTTGAAACGGAGCGGCGCCAAGGCCGCCGCGCGGATTTCGCATCTG
>WNFC01003037.1_pt1 | contig 27282 bp, 16 predicted proteins | sample 5400541 | NCBI WGS metagenome assembly WNFC01 (sample SAMN13153342, study PRJNA577476) | soil metagenome | isolation source: 120 cm saprolite under Douglas fir tree site 2 hole 2 replicate 1 | place: USA:California | collected 2015-04-18 | reverse complement strand
TTGAGGTGGAGGGTGAGGGCGCGGTAGTAGTCGCGAGGGAAGAGGCGCATGCAGGCGGCTTCGACGGGTGCGATGACGAGGCGGGCCTGGTTGGTGGCTATCTTCCATAGGGTGGCGGCGCGGGTCTCCTGGATCTCGGGGTGGGGCGAAAGGTTTTCGAAGGGTAGGACGTCGTGGGCGGGGAGACGGAGGACGGATTCGGCGGGGATGGCGCCGGTGAGCTCGCAGGCGCTGAGGACGGCGGCGTGGAGGGCCTCGGCGGCTTTGTTGTCGGCGACAATGATGACGCAGGGCGCGTTGGCGGCGCGGACGAAGAAGGGAAGATAGAGGGCCCGGGCGGTGAAGGTGAGGCCAGAGACACGTCTGCGCCCCGTGCCTCCGCTGAGATGGCGGCGTACACGCTCGAAAGCCTCAGAATGCTCCACGTCTGCGAGGAGCTCGCGGACGAAGGGAAGAACCATGCTGAATTGATTTTAGTTGATTTACGGTTTTCAGCATCTTAGCAATTAGAGTAATATCTGGCTCCCGTGGGAAAGGTGGCGCCGGGTATCCGCCCAGTTGCGGGGTTCGCGACGCTTCACAAGAGAAGTTCCGGAGGTTGGCGATGATGACGTTGAGCAAACGGATTTTCTTAGCGCTTTTGGCCGCGGTACTTCCCCTGCTCGCGGGATGCACCCGGCACAGCAAAAAAGAGCAGTATTATCTGATCGCTACGAACACGGCTGTGCCTTACTGGAAGTCGGCGGCGGCGGGATTTGCGGCGGCGGGGGCTGAATATGGGGTTTCGGTCGACACGCGGGGGCCGGCGGGGTTGAATGCCCAGGCGGAGGTGGATGAGTTCAAGGCGATGGTGGCGAGGAAACCGGCGGGGATACTGATCTCGGTGGCGAACTCCAAGCTGTTGGCGCCGGAGATCGATGCGGCGATTGCGGCGGGGATTCCGGTGATTACGATTGACTCGGATGCGCCGGAGAGCAAGCGGCTGTATTTTATCGGAACCAATAATCGCGAGGCGGGGCGGCTTGGTGGACATCGTGCGGCGGCCCAGCTGAATGGAAAGGGAAATGTAGTGTTCTTTACCAACCCGGGGCAGCCGAACCTGGAGGAGCGGTTGAAGGGCTATCAGGACGTTTTTGCGGGCTATCCGGGTATCAAGATCGTGGATGTATTCGATATCAATCATTTGCCTGGACTCGAGGTCGGGCTCAAACGTTGCGGAGGCCTTGAAGCGGAGGAACATCACTGACCGGGTACTGATCGCGATGGATGTGGACACCGATACGTTGCAGCTGGTGGGAGATGGAACGATTGATTCGACCATCTCGCAAAAGCCGTACACGATGGCTTTTCTGGGGTTGAAGGCGCTCGACGATATCCATCACTATCCGGTGAAGCCGCTGGGTGGAGACTATGGTCTGGATCCGATCTCCCCGTTTCCGGCGTTTGTCGATACGGGGGTCGCGCTGATCGATAAGACGAATCTGGATCCCCTTTTGAGGAAGCAGAGGGCGAGCCAGTAGGCTCTGGCGCGCTCGAGAAATTTCCTGAGAAGGTGCTGCAGGGACGCGAGGCTTGCTTCGTGCGTCTTTGCGGGGGAGACTATCGTCTCAACAACATCAACAAAATTGAATATGAGGTGTGGTGTGCGGAAGCTTGTCCTTGCGTTTTTTGTGGTGACGACCGTTGGGTGTTTGGGTATTCGCGTAGCTGAGGGACAGGCTGCGATCAAGTATCAGAAGCCGCCGCAGGGGATCGAGACGCTGCTGGAGGCGCCGGCGACGCCGGTGGCATCGGTTTCTCCGGATAAGAAGATGATTGCGATGGAGCAGCCGGAGACGCTTTCTACGATCGCGGAGGTTTCGCAGCCGCGGTTGCGGTTGGCGGGGTTGCGGTTCAATCCGCTGACGAATGGGCAGACTGCGGTGCCGTACTCGACTGGATTGACACTGCAGGCGGTGAGCGGAGGGGCACCGCGACTGGTGACCGGGCTGCCGGCGATGCCGAAGATTTTGTATGTGCGATGGTCGCCGGATGGAAAGTCGATTGCTTTTGTTCAGCGCGTGGATGGCAAGCCGACACCGGGGCTGGAGCTTTATGTGGTGAACGCAGCGACGGCGACCGCGAGGCGTGTGGGGTCGATGCGGTTGAATGGGGTGCTGGGCGCGCCGTGCGAGTGGATGCCTGATAGCAAGGCGTTGCTGTGCCTCGTGGTGCCTGCGGTTCGCGGTGCTGAGCCGAAGCACGAGATGACGCCGGAGGGGCCGGATGTTTCGGAGAATCTCGGCAAAGTGAGCCCGGGGCGGACGTATGAGGACTTGCTGCAGACGCCGGAGGATGAACGGTTCTTTGAGTACTATGCGACGGCACAGTTGGCGGTGGTTCCGGTGACGGGTGCGATGCGGACGCTGCCGGTGAAGGGTTTGATTGAAGAGGCGCGGTCTTCTCCGGATGGACGGTATGCGCTGGTGGTGGAGCGGCATCGGCCGTTCAGCTATGCGTTGCCGGTGGAGTTCTTTCCGATGAAGGCGACGGTGGTTGATCTCAAGACTGGATTGGTGGCGAAGCAGTTGGCGGATGAGCCTCTGGCTGATTCGATTCCGATTGCGTTCGATGCGGTGGCGCCGGGACCGAGGAACTTTGGCTGGCGGAGCGATGTGCCGGCGATGGTGACCTGGGTTACTGCGGCGGACGGTGGTGATCCGCGGAAGAAGACGGACGTGCATGACCGGTTGTTCGCGCTGTCAGCGCCGTTTGCGAGTGAGCCGGAGACGCTGCTGGAGATGCCGATGCGCGCCGGCAGGGTCGAGTGGGGCAATGAACATCTGGCGCTGGTGAGCGAGCGTGAGCGGAAGACGCGGACGCGGCTGATGGTGGCGCTCGATCCGTCGACGAAGACGGCGAAGACGATCTTCAAGGGGTCTTCGGAGGATCGGTATCATGATCCTGGCATGCCGGTGCTGGTGGCGAATGCGAATGGGCATCCGGTGTTGCGACTGACAGCGGATGGGTCGGGGATTTACTTCACTGGGCAGGGTGCTTCGCCTGAGGGGGACCAGCCGTTTGTTGGAGTGTTGCCGGTGAGCGGCGGCGCGGAGAAGAAGATATGGCAGTCTAAGGCGCCATTCTTCGAGGAGCCGGTGAATGTGCTGGCGGATGACAAGATTCTGATTCGGCATGAGTCGGAGACAGTGGCTCCGAACTACTTTACGGTTAAGCCGGGTTCGGACGCGATGGTGCAGGTGACGAAGTATCCGTCGCCGTATGGGAACACTCCGTTGCCGACGCGTACGTTGCTGCATTACAAGCGTGCGGATGGTCTGGAGTTGTCGGCGAGCCTCTGGGTTCCGGCTGGATATGACAAGAGCAAAGGGCCGCTGCCGACGCTGATGGAGGCGTATCCGGCGGAGTTCAAGACACGGAGTGCGGCTGGTCAGGTGACGGGGTCGCCTTATCGGTTTCCGCGCATCGGGTGGGGCTCGCCAGTGTTCTTCACGGCGACGGGGTATGCGGTGCTGGAGAATGCGAGTATTCCGATCATCGGGGAAGGGAAGGAAGAGCCGAACGATACTTACGTGGAACAGCTGGTTGCCGGGGCGAAGGCGGCGGTGGATTATGGTGCGTCGCTGGGTGTCGTGGATCCGAAGAGGGTTGCGGTGATGGGGCATAGCTATGGCGCGTTTATGACGGCGAACCTGCTGGCGCATACCGATATCTTCCGCGCGGGGATTGCCCGGTCGGGTGCTTATAACCGGTCGCTGACTCCTTATGGATTTCAGAACGAGGAGCGCACGTATTGGCAGGATCCAAAATTGTACTTCGAGATGTCGCCGTTCAGCTATGCGGACAAGATCAAGACGCCGCTGCTGATGATTCATGGCGAGGCGGATGACAATCAGGGAACATTTCCAGTTCAGAGCGAGCGGTTCTTTGTTGCTCTGAAGGGACAGGGTGCAACGGTACGGCTGGTGTTTCTGCCGCTTGAGGCTCATCATTATGTGGCGCATGAGAGTCTGGACCATATGCTGTGGGAGATGAACCGGTGGCTGGATACGTATGTGAAGCCGGAGCAGGCTGTGGTTGCGGGTGGAACGAAGTAGAGGATTGCAGGTTGATGCAAGAGGAGGCGACGCTGGTTGCTTTGCCTACTCTTCCAATTTCACAGATAGTTTGATGTAAAGACGAACGCAAAGGACACAGAGAAAAACGCAAAGAACGCCAAGGAACCCTTTGCAATACCGCATTACACCTACTGTGAGAAATGCTCTAAAGGCCAGGACCTGGTGAGTTTGGTTTCGCTGCCACCTCTTTATAATCCTGCCTATGACGCGGAAACTTACGCCCGAGCAAGAGTTGCAGGAGCTGCGCGATACGTTGCGCCATCATGAGCATCTTTACTACGTTGAGGACTCTCCTGAAGTGACGGATGCGCAATACGATGCGCTGATGAACAAGCTGAAGAAGATGGAGGCGGAGCATCCGGAACTGGTGACGCCGGACTCTCCTTCGCAGCGCGTGGGCGGCAAGCCGAAGGATGGTTTTGTGAAGATGCCGCATTCGCGGCCTATGCTTTCGCTGGACAACGCTTACAACGAAGTGGAGCTGCGGGCATGGGAGCAGCGGGTGCGGGATGCTTTGCCTAGTACGGAGAAGGTGCGGTATGTGTGCGAGTTGAAATTGGATGGGTTGTCGCTGGCGCTGCACTATGGGCCGGGTGCAGAGGGAGCTAAAGATGGTTCGGCGCATCTGGAGCGCGGGTTGACTCGTGGGGATGGCTCGATCGGCGAGGATGTGACGAGCAATGTGCGGACGATCCGGTCGGTGCCGCTGAGTGTTTCGGCGGCGAAGCTGAAGGCGGCGGGGCTGCCGCAGAGCTTTGAGGTGCGCGGTGAGGTGGTGCTTCCGCAGACGGCGTTTGTGAAGATGAATGAAGAGCGGGAGGCCGCGGGAATGACGCCGGCGGCTAATCCGCGGAGTGCGGCGGCGGGGACGATTCGGACGCTTGAGCCGAATATTGTGGCGCAGCGGCGGCTGGATCTTTATGCGTACTTTCTGCTTCAGGATGGGGAGACGCTGCTGCCGACGCAGTCGGAGACGCTGGAGGCTTTGCGGAAGGCGGGGTTTCGGGTGAATCAACATGTTCGGCCGGTGAAGAGTATTGATGAGGTGATTGCGTTCATTGCTGATGCCGAGCCGTTGCGCGACACGCTGGGTTATGAGATCGACGGTGTCGTCGTTAAGGTGGATGCGACGTCGCAACAGAAGAGGCTGGGTTTTACGGGAAAGGCACCACGGTGGGCGATTGCTTACAAGTTTGCGGCGCGTGCGGGGATTACGAAGCTGGAGGATGTGTTGTTTCAGGTGGGGAGGACGGGGAAGCTTACTCCGGTGGCTGCGCTCGCTCCGGTGGTGATTGGGGGTACTACGGTGACGCGGGCTACGCTGCACAATGCGGATGAGATTGAGCGGCTGGGTGTTCGGATTGGCGACTTTGTTTCGGTGGAGCGGGGCGGCGATGTGATTCCGAAGATCGTTGAGGTGGTGGAGGACAAGACGCATCCCCGGGGTACGAAGAAGATTGTTTTTCCGCAGAATTGCCCGGTTTGTTCGAGTGAACTGCAGCGCATTTTGGGCGAGGTGGATTGGAGGTGCGTGAACAACTCATGCCCGGCACGGGTACGCGAGGAGCTGCTGCATTGGGCTGCGCGAGGAGTGATGAATATCGAAGGCCTTGGTGATGCGATGGTGGCGCAGTTGCTGGGGCAGAGTGCTGAGTTGGCCGGTGACGCAGAGGAGGCGGTGACTGAGGAGGGGGCGCCGGTCGTGACGCGCAAGCCGCTAATCCACACTATTGGCGATCTCTATCGTTTGCGGCGCGACCAGTTGTTGAATCTTGAACGCGTGGGCGAGAAGACTGCAGATGCGTTGCTGGCGCAAATTGAGCGTTCGAAGGAAGCTGGATTGGCGCGCGTGCTGCTGGGGCTGGGGATCCGGTTTGTGGGTGAGCGAACAGCGCAACTGCTTGCGGCGCACTTCGGCTCGATGGAGGAGTTGGAGAAGGCGGCGAGCCAGAGTCCGGAGAAAGCGAGCGTGGCGCTGGAGGCGGTGACCGAAGTGGGTCCCAAAGTGGCGCAGGCGATTGTGGAGTTCTTTTCGGTAGAGAAGAACAAGGATCTTGTGAGAGATCTCACGTCGTTGGGATTGACGATGACGGCGGAGAAGCGGGTGACGACTTCGACGCTGGAGGGGCTTACGTTTGTGCTGACGGGGACACTGCCGACTCTGACGCGGGAGTTGGCGAAGGAGAAGATTGAGTCGGCGGGTGGACGCGTTTCGGGGAGCGTCAGTAAGAAGACGAGCTACGTTGTCGCGGGAGAGGAGGCGGGATCGAAGCTGGACAAGGCGACGTCGCTGGGCGTGACGGTGTTGGATGAGGCAGGTCTGCTGGAGCTTTTGGAGCGCGGGCCGGTCACGGCTTAGGGGAGTTGGTTTTGGGTTCGGCGGGAGCGCTTTGTCTGTCGCTTTTGAAGCCGCAGGCCTTCATGGCGGCGACGGGCTCGGGGTTCTGCATGAAGGTATCCCAGACGAAGGCGGTGCGAAGATTTTCGGCCATGAGCAGACCGATGCCGAGATCGATGCCGATAACTTCGGGGTCATACCAGTGGAGGTCAGGATGGAAGGCGTCGCAGAAGCCGTAGCGGCCCCAGGCATCCCTGCCAAAGTTATCTCGCATGGCGCGGAGGACGCGGACACATTCGCGGGGAAGGAAGGGAAGCGATCCGGCGGCGGCACAGGGGACGACGGATCCGTCTACTGGGCCCAAGAGCGGAGGGCCGCCCCAGGCGGTATAGCCATGCTCCCAGTCGGACGCGCTGACGCCCCAGTAGTCATCGGTGTAGCCGCGCTTGAGGCCGAGGCAGAAGGCTTTGTGGGCGCGGGTGGCGGCGATGGAGTTGACGAAGTAGTCGGCGTAGGCGTCGCGCTGGCGGGCGAAATCGAACCAGGCGTGGGAGAACTGGTGGACGAAGAGTGGATCTTTTCCACTGATGTACGAGTAAGGGCCAAAGGTCATTGGGGGGCGTGTGAAGGCGCTCCAGGTGTCGGGCGAGACGGGATGGGTGGGCGAACCGATGGCGAGGAGATAGAGCATCATCAGTTCGGAGTAGTGGTCCCAGCGAGTGAAGATGAAGCCTGTTTCAGGTCGCCAGCCCATGGAGAAGGTTTTGCCGCCGTTGAGCATCCATGGCCAGTCGACGCGGTTATAGAGCTGGGTGGCGAGGTCAGTGATTTTGGGATCGTTGAAGTAGGCGCGTGCCGTGAGGACGCCGCATAGCAGGATGGCTGTGTCGATGGAGGAGACTTCGCTGTAGATGAGCGGCTTGCCGGTCTTGACGTCGTTGAAGTGGTAGAAGAAGCCGTGCTCGTTCGGCATCCCGTTGAGATGGAACTGCAGGGTGGTGATGGCCTGTTTTTTTAGACGATCGGTGGGGTAGTAGCCTCGCCTGTCGGAGATGCATAACGCGGTGAGTCCGAAGCCGGTGGCGGCGATGCTCGAGACAAAGTGCGGATCCAGTTCGCCGGTGCTGGTCTTGTTGATGGCGCGGTCGAGTACCTGGCCGTTGGATGGGTCGACCTGCTCGGAGAAATAGAGGCAGGCGGCGTGTTCCATGTCTTCCAGGAAGACGAGGTCCTCATCGCTGAGCAGCCTGGTGTAGGTGGGGCTTGGCGCTGCGGGTTGTTGTGTCCATGCGAAAGGCGAAGTTGCCAAGCTGGAAAGAAGCGCTCCGCCCAGTAACTTGGTTGCACTACGCCGCGTGATGTGAGGGGGAGTCGAAGAACTGACACTCATTAGCTATATCGTACGTTTTGGGACTCCAGATTTATCTGACTCATTGGATGTAGGAAAGTTTCAATGAGCGGCCGTGCGAGTGGAGAGCTTAATCAGGACGAGTCCCTGTGCGGGAACAGTGATGGTGAGGGTGCCGTTCGTAAGTGTAAGGTTTTGCGGAGGGAAAGGTCTGCCTGCTGCGCGGAGCTGGGTGATTTGATCGCGGGTTGGGAAGGCGGGACGGCCCATCGCATCATATGTTTTTATGACGTTTCCGTGATCGGCGTCTAAACGCCGGAGCTGCACCGGCGCATTGGGGGATACGCCGGTTAGTTTCACAGTGAATGTTTTTGATGGACCAATGTTTGCGGGAGGCGGAGTGTAGATTGCTCCGGTGCCGAAGGGCGGAGCGTAGTTCCAGAGTGCGATGGCAATGGCGCCGTCGCTGCGTCGCGTCGCGAGGGCTGAGTCTGAATCTACTTTGATGCGACGATTGCCGAGCTGATGCAGCATCACGAATGCGTTGAGGGCAGGCTTGGGGATGCCGTCTTCCGCGACCAGTCCGAAGCCGCCATAGAACGGAGTCTTGATGACGCCCTGCTCTTCGAAGACATCGGAGAAGCTCCAGTAGCTCATGGCTTCAGTGAGGCCGTCGCATTGGCTGATGGTGCCTGCGAGCCACGGTCCCATGTAGACGCTGTCGGTGACGTCAGGTTCATTGGCATAGCTGGCGTTGTACTCGCTGAAGATGAGTGGTGCGTTTGGAAATGGAGACGCGGCGATCTCGTTGTGAACCTTCGCGACCGAACGGCAGACCATCTTGTCGCGGGGAATTTGTTCGTTGGTTCCGAAGACATCTTTGGCGGTGTCGTTGGCGTAGACGTGAGTGGTGACGAAGTCGACGGGGATACTGTTCTGCTTACAATGCGCGAGGAAGGCTGCGACCCAGGCGGCTTGCGCTGTGGAGGGGCCTCCGATGAGCAGGCGGTTGCTTACTTTTTTGATGGCGAGAGCGGTGTGGTCGTAGAGTTCGAAGTAGGTCGGCTGCTTCGGATTGCCAACCCAGAAGTCGATGTTTGGCTCGTTCCATACCTCAAAGCGCCACTTGGATACTTCTTCAATTCCGTAGCGGTCGATGAGGTGTTGGGTGAAGGCGGTGATCATGGCGTCCCATAGCGCGTAGTCCTTGGGGGGCGAGACGTTCTGCTTGTACCAGAAAGCGTGCAGTGCGGCGGGGTCGGAGGCCATCTTCTTCGGCATGAAGCTGAGCTCAACGAAGGGGCGGATGTGGTTCGCTAGCAGGCCGTCGTAGATCTGGTCGATGTAAGAGAAGTTGTAGGGGGATTGGCCTGAAAGCGCACGGCGTCGAAGTCCGTGACGTCCTTTACTGTGCGGAGGTCGTCGCGGTAGCTTTGGCGCAAGGATAGGATGGCTCGACCGGAGCCGAATATCTGCTCCCAGAAATGGGGAAAGGGAGTGGTTGCGGCCCTTGCATCAACTGTCACATTCACTGGCGCCGACGTCTGCGCTGAACCCGCGGCTGTTAATGCAAAGCTTGCAATTGCGACCGCTGACCGAATCGTATTACGCAAAGCACACATACCTGTTTCCTCTATCAATTACTTATGACTGCAAAATAACAAATCACAAACAGAAGGCGAATGATGATGGCTATTGTGGCTGAGAGTCCGGTTTATAGGAACTCCTTCGTCACTTAATATTAGGTTTCGCTTCTATCTTCACCAATACCAGCGTATTTGGAGTAAGTTGCAACTCAAGCACGCCGTTTTTTAATATAGATTGTTCCGCTACTGGAAGCGCCGTTTCGCGATTGAGTTGTGCCACTTGATCGGGTGTAGGATCAATCGGCTTATCCATTGCCGCATACTGTTTCAATACATTACCGTGATCACTGTCAACGCGCTGGAGAGTAACTTTCGCATTCGGCGGAACGTCACGGATTATTAGTTCCATCATGCGGGTCGTTCCGTGTTGATCTGGATCGACCAGGTTCCATGCAGCGACAGCAATATCTCCATCCGCGGTTTTCGTCGCAATTATGTTCTTCGACACGTTCGCTATTCGCCGACTACCAAGCTGATGTAATAAGCCAAAGCTGTAGTAGCTAGGCTTATTAATTCCACCTTTGGCGCGTAATCCAAACCCCCCAACGAACGGTTTAGAGATTGGGCCGCCTTCTTCAAAGACATCGGAGAAGGTCCAAAATGAGAGCATATCCACCAATCCATCGCATTCGCGAATCGTGTTCGCCACAGCCGGACCAACAAAAATGGTGTCGCGTGATTCATTCATTCCTTGAACGTTCCACTCGGTCCACAGCAATGGCAGGTCAGGGGTGGCAGACGATTTAATCTCTGCTCTCACTTTTGAGACTGCGCGGCCCATCCTGTCATCCATCGGGATATCTTCGTTGGTTCCGAAAAGGTTTTCGACTGTATCGTCTGCGTATCCATGCGTTGAAACAAAATCCACCGGCACATGATGGTCTGATGTATGTTTCAGGAAATCGCCAACCCACGACGCCGCGGCAGTAGCGGGGCCGCCAACGCGCAGCCTCGAACTAACATCCTTGAGATCGAGTGCCGTGTGATCGTACAGTTCGAAGTAACTTTTCTTTCTCGGGATGCCGCCCCAAAAATCAATATTCGGTTCGTTCCAAACTTCGAAGTACCACTGCGAAACTTCATCGATGCCGTATCGATCGACAAGATGTCGCGCGAAATGAGTCATTAAGGCATCCCACTTCTCCATGCTTTTGGGTGGAGACACATTTGGCTTGTACCAGAATGGATGCAACGCATCTGGATTAAATGCAAGCTTCTTTGGCATAAAGCTAATTTCGACGACTGGGCGTACTCCATTTTTTAGAAGCCCGTCGTATATCTCATCCACATACGCAAAGTTATAAACAGGATTGCCGTGTTCATCTTCGTTGTAAACGCCTACTTGATCATCCAGAATGGCGTGGAAACGTACGTAACGACAATCAGTTACTTGCTTTACCGCGCGCAGATCATTGCGGTAGCTTTCTCGCAGCGACAAAATTGCACGACCCGATCCAAACATCTGCTCCCAAAAATGTGGGAATGGCGTTGTCTGCGCACTTGCACTAATTTCTACGTGCTCCTGTGCGACTAACGATCGATTTGACGTAATACCGGTCGAAAATATTGCTGCTAATCCCAGAGACAAAGAAAGTATCGGATTAGCTCGCAGCATGAAATGCTCCTGGCAGTTTTTGCAGTGTGTGAAGAGTCATGAATTTTCATCGATGCAGCGCGATCGAGCGAGTGCCATTAGTTACCTTCCAGAGGATGTCGAAGAAAAAAGGGTGCGCCCCCATTGACGCACCCCGTAGTTTGTCAGAAGCTGAACCGGGCCTGGATGCTGATGGTTCGCCCACCAAGGGCCGCTTGTGCTTGCCCAAAGTTTGGTGTGTTGATGTTGTTCGAAATCTTGGTTACGTCGAAGTTCAAAAGGTTGAATAGATTGAAGAAATCTCCGCGAATTTCAAGCTTCGCATCTTCGCCCAGAACCGGCGCCTTCGGCAGACCGAAGGCTTTGGCCAACGATGCATCGAAATCCCTGTAGCCCGGACCATTGAACGAGTTACGCGCGATGCCCGGCGGCGGAGGCAGACCAGGAGCTACACCTGGAAATGTAGGTCCAGATATTCCCGCAGCATAATTCGGTACTGCGAAGTAGGGGCTTCCGGAATAGGACGTCGAACCGGCTACAGGCGTGAGAGTCTTCGACGCAGCTTGAAGTGGAAAATTCTGATTCGGTGCAAGTGGTGCCCCTACGCCAGGACCAGATTTGAAGGCATCGTTGCTGGCGGAATGCCCCCCTCCTCCGAGATAGACAGGCCGCAGATTCCCATAGCCGCAGCCATTACAGTAAAACTGCTGACCAGTACCGTAAATAGGCGTCCATGGAAATCCGGTGTGAAGCGTCAAGATTCCACTCAGCGACCAGCCACCCGCTACTTTTTCAACCCAGCTATGACTTCCGTGGAAGAAGACCGGTTGCCAGAGACCAAAGAGCTTGAACGATTTGCCAACGTAGTAGTCGGAGCGTCCATAAGCGAATCTGTGGCTGAACGGATAAGGATCCTCCTCAAATGGTCCGGAGCCGTTATCCATACTCTTTGCCCAGGCGAACTGTGCGTTTGCCGAGAAGTGATTGGCGAAGTCGTGCTTCAATCCAGCGAGCATTGCATTGTTATTGGAGCCTGCTTCATTTTCATAGAAGTTCACGTTGGTGACGAGCGGATTCAATGTGGATCCTTGCGCAGCACCTATCGCATTCGCATTCGACTGTGTAACGAGATGGCGCGACGAACTCCCCTGATATCCCAACGTGGCAACAAACTGGTGACCGAGGTCGTACTGGGTATCCAGAGAGTAGTGATAGGCATAGGCCGTGGGAAACGTTGTAGAAGTATTGCCAAAGGCAAAGATAGTCGCACTACCGTTGGTAGGAAGGTTGTTTGCGTTATAGGTTGTAACGGCATTCGGGTTCGCCGCATAGCCGTACAATGCGGTTGGACTACTCGAAATGCCATATTTAATCTTCGGGTTGATACTGGTCGCATTGTTACTGTCGAAGTTATAGAAGTTTGCCGTCTTCGGGTTATTACCGGCGTTTGCCGGGAGCGCAATCTCTTCCTGGTTGAAGTTCAGGCCAAATCCGCCACGCAGCACGAACTTTCCGCGAGTTTGGTCGGGGCTCCATGCAAAGCCAATCACAGGGCCAAAGTTGCCTTTTTGAGGCGTCCAGAGATTGCCGCCTTGTTTGACGTTGATTCCAGTGAATAAGCCTGTTGCCGAGCCGAACTGAACGGAATTCAAGTTGTTTTGCTTGGCATGAAGTGCCCCGAAGTAGGAGTAGCGCAATCCAATATTGAGGGTTAGATTATACCTGACCTTCCAATCGTCCTGGGCAAAAAATCCCCACAAATTTTCACGGTCGTCCTGCCGAATTCCACCCGGAATCCCCGTCACAGAATTGAAGTTGCCAGACTCTTGTTTTGGAGCATCGTTGAGGAAGTCCCAAATATTGAAGAAACTGTACTGGGGGATTCCGACCGGGTTGTTGAGGTAGTGCAGGTTGGTATAATCACCGCCGAACTTAATCGAATGCGGACCCAGGATTTTGGTAGCTACGTCCTTATAGGTGTAGGTCCACTGATTCAAATCGCTTCCTAAGGAGGCACCAAAAAACTGCACCTGAGCACTCCCGACCGTGGTAGTTATATTGGATTGCGGTAATCCGACTGGTTGCTGAGGATTATCGGCGATCTCATTCCAGCGCCATCCTGCAGCGTTCGCTCGAGCTTCATTGAGGAAGGTAGCCGAAAAGGTATGGTTCCAGATCACAGAAAATGCGTCGTTGACCTGATTATGGTGGAAGAGGTTATAGGCGCGTTGCGTACCATTGTAGAAGGTTGAAGTTTGTGGAACCCAATAGATGGCAAATGCTGCGTGATCTCTTTGGGTAACGTTCGCGTCAAGACGTCCGTTGTATTGGGTGTACGAAGAACTGGATGGACTAACCGTGGCGAAGTCTGCGATATCTGCAACATTTGACAGGCCGCTACCGACTCCGGGAGCGCCGCTGCTTACGAACGTCAAATCCTGCTTTCCCAACCCTGTCGTAAGTGGCGAACCGATGTTCAATCCCTGACCGGCGATTGTTCTGCAGGTGACACCTTCGGTAAGACCAATGTTTGCGCAGGTCTGGGGAATAATCCCCGAGGTACTGACAGCAGACCCTGGAAATTTCAGGTAGGTCGATGCAATGCTGTTGGAAGGCGCCAACCCATCGAACGCCGACGTATCGTACCAACCAGTTCCGGTGGTAGTAGAACTATTTCTTTGCGCCTCGATTGCGAAGAAGGCAAAGACCCTGTCCTTCCAGATGGGACCGCCGACACTGCCGCCAAGCTGGTTAAACCGCTGGTTATCCCTTTGATTATTTTTTGGATTTGTCACGGAGCCGGGCCCGTTGTAACGCTGGTACGCGTTCAGGCCCGGGCGGTGAAACGCAAAGAAAAAGCTGCCATGAATAGTATTGGTTCCGCTCTTCGACGTGACCATAGTTTGGGCGCCACTGAAGCGGCCGTTTTCAGCGTCGTAGGCGTTGGTGACGATTCTGACGTTGCCGATCGAATCCTCTGTTGGAGTAATGACCGTGGCTCCGCCCCACACCGCGCTGACCGTACTGATTCCGTCGATCGAGATGCCGTTCGTCTGGTACTGGCCGCCATTTGCGTTGGCCTGAACACCATTTTCCGTCGGAACGCCAGATGCGCCTGAACCGCCTGGGCCTTGATTGCCCGGAGTATTGTAGGTGCCTCCACTGGAAGCCTGCGACGCGTCGCTGGTAACGCCCGGTATCAACTGTGTCAGTTGGAAGACGTCACGGTTGAATGAGGGCATATGCTGAATATCGTTGCTGCTGATCGTTCCGCCAATATTTGCGGTCTCGGTATCCAAGGCTGGCGCCTGAGAAGCGTCAACTGAAGTAGTCATGCTAACAGCGCCAACCTCCAGCTCCACATTGAGTGCGTTTGACTGCTCAGGGATCAATTGCAGATTATCGAGGACCTTTTTCTTGAAACCTGCCATCTCAGCCGTCAAGGTAAAGTGGTCCGGAGGAAGTGCGTTGAAGTTGAAGACGCCGGTTGCATTGCTCGTTCTGACTGCAGTCTCGTTGGTCGACAGGTTCTTGAGCGTAAGGGTGGCTCCCGGGACGACTGCTCCCTGCGGATCGGTCACAACACCCTGGATTGAAGTGCGAAATTGTGCGAATGCAGGCGCATTCAGGCACAAAAATATAACTGCCACCGCGCAGATTGCGAGGACGCTGGAAATTCTCTTATTCATAAACCGCCTCCAAAAAAAGCGCCGCGGATTACTTGGAAGCCGTGGCTCTAAGTCACTGTAGGCAATCGTTTGCCTAGTGGGGAATATTGCCCCTTTTGCAAAAGTGGTGTCAAGGGACATCGACTTATTTTCTGGTTATGTTTTTTTGTGACAGACTGCAAGGGTGCCTCGAAAGCCTCGAATACCCGCAGCCACACCTGCTTCGCCGAAGCGAGAGTCTCAGCCGGTAAGCCTTAAGGTGCTGTCTGATCATCTGGGGTTGTCCGTGGCTGCAATTTCCCGTGTTCTCAGTGCATCTCCGGCTGCGCGTTCCATTCCCAAGGAGACTCAAGACCGTATTCTGGCTGCGGCGGAGATGCTGAACTACCGGCCGAATTTATTTGCCCGCTCGTTGCGCAATCGACGGAGCCAGACGATCGGTGTGCTGGTGCCCGAGGTGAGCGAGGGGTATACGACGCTTGTGCTGAGCGGAATCGAACATCAACTTCTGCAGGCGGATTACTTTTATTTTCTGGTCAGTCATCATCATCGCGAGGAGATGATTCAACGATCGCAACGGCTTTTTCAGGACCGCGCGGTCGAGGGCATTATTGCGGTCGATACTCTGCTTCGAGAACGGTGGGCTATACCGACCGTAACTGTATCGGGCCATCATGAGCCAAAGGGTGTGACGAACATTGTGTTGAATCATCGGCTCGCAGCAGCGCTCGCGGTCGACCATCTGCGTGGGCTTGGACATCGCCGGCTGGCCTTCATCAAGGGACAGAGGTTCAGCTCGGATACAGAGTCGCGCTGGCGCGGGATTCGTCACGTGATGAAAAAGAATGGGCTGACGATCTTTCCGAAGCTGGTCGCCCAGCTTGAAGGGGATCTGCCATCGCATGAGCCAGGTTATCTTGCAACCAAGAGACTTCTGGCTGGAGGCGAATCTTTTACGTCTTTATTCGCGTTCAACGATGTCTCCGCTATCGGCGCTATTAAGGCTCTGCGAGAGGCGGGTCTACGCGTGCCGCAGGATGTCTCGGTGGTGGGTTTTGACGACATACAGTCGGCTTCGTTCCAGAATCCGGGGCTTACAACGGTGCGGCAGCCACTGCGGACGATGGGTATGCTGGCAGCTCAGACAGTGTTACAACAGATAGGCGCGTCTGCTTCGGCGATGCACGCGCAACAGATCGTGGTTGATCCTGAGTTTGTGGTGCGGGAATCGACGTGCCCTGCGGCTGTCGCTACGAGAGGCCAAAAAAGAGAGGATCACCGCCATGAGAGTCGTTCGCGGCGTTGACTCCCTTGGCTGCAAATCTCTGAAGCGATTGAAGAACGAAGGACTTGCTCAATTTGTGATAGCATCCGTGCTCCTCGAGATGCGGGCCCCGGAAGGGTCTGAAATCGATGGTCATCGACGGTCGACCTGGGCTGAGATCGCGTCAGGCCGAAACCCTGCAGAGGAGTTTTCGCACGGAGCTTCTGGAAATAAACTTTGCTCGGTTGTTATTCGTAACCGATAGAGATTTGTCAGTTCAGATTATGGAAGAGGAGTCTGATATGAAGGTCTACTTGGGGAGTGATATTCGTAACGTGGCTGTAGTTGGGCATGCGCATTGCGGAAAGACCACCTTGATCTCTGCTCTGCTGCATGCCGCTAGGATGACAACGACGCGAGGCCGCGTCGAAGACGGATCGGCTGTCACGGCCTATGACGAAGAAGAGGTCGCGCGCCGGACAACGATGTCGAATGCGGTGGCGTTTGCCGAGTGGGACGGCATCAAAATCAATTTGATCGACACTCCAGGCTTTCACATGTTTGTGCATGAGACGCGCGCGGCGATGTTGCCCGCGGAGGTGGCTGCGGTGGTTGTCAACGCACAGACGGGTGTGGAGGCGGTGACTGACCGGGTGTGGAAGTACGCGGCAGAGGTAAACCTGCCACGGGTGGTGGTGATCAACCAGGTGGATCACCCCAAGGCGGACAGCAGGATCGGTCGCCAACGGATGATCGAACTTTTGCAGGAGAAGTGGGGGCGTCAGGTTGTGCCGGTACAACTGCCGATCGTAGATCAGCACGGCTTTCATGGGGTAGTGGACCTGGTGACGATGAAAGCTTATTTGTATAAGCCTGATGGCGATGGACGAGGTGAGGTCGGGGCGATTCCCGAGGCTATAAAGGCTGATGCCAAGGCTGCACACGAGGCCCTGGTGGAGCTTGTGGCCGAGGGCAAAGATGAGTTGATGGAGGAGTTTTTCAACGAAGGAACCATTCCCGAGGAACATCTGATTGCTGCGCTCCACGAGGCGATTCGCGAGGATCGGATCTTTCCGGTGCTCTATGTGAGCGGATTGAGAAACGTGGGGACCGATCATCTCTTGGATTTTTTGAAGGTGTATGCGCCTGCGCCGACGGAGCGTGAACCGGTGGCCGCGCATGGAATTCTGAATTCGACGCGGTCGCACGTCAACGGCAGCGGAGCTGTGGATGTTCAGGACGAGATCGTCATGCGCAAAGTGGGTGATGAAGAACCGCTTGCTCTCTATGTGTACAAGACGATGACCGATCCGTTTGCGGGAAGGATCTCCTTCTTCAAAGTTGTAAGCGGCATGATGAAGACGGATAAATCTGTCGTGAATTTCACGCGTCAGGAGCCAGAGCGCCTGGCCCATCTCTCCATCATGCAGGGGCGTAAGGCGGTGGAGGTGCAGGAGTTACATGCAGGGGATCTTGGAGCTGTGGCCAAGCTGCGCGTGACCCTGACGGGAGACACTCTCGGCGATAAGTCGCACGAGATTTTTCTGGAACCGGTGGCGATGCCGGAGCCGGCGATGACCTATGCGATCGAACCGAAGTCGCGCGCGGATGAGGATAAGCTGGCGCCGGCTTTGCATAAGGTGATGGAAGAGGATTCGATGGTGCGGTTCTTCCGCGATCCGCAGACGAATGAATTTCTTGTGGCGGGCGCGGGGCAACAGCACATCGAGGCGGTTGTCTCGAAGCTGAAGCGGCGTTATCACACGGATGTCACCTTGAAGGCGCCGAAGATTCCCTATCTTGAGACGGTTCGCGGGCGTGCCGAGGCTCAGGGTAGATATAAGAAGCAGACCGGCGGGCATGGTCAATATGGCGACTGCAAGATTCGCATGGAGGCCCTGCCGCGCGGAGGCGGCGTGGTGTTTGCGAACGACATCTTCGGCGGAGCAATTCCGCGGCAGTATGTTCCTGCGGTGGAGAAGGGGATCCGCGAGTCGGCTGCTCGTGGGTTTCTGGCGGGATATCCGGTGGTGGACATCAAGGTGACGGTTTTTGATGGCAGCTACCACGAGGTGGACTCAAGCGAGATGTCGTTCAAGATGGCTGCGCGGCTTGCCTTTCGCAAGTGCATGGAACAAGCCAAGCCTGTTCTGCTGGAGCCGGTGATGCGGGTGGAGATCGAGACGCCAGACGACTTTGCCGGGGCGCTGCTGGGAGATTTGAACTCGCGCCGCGGCCGCGTGCAGGGTATGGAGAGTGCGGGAACTGGAACCACCGTCCGGGCCGAAGTCCCCATGGCGGAGATGCTGAGTTATGGAACGACATTGACGTCGATCACGCAGGGACGAGGGAGTTTCCGGATGGAGATGGATCACTATGAGGTGGTGCCTCCGCTGCTTGCGGAAAAGGTCCTGGCGAGCGCAAAACGAGCGAATCAGGACGAGTTGGAAGAATAGGTTGCTTTGGACGGCACTGGGGAGGGAAAAAGCATCTTCGACGGGCAATTCTGCTTCATATTCAAAGGGAGAATTCCGTATGCCACGTCCTTTCTGGTCCGGTCAGATTCAAATCTCGCTTGTTTCGTTTGGTATCAAGCTCTTTCCTGCTACGGAGGCGAAGAGCGAAATTCGTTTTCACCAGCTAAGCCGTAAGAGCGGGGAACGAATCAAGCACCAGAAGGTGTCTGGTGACGAGGAACCTATAGATAAGTCGGACATCGTGAAGGGGTACGAGTATCGCAAGGGGGAGTATGTCACGGTCGAGCCGGAGGAGATTGAGCATCTGCGGATTCCGTCGCGACACACTCTGGAGGTAGCGCAGTTCGTCGATGTGGACGAGCCGGCCCCGGAGTTCTTCGAGAGGCCGTACTTTGTTGTGCCAGAAAATGACGTTCAGGCCGAGGCTTTTGCGGTTGTTCGCAAGGCATTGCAGGAGACGAAGAAGGTCGGGTTGGGCAAGATCGCTTTTGGAGGGCGCGAACACCTGGTCGCCCTCTCCGCGCCGAAGGATGACAAGCTTGCGGGCATGATGGCTTACACCATGCGATATGCGGAAGAATTGCGCGATCCCGCCGAGTACTTTGGCGAGATCAAGAAAGTTTCTGTGGATGAGGATCAGCTCTCGCTGGCGAGGGAGTTGATCAAACGCAAGGCAGGGAAGTTTGCGCCGGAGAAGTTCAAGGACGAGTATGAGGCTGCGCTCCGCGAGATGATTGAGGCAAAGGTGAAACATGCTCCGATCCCGCGCGAGGAGCCTGCCCGGAAGTCTGCGAAGGTGATCAATCTGATGGATGCGCTGCGGAAGAGTGTGCGCGGGGATGAAGCACCGGCGGCGAAGAAGAAGGGACCTGCCAAACCTGCGGCGGTCGGGTCCAGGAAAGGTATTGCGCTGGTGAAACCGGCGGCGAAGGCAAGTAAGTCGCGGAAATCGGCGTAGACCCTATGGCCACGAAGAAGAGGTCTAAACCGAAGTCGACGTCGACAGCAGCGGATGCGGTTGATGAGCAGCTTGAACGGTACCGCTCGATGCGAGACTTCAAGGTTACGAGCGAGCCGAGCGGCGGGGGAAAGGCAAAGTCATTCCATAGGGAGCCGTTGCCGTTTGTGATTCAGAAGCACGCGGCTTCGCACCTGCACTATGATTTTCGGCTTGGGTGGAATGGTGTGCTGAAGAGCTGGGCAGTTGCGAAGGGGCCGAGTTATTTTACCGGCGACAAAAGACTCGCGGTGCAGGTGGAAGATCATCCGATTGACTACGGTGGTTTTGAGGGCATCATTCCGAAGGGACAGTACGGCGGCGGGACGGTGATGGTCTGGGACCAGGGAACGTGGGAGCCGCAGCCCGGTCATACCGATGTGGACGCAGGGCTGCGCACGGGTTCGCTGAAGTTCATCCTGCATGGCAAGAAGATGAAGGGGAAGTGGGCGCTCATTCGCATGGGTGGCAAGGCGGCGAATGAGCGTAAGCCGAACTGGCTATTGATTAAGGAGCATGACGAGTCCGAGCGGCGCGAGACCGATCCGAGCGTTACGGATGAGGAGCCGAATAGTGTGGTCACGGGCCGCAGCCTGGAAGAGATTGCGAAGAGTGAAGACCATGTGTGGAACTCGAAGGATACTGCAACGGGAAACGCCTGGTACCGCAAGGACAGTCCCACTGCGGAGAAAGTTGCTTCAGCGAAGAGTTCTGCTGCGAGTGCAAAAGCTAGAATCGCAGACTTCGGGTCTGCCATAAAGAAAGCGCCGAAGGAGAAGCTGCCGGACTTCATCGCTCCTGAGCTTGCGTTGCAGTCGGAGACGCCCCCTGCGGGGGGAGGGTGGCTGCATGAGCTCAAGCTCGACGGCTATCGCATCCAGGCTCGCAAAGATGGCGATCGGGTCCAGCTGCTGACGCGTACGGGGTTGGACTGGACTCACCGGATGAAGACTATCGCTGCTTTCGTAGCGGCGCTGCCGGTGGAGAAGGCGATTTTTGACGGTGAGGTGGTTGTGCTTGCAGAGAACGGCTCGACGAGCTTTGCTGATCTGCAGGCGGCGTTTCAAGAGGGTGTGAAGAAGCCGCTTACTTACTTCGTCTTCGACCTGCTTCATCTGAATGGGCATTCGATCCGGGGTTTGACGCTGGGTAAGCGGAAGGACATGCTTGCGAAGGTCATGGGGGGCTCGGGCGAGTTTTTACGGTTCAGCGAACATATTGAGGGCGGCGGCGGCGAGGTGTTCAAAAGGGCGTGTGAGCTGCATGCGGAGGGCATCGTCTCCAAACGGGCTGCGAGTAAGTACTCGAGCGGCCGCAGTGGCGACTGGTTGAAGTTGAAGTGCGTTCATGAGCAGGAGTTCGTCATCGGCGGCTTTACGCTGCCGTCGAATGGGAGCCACGGGGTCGGTGCGCTGCTGCTTGGGTACTACGACGGGGGAAAACTGATCTATGCGGGACGAACGGGGACGGGCTTTACGCAAAAGACACACCGAATTCTGCGTGATCAACTTGACGAGCTTCGCCAAAAGACAAACCCTTTCGAGAAGCTGCCGGCAGAGGCACAACGCGGAGCGATCTGGGTGCGGCCTAAGTTGGTGGCTCAGGTGAACTTTGCGACCTGGACCGCGGATAACCTTGTGCGTCAGGCGTCGTTCAAGGGGCTTCGTGAAGACAAGCCTGCCGCTGAGGTTCGGAGGGAGGAGCCTAAGGTTGGACCAAGAGGGCGAAGCCAGCAGCGAGCGTCACATGCAACCGCAGTGGGGGTTGCGGCTAAAGTCTCGGATAAGAAGGCGGCGAAAGCGCCGTCGAAGTCAGCCACTGCGAGTGCGCCAGTACGGCTGACTCATCCGGAGAAGATTCTCGATGAGGAGTCGCAGCTTACGAAGCAGCAGCTCGCTGATTATTATTGGGCGGTTGCGCCGCACATGCTGCCGCATATCGAAGGAAGACCGCTGTCACTGGTGCGGTGCCCTGAAGGCAGCGGGAAACCGTGTTTTTTTCAGAAGCACGTGAACCACTTGCTGCCGTCCGGGATCGGAGCGGTGGATGTGCCGGACAAGAAGACGGGCAAGATTGAGCCATACATCACGCTCTCGAGCGCAGAAGCGCTGGCGGGATTGGCGCAGATGGGGGTGCTCGAGGTGCATCCTTGGGGCTCGCGGAACGACGATCTGGAACATCCGGACCGCATCATCATCGATCTCGATCCGGACGCGGCGATCTCGTGGACGAGGCTGGCAGAGAGTGCCGCGGAGGTTCGTAAGCAGCTCAAGAAGCTGGGACTGGAGAGCTTTTTGAAGAGCACGGGCGGCAAGGGACTTCATGTCGTCGTGCCCATTGTTCCGGAGTATGACTGGGCGGTGATTAAGCAGCTTGCCCATGCCTTCGTGCTGCAGATGGAGAAAGAACAGCCTGCTTTGTATTTGACGAAGATGAGCAAGGCTGCACGCAAAGGCCGGATATTTCTCGACTATCTGCGGAACGAGCGTGGCGCGACCGCGGTGGCGGCCTTCTCTCCGCGCGCGCGGGCCGGGGCTCCGGTTTCGCTTCCTCTGAACTGGAGCGATCTGAAGTTGGCGGAGCGGCCTGTCGCTCATGTTGCCGACTTTGAGCAGTGGAAAGGGCAGTTGAATCGCGATCCCTGGAAGCAGCTTCTCAAGTCGCCGCAGCGGATTACGTCGAAGATATTAGGGCTCTTCAAAATCTCTCCGTCGAAGTAATTCTTCGCTGAAATCAACTGTTCGGGAATGGACAGTCTTTCTCGTTTGTGGACGATCCGGGATGGGCGACGCCTACTAAGTGATTGAAAATGGGTGTTTGAGAGTGGTCTTGCGGTTGCACTTAAACCCGGCGCAATGGACATCTCAAGACCAGATATTAAGAAGAAAAAGATGCGGCGGCAATTGATTCTGGCTGGCTGCGGCGTTGTGGCGCTGGCGGTTGTGGCGCTTTTTGTGACGCGATTGAAACCTGCCGCGCCCGAGGTGGACCGGGCGACGGTTTGGACTGACACCGTGAAGCGGGGGCCGTTACTGCGACAGGTGCGCGGGCCGGGTACGCTGGTTCCACGCGAGGATAAGATCCGGTTGATTCCCGCTGAGACGGCGGCCACGGTGGTGCGGATTCGCGTGCTGCCGGGTGCAAAGGTAGAACCGGGTACCGTGCTGATGGATCTGGTGGACCCGCAGCTGCAGCAGGAGTTGCTGGACGCGCGGCTGCAGTTGAAGGGCGCCCAGGCGGACTACATCAATACGCGGGCCAAGGTGCAGAGCGACCTGATGGACCAGAAGGCGGCCGGGGCAACGGTGGGGGCGGATTACACCCAGGCACAGCTTCAGGCGCGAACCGACAAGTCGTTGTATGAGCTTGGAGTCATCAGCGGGTTGACGTATAGCGCTTCCAAGGGCAAGGCGGATGAGCTCACGACCCGTAACGATCTCGAGAAGCAGCGGGTAACGATGAATGAGAAGGCGATCGAGACCCAGCTTGCCGTGCAACAGACGAAGGTGGACCAAGCGAAGGCCCTATTGGGGTTGAAACAAAGGCAACTGGATGCGTTGAGCGTCCGCGCAGGTATCAAGGGAGTGCTTTTCGAAATCGATCACCAGGTTGGTGAGCACGTGGACGTGGGAACCACTCTGGCGAAGGTGGTGCAGCCGGAACAGCTGAAGGCCAGTTTGAAGATTGCGGAGACGCAGGCGCGGGACATTCAGATCGGGCAGCCGGCTGAGATCGATACGCATAACGGCGTAATCGATGGCAAGGTGATGCGTATCGATCCGGGGGTATTGAACGGAACGGTGACGGTTGACGTAGAGCTTGCTGGAGCCCTGCCGCTGGGCGCAAGACCTGACCTGAGTGTCGATGGGACGATCGATCTGGACCGGATGGCTGACGTGCTTTTTGTGGGACGGCCAGCATTCGGGAATGAAAACAGTACGATCAGCCTGTTCAAGCTGGGTGTGGATGGCAAGACGGCGGTACGGGTCCCGGTGAAGGTAGGACGGGCTTCGGTAAACAGCATTCAGGTAGTTGAAGGATTGCAGAACGGCGACACCGTCATTCTGTCTGACATGAGCCGATGGGATAACACGGACCGGATTCGCTTGAATTAGGCAACTTTAGAAAGGGAGAGTAACGATGACGACAACGGAGACGATTATTCAGATCGAGGATCTGACGAAGATTTTCTACACAGACGAGATTGAGACCCATGCACTGTCGGGCGTGCACTTGAGCATCAACCGCGGGGAATATGTGGCGATGTCGGGGCCTTCGGGATGCGGAAAGTCGACGCTGCTGTCGATCATCGGGTTGTTGGATACTCCTACTGCCGGACGCTACACGCTGAATAGCAAAGAGGTCGCGAATCTGAACTTTGCGGACCGTTCGCGGATTCGCAATCAGGAGATCGGGTTTATCTTTCAGAGTTTTAACTTGATTGGGGACCTGACGGTTGCGGAGAACGTGGAGCTTCCGCTGACGTATCGCGCGGGGATGCCGGCGGCAGAGCGGAAGCGGAGGGTACAGGAGTCGCTCGAGCGGGTGAACATGGCGCATCGTATGCGGCACTATCCGGCGCAGCTCTCGGGCGGTCAGCAGCAGAGAGTTGCCGTGGCCCGAGCGCTGGCAGGTTCGCCGTCGATTCTGCTGGCGGACGAACCGACGGGAAATCTGGATTCGAAGAACGGTGAAGCGGTGATGAGACTGCTCCAGGAACTTCATCAAGAGGGCGCGACGATCTGCATGGTGACGCACGATCCGCGATTTGCAGCACATGCGGAGCGGCAGATCCATCTGTTCGATGGCAAGGTCGTAGCGGAGGGTGAACTCAACAAGTTGTTGGCGGAGGTAGAGGCATGATGATGCTGGAAGACCTGAGACTGGCGCTGCGGCAGATTTGCCAAGCGATAGGATTACCGGGAGATGCGGCGACCGTGGTTTCGCTGATTGTGCTGGGAGTCGCGCTGAACCTCACCGCGTTGCGTGCGGTGGAGTATGTCGGGATTGGAGGACACACGTGCCGTGACCGGACAGTGCTGCAGAGTGCGGCCCAGACCGAGTTGAAGGTGATGCGAACCGTGGCGGTGTCAGCATTGAAGAAGCTTGGTGACGGTGGGCGGAGATTGTGTCTGGCGCGGCAATTGATGATGGGCCAGCAGACGAAGGGTACGGGGTACCACATGGAGGTCGGCTGTGACTGGGCCGCTCCCGCCAACGGCAAAGGCTGTGACGTGATGGTCGTGAGCAGGTCCAGCCGGAGGATGGCTATGGCGTTTGTGCAGTGTGGAGCCTTAGGTAAAGGCTGATGCGCCGCGCCAATCTTTATGAGCGTGTTGAGTAGTCGACCGCTGAAGTAGAAAGCGGCAAGGAATGTGCCGACACCGGCGTCGCGCTGGTTGGCTCGTTCTGCAAGTTGAGAAAAACCAGGAGAGCAAAGAATGAATTCGATCATGCCGGATCTACGGTACGCGCTGCGGCAGTTACGGAAGACGCCGACGTTTGCGTTGACGGCGGTTGTAACGTTCGCACCGGGAATCGGCGCGAACACTGCGATCTTTACAGTGTTCCACAAAGCGCGACGGGCAGCTTCGGTGAAACCAACGAAAGTGCTGCGGACAGAATGAGGAGAGCGCGATGAACAGATTCATGCAGGATGTGCAATATGCGCTGCGGCAGTTGCGGAAGGCTCCGGGATTCACGCTGACGGCGGTGTTGACCCTGGCCCTGGGTATTGGGGCTAACGCGGCGATTTTTACACTGGTCCATGCAGTGCTGCTGCGGAATCTTCCGGTAGCTGATCCGAAGACACTTGTCCGCGTGGGCGACACAGATGACTGCTGCGTGAACGGTGGGACACCGGAGGAAAACAAGTATTCGTTGTTTGCTTATGACTTGTATAAGCATCTTCGGGACAACACTCCGGAGTTCGAGCAACTCGCCGCGATGCAGGCAGGGTTCGGCTATGGATCGGTTACGGCGCGAAGCAGCAAACCTGATGCACTTCCAAAGGCGCTGCGTGGTGAGTTTGTCTCAGGCAACTACTTTCAAACCTTTGGATTGCGGCCTTATGCGGGACGGCTGCTGGCGGCGACGGATGATGTTGAAGGCGCTCCGATGGCGGCGGTGATGAGCTATCAGACGTGGCAGCGAGATTACGCGCTGGATCCGAGTGTGGTCGGAAGCACGTTTGTGCTGAATACGAATCCGGTGACGATCATCGGCGTTACGCCGCCTGGATTTTATGGCGACCGCATGACGGACGCTCCGCCAGATTTTTTTATTCCGATGGTGATGGAGCCGGTGATGGGACCCACCAGCATCCTGCATAAGCATGGGGCCAACTGGGTTTATGTCCTGGGCAGGGTGAGGCCGGGGACGGCGCTGGCTCCGCTGCAGGCGAAGATGAGCGCGGACTTGCGGAACTGGTTGGCACAGCTTCCCCTTTATCAGAGGGAAGATCAGAAGAAGAACCTGGCGCAATCGCATGTCGTGCTGACGCCCGGCGGAGTCGGTATCGCGAATATGCAGCAGGAGTATGGCAAGGGGCTGAAGTTTTTGATGTGGATCTCAGCGCTGGTTCTGCTGATTGCATGCGCCAACATCGCAAACCTGGTGCTGGTACGGGGCCTCGCGCGGCGTGCTGAGACTTCGATACGAATGGCGTTGGGTGCGCAGAGAAAGAGATTGATCCGGCAGATGCTCACAGAGAGTGTGGTGTTGTCGTGCATGGGGGGAATAGCTGGACTGGTGGTTGCGTATGCCGGAACCAAGGTTCTGTTGGCGATGGCGTTTCCCAATGCGACGAATCTTCCGATCGACGCGAGTCCGTCTCCTGTTGTGCTGGCGTTTGCGTTTGGACTTTCGCTGATGACAGGGTTGATCTTTGGGATTGCTCCAGCGTGGGTAACGTCGAATTCGGAGCCGGCTGAAGCATTGCGTGGATCGAACCGATCGACAGGGGACCATTCAGGATGGCTGCAACGGTCGTTGGTGATTCTGCAGGCGGCGCTTTCGCTGCTATTGCTGGTTGGCGCGGGCCTAATGGCCAAGAGCCTGAATAGGCTGGAGAACCAGGACTTTGGAGTGGAGACGGAGAACCGGATCGTCGCCCATATCAGTCCTGACAATGCTGGTTACAAACCGGACCAATTGCAGGCGCTCTATGAACGGATCGATCAAGGGCTTCGGGGTTTACCGGGAGTCCAGAGGGTCGCTCTGTCTCTGTACACGCCGTTGGAGGGAAACAACTGGAGTATGGGCGTTTATATTCAGGGACGGCCTGAACCGGGACCGAATGATCCTATAGGCGCTTCCTGGCTCCGCGTTGGACCGGAGTTCTTCGACATTGTTGGACATCATGTTCTTCAGGGGCGTGGAATCACGACGCAGGACACGGCGACATCGCTTCCGGTTGCCGTTGTGAATCAGGCATTCGTCAAAAAGATGTTCCCGAAGGGGGAGAACCCGATTGGAGTCCACTTCGGTGTCTCGGGCGTGAAGAGCTCGGGGGACTTCGAGATTGCCGGAGTGGTTTCGGATGTGAAGTACAACGACGTGAGACATCCGACGCGGTCGATGTACTTCCGTCCACTCTTGCAGGTTGCTCATACGGAACCGGCAGGCGATATTCGTTCTTTGTTTGCAGGGGCGATCATGCTGCAGACCAAAGGCTCAGTGGATGGGCTGGAGTCGCAGGTGAGGCGGGCGCTGGCAAGCATCGACCCAAACCTTACGGTGACCCGCTACGATACGTTCGCGGGACAGATCAGCGGGCAGTTCAACCAGGAACGCCTGATTGCGCGCCTGACACTGATGTTCGGCGTGCTGGC
>WNFC01001154.1_pt1 | contig 27298 bp, 28 predicted proteins | sample 5400541 | NCBI WGS metagenome assembly WNFC01 (sample SAMN13153342, study PRJNA577476) | soil metagenome | isolation source: 120 cm saprolite under Douglas fir tree site 2 hole 2 replicate 1 | place: USA:California | collected 2015-04-18 | reverse complement strand
GCGCACGTAGGGCTCCTCGATCCGCTCGATCCTGTCCACCGGTGGCAGCTTGGACGGGTTGTCGATCTCGACGGTCTCGCCCGCGAGCGTCACCACGCGGAAGCGCACACTGGGGGCGGTGACGATCAGCGAGAGGTTGAACTCGCGCTCGAGGCGCTCCTGGACGATCTCGAGGTGGAGCATGCCGAGGAAGCCGCAGCGGAAGCCGTAGCCGAGCGCGAGCGAGGTCTCGGGCTCGAAGTTGAAGGCGGAGTCGTTGAGGCGGAGCTTCTCCAGCGCGTCGCGCAGTCCCTCGTAGTCGGTGTCCTCGATCGGGTAGAGCCCGGCGAACACCATGGGCTTGGCGTCCCGGTAGCCCGGACACGGCTCGGCCGTCGGGTGCAGGACGTCGGTGATCGTCTCCCCCATCTTCGCGTCCGCCACACGCTTGATGGAGGCCGTGAGATAGCCGACCTGGCCCGCGCTGAGCTCCTCCACCGGGCGCATGTCGGGGGCAAAGACCCCGACCTGCTGGACCTCGTAGATCTTGCCGTTGGACATGAGGAGTACGCGCATCCCCGGCCGCACGCGCCCGTCGATGAGGCGGATGTAGACGACCACGCCCTGGTATGAGTCGTAGAAGGAGTCGAAGACGAGCGCCTTGAGCGGCGCCTCCGCGTCTCCCTCGGGCGGCGGAATGCGGCTGACGATGGCTTCGAGCACCTCGGGCACGCCCGTGCCGTGCTTGGCGGAGATCGTGAGCGCGGCGTCGCCGTCGAGGCCCAGGATCTCGGTGATCTGCGCCCTCGTGCCTTCGACGTCGGCCGCGGGCAGGTCGATCTTGTTGATGACCGGCACGATCTCGAGCCCGCCGTCCGCCGCCAGGTAGAAGTTGGCGAGGGTCTGCGCCTCGACGCCCTGGCCCGCGTCCACGATCAGAACGGCGCCCTCGCACGCGGCGAGCGAGCGCGACACCTCGTACGAGAAGTCCACGTGGCCCGGCGTGTCGATCAGGTTCAGCGTGTACTCGTGGCCGTCGCGCGCGGTGTAGAGGAGCCGCACGGTGTGGGCCTTGATGGTGATGCCGCGCTCCTTCTCGAGGTCCATCGAGTCGAGGACCTGGCCCACGGCCTTCTTGGCGTCCATCGTGCCGGTGAGCGAGAGCAGGCGGTCCGCCAGGGTGGACTTGCCGTGGTCGATGTGGGCAACGATGGAGAAGTTGCGAATGCGGGCGGTGGTCATCGCTCTCAGGATATCACGCGCTGAGTCGCGTTGCGTCAGGGGGCGACGCGGGCGCGCGAGGCCACCACCGCGCCGTCCTCGAGCACGACACCGGGGCCGACATGGGCGTGCGGGCCAACGCGGACGCCGGTGCCGATGATGCAGTCCCGGAGCACGGCGCCGGCTCCCACCGAGACGCGCTCCCAGAGCACCGAGCCCTCGATGGTTGCCGCCGTCCCTACGACGCACCCCGGGCCCAGGACGGCCGAGGGCCCGACGCGGCAGTCGTCCTCGAGCCGGCAACCCGCGCCGATCACGAGGGGCGCCACGGCCGAGACGCGGGCGCCCAGAATCGCGTCGGCGGCGATCGAGCGCCCGCCGCCGACCGCGTTCCCTGGACCCACGTCTGCCGCCACCCGGCCCGCCATCAGGTCGAGCTGGGCCTGGCGATATTTTTCAGGGCTGCCGATGTCGATCCAGTAGCCGTCGCCGACCCAACCGAAGAAGGGCAGCCCGTCTCCCAGGAGCCCGGGGAAGAACTCGCGTTCCATGGACGCCACGCGACCGGGCGGGATGCGTGCGAGCAGGGCGGCGTCCAGCACGTAGATCCCGGCGTTGATCGTGTCGGCCGTGCGCTGCGACGGGTCGGGCTTCTCGACGAAACGAATCACGCGTCCGTCACGCCCCAGCTCGACGAGGCCGTAGGGGCTGGGGTCCGCCACGCGCGTCAGGTATATCGTCGCTCGCGCCCCGCGCTCGGCGTGGAATCGAAGCATCGCGGAGAGATCGACGTCGGTCAGGACGTCGCCGTTGAGCACGACGACGAGGCCGGCCCCGGGGTCTCCCGAGGGGTCTCCCAGAAGGTCGGCGGCGTTCCGGACTCCTCCCGCTGTCCCCAGCGGCTCCGTCTCGATGGCGTAGCCGAGGCTGACGCTCCAACCGGTGCCGTCGCCCATGGTGCGCCGGACCTCGTCCACGAGATAGGAGCACGACAGCACGACGCGCCCGATCCCGTGGCGGCGCAGCAAAGCGAGCTGGTAGGCCAGGAACGGGATATTGAGCAACGGGACGACAGGCTTGGGGCGGGAGCTCGTCAGGGGGCGCAGTCGCGTGCCCTGGCCCCCGGCCAGGATGACGGCGGTTATGTGCCCGGTGTCCAGGGCTGCGCCTCGCTGATGAGCATCACCGGGATGCCGTCGCGGATCGGGTAGGCCTTCTGGCACCGCTGGCAGATGATGCGCGTCTCCTCGAAGATGAGGGTACCCTTGCAGGCCGGACAGGCCAGGATGGCCCGCAGCTCCTCGTCGATCATCGTCCGCTCTCCTTCCTGAAGTGGTCCAGTGTCTGTGCCAGGCCGTCGTCAAGGAGCACGGTCGGGCTCCAGCCGAGCAGGCGCTCGGCGAGCTTGGGAGAGAGACAGCTGCGCCGCTGCTCGCCGGGTCGCTCGGGAGCGTGGAGGGCGTCGACGCTCGAGTCCGCGGCGGCCCGCAGACCGTCGCAGATTGCGTTCACCGACGTCTCGACTCCCGTCCCGATGTTCACCGGCCCGGTGACGTCCGCGCGCTCGAGCGCACGCAGGTTGGCGGCCGCCACGTCACTCACGTGGACGAAGTCGCGCGTCTGGAAACCATCGCCGTTGATCACGGGGGCCTCGCCGGCCAATACCCGGTGGCAGAAGATGGCCACCACCCCCGCCTCACCGAAGGGATTCTGGCGCGGGCCGTACACGTTGGCGTAGCGAAGAGAGATGCCGCTCACACCCCAAAGGGCACCCCACACGGCAACGTATTGTTCCATCGCGACCTTGGTGATCCCGTAGGGCGACGCCGGCCTGGTCGGGTGCTCCTCGGACGTTGGGATCAGGTCCGTGTCGCCGTAGCCAGCGCCGCCGCTCGAGGAGTAGATCATCCGCCGCACGCCGAAGCGCCGGCAGCAGTCGAGCAGGTTGAGCCCGCCGCCGATGTTGACCGACGCGTCGAAGGCGGGATCGGTGACGGAGCGGCCGACCGAGGCCTGAGCGGCCAGGTGCGCCACCGCGTCGGGCTTCTCGGCCGCGAAGACTTCGCTGAGCCGCTCGCTCCGGATGTCCAGCGCGTGGAAGCCGGCCTTTGGGGGCAGCCACGCGCGGTTGCCGGTGGAGAGGTCGTCCACGATGGTGACCGCGTGCCCCGCGCGGATGAAGGCGTCGGAGACGTGGGAGCCGATGAAGCCCGCTCCGCCCGTGACGAGCACTTTCACGCGGTGGGCCCGGGCTTGCGGTACCACTCGAGCGTGCGCGCGAGCCCCTCTTCGATCTCGACGGCCGGCTCCCACCCGAGCAGCCGCCGCGCGCGGCCGATATCGGGCTGACGGACCTTCGGGTCGTCGACGGGCAGCGGGCGGAAGACGATCTCGCTCGTGGAGCCGGCCGCCTGGATGACGAGCTTCGCCAGCTCGAGGAGGGTCATCTCGCGCGGGTTGCCGATATTGACCGGGTCGTTGACGGGCGAGTGCATGAGCCGCCAGATACCGTCCACGAGGTCGGAGACGTACGTGAAGGAACGCGTCTGGGAGCCGTCGCCGTAGACGGTCAGGGGCTCGTTGCGCAGCGCCTGCCGGAGGAAAGTCGGGATCGCGCGCCCGTCCGTGAGGCGCATCCGGCTGCCGTAGGTGTTGAAGATCCTGACGATGCGCGTATCGAGCCCGTGGACGCGGTGGTAGGCCATGGTCATGGCCTCCGCGAAGCGCTTGGCCTCGTCGTAGACGCCGCGCGGCCCCACGGGATTGACGTTGCCCCAGTAGTCTTCGCGCTGCGGGTGCACCAGGGGGTCGCCGTAGACCTCCGAGGTCGAGGCGAGGAGGAACCTGGCGCGGCGGGCCTTCGCGAGCCCGAGCGCACGGTGGGTGCCGAGCGAGCCCACCTTGAGCGTCTGGATGGGCAGCTCGAGGTAGTCGATGGGCGAGGCAGGGCTTGCGAAGTGGAGCACGTAGTCCACTCCGCCTTTGATCGAGATGAAGTTGGTCACATCGTACTCGACGAAGACGAAGCGCGCGTCCTGGATGTGAGCGATGTTCCCCAGCGAGCCCGTCAGGAGGTTGTCCATGCAGACCACCTCGCAGCCCTTTCCCAGCAGGAAGTCGCAGAGGTGGGAGCCGAGGAAGCCGGCGCCGCCCGTGACGAGGACCTTCACGAGGGCGCTCTCAGACCGGCAGGACGGGCTTCCGTCCGACCGAGTAGTACTCGAAGCCGAGGCGTCGCATGCGCTCCGGCTCCCAGAGGTTGCGCCCGTCGACGATCACGGGGCGCTTGAGCTGGCCGCGCAGCCGCTCGAGATTGAGGTATTTGAACTCGTTCCACTCCGTCACCAGCACCACCGCGTGGGCGCCCTCGGCCGCTTCGTAGGGCGAGTCGCTGAACGTGACCGCGGCCGGCAGGAGCCGCTTCGCGTTGCCCATGGCCGCCGGGTCGTAGGCGCGGATCCTCGCCCCGGCCGCGTGGAGGAGCTGGACGACCTCCACGCTCTTCGCCTCGCGCATGTCGTCGGTGTTCGGCTTGAAGGCCAGGCCGAGGACGGCGACCGTCTTGTCGTCCAGGGGCCCGAGAGCCTTGGCGATTGTCTCGACCAGGTGCGCGGCGCGCTCGCGGTTGATCTCCACGATGGAGCGCAGGAGCTTGAATTCGTAGCCGAGCCTCCCCGCCGTATGAATGAGCGAGTCCACGTCCTTGGGAAAGCAGGAGCCGCCGTAGCCCAGACCCGCCTGGAGGAACGCGCCGCCGATCCGCGGGTCGAGCCCCATGCCCTTCATGACCTGCGTCACGTCGGCGCCGGCGGCCTCGCAGATGTTGGCGATGGCATTGATGAAGGAAATCTTGGTGGCGAGAAAGGCGTTGGAGGCGTACTTGATGACCTCGGCCGACGGCAGGTCGGTGAGGATCATGGGCCGCTCGATCGGCGCGTAGAGCTCGACGAGCGTCATGGCGACCTGCTGGGTGGGCGCGCCGATGACGATGCGGTCCGGCCGGAGCGTGTCCTCGATGGCCGAGCCCTCGCGCAGGAACTCGGGATTCGACACGACGTCGAACTCGACCGGGCGGGGCTGGTGGCGGACGATGACCTCGCGGACGAGCTCGCCCGTGCCGACCGGGACAGTGGACTTGTTGACGACGACCTTGTAGCGGTCCATGCACCGGCCGATCTCAGCCGCGACCGCCTCGACGTGCGACAGGTCGGTCTCGCCCGTTGCCTTGGGCGGGGTGCCGACGGCGATGAAGATCACGTCTCCGTGCCGTACGCCCGCGCCCAGGTCCGTGGTGAATGTCAGCCGTTGGTCACCCGCGTTGCGCGCGACCATCTCCTCGAGGCCGGGCTCGTAGATCGGCATGCGCCCGGCCTTGAGGGCCTCGACCTTGGCGCGGTCGTTGTCCACGCACACCACGTCGTTGCCCAGGTCGGCGAAGACCGCCCCGGTGACGAGCCCGACATAGCCTGTGCCGACCACGCAGATATTCATGGGTGTGTGCTCACGAGCATCCTAGGATACCAAACGAAGGGGGGTCAGGTCTTGCATTACGACATGGCTACGGCCGGAGCGAATCTCCTGCTAGAGGAGGCGCAGCGCGAGGCGCTCGGCGACCATGCCCGCGAAGAGGAGCAGCAGGTAGAAGTTCGAGAAGAGGAACAGCTTGAGCCATCCGCGCTGGTCGTGAGGCTCGCGGGCGAACTTGACGGCGAGCCACATGAGGCGCCCCCCGAGCAGCGCTGCGAGCACGAAGGTCACCGGCCCTCCGACGCCGAAGGTCGGGGCGGCCAACGACCAGGCGGTCAGTCCCGAGGCGTAGAGCAGGATCAGCCGTGCCGTGCCTTCGACGCCCACCACCTCGCTGACCATGGGGAAGCCGCCCGAGGCGTAGTCGGCGCGGTAGCGCAGCGCCAGCGCCCAGAAGTGGGGCATCTGCCAGAGGAAGAGGATGCCGAAGAGGATGATGGCGCCTGCGTCGGTGAGACTGCCGCCCGCCGCGCTCCAGCCGATGACGGGCGGAATCGACCCGGGAATGGCGCCCGGCACGGCGGCGAAGGGGGACGTTGGCTTGAGCCACGGCGTGTACACGCCGTTGTAGAAGACGGCCGCGGTGATCCCGAGCACGCCCGCGGTGCGGCCGATGCCGAGCCAGAGCACGGCGGCGCCCGCCGCGACCGCGACAGCGGCGAAGGTGAGTCCCTGCGCGTACGAGAGGCGCCCCGACGGCAGTGGGCGGTTCGCCGTCCGTGCCATCAGGGCGTCGCGTCGACGCTCCTGCACCTGATTGAGAGCCGACGCGCCCGAGGAGAGCAGCATCACCCCGGCCAGCACCACGAGGCCGTGCGCCCACGGGAAATCGGCGCCGAGTGGCGCGCGCAGCATGAAGCCGGCGGCGGCGGAGACGAGCACGAGCAGCACGATGCCGAACTTGGACAGCTCGGCGTAGGTGCTGACGCGCTCACCTATGCCCGTGGCCGCCCACGCGCGGGCGGTCGCGCTCTCAGCCCTGGGAGGCACGGGCGACCCCTCCGATGATTTCGCGCTGAGGAGCTTCCGCGCTGCGCGCGACGGCGCCCCAGCACTCCGCGTGCACCGAAAGCCACACGACCACGCCCCAGAGGACGTATGCCACAAGGGCGTGAGCCGCGCGGAGCGGCACCGCCAGTCCACCGAGCACGGCGGCGATGCCGAGCGCCACCTGTAGCACGGCGAGCCCGGCGGCCAGGGCCGCGGGTCTTGCTAGAGCCGTACGCCGTGCCGCGAGAGCCAGGTGGACGAAGAGCCCGAGCAGCGCCACGCCGAGCCAGCGGTGGATCCAGTGCAGGGCGCTCTCCCAGTGATGCGGCAGGAGGCTGCCGCTGCAGAGCGGGAAATCCGGGCAGGCGAGACCCGCGCCCGCGTGGCGCACGTAGCCGCCGAGCGCCAGCTGCAGGAGAAGAGCGGCAAGACCGGCCAGCGCCAGCCGCTTGAGCCGCCCCGGCACCGGAGCATGCACCGGCGTGCCCTCGGCCAGGATGATGAGGCCGGCGAGGATCAGAAGCGCGTTCACGAGGTGGGCGGTGCTCACGAGCCCGGGCAGCTTGAAGAGCACGGTCACGCCGCCCAGGCCGATCTGTGCCGCGAGGAGGGCGATCAGGACGAGGCTCAAGCGCCGTGGCGCTCGGGCCGTCGTGCGCCGCCAGGTCAGGACCACGGTCACGAGCAGCAGCAGGGTGAAAGGGATGGCTTTGAGCCGATGGCTGAATTCGATCAGGACCTGAGTCTCCGCGGGCGGCAGCAGGCGCCCGTGGCAGAGGGGCCAGTCGGGGCAGCCGAGGCCCGAGCCGGTGGCGCTCACGATATTGCCCATGGTCATGAGGAGGAAGAGGGCGACGATGGCCGCCCATGTCCAGGCTCGCGGCGGGCAGCCGCGGGGTGGGCTATCTGCCATGCGAGGCTCCCGCAGACGCCACCGTGATGTCGTCGCCGCCCGCGGCCTGCCAGCGGAAGAAGACCACGCTGATGGCGATCAGGAAGACGAGACCGCCTGGAATCCACATGATGAGGCCGCCCAGGTGCTGGTCGATGTGCGGCGTGAGCGCCTCCCATACACGCGGCGACGCCTCGTAGTACGGGTAGAGCACGGTGTCGGCCATGGTGATGAAGATAGCGACGACGACCATGGGCAGTCCGACCACGAACAGATACAGCATCTGCACTGGATAGGGCGCCCGGGGCAGCTCGGGCGAGGGCGAGAGGACCGGCCACCAGAGAATCACCGCCACCACCATGATCATCAGATGCTGCACGATGTGAACGCCGTGGTGCTCCATCGCCACATTGTAGAGCGGCGGCAAATGCCAGGCCACGAGTACGAGGTTGAAGGTCGCGAAGGCGCCCGACGGCCGCGTCAGGCGCCGGCCGAGCCGCAGCACGAGGGGATGACGGAGGAACGGCGCGAGCATCCAGCCCGGCGTGCCGTAGAGCAGCAGCGGCGGCATCGCGAAGACCAGCAGGAGATGCTGGACCATGTGCGCGCTGAACAGGTAGTAGTCCGAGAGATCGTGGACCGGGCCCGTCAGCGACCCCAGCAGCAGGGCCAGCCCCGCGAAGAACGAGACGACGTTGGCCGGCTTCGCCCGCAGCCCCTGGGCGCGCCCGCGCCGCAGCGCCACCACGTACAGGCCGCCGAGCGCCAAGAGGCCCGCGACCACCGTGGGATCGGGATGCCATGCGGTCCAGTCAAAGCCGTCGGGCCCGAGGGGCGGCGGCCCCGCGGGCCCGGGTCCAACGTGCGCCATGCTGCTACCCGCGCGAGAGCAGGAGGTAGGAGCCGAAGAGCGCCATGAGGGCCAGGATGATGATCATGGCGATGAGGAGCGGGCCGACGAAGAGCGCGGTCAAGAGCTTGTTGTCGTAGCGCAGGTGCATGAAGAAAGCGACCACGAGAGCGAACTTGATGACGGAAAACACGAGGAGCAGCGCCACCAGGATATGCTTTGGGAGGCCCGGCACGTAGAGCGCGCCGATCTCGATGGCCGTGAGGATGCCCAGGACGATGGCCACGCGTATGTAAGTCTGGACGGTGGCGTGGCCCTCGCCCGGAGCGTGGGTTGCTGCCGAAGCGGCGTGGCTCGAATCCATGGCCCTCGGTCTCCTACGGGATCAGGTAGATCAGGGTGAAGATGGCGATCCAGACGATGTCCACGAAGTGCCAGTACAGGCCGCAGATCTCGACCTTGAGCGAGTCCTGGGGTCCGAGCTTGCCGCGCAACGCGAGCACCCAGAGCGAGAGCAGCCAGATGACGCCGCCCGTCACGTGAGCGCCGTGAAAGCCCGTCAGCACGAAGAAGGTCGAGCCGAAGAGGTTGGTCTGAAGCGTCAGGCCCAGGTGCACGAAGTGCGTGAACTCGAAGCACTGGAATCCCACGAAACTGGCGCCGAAGAGCGCCGTCATGAAGAGCCAGATCTTGCCCCACTTCAGGTCATTGCGCTGCACCGCGGCCAGCGCCAGCACCATGAGGAGCGAGGACATCAGGAGCACGAAGGCGCTGAGCGAGGTCAGCGGGATGTTCAGGATCTCGTGGGGCCCGGGTCCGTTGATGCTCTTGCCCTTGTAGGACAGGTAGGTGCCGATCAGCGAGCCGAAGAACATGCACTCCGAGCCGAGGAAGGCCCACATTCCCATCTTGCGATGGTCGAGCCCGGTGCAGCCGATGTTGGGATTGTCCGCGACGGCGGCGTGCTCGGCGGCCATCAGTGGTGTCCTCCGGCGGGGGGCCGGTGGTACTCGAGCATGAACCGGATCATGCAGTAGAGGGTCAGGAAGCCGCCGAGGACGACCTGGTAGATGCTCACGAGGGCGCCCGAGATCATGAAGACGAAAGCGGCCGCCAGCAGGATGGGCCAGTACGAAGGCGGCGGCATGTGGATGGACGCCGGGTCCACCATCGGGGTGGGGACCCGCTTCCGGGGCGGCGTGCCGTGGCCGTCACCGTACTTCTGCACCCAGAAGTCGTCGCGGTCGTGCACGACGGGCACGACGGCGAAGTTGTAGACGGGCGGGGGCGACGGGATGGTCCACTCGAGCGTGCGGCCGTCCCAGGGGTCGGCGGGCGCGGGAGCGCCGGACCGCGTGGTCTTGAACACGTTCCAGAGGAAGACGAGGAAGGACAGCACGATGATCAGCGCGCCGACGGTGGCGACCAGGTTCCAGAAGTTCCATCCGAGATCGGGCGCGTAGGTGTAGATGCGCCGGGGCATCCCGATGAGGCCGAGGAAGTGCATCGGGAAGAACGTGACGTTGAATCCGATCATCATGAGCCAGAAGTGCACCTTGCCGAGCCGCTCGTCGAGCATCTTCCCGAAGATCTTCGGCCACCAGTAGTACACGCCGGAGAAGAGCCCGAAGATCGAGCCGCCGAAGAGGACGTAGTGGAAGTGGGCCACGATGAAGTAGGAGTCGGTCTGCTGGAGGTCCACCGGCGGCGACGCGTGCATGACGCCCGAGAGCCCCCCCAGCGTGAACATGGCGATGAAGCCGAGCGAGAAGTAGAGCGGAGTCGCGAAGTAGATCCTGCCGCCCCAGAGGGTGCCGATCCAGTTCAGGATCTTCACTCCCGTCGGCACCGCGATCAGCATGGTCGAGATGGAGAAGGCCGCGTCGGCCACCGGGCCCATGCCCACGGAGAACATGTGATGGCTCCACACGCCGAAGCCGAGGAAGCCGATCATGATGCCGGAGTAGATGACGACAGGCGCGCCGAAGAGCGGCTTGCGCGCGAAGGTCGGCAGCACCTCGGACACGATGCCCATGGCGGGCAGGATCAGGATGTAGACCTCGGGATGCCCGAAGATCCAGAAGAGGTGCTGCCAGAGCAGCGGGTCGGCGCCGCCGGCCGGGGCGTAGAAGAGCGTGCCGAAGAAGCGGTCGAACATGAGGAGGATCAGCGCCACCGTGATGGCGGGGAAGGCGAGGACGACCAGGAACTGCACCACGAAGCTCATCCAGACGAAGAGCGGCATGCGCATCAGCGTCATGCCGGGGGCACGCATGTTGATGATGGTCACGATGAAGTTGAAGCCGGCCATCAGCGACGAGATGCCGAGCACCTGCAGGCCCAGCATCCAGAAGTCGATGCCGTGGGTCGGCGAAAACTGGGCCGAGGTCAGGTTGGCGTAGCCGAACCAGCCGCCGTCGGGCACCGCGTCCACCAGGAAGCTCAGGTGGAGCAGGAGAGCGCCGGAGAGGAAGACCCAGTACGAGAGCGCGTTCAGCCGCGGGAAGGCGACGTCGCGGGCCCCAATCAGAAGCGGGATCATGTAGTTGAAGAAGGAGGCGCTCATCGGCATGATCGCGAGGAACACCATGGTGGTGCCGTGCATGGTGAACAGCTCGTTGAAGCGGTGCGCGCTCACGAGCGTGCCGTCGGGGTGGGCCAGCTGGAGGCGCATGATCACGGCCTCGATGCCTCCCACCAGGAAGAAGAAGAAGGCCGAGACGCCATAGAGCTGGCCGATGCGCTTGTGGTCCACGGTCGTGATCCAGGACCAGAGGACACTCCCGGCGGTCAGCTTCTGCGTGGCGCTCATGTATGCCGCGTGTGTCGCCATGAGGGTCCTCTTATTTCAGGCTCAGGAGATAAGCGGCGAGTGCTTTGGGCTGCTCGCCGCGCATGCCGAGGTCAGGCATCAGCGCGCCCGGCTTCAGGTGGCCCGGGTTCTCGATCCACTTGGCCACGTTCTCCGGCGTGTTCGCCATCAGGTTGGCGCCCAAGGTCTTCCGGCTCCCGAAGTGCGTCAGGTTCGGTCCGAGTACTCCGCCCGAAACCCCCGTGATCGTGTGGCAGCCGACGCAGGTCGACTGGGCGAAGAGCTCCTGGCCCTTCTGCGCGAGGGGGTCGGTGGGCTGGACGGCCGGCTTCAGCTGGCCCGCCACCCACTGCTCGAAGCCGGCCTTGTCGTGCACGATGACGCGGAAGCGCATGTTGGCGTGGGACATGCCGCAGTACTCGGCGCACTGGCCTGGGAACTCGCCGGGCCCGTCGGGCGTCAGCGTGATGCGGTTGACGCGGCTCGGGACCACGTCCCGCTTGCCGCCCAGCTGCGGCATCCAGAAGGAGTGGATGACGTCGGGGGCGTGAAGATTGAAGGAGATCTCCTGGCCCGCCGGGAGGTGCAGCTCGTTGGCGGTGACGACCTTGAGGTCGGGGTACTTGAACTCCCACCACCACTGCCGGCCGCTGACGTCGATCCGCAGCGCCGTCGCCGCCGGCGCCTCCTGCGTCTTGAAGATCACGGGGATGGTCGGGATCGCGAAGATGAGCAGGATGAGCGCGAAGACGACGGTCCACGAGACCTCGAGGAGCGTGTGGCCGTGCACCTGCTTGGGGAGGGGCGCCCCGGGCTTCTCGCGGTAGTGGAAACAGGCCCAGAGGAGCGCGCCCTCGACGAGGATGCCGATGCCGAGCGTCCACCACGAGATCAGCATGAAGATGCTGTGGGTGATCCGGCCGAACTCGGATTTCGGCCTCACCGTCGTCATGGGCGTGTCCCACAGCGACCAGCCACACGACGAGAGCAGCAGGAGCACCGTCAGGAGTAGCAGCGCCGTCGGGATGCGGGAGAGCAGGCTCTTGCGCATGGAATTCTTTACCTGGGTGGCGCGCCCGAGTCGGGGGCGGGAGCCACGACGGCGGAGGCCGTCGCCGGGCGCCCGAGGTCGAAGACGGCCACCCAGCTGCGGGCGGCCAGCGCCAGCACGATGATGACCGGGATCGAAGTCCACAAGAGGTCGGTGCGGCGCCGCCGGCGTCCGGACTCCCGGGCGCGGCTACGCATGACGTAGACGAAGGAGCGGGCCTGAGCGGCGAGGAACAGGGTCAGCACGACGGCCAGCAGCAGGTGCGTTATGGTCGACACAGCTCCCTCATTGCGGTGATCGATGCGTCAGCCCGGGAGTCTACGTGAGGCCGCGCGGAAAGCCAAGTGGGAAATTTCACAATGCGCCGGCCGCTATCCGGCGAGCCCCAACAAGGTGTGCAGGAGCGTGTTGGCGCCGCGCTCGATGGCTCGCCAGTCGCTCGTCTCGTCGGGACGGTGACTACGCCCGCCCTGCGAAGGGATGAAGAGCATCCCCGAGTCCGTCACCAGGGCGAGGTTCTGGGCGTCGTGGCCGGCGCCCGACGGCATCCGCTTGACCTTGAGCTTGAGCCCGGCCGCCGCGGCTTCCACGGCCCGCATGACTCGAGGCGCGCAGCGCGCGGGCTGGCTCTTCGAAATCGGCTCGACGGCCACGCTGAGCTTCCATTTCTTCGCCACGCTCCTCGCGAGGGTCACGCACTGGCGCTCGAGGCTAGCGAGCACTCTCGGGTCGAGCTCGCGCATCTCGTGGAGAAGAACGCAGCGGTCCGGCACGATATTGGTGACGCCCGGACCGACCTCGACGCGTCCGAAGTTGGTCACGCTTCGGCCGCTGCCCTTGGCGACGATCAGTCGTCGAGCGCGCAGCGCGTATTCGGCTCCCGCCATGAAGGCGTCGCGCCGCCAGGCCATGGGCGTGGTGCCGGCGTGGTCGGCCTGGCCTGTGAAGGTGACCCAATTCCGCCGGTTGCCCACGATGCCCTCGACGACCCCAATGGGAATCTTCGCCGACTCGAGATGAGGGCCTTGCTCGATGTGCAGCTCGACGTAGGCTGAGAGTGTCTTGGGATTGCAGCGTGCCTTGGGAGCGTCGTACGGGTTGAAGCCGGCGCGCGCCATGGCGTCCACCAGCCGCTCGCCGTCCGCCGCGCGGAGACGCGGGATCTGCTTGACGTCCAGCTTTCCCGCGAATGCCCTCGAGCCGAAGAGCCCGGCGTAGCGCCCTTCCTCGTCGCTCCAGGCGGCCACCATGAGGGGCAGCCGCGTGCGCCCGCCCGACTCATGGATGGTCTGCAGGCACTCGAGGCCGGCGAGGACGCCCAGCGCGCCGTCGAGCGGGCCGCCGTTGGGCACCGTGTCGATGTGGGAGCCCGTGACGACCGACGGACCGCCGTTGCCGAGACGGCCGAAGGTGTTGCCCGCCTCGTCCACCCAGGTACTGAGCCCCGCCTCCTTCATCCGCCCCAGCAGCCAGGCGCGTGCCTCCTCGTGGGCCGGGCTCCAACAGGAGCGCGTGATGCCGCGGCCGTCGGGGTTGCGGCCGAAGCGCGAGAGGGCTTCGAGGTGTGTGCGGAGGCGCGGGAGAGAGATCGCGAGCGGAGCGACCATGGCGGGCCGCAGTATACCGCGAGCGCTCCCCGAGGGAAAACGGGCCGAGTATGCGTTCTTGACACCCTTCGATGACGGCCAGTATCATGGCAATGAACACCCGTTCAGCCACCCCACAGAGCCTCGAAGTTCTCATCTCGAGGGAGGATGTATGGATTTTGCGTTGACCCCTGAGCAGACCTCCTTCCGCGACGAGGTCAGGTCCTGGCTCGCGAAGAACCTGCCCAAGGACTGGAGCGAACGGATGCGGGTGGGGTCTGACGTGCCCCGGCCGGAAGTGTACGATTTCCTCCGCGGGTGGCAGCGCAAGATGTACGACGCGGGGTTCATGGGCTTGACCTGGCCGAAGGAGTATGGCGGTCGCGGGCTCACGTTCATGGAGGAGATGATCCTGCAGGAGCAGATCGCCCTGGCCAAGGCGCCGCCCGTGCTCAACATCCTGGCGATCGGCATGGCGGGTCCCACCATCATCGCCTACGGCACCGAGGAGCAGAAGCGGCGCTACCCGGCCAAGATGCTCTCCTGCGAGGAGATCTGGTGCCAGGGGTACTCGGAGCCCAACTCGGGCTCGGATCTGGCTTCGCTCCAGACGCGCGCGGAGAGGATCGGTGACCAGTACGTGGTCAATGGCCAGAAGGTCTGGACGTCCATCGCGCACCAGGCGGACTGGATGATGCTGCTGGCGCGCACGGATCCCAAGGCGGACAAGCACAAGGGCATCACGTACTTCCTTCTCGACATGCACAGCCCCGGGGTGATCGTGAAGCCGTTGAGACAGCTCACCGGCGACGCGGAGTTCAACGAGGTCTACTTCGACAACGTCAACGTGCCCGAGGCCAATATCCTCGGCGGGCTCAACAACGGCTGGGCGGTGGGCATGACCACGCTGATGTACGAGCGGCTGGCCCTGGGCTTCGGCCTCCAGGTGCGGCTCCGGATCGCGCTCGACGGCCTCGTGGATCTGGCCAAGCGCTCGAAGAAGAACGGGGCGCCGGCCACCCAGGATCCCACCGTGCGCCAGAAGCTGGCACAGTTGTGGATCGACACTGAGGTATTCAAATACACGGGCGCGCGCGCGGTCACCAAGCTGCTCAAGGGCGAGCTGCCCGGCCCCGAGGCCTCGGCCGGCAAGATGATGTGGGTCGAGGGACACCAGCGCCTCCAGGAGCTGGCCATGGAGCTCCAGGGCCCCTACTCCCAGCTCGGCCGCGGCAGCCGGTGGGCGGTGGACGGCGGCGTGTGGCAGTACAGCTATCTCCGCTCGCGCGCCAACTCGATCGAGGGCGGGACGACGGAGATCCAGAAGAACATCATCGGCGAGCGCGTGCTCGGCCTTCCGAAAGGCTAGACCATGAACTTCGGCTTCAACGAAGAGCAGGAGTTGCTGCGGAGCACGGCGCGGAAGTTCTTCGACAACGAGTGCGCCTCGGACACCGTCCGCAAGCTCATGGACGGCCCCGAGGGCATGACGCCCGACCTCTGGAAGAAGATCGCCGAGCAGGGGTGGACCGGGCTCATCTTTCCCGACGAACACGGCGGCATGGGCCTGGGCTTCGTCGACCTCGTCGTGCTGATGGAGGAGATGGGCCGCGCGGTCGTGCCTGGGCCCTTCTTCTCCACCGTGCTGCTTGGCGGCCTGGCCATCCGCGAGGCCGGCACGGACGCGCAGAAGAAAGCCTGGCTGCCGAAGATCGCCTCGGGCGAGGCGCGGGCCACGCTCGCCTGGATGGAGCCGTCCGCCGAGCTCGGCGCCCGCGGCATCACGCTCACGGCGACGGCCAAGGGCGCGGGCTTCACGCTGGACGGTACCAAGCTCTTCGTCCACGACGCCAACACCGCCGACGTCATCGTCGTCGCGGCGCGCACCGCCTCCGGCAAGAGCCCCGAGGAAGGCGTCTCCCTCTTTCTCGTTCCCAAGGGCACGCCGGGCCTGAGCGTCACCCTCCTGCCGACGATGGACCAGACCCGCAAGCTTTGCGAGGTCGCCTTCAAGAATGTCGAGGTCGGCGCGGACGCGCTCATGGGGCAGACCGGCTCGGGCTGGGCACCGCTCGCCCGCGTCATCGACCGCGCCACCGTCGCGCTGTGCGCCGAGATGTGCGGCGGCGCGCAGAAGGTGCTCGAGATGACGGTCGAGTACGCGAAGATCCGTCAGGCCTTCGGCCGGCCCATCGGCTCGTACCAGGGCGTCAAGCACAAGGCCGCGGACATGCTGGTGGACGTCGAGAACAGCAAGTCGATCACATACTACGCGGCGTGGGCCATGGACGAGGACGTGCCCGAGGGCCCGCTGGCCGTGAGCATGGCCAAGGCCTATGTGTCGGATGCCTACCGCCGCGTCGCCGGCGCCGGCATCCAGCTCCACGGCGGCATCGGGTTCACCTGGGAGCACGACCTGCACCTCTACTTCAAGCGGGCCAAGGGATCGGAATTCACGTTCGGCGACGCCACGTGGCATCGCGAGCGTGTAGCCCAATTGGTAAACCTCTAGGATGTCGGCCGCCGATAAGGGCCCATCTGCTTCGTTGGCGCCTTCGGCCGCACGCCTCGCATCTGGCCCCTTCTCGACGGCCGGCTAGGTAGCCAAGTGGGAAAGGTCCGGGAGAGACTGGGGAAGTGGATCCGTCGGGGCGCCGAGCCGACCCCTCCCAAGAATCCGCTGCTGTTCGCCGATCATGAAGAGATACAGGATATCGCGCGCCAGATGGCGCGCACCAAGGTCGAGCTCGATCGCTCCATCTTGACCCTCAGGAGCTGGGCGCGCGACCTCTCCCGCCGCGTGGTCGAGAGCGGTGGGCGGCTCGATCACGGTCACGATCTCCGCTCGCTCGGCGAGACCGTGGGCGGTCTCGCGCACAACTTCAACAACTCGCTCGCGGCCATCCTCGCCTACACCGAGCTCCTCCTCCGCGACGCGCCGAAGGACACGACCGCTCACCGCCGGCTCGTGGTCGTCCGCGAGGTGGCGCTCGAGGCCTCGGCGACGGTGCGGCGGCTCCAGGATTTCGTCTCGCGCCAGCCGGAGGTCGCCTTCGGCCCCGTCGGTCTGCCCGCCGTCATCCAGGAGGCGCTCGACCTCACGGCGCCGCGTTGGCGCGACGACGCCGAGCGCCGTGGCGTCGTCATCACCGTCACCCAGGACATGGAAGCGCTGCCGCCCGTGGAGGGCATCGCCTTCGAGCTGCGCGACGCGCTCGTGCGCCTCATCCTCAACGCCGTCCAGGCGATGCACGAGGGCGGCACCCTCGGCATCCGCGCCGCCAGCGAAGAGTCGGGGTGGATCGTCATCGAGGTGCGCGACACGGGCATCGGCATGACCGAGGAGCACTCGCGACTCGTGGCCAACCGCGCCCTCGAAAAGGCTCCGACCAACCGCGGAGGGCGCGGACTGGCCGAGGTCGCCGAGATCATCGAGCGCCACGGCGGCAGCCTGAGCATCGAGAGCGAGCCGGGCCGGGGTACGGTGGTCCGGCTGCGCCTGCACGCGAGCCGGTTCCAGATCATCCCGCCTCCCGAGGGCGTCGTGGAGGCCGTGCACCCGGAGCAGGCCTCGCGCATCCTCCTCGTGGACGACGACCCGCGTCTGCTCACCGTGCTCTCCGACACGCTCCAGTCCTACGGTCATGCCGTCACCACCGCCGACAAGGGCGATGAGGCGGTCGAGATCTTCGACCCCGCTCTGCACGACGTGATCATCACGGACCTCGGCATGCCGCGCATGAACGGCTGGGAGGTCGCCGAGCGCATCAAGGCCAAGTCGCCCGACACGCCGGTGTTCCTGCTGACGGGCTGGGGCGAGAGTGTGGCCGCTCACGAGGGTAGCCAGTTCGTGGATCGTGTCGTGGCCAAGCCGGTCTCCGCCGAGGCCCTGATGGAGCAGCTGGCAGAGCTGCGCCGCACGCGCGCCCCGGCACCGTGACGCCCGCGGAGCCCAAGCCCGCGTCGTCCGTTCTCCTCGTCCGCGCCGGCTCGCAGTCGCCGGCCGAGGTCTACATGATCCGCCGGCAGAAGAGCATGCGCTTCCTCGGCGGCTTCTACGCGTTTCCCGGCGGCAAAGTGGATCCGGAGGACGGCGCGCCGGACATTCTCGCCCGCTGTCGGGGCCTCACGGAGGTCGAGGCCGGACGGCTCGTCCCGTCCGAGCACGGCATGCCGGCGCTGGCCTTCTGGGTGGCGGCCGTTCGCGAGCTGCTGGAAGAGACCGGCGTGCTGGCGGCCTGCGACGGGACGGGACGTGCGGTCGCCTCGGCCGGGCCCGCCGACCCGGCGCGGATCGAGGCCTTCCGTACGGCTCACATGGCGAAGCGCGCGCCGCTCGCCGCGCTCCTCGCCTCCGAGGGCTGGTACCTCGATCTCGGCCCCTTCCGCTACCTCTCGCACTTCATCACGCCGCCCTCGAGCCCCATTCGCTTCAGCGCGCGCTTCTTTCTCGCTCCGGTTCCCATGGGCCAGAGCCCGCGCCTCTTCCACGAGGAGGCCTCGGAGAGCTTCTGGGTCGCGCCGGCCGAGGGCTTTCGCCGTCACCGGAGCGGGGAGTGGGCCATGGCCGAGCCGGCCGATAGCGGGCTGGGCTATCTCGCCCAGTTCGAGACGCTCGCCGAGGTCTGGCGGGCCCACGAGGACGGCAGGCACAAGTTTCACGGTATCGGGACAGACCGCCGATAGGGGCCCATCTGTTTCGTCCGCTCTCAGCGCAATGTACGGAGAGTACGCATCGGTCGTCGCTACCCTCGCCGCCTCGCATCTGGACCCTTCTCGGCGGCCTGCCCTAGCTTGACACCCGGGGCGCGGGCTGGCTTACTCTGACCGCGCCTATGGCAAATTTTCACGTCGACAACGCCGCGTCTCTCCTGATCGATCAGCCGCTCGCCGAGGGGCTGTCATCCCGAGAGGCCGTCGTGACTCCCGAGCGCGCGTACACCTATGGCGAGCTCGCCGCGCTGTCTGATCGCGCGGCCCACGGGCTCCGCCAGCTGGGCGTCCAACGCGAGCAGCGCGTCGCGCTCCTCATGCACGACGGCGTCGGCTTCGCGGCCACCTTCCTCGGCGCGCTCAAGCTGGGCGCGGTGGCCGTCCCTCTCAACACCAGGCTCGCTGCCCGCGAGCTCGAGGTCCTCCTGGCCGATTGCCGCGCGAGGGTCGTCGTCGCGGACGGGCATCCGGCCGACTCTCTCGGCCCGGTCGAGCGCGCGGCCGCCGTCGAGTTCGAGGCGCTTGTGCGCGACACCCCGGCGGGCTCGGTCACCCCTGAGCCCGTCGGTCGCGACGCCATGGCCTTCTGGCTCTACACCTCGGGGACGACGGGAACGCCCAAGGCCGCCGTCCACTGTCACCGGACCCTGCTCGCGTGCCATCACTATGCCGATGGCGTGCTGGCCGTCGGGCCCGGGGACCGGGTGTTCGCCACCTCCAAGCTTTTCTTTGCGTACGCCCTCGGCAATGCGCTCACGATCCCGCTCTACGCGCGCGCCAGCCTCTACCTGCATCCGGCCTGGCCCGATCCGGCGCTCGTGCTCGACGTGCTGCGCGACTATCGGCCCACGCTTTTCTTCTCGGTGCCGACGGTCTACGCGCGGCTGCTCCGAGCGGGGCTGCCCACGGACGCCTTCCGCTCGGTGAGGCACTGCGTGTCGGCGGGGGAGCGGCTGCCGGCCGAGATCTACCACGCCTGGCGAGAGCGCTTCGGCGTCGAGATCCTGGACGCGATCGGCGCGACCGAGACGATTTTCATGTTCGTCTCGAACCGGCCGGGCCGGAGCCGCGCGGGCTCATCAGGCACGCCCTCGCCGGGCGTCGAGGTGCGGCTGCTCGACGCGCAGGGCCATCCCGTTGTAGACAGCGCCCAGGGTGTGCTTTGGGTCAAAACGCCGTCGGCCGCCGCGGGCTACTGGGAGCGGCCCGAGCCCTCCCGGCGCACCTTTGTCGACGGGTGGTTCCGGACCGGAGACATCTACGTCCGCGACGCCGAGGGCTTCTACTCGCACTGCGGGCGAGAGGACGATTTCTTCAAGGTCGCCGGCCAGTGGGTGGTACCGGCCGACGTCGAGGCGGCGCTCATGAAACATCCGGCGGTGCTCGAAGCCGGCGTGGTCGGCGCCGAGGAAGCCTCGGGGCTCATCAAGCCCTTCGTCTTCGTCGTGCCGCGCGACCCCGCAACCGAGCCGGTGGGGCTTCGATCCGAGCTCATGCGTCTGGCCGAGCAGACGCTGCCGAGCCACGAGCGCCCGCGGGACATCCGCATCGTGACCGAGCTGCCCCGCACGGCCACGGGCAAGCTCCAGCGCTTCAAGCTGAAAGAGCACGTGGAGACGAATCGGTGAGCCCCGCCGGAGACAGCCGACTGCAGTTGCGGCGAGCCAACGGGGCGAGCCGATGAGCGAGCATGGGGGAGTACGGGGCCATTTTCTGCAGTTGCGGCGAGCCAACGGGGCGAGCCGATGAGCGAGCATGGGGGAGTACGGGGGCCAGTTCTGGGCCCCCGTAGCTAAATGGTTAGCCATGCCATCGAGGTGAAGGTGCGCTGGTCGGAGGCGGATCCTGCGGGAATAGTTTTCTACCCGCGCTTTTTCGAATGGTTCGACCTGGGGACCGAGGCGCTCTTCGAGTCGCTGGGGCTGCCCTGGGAGGAGATCTTTCCGAAATACCGCGTGGTGGGCGTGCCCATCGTCGAGTCGGGGGCGCGCTTCGCCTCGCCGGTGCGCTACGGCGACCAGGTGCGGATCCACTCGACGGTGACGGAGGTGAAGGACAAGACCTTCCGCGTGGAGCACGAGGTGTCGGTGGGCGACCGCCAGTGCGCGGCCGGCTTCGAGGTGCGCGCCTGGGTGGCGCGGCCGGACGAGCCCGGCGCGCGGCTCGCGGCCAGACCCTTTCCGGCGGAGATCGCGATGCGTCTCAAGGGTCAGGGAGGGATCTACGCATGAAGCCCGAAGTCGTGTACACGAAGGCGGCGCCGAAGACGGGCTTTTCCGAGGGCATGGAATCGCCCATCGCCCAGGGCGTCAAGTGCGGCCAGTTCCTCTTCGTCTCCGGGCAGGGACCGCTTGATCCGGTGACCAAGGACGTCGTCTCGCAGGACCTGGCCGAGCAGACGCGCGTGACGCTCGACAACGTGAGAGCCGTCCTGGAAGCGGGCGGCACGTCGATCGATCACGTGGTCAAGGTCGGCGTGTTCCTGCGCAGGATGGAGGATTTTCCCGTGTTCAACCGTGTCTTCAAAGAGTACTTCAAAGGCGTCCAGCCGGCGCGGACCACGGTCGAAGCGTCGGCGCCCCGCAAGGGCGTGAACGTCGAAATAGACTGCATCGCGTGGATCCCGTGATGGGAACCTTGGCCGGCGCTTACCTGTCCGTTCACACCCCGCGCTACTGCACGATCGAAGCGGCGTTCGAGGGCAAGGTCGCCTCGGAGGTCTTCCGCCCGGTTCGCGACGGACTGGTGGTGCAGGGGAGGGCGGTCGCCAGGGCCCGCCTCGACGTCATGGTCGTCAATTCCTGCCACCTGGTCACGACGTTTCCGACCGTGGTGGACGGGACGCCGCGCCATCGAGGGGTGCTGACCGCGCAGGAGGCGCCCGAGATCATCCACGGCGTCGCCTATGACTATCCCGGGGACTACGAGCTGGCCGCGGATATCGTCGCCCGCGGCCGGGCGGCGGGGCTCCAGTCCGTGCTGGCCAACGACGTTCACTATCCGCTCGACTACGGCACGGTCATGCCCATGGTCTGCTATCTCGATCGGGCGCAGACCTTGCCGATGGTGCCGGTCTCGGTGTGCCTCGCGGGAGACCTCGAGGAGTCCTTCCAGTGGGGGCGCCACATCGCGCAGGCCGCGCGGGAGAGCGAAAAACGGGTGGGCTTCGTGGCCAGCGGCAGCGTGTCGCATAAGCTCGTGCGCGGGCCCGAGAAGGGGCCAAAGCCCGAGGACGAGGAGCTGGATCACCGCCTGGCCAAGATGCTGGCGGCCGGCGAGTGCCGGCAGGCGTGGGAATGGCTGCCCGAGTTCGCCCGCGACGCGCAGCCGGAGATGGGCGGCCGGCACCTGGCCATGATGCTGGGCGCCGTCCTGGAATCGAAGCAGCGCTTCACGGCCGCGGTGCATGCCTATGGGCCTTCGTCCGGCAGCGGCAACTACGTCATCTCCCTGACGGCGGAAGGCTAGCCGTCGGGAGCCGCAGGGCGGTCCCGGGGGTTTCATCGGTAGGCCACTCGGTGTAATCTTGTGAAGCTTTTGCTCAAATTGCTTCAAGGAGGAGCCACGATGGGTGAAGTCACGAGACGCACATTCCTCGCCGCCGCGTCGGCGGCGGCGGCCGGGGCCGCGACCGGCCCGTGGGTGCTCCGCGCCCAGGCGCAGTCCACCGAGCCTATCAAGGTCGGCGTGGTCCTGCCCTACACGGGCGTCTACGCCGAGCTCGGCGTGAGCATCACGCAGGGCATGAAGCTGGTCTTCGCTCGCGAAAACGACAGGGTGGCGGGGCGCAAGATCCTGATGATCCAGGAAGACGACGAGATGAAGCCTCCGGTGGGCATCCGGAGGATGGAGAAGCTCATCGACTCGGACAAGGTTGACATCCTGACCGGTCCCGTGCACAGCGGCATCCTGATGGGCATGCGGGACAAGGTCCATAGCTCCAAGACGATCCTCATCGTCTCGAATGCCGGCGCCGACGCGATCAGCCGCGAGCGCTGCTCGAGGTGGATCTTCAGGGCCTCGTTCTCCAATTGGCAGCCCAACTTTCCGCTGGGGACGTGGGTGGCGAAGAACGTGTCCAAGGAGGCCTACATCGCCGCGCCGAACTACCAGGCCGGCAAGGATCAGCTGGGCGCGTTCAAGGAATCATTCGAAGCCGCCGGGGGCAAGATCATCGGGGAGGACTACCCGAAGCTCGGCGAGACCGACTACGCGCCCTACTTGACGAAGATCAAGCAGTCGGGTGCCAAGCTCGTGTACGTCTTCTTTTCGGGCACGGACGCGGTCAACTTCGTGAAGCAGTACGACCAATTCGGCCTCAAGAAGACGACCAAGCTCACCGGCGCGGGCTTCCTCACGGAGCCGGACGTGCTGCCGGCGCAGGGGCAGTCGGCGCTCGGCATCATCACCGGCCACTTCTACTCGCCGCTCCTCGACAATCCGTCCAACAAGAAGTTCGTCAAGGACTTCAGGGCCCAGTATGGCGGCAAGGTACCCGACGGCTTCGCGTGCCAGGGGTACGACACCGCCGAGGTCATCATCCGCTCGCTGAGAGCGGTCAACGGCAACACGCAGGACAAGGACAAGTGGGTGGACGCGATCGCCAAGGTCGAGTTCGACAGCCCGCGCGGGCGCTTCCGCTTCGACCCGAAGACCCACAACGTGATCCAGCCCTTCATCTACATCCGGAAGGTGGAGGAGACGGCGCTGGGCTTAAACAACGTCCCGTTCGACAAAGTCGCGAACGTGACAGACCCGGGCACCGGCTGCACGCTGCCGGCGTGACGGGGTCCTCGGAGGAGGGGTCCGCGGACCTCTCCTCCCGAAGTGCACCTGCTCGTGGCCTTCGTCCCTGACTTCTTCGGCCAGGCGCTGAACGGCCTGGCCTACGGCGTCCTGCTCTTCCTCCTCTCGGTCGGCCTCACCCTCATCTTCGGCATGCTCGACATCGTCAACCTCGCCCACGGCTCCTACTACATGCTGGGCGCCTACGCGGGGCTGACTCTGATCGCGATGACCGGCAACTTCTGGCTGGCGGTCGTCCTCGCGCCGCTCGCCGTCGCGCTGATCGGCGCCGGCATCGAACGGAGCTGTCTCCGGCCGCTGTACCGCCGCGGCCCGCTCGACCAGGTCCTCCTCACCTTCGGGCTCATCTACGTCTTCGAGGACCTGGTGAAGTGGATCTGGGGCGGCCGTATTCGCTCGATCCCCACGCCGGCGCTCTTCTCCGGCTCCGTCCAGGTACTCGGCGCGACGATCCCGTCGTACCGGCTTTTCGTCATCGTGTTCGGCCTGGCCGTAGCCGTCGCGCTGTGGGCGCTGATCGAAAAAACGAGGCTCGGCGCGGTCATCCGGGCGGGGGTTTTCGACTCCGAGATGACGGCAGGCATGGGCATCAACATCGACCGTGTGTTCACGGGCGTCTTCGCCTTCGGCGCCGGGCTGGCCGGCCTCTCCGGTGTCATCGCGGGGCCCATCCAGTCGGCCTATCCTCCGATGGGCGCCTCCATTCTGGTGCCGGCGCTCATCGTGGTCGTCGTGGGCGGCCTCGGCAGCCTCAAGGGCTCGCTGGCGGGCAGCCTCATCATCGGCCAGGCCGAGACCTTCGGGAAGGTGTGGCTGCCGGGCTCCTCGATGCTCATCATCTACGTCGTGATGGCGCTGGTCCTGCTCTTCCGACCGCAAGGCCTCTTCGGACGGGCACTGAAATGAAAATAGTTCGCTTCCTTGGATTTGCGGTCCTCGTGGCGATCGTCGCCGCTTCGCCGCTCTTCGCCGGCAACTATCCCGTCAAGCTGCTCCAGGAGATCCTTATCTGGGGCATCTTCGCAATGAGCCTCGACCTGTTGATGGGCTACGCGGGAATGGTCTCCTTCGGGCACTCGGCCTTCTTCGGTGTCGGCGGCTACGTCGCGGCGCTGGCGCTCGTGAAGTCTCCCGGGCTCGTGTCCGCGCTTGCGCTTCCCGCGCTGGCGGCCGCGGCGGCGGCGCTCGTCATCGGTTTCTTCTCGATCCGCGTGAGCGGCGTGTATTTCATCATGCTCACGCTCGCCTTCTCCCAGATGTTCTACGCCGTTGCCTTTCAGGCCGCGTGGTTGGGCGCCGAGGACGGTCTCGTCGGTGTTCCGCGGCCGCCGGTGCTCGGCTGGAGCCTGGCGAGCCCAGCGGCCTTCAACCTCTACCTCCTCGCCCTCGTCGTCATGATCAGCCTCCTCTTCTATCGAATGGTTCATTCGCCGTTCGGCCACGTGCTGCGCGGCATCCACGACAACGAGGGTCGGATGCAGGCCGTCGGCTACCCGGTCGACCGCTACAAGCTCCTGGCCTTCGTCATCGGCGGCGCCGTGGCGGGCGTCGCGGGCTCGCTCTACGCCCAGCTCGTCGGCTCGATCTCGCCCGACGCCTTCCTGTGGACCACCTCGGGCGAGGCCCTCCTCATGGTCATCATCGGTGGCACGGGAACGCTCGGCGGCGCGATGCTGGGCGCCGCGGCCTTCATCCTGCTGCAGAGCCTGGTCAGCTCCTACACGGAGCGCTGGATGCTCATCCTCGGCTTGACCTTCGTCCTTCTCGTGCTCTTCGCCCCGGGCGGCATCCTGGGGGCGCTGCGCGGCCGCGTGGGGATCCGGTCGTGACCCAGCCGCTCCTCGCTATCGATGGCCTGGCCCGCCACTTCGGCGCCCTGTCCGCGCTCAACGGCGTGTCCCTGTCGGTGGCGCCCCGCGAGCGGCGCGCCATCATCGGGCCCAACGGGGCGGGGAAGACCACGCTCTTCAACGTCATCACGGGTCAGCTGGCGCCGTCGGCGGGCACCGTCTTCTTCGACGGCGCGCCCGTCGCGGGGCTGCCGCCGCACGCGCTGGCCCGCCGCGGGATGGGGCGCTCCTTCCAGCGCACCAACCTCTTCCCGAGGCTCACGGTGCTGGAGAACCTGAGGCTGGCCGCCGCGGCGGGCGGACACGGGAGCTACGACCTGATCGGCAGCATCGAGCGCCTGCGGGTCCCGCTCGCGCGGGCGCGAGAAGCGGCCGCTGCGGTCGGCCTCGCCGGCCGACTCGGCGAGGACGCCGGCCGGCTCTCGTATGGCGAGCAGCGCCAGCTCGAGGTGGGCGTGGTGCTCGCGACCGGCCCCAAGCTGATGCTGCTCGACGAGCCCACGGCCGGGATGTCGCCCGAAGAGACGGCGCGCATGACCCGGATGCTGGAGGGGCTGCCCCGCGAGGTGACGCTGCTGATCATCGAGCACGATATGGACGTGGTCGGCTCACTCGCCGAACGGGTGAGCGTGCTCCACTACGGTGAGGTGCTGACCGAGGGCACGTTCGACGAGGTGAAGCGCGACCCTCGCGTGTACGAAGTCTACCTCGGGAGCGCCTGATGCTCGACGTCGAGGCGATCCAGACCTACTACGGCGAGAGCCACATCCTCCAGGGCGTGTCCATCCGGATCGCCGAGGGCGAGGCGGTGGCGCTCCTCGGCCGGAACGGCGCCGGCAAGACCACCCTGATCCGGAGCATCGTCGGCTTCACCCCTCCGCGCGGCGGGCGCGTGGTTTTCGCCGGGCGGCCGGTGCAGACGTGGCCCGCGTATCGCATCGCGCGGCAGGGGCTGGCGCTGGTGCCCCAGGGGCGGCGCATTTTCTCGCCGCTGACCGTGCGCGAGAACCTCACGCTCGCGGCGCGTCCGGGGGAGTGGACGCTCGAGCGGATCCACGAGCTCTTCCCGCGCCTCGCCGAGCGCGCGCTCCAGCCCGGCGGCACGCTCTCGGGCGGCGAGCAGCAGATGCTCGCGATCGGCCGCGCGCTCCTGACCAACGGGCGTATGCTTGTGCTCGACGAGCCGTCGGAGGGGCTGGCGCCCATCATCGTGCGGGAGATCGGGCGCATCGTGCGAGGGCTCAAGGGGGGGCGTCTCTCCATCCTGCTCGTGGAGCAGAACTACCACCTGGCCCTCCAGGTCGCCGACCGCGTCTACGTGATGAACAAGGGGCAGATCGTCTGGGAGGGCACGCCCGCCTCCCTCGAAACCGACGAGGACGTCAAGCGCAGGTATCTGGGGGTCGCATGAGCTGGATCGATCCTGATTTTCCTCACTGCGCCACGCCGAGCGATCTCGTGGGCCGAGTGCTCGGGCTCAACCCCGGCATGATGACGGGCCCGGGCACCAACACCTACCTGGTCGGCAGGAGCGAGCCCATCCTGATCGATACGGGTGCGGGTGTGGCCGGGTACATGGGCGTGTTCGGAGAGTATCTGGCCGAGCGAGGCTGGCGGAGTCCGTCGCGCGTCATCCTCACACACCGGCACGTGGACCATCTGGGCGGCGTGCCCCACCTGCGCGAGCGCTTTCCGGGCCTCCCCGTCGCCAAGATGATCTACAAGGACGAGGGGCTGCCCGAGGGCACGGCCGACCTGCGCGACGGGCAGGTGGTAAAAGGCGACGGCGTCACGCTCCGGGCCGTGCACACCCCGGGGCACGCCTCGGATCACCTCTGCTATTTCCTCGAGGAGGAGCGCGCGCTGTTCAGCGGCGACCTGATCCTCAACGGCTCGACGAGCGTAATCCCTGATGAGGACGGCGATCTCGCCGACTACATGGCGTCGCTCCGGCGCGTCCAGGCTCTGGGCGTCCGCCGCATCTACCCGGCGCACGGCCCGGTCGTCGAGGACGCGCCGGG
>WNFC01001153.1_pt1 | contig 27307 bp, 22 predicted proteins | sample 5400541 | NCBI WGS metagenome assembly WNFC01 (sample SAMN13153342, study PRJNA577476) | soil metagenome | isolation source: 120 cm saprolite under Douglas fir tree site 2 hole 2 replicate 1 | place: USA:California | collected 2015-04-18 | reverse complement strand
GTGAACCCCTCCCCGAGCGCCTCGAATACGTTGCGGCCGTCGGACAACATGTGCGGCGCAAGGTGGTGGCCGGCCCTCGCCTTGAACATGTGCGTGCCGTGGGCGCTGCAAACGCCGCCCGCCGGACCTGCCACGACAGGCGAGCCCTCGTAGTGCGGCTCATAGGTGAGGATGCGTTCGTCGAGACCGGCTTCGCGCGTCTTCCACGCGCGCTCGAATTCCTCACGGTTTCGCTCCGGGCTGTAGCGCTCGAGGAATTCGCGGTCCCAGCGGATGCGCCCAGCGATGAAATGCTCGCCGGTCTCCTGGAAAATCGGGCGCCGCTCCTCGCCGTAGGAATCGAGCAGCGCCTCGCCGCCCCATCCTTGCAACACGGCCGCCAATTTCCATCCCAGGTTCCGCACGTCCTCCAGGCCGTTGTTGAGGCCGAACCCGCCATAGGGCGGGTGGCTGTGCGCGGCATCGCCGGCGATGAAGGCCCGCCCGATCCGGTAGGTCTCGGCGACAGCGACGCGCAGGTCCCAGAAGCCGACATGATCGAACGCGCAGCAGAACGGGAAACCCGCGGCTTTCCGGATGAGGCCATGGAAGTCGTAATTGTCGGTCCTCGTGTCCGCCGGCACGGGCGCGTGGAAGAACCAGCCCTCGCCGATATCGATGCGGCCGAAGAACTGCCAGTAGCCTTTGTGCGCCGGATGGAGCGCATTGTAGGTGGAACGCTCGGGAAACCGCTTGAGGCCCTCGTGCAGCTCGCGCGAACGGAAAACGGCGAGCACCATCAGCTGGTCGAAGTCCGCCCCGCTGCGCCCGATGCCGATCTGCTCACGCACCGTGGAGCGGCTGCCGTCGCAGCCCACCACGTAATCGGCCTCGAGGACCTGCCGCCCGCCGCCGCCCTGCTCGACGACGGTGACGCGCACGCCGCCGGCATCCTGCTCGACCGTCTCCGCCGCCCAGCCGAAATGACTTTCAACGCCGGGCAAGCCGGCCATTTTCCTGCGCAGCACCTCTTCCATCAGATACTGCGGAAGCCGCTCATTGGCCTGGAAGTAATAGGGCGCGACGAGATCTCGTTGCCGCGGCGCGTACCAGTACTCGCTCATGAGATCGCCGTACGCGATGATGCCGCTGATCGGATAGCCGCGCGGCATGATGCGCGCCGCGCGCAGCTCGTCGGCGATGCCCCAGAAATAAAAATGCTCGAGGGTGCGCTGGGTGAGGTTCTGCCCTTTCGGGATCCGTTGCGGCGCGTGATAGCGCTCGACCAGCGCGCACGACACGTTGCGCAGGCCGAGCTCGACGGCGAGCGCCACCCCGACCGGCCCGCCGCCCACGATCACGACCTGATGCTTCTTGTTCGGCACTGATCGCGCTCAGTTCACCTTTGCGCCGATCGACCGCGCGACGGCTTCCCAGTGCGCTCGCTTCGCGGCGATGAAGAGCGCGAAATCCTCCGGGCTGCCGGGACGCGGCGTCGCGCCCAGCCGCGCGATGATGTCCTTCGCGTCGGGAGAATTCAGTCCCTCGTTGATGGCGGCGTTGAGCTTGCGCACGACGTCGTCCGGCGTGCCGGCCGGCGCCACGATGCCGGTGAACGAGATCACCTCGTAGTCGGGCACGCCTGCCTCGATCATGGTCGGCACCTCGGGCGCGAGCGGGGTGCGCGTCCGGCTCGTCACCGCGAGCGCGCGCAGCTTGCCGTCGCGCACGAGCGGCAGCATGACGCCGATATCGCCGATGGTCAGCTGCACCGCGCGGCTGAGCACCGCCGTCGCAAGCTCGCCGCCGCTGCGATAAGGCACGGCGACGAGGCGCGTCCCGGTGCGCGCCATGAACAGCTCGCCCGACAGGTACGGCAACCCGCCGGAGCCCGCATGCGCGTAGGTGAGCGTGTCGGGATTGGCTTTTGCGTCGTCGACGATCTGCCGCACCGACATCCAGGGCGCCGACGCATGCACCACCAGAAGCTGGTAGCTCTCCCAGACCAGGCCGACCGGCGCGAAATCCCTGGCCGGCTCGTAGCCCGCATTCGCCGATGTCGCCGGATTGATCGCGAGCACGCTGGTATTGCCGGCGAGCAAGGTGTAGCCGTCGGCCGGCGCGCCCGCGACCTCCTTGGCGGCGATGGCGCCGCCCGCGCCGCTGCGATTTTCCACGATAGCCGGCTGGCCTAGCGCCGCGATCGCATGCGACGCGAAACGCGCCACCGCATCCGCCGGCCCGCCCGGCGACGCCGGCACCACGATGCGGATCGGCTTCGCGGGGTAAGAGTGGGTCTGAGCGAGTGTCGCGCCGGCGAGGACGCCAAGCACGCCGATCGAAGCCAGCAGGGAGCGTCCGCTGTTCATCCTCATTCCGCCTTCCACGGAATGACGATGCGCTCGATCTCCTGAAACAGTACGGACATGATCAGGCCCAGAATGCCGATCACCACGATGCCGACGAACATGAAATCGACCTGCAGCAGCTCCCACGAGTTCCAGATGAGATAGCCGATGCCGTTCTTGGAGGCGACGAACTCGGCCGCGACGAGGACGACGAAGGACACCGCGAGCGCGATCTTGAGGCCGGCGAAGATCAGCGGCAGCGCGCCGAAGAAGACGACACGCGTGAACATCACCATCGGGCTGGCGCCGTAATTCCTGGCGACGTCCCAGTAGAGCCGGTCGATATTGGCAGCGCCCGCATAGGTATTGACGATCACCGGAAAGAACACCGCGGTCGCGACCAGCGCGATCTTCGAGGCGTCGCCGAAGCCGAAGGCAAGCAACAAGAGCGGCATCAGCGCGACCTTGGGGATCGGGAACAGCGCGGCGATCAGCGGGTCGAAGAAGATGCGCACGGGCCTGAACATCGCCATGAGCAGGCCGACCACGACCGCCGGCACGGCGCCGATGACGAAGCCCGCAAAGACGCGCCACAGCGTCACCCCGACGTGGCGCACCAGTTCGCCGTTTGCCGTGAGCTGCCAGAAGCGCACCGCGATGTCGCTCGGCGCCGGAATGAAGCGGCGGTCGCCGAATCCGAGCGCGAGCGCGATTTCCCACAGCGCCAGCAGGAGGATCGGCGAGATGAGATAGAGCAACCGCTCCTGCGCCTTGCTGTTCATTGCTCGAGCTCCGCCCGCGCCCTCATCACTTCATCTTCCAGAATGCGCCAGATGGCGAGCTTGAGCGCATTGAACTCGGCCGAGGCCGAGAGCGTCATCAGGTGGCGTGGATGGGGGAACGGAATGTCGATCACCTGCTTGATCCGCCCGGGCTGCGCCGTCATCACCACGGTGCGGTCGCCCAGGAGCAGCGCCTCGTCGATCGAATGGGTGATGTAGACCACCGTCTTGCCGGTCTCCTCCCAGATGCGCACCAGCTCGGCCTGCAGGATCACCCGGTTCTGCGCGTCGAGCGCCGCGAACGGCTCGTCCATCAGCAGCATGCCGGGATCGGTGACGAAGGCGCGCGCGATCGCGCCGCGCTGGCGCATGCCGCCGGACAGCTGGTGAGGATAATGGTCGCGGAACTTGGAAAGCCCGACGAACTGCAAGGCCGCCGTCACGCGCGCGGCGGCTACCGCCCGCGGCACGCCGCGCGTCATCAGCCCGAAGCCGACGTTCTGCGCGACGCTCATCCATGGAAAGAGCCCGCTGTCCTGAAACACCATGGCGTTGGCGACCGGCCAGCCGGCGGCATCGACGCGCGCGACCCCGCTGGTGGCGTGATCGAGGCCGGCCAGGATGCGCAGCAGGGTCGACTTGCCGCAGCCGCTCGGGCCGACGACGCAGACGAACTCGCCCGGCGCGATCTTCAGGTTGATGTCCTCGAGCGCGACCACGCGGCCGGCGCCGCTGCCGTAGACCTTGCCCAGCGCCGTGATCTCGACCGCCGCACCCTGGCGCTGAACCATGCCGTGCCCCAACTCTCTTCCTTCACCTCTCCCCGCTCGCATCCGAAATCGGGTTTACCCGATTTCGGCACGATTGGTGGGCCGAAGTCGGATAAATCCGACTTCGGCTGAGAGGTCGACACCCGAGCTTCAGCGAAGGGTGTCGGGTGAGGGGGCATCTCCGCGAGTCTGAGCGCTTGGGACGAGCCCCTCACCCCGACCCTCTCCCCGACGCAAGTCGGGCTTGCCCGACTTGCGCAGAATAGTACCGAACTCGGGCAAGCCCGAGTTCGGATGCGGGGAGAGGGAGCGCACGCGCTGTGCGTCCCTAACTATAGCCCTCACCTACACCCCTCGGCCTTCGACTCCTTGTTCTCCAGCACGAAGGGGCCGAGCTTCTGATTGGCATGCTCGGCGTAGCTCGTGTCGACCAGCCGCTCGGCAGGGAATTTGGCGTGGGAGAACTTGTTCGCCACGTACCAGTCCTGCATGTCGAGCATGCTGGCGACGTTGACGCGCCCGTTCGGGCTGCGCGCCGGCCAGGGATACTTGTGCAGCAGCTCCGGCCGGCGCTCGGAGCCGTAGCGAATGAGCGCGTCGATGATCTGCTGCTTGATCGCGCCGCCGTGATAGGCATTGCAGTAGTCGCGCACGCCGCGCAGATAGGCGGTGTAGTAGTTGCGAAGGAGCTCGGTGTTCTTCTTCGCCCAGTCCGTGTTGACCATGATGACCGCGATGGTCATCGGCTGGGGCTGCACGAGCTTGTCGGGCGCCGCAAAGTTCACCGCATGACCCTGATCGAGCAGCTGATAGACGAATGGCGGGATCAGCAGCGCGGCATCGATCGCCTTGTTGGCGAAGGCGAGCGCGATCTGGGTGAAGGGGAGGATCTTGAGATCGACGTCGGAGATTTTCAGCCCGGCCGTCTCCAGCATCTTGCCGACCTCGTAGGTCGACACCGAGCCGGCGCCGTTGGTCACCACCACCCGGCCCTTGAGCTGCTTCAGGTCCGTGATCTGGTCCTTGAGATCCGGGCGCAGCATCAGGTTATGGCCGATCGGCGTGGAGACGCGATCCGCGATGATGGTGACGGGCAGGCCCTTTTCGATCGCATTGAAGTAGCCGGCCGCGATGCCGCCGGCGAGGATCTGCAGCTGGTTCTGTGCGAGCAGCGCAAGCGTGTTGGCCGAGGTGTCGATGTCCTCGAACTCGACCTTGATGCCGTATTCCTTGAAATAGCCCTTCTCGACCGCGATCAGCTCGGCGCCGTTCGAGACCGAGCGCGCGATGCCGACCTTGATGGTCTCCTCGGCATGCGCGGCGCAAAGGCTCGACAGGACGACGAAGGCGGCGAGCAGGGTTCGGCGACGCAAGATCATCCTCGTTTCCTCCGGATCGGCGCCGCTCTCCGGCGGCTGGCCCGCCGCGGTGGGATCAGGGCTTGGACGCGGCCTTGATCAGATAGCGCCCTTCCCCGTCGCGGTCGAGATGCAGCTTGTCGCGCAGGGCCTCGAGCGCGCGCACCACCTCGCGGCCGTCGCGGCTGCCCACCGCCGTCATCAGTTCCTCGAAGAATTTCGGCCCATCGGCGAGCGCCGCCTCGACCGAGGCGAAGCGCCGCCCGGCAAAGCGCGGCGGCTCCGGCACGCGGGTTTCGAGCCGGTCGGCGGTGCCGAACGGCCAAGTGAGGTCGTAGCCCGCCTTGGCGCCCGTGCGGCCGCTCGTGAGCGAGGGGTCGAGCGGCAGCGTGCGCATGCCCGACATCACCACGAGATCGCGGTCGGGCTGGAAGCGGGTCGCCAGCGCCCAGTCGATCTGCTCGTCGGAGGTGACATCGATGTCGGGATCGACCACGAACACGTTCTTGACGTTCACGAGCGCGCCGAAGCAGGCCGCGATGGCGTTGCGTGCCTCCCCGGGCGCGCGCTGGCGCAGCGCGACGCGCACGTTGAAATTGCCGCCGCTCGACGTCGTCGCATGCACCGCGACCGGCTCGCGCACCGCGTTCGCCAATGCCTGCCAGATCACCACCTCGGTGCGCACCGCGGTGAGCGTCGCGGTGTCGGTGCGGCTCATGGCGCGCCCACCGATGGTTGCGGTCTGAAAGAGCGCGTCGCGCCGGCGCGTGATCGCGGTCAGATGGAAGACCGGGTTGCGCTTGACCGCGCCATAGTAACCGAGGAATTCGCCATAGGGTCCTTCGGCCTCCACGTGACCGCGCGCGTCGAAATACCCCTCGAGCACGTATTCGGCGTCGGCCGGCACGCGGACGTCGTTGGTCACGCATTTCACGACGGGAAGCGGCGCATCGCGCAGCGCGGCGACGATGCCGATCTCGTCGACCGGCATGCGCATGACCGCCGCCATGTGATCGGCCGGATGCGCGCCGACCACGAAGCTCACCGGCAGCGGCTTGCCCGCCGCGGCGCTCGCCTCGTAGATCGCCTTGAGGTCGCTCGGCGAGACGAGATCGACGCCGGTCTCGCGCCGCCCGCGCAGCATCAGGCGGCGGGCCCCGACATTCGTCCAGCCGGTGCGCGGATCGACCACATAGTCGAGCGAGGCGGAGATGTAGGGACCGCCGTCGAGACCATGCTGCAGATGCACCGGCAGCGCGGTGAGGTCGGCGTCCTCGCCGGTGAGCACGACCTGCTGCACCGGCGCCTCGGCGCGGCTCACCTCGACGATCTGCGGCTTGCCGCGCAGGCGGCGCTGGATCTCGGCCGCGAGCTGCGCCGGCGCGACGCCGAAGGCGCGCGCGATGCGCGAGCGGCTGGCATTGACGTTGCCGACGAGCGCCTGCCGCTCCGGGCCCGCGGCCTTGAACAGGACGGCGCGCGCATTGCCTTCGAAAGCGGCGGCGACGTCGGCAAGCTCGGTCGCGTCGCTGCGCGTCTCCAGCTCGTCGGCGCCGAGGCTTTCGACGAAGCGGCGCAGGCGGAAGCGTTCGACGTCGACACGCGCCGTGCCGGCCTGCTCCGCCTTCTCGATCACGCCCATGCGTCGCTCCGTCGTCAGGCCGACTATAGCCGATCCGGCCTCATTGCTTCTCCATCAGTCCGCGTTCCTTCACGAACGCGGCCCAGCGCGCCAGCTCGGCGCGGAAGAACGGCGTGAAGGTCGCGGCGTCGGCCGGAATCGCCTCGAAGCCGACCTTGCGCAGTCTCTCCCGGGTCTCCGGCTCCTGCAGGACCTCGACGAGCGCGCGGCTCAGCCGGTCGCGGATCGCGTCCGGCAAGCCGGGCGGACCGAGGACGCAATTCCACGACGTCTGGTCGACGCCCTCGACACCCCCTTCGGCGAAAGTCGGGACGTCGAGGTTGGCGAGGCGCGCCGGGCGGGCGATGGCGAGCATCTTGAGGTTCTTGTTGCTGGTCTGGCCGATCGCGACGGGCGAGCTCGAAAACAGCACATCGAGCGAGCCGGACAGGAGATCGTTCATCGAGGTGCCACCGCCCTTGTAGGGCACGTGCTGCATGGCGACGCCGGACTGCCTCATGAAGACCTCGGCGACGAGATGCGCCACGCTGCCATATCCGCTCGATCCGTAATTGAGCTGGCCCGGCCGCGCCTTGGCATAATCGATGAACTCGCGCAGCGAATTGATCGGCAAGTCCTTCTTGGCGAACATCACCGCGGCCCATTCGGCCGTGCGAGCGACCGGCGTGAAGTCGCGCACCGGATCGAACGGAAAGGCGGGAAACATCGCGGCCGGGATCACCTGCCCGCCGACCGAGCCGACGAGCAGCGTGTAGCCGTCGGGCCGCGCGTTCACCACCTCGCGCATGCCGGTAACACCGTTGCCGCCCGGCTTGTTCTCGACCATCACCGGCTGGCCGAGCCTGGCCTTGAGCCCGTCCACCAGCAGGCGCCCGACCAGGTCGGTCGCGCCGCCTGGCGAATAGGACGCGATGAAGGTGATCTGGCGCGAGGGATAGATGTCCTGCGCCCGCGCCGGCGACGCGAGAGCCGCGGCCAGCGCGAGCGCAAGAACGAGACGGAACATGCGTCAGGCGCGCGCGTATTTGCCGCGATTGAAGAAGCGGTCCTTGTCGCCATCCGAGGCGGTCTCGCGGTTCGATTTGATGCCGCCCACGATCTCGATCATCTTCTTCACCGCCGGGCGCGCCGCGACCGACTCGAACCAGCGCTTGAGGTTCGGGTTGTTTTCCCACTTCACGCCCATGTTGTCGTGGTTGCGCGTCCACGGGAAGGTCGCGATGTCGGCGATCGAGTATTCGTCGCCGCCGAGGTACGGGCTCTTGCCCAGGCGCGTCTCCAGCACCTCGTAAAGACGCTTCACCTCGGTCTGGTAGCGCGTCATCGCATATTCGTTGCCGGCGCCGGCAAACAGCTTGAAGTGCGTCCATTGGCCGAACATCGGTCCCACGCCGGTGAGCTGCACCATCAGCCACTGGATCACCTCGTAGCGCTTGGCGGTGTCCTTCGGCAGGAATTTTCCGGTCTTGTCGGCGAGGTACATCAGGATCGCGCCCGACTCGAAGACCGTATAGGGCTTTCCGCCCGGCCCGTCGTGGTCAACGATGACGGGAATCTTGGCGTTCGGGCTGAGCTTGAGGAAGTCCGGCTTGTACTGCTCGCCCTTCCACACATCGATAGACTTCATCTTGTACGGGAGCGCTAGCTCCTCGAGCATGAGGAAAATCTTCTGCACGTTCGGGCTGGTCAAACAGTAGAGATCGATCATGGCGGGGTGTCCTTGGAACTGGAGGCGGCAAACCCTAGCGAGCACGCGCAGGCACGGCAAGCCGGGCGTGACCGCGCGCTTGCCCAGGAGGTAGAGTGCGCCACGGCCACGACGGGTCAGAGGAGGATACCGGTGAGCACGACCGAGAAGAAGCTGACCGGCCGGATCGCGCGCGCCAGTTTCGGCGAGAAGACGTGAACGTGATGCCCCGCCACGTGCACTCTTTCCCCTCTCCCCGTCGGGGAGAGGGTGGCGCGCGCAGCGCGCCGGGTGAGGGGATCTCGCCCGATCGAGAGTCCCAGCGCCCCTCACCCCGGCCCTCTCCCCTCCGGGGAGAGGGAGAAGAAGCGTGACATGGCGAAGCACGTCGTCGCCACCGTATCGGAGATCGTGCCCGGCGGCCGCAAGCTGGTCGAGGTGAACGGACGCGCGATCGTCGTCTTCAATCTGTCGGGCGAGTTTTTCGCCATCTCCAACCGCTGCCCGCATCAGGGCGGCAGCCTGTCACAAGGCCTTCTCACCTGTCTGGTGGAATCGTCGGAGCCCGGCGAGTATCACACCTCGCGCCACGGGGAGATCCTGCGCTGTCCGTGGCACCATTGGGAATACGACATCCGCACCGGCAAGTCGTGGTGCGATCCGCGCAGCGTGCGCGTGCGCAATTTCCCGGTCACCGTCGAGCCGGGCGCGCGGCTGGTGCAAGGGCCTTATACCGCCGAGACGTTTCCGGTGAGCGTGGAGGACGAATATGTCGTCGTCGAGGTCTGACGTCGCGCGACATCGGCCGCGCCCCATCAGGCGATCCGCGCTGGCTGCCGCCGTCGCGGCCTTCGCCGCGTGCGCTCCGGCGATGGCGGCGTGGTGCCCCGATGGCAAGGCGGACCACCAGAACGAAATCCCGCGCTTCGACCACATCCTGGTGATCATCGCCGAAAATCACGCCTACCGGCAGATCATCGGCAATCCGCACGCGCCCAACATCAATCGCCTGGCGACCAGCTATGGGCTCGCGACGCGCTATTACGGCGTGGTGCATCCGAGCAAGGCGAACTACATCGCGATGATCGGCGGCGACACCTTCGGCATCCACGACGACGACGCTTACTACTGCAAGGCCGGCAGCACCGATCGGTTTTGCGAGAAGGTGGACACGGACACGAACCAGCCCTACGTCGACCACACCATCACGGGGAAAAGCCTCATCGACCAGCTGGCCGAGCGCAACTTCACCTGGAAGGCCTATCTGGAGAGCATCCCCTCGCCCGGCTCCAAGGTGGTCTATTTTCCGGATCCGGCGACGCCGCTCGCGAGCCAGCCCACGGAGCTCTACGCGTCGAAGCACAACGCCTTCATCAATTTCAAATCCGGCCAGGACGATCCCGACGTCGCGGGCAAGTTCGTGGGCTTCGATCAGCTCTTCGAAGACCTGGCGCGCGGGCAGCTGCCGAACTACGCGCACGTCGTCCCCAATCAATGCAACGACATGCACGGCCGCTCCGGGCCGAACGTCCCGGACGACTGCGATTTCGACAATGACGAGGGCCGCATCGCGCGCGGCGACCGAACGATCCGCGAGCTCGTGGCGGCCATCCAGGCATCGCCCATCTGGTCCGCCCCCGGTAACAGCGCGATCGTCATCACATGGGACGAGGACGATGACCCGCACGAGAAGACCGGCATCCAGGGCTGCTGCGGATACGATCCGAACAGCGCGGCCAATTTCGGCGGCGGCCACATCGCGACGATCGTCATCACCAATCACGGGCCGCGCGGCATCACCGACGACACGCCGCATAACCATTATTCGCTGCTGCGCACGACCGAGGATGCCTTCTGCATCCGCGAGTATCTCGGCCACGCCAAAGATGCCGACGTGGTGCCGATGACGAAGCTGTTTCAGGGGCAGTAGGATGGGTTGAGCGCAGCGAAACCCATCATGACGCGTGACATAAGATGGTGGGTTTCGCTTCGCTCAACCCACCCTACGACACCGCAAGCGACGGATAGGTCGCGAGCGGATTGTCCACCATGATCTTGCGGCGCAGCGCGTCGGACAGACCCGGCGGCAACGCCTCGTCGCCGTCGAACTGCCAGTGCGGATAATCGGTCGAATAGAGCAGCACCTCGTCGGAGCGCAGGTGGTCGATCGCGCGCGCGATCACGTCGGCCGAATCCGGCGCGTCGAGCGGCTGGATGGTCATGCGGAAATGGTCGCGGAAGATTTCCGCCGGCGAGCGGTCCACCCAGGGCACCTCGCTGCGCAGGCCGCGCCAGAACTTCGAGAAGCGCCACAGGAAGCCGGGCACCCAGGTCACGCCCGACTCGATGAGCACCACCTTGAGCCTCGGGTATTTGGCAAACACGCCCTCGCAGATCAGGCTCGCGACCTGCGACTGAAAGCCCTGCGCCTGGCTCGCGTAGTCCTCGACGTAATAGGTCGGCCAGCCGAGCGAGGTCACCGGATGGCGATAGGCGCTGCCGGCGTGGATGCCGATCGGCAGCCCGTGCCGTTCCGCCGCCTCGTAGATCGGCCAGAACTGCCGCCGCCCGAGCAGCGCCTCGCCCATCGCGAGCACCAGGACCTGGACGAAGCGCTTGTCGGCGGCGCGGCGCTCGATCTCGGCGACCGCGTATTCGACATTCTGCAGTGGCACCACGATCGAGGCGCGCAGCCGCGGGTCGCGGTCGAGCCAGTCCTTGGCGATCCAGCTGTTGACGGCGCGCGCAAAGGCGGCCGCCATGTCCTCGTTGAACACGAGCTGCACGCCGTAGAGACAATTGAGGACCGCAAAGCCCGCGCCCCAGCGCTCGAGCACCTGCTCGCGCAGTTGCCCGACATCGGTGCCGGCACGGCCGCGCTTGTCGCGCCATTCGGGGCGCGCCGAGATCGGCGCGTTGGGCGGATAGCTGATGCTGTCGAGGGAATCGATGCCGCGCTCCTGCACGGAGGCGCGCCAATGCTCGTCGAGATGCGGCAGCAGCGCCTCCATCGACGGCACCGCCGGGTGGACGTCGCAATCGATCGCCTTGAGCTGCGTGGCTGAGGAGATCGCGACCATGCCTTTACCCCGCCTTCCCTTCGGGCGGCCACTTGATCAGCGTGCCGCTCGCCGTCGCCGTCGTCAGCAGCTTGCCCTGCGCATCGAGCAGGCGGCCTTCCATGAAGGTGATGGTGCGGCCCTTCTTCACCACGCTGCCCTCGCCGACGATCTTGCCGGGCCGCGCGGGCGAGAGGAAGTGCGTTGTCATGTCGATCGTAGGCACCACGTAGCCGGGCCCGCCCATCGTGCACAGCACCGCGAACGACATCACGAGGTCGAGCATGGCGGCAAGCATGCCGCCCTGCACTGTGCCGAGCAGATTGCAGAACTCCGGCTTCGCCTCGAACGCGATGGTGATGCGGCCCGTACCCGGATCGCAGGTGACCGGATCGGCGCCGAGCAGGGTCGCGATCGGATTGGTCGCGTAGGTCTGCCGGATCCAGTCGAGCGCCTCGTCCTCGGCGGTGCTCATCCGCGCGGTCTCCCAGCCAGAAGCGAATAGTGATTAGCACGTAGGGCGGATTAGCGAAGCGCAATCCGCCGTTCTTGAAAAGGCGGGTTACTCACGGCGTCTGCACGAACCGCCGCGCGATCGGCCCCCATTTGGCGATTTCGCTCGCCATGAAGCGCGTCATCTCCTCCGGCGTCATCGGCTCGCTCACGATGGCGTCCTGCGCGAGCCGCTTGCGCACGTCCGGCAGCGCGAGCGCCTCGATCACCGCGCGGTTGAGCTTGCGCACGATCTCGTCCGGCACGCCGGCGGGGCCGGAGAGCGCGAACCAGGTGTGGACGACGAGATCGTCGTAGCCGAGCTCGGCCAGCGTCGGGACCTCGGGGAATTCGGCGACGCGCGCCTTCGACGACACCGCGATCGGCAAGACCTTGCCGGCGCGGATCTGGCCGAGCGCCGAGCTCCAGGTCATCGAGCCGAACGGCACGTTGCCGGCCACGACGTCGAACATCGCTTGCGCGGCGCCCTTGTGCGGAATGTGCTGCAGCTTGATGCCGGCCTTCTGCGCGAAATATTCGACCAGCAGATGTCCGAGCGTGCCGACGCCGGGCGACACGTAATCGAGCGTCTTTTCGCGCGCGAGCGCCACCACCTCGTTGAGCGAGCGCGCCGGCAGCGCCGGATTGATGACGAAGACGTTGGGCGGCCCGCCGATATAGGCGATGTGCGTGAAGTCGCGCATGGGATCGAAGCCCGGATCCCGGCTCGCCGCCGGCGCGATCGCGTGATAGGCGATGCTCGAGGTGACGAAGGTGTAGCCGTCGGGTTCGGCGTGCGCGACGGTCTGCGCGCCGATCAGTCCGCCGCCGCCGGCGCGGTTGTCGACATAGAAGCGCTCCTTGAACAGCACGCCGAGCTGATCGGCGAGAAGGCGGGCGAACAGGTCGGCCGCGCCGCCCGGCGTCGACGGCGCCACGATGCGCACCGGCCGGTTCGGCCATTCGGCCGCCGTCGCGGGCGCGACCAGCGCCGCGAGCGCCAGCGCAGTCGCGCACAGCCGCACCTTGATCGATCGCATCGCTTCGCGCCGTATTGCCCGGCTCATGCGCTAGAACTTGATCATGTCCAGGCGGGTCAGCGTGACCTGCGGACCGATGCGGGCGGCGTTGGCGAGGTGCCAGGCGGTATAGAGTTCGGGCCACGCGTCGTCGCCCGACATGCCATCGACTGGCACGATGACCTTGAAGCCGCGCAAGGCCGCCGCGCCGCCGGTATGCAGCACCGAGGTATGCGCCTGCGTGCCGAGCGCGATCACCGTGGTGATGCCGCGCTCCTTGAGCATCTTCTCGAGGTCGCTGTTGATGAACTTGTCCGGGCCGAGCGGCGGCAGCACCGGCTCGCCGGCGGCGGGGGTGAGCTCCTTGAGGATATCGGCGGCGGTCGAACCCGGCACCGCGACGCTGTAGACGAGGAAGGCGCCTTTGGCGCGCGCATCGGCGACCAGCGCCTGCACCTTGGGGACCGAGTTGGCGCAGCGCAGCCGCCGCTGCGGTGTGCAGGTCTGCGTGGTGAAATCCATCACCAGGAGCGCGGTCTCCTTCGCCGCGAGCATGACCGGCTTGAGCGCGGGCGCAGGGGGCGGCTTGACGGTGGCCCACTCCTCGATGACGGCCTGCGCCTTTGTCCCAGGTACGATCGGCACGGCGACAAGTCCGACAAACATGATAGTGGCGAAACAAATCAAGCGCATGGCGTGCTCTCCTGCCGCAACGCGCGGCGATGCCGCCAGCCTGCCACGCGGCAGCAACCGTCCCAACGAAATTTGCTGATAGCCCTATTAACTGTGAGTTATACAACCAAAATCATATCTTCCCACAGATTGTAATTGTAATATATATGTCACAATTCTTTCTTGAGGGAGTCGAAGACGTGGCCAAGAGAAGTCCATTGCCAATCGACGTACTGGTTGGACAAAACATCCGGATTTGCAGACTGCAAAAGGGGCTGTCGCAGGGGGAACTCGGACGCCGGATCGGCGTCACTTTCCAGCAGATTCAGAAATATGAAAAAGGCGCCAACCGCGTCGGCGCGAGCCGCCTGACGCAGATCGCCGATGTGCTCACCGTGCCCATTCCGACGCTGTTCGACGGCGCTCCGACCGCGAACGCCCACCACCCGCCCGAGCAATCGCCGCGCTCGCTCCTCGCCAAGCCGCACTCGCTACGGCTGCTGCAAGGTTTCGATCGCATCGAGAACGACGCAACGCGCCTCGCCGTGCTGCACCTCGTCGAAAGCCTGGTGCATACGCCGACCCGCGCGAGCAGGCGCGAAGCCGCGCATCGGCGACGGGCGTAAGAGCAGGAATCAGGGATCAGTTGTAGGTTGGGTCGAACACTTGCGACTCGCTGCGCTCGACCCAACCTACGAGCTGATACTCAGTTCGCCGCCGCGCGGGCCGAAGCGCCGCCCTGCACCAGCACCGGGCGGGCCATTGCCACCCCCTCGTCGCGCACGAAAATCCGCTGCAAGGTCTGACGCTCGATCGGCTTTTGCAGCACCGGGACATGCGCGAAGCGCTCCTCGATGCTTTCCGCCGCGTAGCCGGTGACGAAAATGAAGGGAACGCCGCGGCCGGCAAGCTCGTCGGCGACCGAATAGACCACCTCGCCGTCGAGATTGATGTCGAGCACGGCGGCGTCGATGCGGTTCTCGCTGAGCGCCGCCATGGCGTCGGCGGTGCGGCTGAACGGGCCGACCACTGAAAATCCGAGCTCGGCCAGCGATTCGGCTTCCACCATCGCGACCAAAGCCTCGTCTTCGACGATCATGACGCGGTTGCCGGCGACGGTGAATTTCGGCTCGGCGGCGACATGATCCTTGTCGGGCGCGCGGCGCGCCTTGGCCCGATCCGACGATTCGATCTGATCGGTGCGCGGAATCGTCAGCACGCAACGCAATCCTGACGGATGCCACGTGAATGCGGCCTGTCCGCCGAGCTGGCCTTCGATGCTCGCGACGATGATGCGGGTGCCGAAGCCGGTCTTCGCGGGCTTTTCCGCGGGCGGGCCGCCGAACTCGTCCCAGTGCAGCACGAGGCCGCCGGGCACGATCTCCCACGTCACCTTCACCTGGCCCGATATCGAGGAGAGCGCGCCGTATTTGGCGGCGTTGGTGGCAAGTTCGTGCAGGGCGAGCGCCAGCGTCTGCGCGGATGAGGGCTGCAACGACACCACCGGGCCCGAGGCGACGATCTTCTCTCCGCTCCGGTACGGCGCCAGTTCTTCGTCGACGAGACCGGCGAGATCGGCGCCCTGCCAGCGCGACTGGGACAGCACGGTGTGCGCGCGCGAGAGCGCCGTGATGCGTCCTTCGACCGCCGACACATAGGCCGATACGCTGCCCGCCCGCGTGAGCCGCACGATCGACTGCACCAGCGCGAGGGCGTTCTTGGCGCGATGATCGACCTCGCGCGAAAGCAGCGCCTGGCGCTCCTCCGCCTCCTTGCGATCGGTGATGTCGACGGTCACTCCGCTCACGCGCACGATGCGCCTGGCGTTGTCGAAGCTCGGCGCCGCCGTCCCGAGACACCAGCGAACCTCGCCGTTGGGGCGGCACACGCGGAATTCGCTCTGCACCGACTGGTGGTCGATGAGGACGCGCTCCATCGCCTGCTGCAGCTTTTCCCAATCTTCCTGATGGATGAGCGCCCTGATGTTCTCCGCCGTCACCGAGAAGCGCTTCGGCTCGACGCCGAAGATGCGATACTGCCCCTCGTCCCACAGGCAGTCGCCATTGAGCTTGTCCCAGTCCCAGGAACCCATGTTGCCGGCGACGAGCGCGAGGCTGCGGCGCTGCTCGCTTTCCGTCAGACGGGTGTTGGATGCCTCGAGCTCCGCCGTGCGCGCGGCGACGCGCTCCTCGAGCTCCGTATTGAGACGCTCGAGCTCCCGGGTCTTGCGATAGAGCTCGGCGAAGACCTTGACCTTGGCGCGCAGCACCTCGGGCACAACGGGGACCGGCACGTAATCGACCGCGCCCATCTCATAGCCGCGCAGGCGATCCATGTCGCTCAGATGGATCGCCGAGATGAAGATCATGGCGGTCTTCTGAAAGCGCGGATGTTCCCGGATCATGGCGGCCAGCTGGAAGCCGTCGAGATCGGGCATGCACACGTCGACCAGGATGACGGCGATCTCGGAGCGCAGGAGGTGCTCGAGACCCTCCCGCCCCGACGATGCCTTGATCAGATTCTCCCCGAGGTCGCGCAGGATGACCTCGTAGCTCAGAAGCTTGGCCGGCTGATCGTCGACCAGCAGGATGTTGACTTTTTCCTGTTCGGTCATGTCAGCGCCTCGCCCTAGCGATGGAGCCACATCCGCAGCGCGGATAGCAGCTGCTCGGTGTTGACCGGCTTCGCCAGATAGTCGGACGCGCCGGCCTCCAGGCATTTCTCACGATCACCCTTCATGGCCTTTGCCGTCAAGGCGATGATCGGCAGGCGCCGGAAAGGTGGTTTCTCGCGTATGACCTCGATCGTTTGATAGCCATCCATTTCGGGCATCATGATGTCCATCAGGACGATGGCGAGGTCAGGAGTCGATTCGATCAGGTCGATCGCCTCCTTGCCGGTGGTGGCGGCGAGCACGATCATGCCGCGCCGTTCCAGCACGCTGGAGAGCGCGAAGATGTTGCGGGCGTCGTCGTCGACGAGCAGCGCCGTGCGTCCGACGAGGTCCTCGTCCGAGCTGTTGAGCCGCTCCAGCATGCGCTGTTTCTCGACCGGCAGGTCGGTGACGACGCGATGCAGGAAGAGCGCCGTCTCGTCGAGCAGCCGCTCCGGCGATTCCACGCCCTTGACCACGATGCTGCGCGCCATGGTGTGCAGCTGGGCATCCTCCTCGGCCGAGAGCTCGCGGCCGGTGAAGACGACCACCGGGACTTCCGACAAGGCGTTGTCCTCGCGGATGCGCTCCAGCACCTCGAAGCCGGTCATGTCGGGCAGCCGCAGATCGAGCACGACGCAGTCGCACGGCTGCTCGCGCAGGGTGGCGAGCGCCTCCCCGCCCGTGCCGGCGGCGACGATCTCGATGTCGTCATGGCCGAGCAGCTCGGCGATGCTCATCTGCTCGGCGGCGTTGTCCTCCACCACGAGCAGACGCTTGCGGCGCGGCTGCGCGTATTCCTTGATGCGCGCAAGCGCGGCCTCGACGCCCTCGGTGGTGGTCGGCTTGGTCACGAACGAGAAGGCGCCGCGCGCGAGCGCGTGCTGGCGATCTTCGTCGAGCGTGATGATCTGCACCGGGATGTGCCGCGTCAGCGGGTTCTGTTTGAGCTGGCTGAGCACCGTCCAGCCCAGCATGTCGGGCAGGAACACGTCGAGCGACACCGCGGTCGGCTGGAACTGCTTGGCGAGGTCGAGCGCGTCGGCCCCGCGCATGGCGACCAGCACCTTGAATCCCTTGTCGCGCGACAGATCCATGATCACGCGCGCATAGTGCGGATCGTCCTCGACGATGAGCAGGATCGTGTCGCCCGGCTCGATGTTGAGCCGATCGTCGGGAATCTGCTCGGTGACGCGCTCGGGCGCGATCGACGGCAGCACCGCCGGGGCCTGCGACGCCCGAGATGCGCCGTCGTGCGCCATGCGGATCGCGCTCGTCGGACCGACATACTTTGTCGGCAGGTAGAGCGTGAAGGTGCTGCCCTTGGTCGGTGCGCTGCGCAGCTGGATTTCGCCGCCGAGCAGGTTCGACAGCTCGCGGCTGATGGCGAGACCGAGGCCGGTGCCGCCGTATTTGCGGCTGGTGCTGGCGTCGGCCTGCTGGAACGCCTCGAAGATGATCTTCTGCTTCTCCAGCGGGATGCCGATGCCGGTGTCCGACACCTCGAACGCGACCACGCCCGGCGCCTGGTTGAGCACCGGATGGTCGGGCGACCAGCCGCCCACCGCGGCCGAGATGCTCAGCCGCACGCCGCCGTGCTCGGTGAACTTGAAGGCGTTCGACAGCAGGTTCTTGAGCACCTGCTGCAGGCGCTTGGAGTCCGTCACGATGGTGCGGGCGAGATGCGGATCCATCTCGGTGTCGAACGAGAGCTGCTTGGTATGTGCCTCGATGCGGAACGGACGACCGACCGCGTCGAGGAGATTGGCGAGGAACACCTCTTCGGCGTCCACCGTGACGGTGCCGGATTCGATCTTGGACAGGTCGAGAATGTCGCTGATCAGGTTGAGCAGGTCGGTGCCGGCGCCGTGGATGGTGCGCGCGAACTCGACCTGCTTCTCCGACAGGTTGTCGTCGGGGTTGTCCGCGAGCTGCTGGCCGAGGATGAGGATCGAGTTGAGCGGCGTGCGCAGCTCGTGCGACATGTTGGCGAGGAATTCCGACTTGTACTTCGACGTGAGCGCAAGCTCGGAGGCCTTTTCCTCGAGGGCGCGGCGGGCCTGCTCGATTTCCTGGTTCTTGCGCTCCACTTCGACGTTGCGCTCGGCGAGCTGCTGCGCCTTCTGCTCGAGCTGCTCGTTGGTCTGCTGCAGCTCCTTCTGCTGCGCCTGCAGGTCGCCGGCGAGCTTCTGCGACTGCTTGAGCAGGCCTTCGGTCTGCATCGTGGCCTCGATCGAGTTGACCACGATGCCGATGCCAGTGGTGAGCTGCTCGAGGAACGTCACCTGCAGGGTCGTGAACGCCGTCACCGAAGCAAGCTCGATCACCGCCTTGACCTGGTTCTCGAACAGGACCGGGAGCACGATGACGTTCTGCGGCACCACCTTGAACAGCGCCGAGCCGATCGGGACGGCGTGCGTCGGCAGCTCCGTGATCAGGATGCGGCGCTTGTCGGACGCGCACTGGCCGATCAGGCCGTCGCCGATCTTGATCTGCTGCGGATGCCCGCCCGTGGCGTCGTCCGCGTAGGCGGCGAGCAGGCGCAGGACGGGTGAGTCCTCGCTCTCCACTTGATAGATGACGCCGAGCTGGGCGTTGACCAGCGGCGTGAGCTCGGTGAGGAGGAGCCGGCCGACGGTCGAGAGGTCGCGCTGGCCCTGCAACATGTTGGTGAACTTGGCGAGGTTGGTCTTGAGCCAGTCCTGCTCCGTGTTGCGGTCGGTGGTGAGCCGCAGGTTGTCGATCATCGTATTGATGTTGTCTTTGAGCTCGGCCACCTCGCCGCGCGCATCGACCTGAATCGAACGGGTGAGGTCGCCCTTGGTCACGGCGGTCGCCACCTCGGCGATCGCGCGCACCTGCGTGGTGAGGTTCGCGGCCAACAGATTCACGTTGCCGGTGAGGTCCTTCCAGGTGCCGGCGGCGCCGGGCACGTTGGCTTGGCCGCCCAGACGGCCTTCGACGCCCACCTCGCGGGCGACGGTCGTGACCTGATCCGCGAAGGTCGCGAGCGTATCGGTCATGTTGTTGATCGTCTCGGCGAGCGCCGCGACCTCGCCCTTCGATTTCACCGTCAGGTTCTGCTTGAGGTCGCCGTTCGCCACCGCGGTCACCACCTTCACGATGCCGCGCACCTGCTCGGTGAGGTTGGCCGCCATGACGTTCACGGTGTCGGTGAGGTCCTTCCAGGTGCCGGCGACGCCGGGCACCTCGGCCTGGCCGCCGAGCTTGCCTTCGGTGCCCACTTCGCGCGCGACGCGCGTCACTTCCGACGCGAAGGCGTTGAGCTGGTCCACCATGGTGTTGATGGTGTTCTTGAGCTCGAGAATCTCGCCGCGCACGTCCACGGTGATCTTGCGCGAAAGATCGCCGCGGGCGACCGCGGTCGTCACCTCGGCGATGTTGCGCACCTGCGTGGTGAGGTTCGCGGCAAGCAGATTCACGTTGTCGGTCAGGTCTTTCCAGGTGCCGGCGACGCCCGGCACCACCGCCTGGCCGCCGAGGCGGCCGTCGGTGCCGACCTCGCGCGCGACGCGCGTCACTTCGGCCGCGAAGGAGCGCAGCTGCTCCACCATGGTGTTGAGCGTTTCTTTCAGCAGCAGCACCTCGCCGCGCACGTCCACGGTGATCTTCTTCGACAGGTCGCCGCTCGCGATGGCGGTCGCCACCTCGGCGATGTTGCGCACCTGCGCCGTGAGGTTCGACGCCATGAAGTTCACGTTGTCGGTGAGGTCCTTCCAGGTGCCGGCGACTTCCGGCACCTGCGCCTGGCCGCCGAGCTTGCCTTCGGTGCCGACTTCGCGCGCGACGCGCGCCACTTCGGAGGCGAAGGCGTTGAGCTGGTCCACCATGGTGTTGATGGTGTTCTTGAGCTCGAGAATTTCGCCTTTCACGTCCACGGTGATCTTGCGCGAGAGGTCGCCGCGGGCGACGGCGGTCGTCACCTCGGCGATGTTGCGCACCTGCGCCGTGAGGTTGCCGGCCATCGAGTTGACCGAGTCGGTCAGGTCCTTCCAGGTGCCGGCGACGCCCGGCACGTTGGCTTGGCCGCCGAGGCGCCCTTCGGTGCCCACTTCGCGCGCGACGCGCGTCACCTCGCCGGCGAACCGGTTGAGCTGGTCCACCATGGTGTTGAGCGTTTCCTTCAGCTGAAGGATTTCGCCGCGCACGTCGACGGTGATCTTGCGCGAGAGGTCGCCGCCGGCGACGGCGGTCGCCACCTCGGCGATGTTGCGCACCTGCGCGGTGAGGTTGCCGGCCATCGAGTTGACCGAGTCGGTCAGGTCCTTCCAGGTGCCGGCGACGCCCGGCACCTGCGCCTGGCCGCCGAGCTTGCCTTCGGTGCCGACCTCGCGCGCGACGCGTGTCACTTCGGCGGCGAACGCGTTGAGCTGGTCCACCATGGTGTTGAGCGTTTCCTTCAGCTGAAGGATTTCGCCCGACACGTTCACGGTCACCTTCTTCGACAGGTCGCCCTGCGCCACCGCGGTGGCGACCTCGGCGATGTTGCGCACCTGGCCGGTGAGGTTCGAGGCCATCGAGTTGACCGAGTCGGTCAGGTCCTTCCAGGTGCCGGCGACGCCACGCACCATGGCCTGGCCGCCGAGCTTGCCTTCGGTACCGACCTCGCGCGCGACGCGCGTCACTTCGCCCGCGAAGGCGTTGAGCTGGTCCACCATCGTGTTGATGGTGTCCTTGAGCTCGAGAATCTCGCCGCGCACGTCCACCGTGATCTTCTTCGAGAGGTCGCCGTTGGCGATGGCGGTCGACACTTCGGCGATGTTGCGCACCTGACCGGTGAGGTTCGAGGCCATCGAGTTCACCGAGTCGGTCAAGTCCTTCCAGGTGCCGGCGACGCCGAGCACGTTGGCCTGGCCGCCGAGGCGGCCTTCGGTGCCGACCTCGCGCGCGACGCGCGTCACTTCCGAGGCGAAGGCGTTGAGCTGGTCCACCATCGTGTTGATGGTTTCCTTGAGCTGCAGGATTTCGCCGCTGACGTTCACCGTGACCTTCTTCGACAGGTCGCCGCCCGCGATCGCGGTCGCGACCTCGGCGATGTTGCGCACCTGCGCGGTGAGGTTGCCCGCCATGAAGTTCACGCTGTCGGTGAGGTCCTTCCAGGTGCCGGCGACGCCGGGCACCTGTGCCTGGCCGCCGAGCTTGCCTTCGGTGCCGACCTCGCGCGCGACGCGCGTCACTTCCGAAGCGAAGCCGTTGAGCTGGTCCACCATCGTGTTGATGGTGTCTTTGAGCTCCAGAATTTCGCCGCGCACGTCGACGGTGATCTTGCGCGAAAGGTCGCCGCGCGCCACGGCGGTGGTGACCTGCGCGATGTTGCGCACCTGGTCGGTGAGGTTGCCGCACATGGCGTTCACCGAGTCGGTGAGGTCCTTCCAGGTGCCGGCGACGCCCGGCACGATCGCCTGGCCGCCGAGCTTGCCTTCGGTGCCCACTTCGCGCGCCACGCGCGTCACTTCCGAGGCGAAGGAGCGCAGCTGATCCACCATCGTGTTGATGGCTTCCTTGAGCTGCAGAATTTCGCCGCGCACGTCGACGGTGATCTTCTTGGACAGGTCGCCGTTCGCCACCGCGATGGTCACGTCGGCGATGTTGCGGACCTGCGCGGTCAGGTTCGACGCCATCGAGTTGACCGAGTCGGTCAGGTCCTTCCACACGCCGGTCACTTCCGACACCTGCGCCTGGCCGCCGAGCTTGCCGTCGGTGCCCACCTCGCGCGCGACGCGCGTCACTTCGGAGGTGAACACGCCGAGCTGCTTGATCATGGTGTTGACGATCGAGGCCGACTGCAGGAATTCGCCCTCCAGAGGCCGGCCGTCCACGTCGAGGCGCACGGTCTGCAGCAGGTCGCCCTGCGCGACGGCGGAGATCACGCGCGTCACTTCGCGGGTCGGCCAGATCAGGTCGTCGATGAGCGTGTTGACGGACGTCTCCATCTCGCCCCACGCGCCTTCGGACATGCCGAAGCGCACGCGATGGCGGGCCTTGCCTTCGCGGCCGACGAGTTGGCCGACGCGTTCGATCTGCTCGGCCATGCGCTGGTTGGCGGCGACGATCTCGTTGAAGGTGTCCGCGATCTTGCCTTCGATGCCGGTCAAGTCGCCGGGCAGGCGCACCGAAAAATCGCCGACCCGCATCGCCTGCAACGCGTGCAGCAGGTCGTGCGGCTCGATCGCCACGCCGTTACCCCCGTTGGCCGGTTTGGTGATGGCAGCAACCGGCGACCCGTGGAGGGGTTCGCTGCTGACTTGGTTATCCGGCGGCATCTGTCTCTCCCCTTCGGGTCGTGCCTGCCTGCGTGGCCGCAGGGCTGTTTGATTCATGTTCTACGATTGTGAATCGGGACGCAAACGCGCACGGCCGTGCGCGCGCTTCCGCTCCAGGGAAACGCCCGGCATGGCAAAAAATTCGTCCGGCATGAGCCTGGATTCCCCCGTGTCGTCGCTTACCGCTTGTTACCAGCGGTGCTTGGGCTCCCTTGGAGCCGAATTTCCCCGACCTATCGTCTTAACCGTGCTCAACTCACGAGGCGGTGTTCGGTTCCGGTTCCGAGGCAAAAAATCTCAAGAATTTCGCGTCGCAACTGAACGCCGCGACCGCGGCATCGGGCGGGCTGATCACCTGTGCCAAAAGCATTGAAACAAAAAGGGAATTTTCAATCGGCAAGACTGGCCTGAAAGTTCCAAATCGAATGCAAATCGAATGCAAATCGAATGATTGTCTTGGTGCTTCGGTAGCCTTGGGTTTCGTTCGGTCAATTCTCCCGGGGTCGCGGGTTGCGGCGCGCCTCCCACAGCTCGTAGGCGGCGAGCCCGAGCACGAGCGCCCCGACGACAAAAAAGTTCCATTTGGCCGCGACGCTGACGATCCCGAGCACCCAGGACGAGACCAGGAGCCAGGCGCCGAGCGCCACGTTGATCCATTCCTCCCAGTCGCGAAACACGGACAGCTCGAACGCCTCCGCGATGATGATGAGCGCGCCGAGCACGACGGCGTTGCGCATCGCGGTCGTCTCGGCGTCGAACGCGAACGTCCATGGTGACAGCAGCAGCCAGATGCCAAGGAGCCAGCTCAGCCAATCCTGCCACTGCCGTGGAACGGAGAATGCGGATTGCGCCATGTCGGATCCTCGATTCTTGCCTGGCTTCAGGCCGCGTTTCGGCCCCGCGCCAGTCCTTCGAGATGCGCGATCACCTCGTCGACATGCATGACGTTGGCGTACTTGTGGTGGAGGTCGAACAGATTGACCTTGTGGCTGAGCAGCGAGCGGTCATAGGTGCATTCCTCGACCACGACGTTGTGGAAGCCGTACGAGTAGGCGTCGACCGTGCTCGCCCGCACGCACCCCGAAGTGCTCTCGCCGCAGATGATCAGGCTCTCGGCGCCGATCATGCGCAAGTGCGCGATCAGCGCCGTGCCGAAGAACGCCGAGGCACGCTCCTTGTAGACCACGAGCTCGCCCGGCATCGGCGCGAGCTCCTCCTTGATGTGGTAGAGCTCCTCCGCCTCACGGCCCATGCGACGGTAGGTCGAGCGCACGCCGCCGGTCTCCGCATGACGCATCGTGTAGATCACCGGAATGCCGGCCGCGCGCGCCGCCGCAAAGAGCTGCCGGGTCGGCTCGAGCGCCTTCCAGGCGTGCTCGCCGCACGAGCCGGGATAGCGCCGGTTGGTCTCGCGCACAGGAAGGCTGCCGCCCTGATACGCCTTGTTGTAGAGGTCGATCGCCAGCACCGCGGGATTCTTCCCGAAGCGGACCTCGCGCCGATAAGGCTCGTAGATTTCGAGCGTCTCCTCGTCGACGAGATCCTTCCAGCAATGATCCTCGAAATCGCGTGCCATCGGCTGCTCCTTCATTCCTGCCGCACGTTGCGGCTGAAATCATAATCGACCGCGATGTCGGCGCGGTAGCGCTGGAATCGCTGCGAGCGATCATAGCCTGGCGCGAAGACCTCCTCCAGGAAGGCACGCTGCTCGGCCCAGGCCGTCTCGGCCTGGGCGCGGCGGTAGCGGCCCGGCATGGTGTCGTTGAGCCAGCCGTGCGGCGCGTCGCGGTAGACGTGGATGCTGAAGGAGCGGCCGTGCCGCTCCAGCGAGTCGCGCAGGCGCCGCACATCCTCGATGGAGATCAGGTGGTCGGTCTCGCCGAACATGCCGAGCACCGGGCAATCGGCCGCGGCAATGATCTCGTCGAGCGCGCGCGGATATTTTACGGTGACGGCCCATTCGCGCGGCTGCGCGGCACCGTACCAGACGAGCGCGGCGCCGATCGGACGCGCTGCCGCGAGCACCAGCGGATGGCGCGCGGTCTGGCAGATGCCCATAACGGCGACGCGGGCGAGATCCGCTTGCGGCACGCGCTCGAGCGCCGCGATCGCGGCCTCGAGGCGGGCGGCGGCCTCGGGATCGCTCATGTCGTGGCCGACGTCGCCGCGATGCAGCGCCTCCTGGTCGGGATGCTGGAAGTAGAAGTCGGGCGCGATCGCCACGTATCCCTCGCGCGCGAAGCGCTCGGCGAGTTCGCAGGTGTGGCGCACCAGCCCGTAGCGCTCGTGCATCACGATGACGGCCGGCGCCTTGGCATCGCTCGCGGGGACCGCGAGGAAGGCCGGCATGTCCCCGCAGGAAGCCTTCGAGCTGCGAATGCGGCTCATTGCGCCGGTCCGCGCCGCAACGCCTCGGTCAGGAAGTCCGCGTCGATGAACCCGGCGAGCGGCGGCGGCCTCGCAAGCTCGCCCATGGCGACCAGGGCGTCGAGATTGGCCTTGAGACCGTCCTCGAACAGCGCGGAGTCGCGCGCGATCACCTTGTGCTTGACGTAGAGGTCGTAGGTCGCGGCCGCGATCTGCGGCGCGGTGCGCGTGTGCTTCGCGAGGATGGCGATGACCTCGTCGCGATTGGCCGGATCGTAGAAATACCGCGTGGATCGGATGTAGACGCGCAGGAACGCGAGGATCGTGCCGCGGTTCTGCGGCGCCCAGCGGGTGTCCACCAGGATGTTGTTCTGCGCCCAGTCGGGCAGATATTCCGGCACGCTGCCGAGATCGACGAAGCCCTGCTCGAGCGCGGCGAAATCGTGCGGATTGGTGAGCATGGCCGCGGTCACCGCGCCCGAGACGAGCTGCGCGAAGCGGCTGGGCGTGCCGCCGCCGTAGAGCAGGTCGTAGTCCTGGTCGCCGAGCCCGTTCTTGCGCGCCATCACGCGGAAGAAATAGAGCGTCACGTCGGTGAGGCCGCCGATGCTGATGGTCTTGCCCTTGAGATCGCCCCAGCCTCTGACGCCCTTGGCTGCGACGACGCGGAACGGCGCATTGGACGCCGCGCCGGCGATGATCTTGATGGGCGCGCCGCGCAGGATGGCACGCAAGGTCTGGTCGGTCGCCGCCTGCGCGATGTTGAGCGAGCCGGCCGCGAGCTGCTGCAGCACGCTCGCCGCCGAGCCGGCGATGATGGTGTCGACGTCGAGATCGGCGGCTGCGAAGAATTTCTTCTCCTCCGCGATGTAGTGCGGAATGCTGAACGCGGTCGCGCTGGTGATGCCGAAGGTGATCTTGCTCGCCGCGTGGGCGGGCGCGCCGTAAGACAGTGTCAAAGCCGAGAACACGGCCAGAGCGAACAGTCGATGAATGAGGGAAGTGTCCGTCACGCCGTGATCCTGTCTATCGCGCCGACAAGATGAGATCACGCCGGCTCGCTCAAATGAATAGCTTCGCGACTACGCCGCAGCACGCTTGGCGCGCTTGCGGCGCGGGGCCGCGGTCCCGAACTCTTCCAGGCGCACAGGGGGGCGATCCGGAAAACGCGCGATCAGCTCAAGTTCGGCGCCCATTGCCTTGAGGAGGCTACGCAACGTCGAGATGTACATGTCGCTTCGCGCCTCGACCTTGGAGACGGCATCCTGCCCGACCTTGAGCCGTTTCGCCACCGCCGCTTGGGTCTTGCCGACGACCTTTCGAAGCTTCCGAAGAGACATTTCCTCGGCGATGAGCCCCTGCGCCCGCGCTTCGATCTTCGCCCGCTCGCTCTTTGGCAGCGAAGCGATAACTTCATTCAACGTCCGCGGCATCCCACACCTCCATCTCATTTCCGGTGTCCACGTCTCTTCACCCTTGCGATATGAGCATCAAACCGCTTGTCCGCCGTCGCTATCAGGCGCCGATAGAACGCCTTTTCGCTTCGCCCGCTTTTGTCGCCGGCGACCAACAACATCGCCTTTCTCTCAGGGTCAAAGGCAAAGGCGACGCGCCATGCGCCACCATCAGCATCGAAGCGTAGCTCCTTCATGTTGGCGTACTTCGAGCCTTTGAGCGTATCAACTCTCGGGCGTCCGGCAGCCGGGCCGAAACTCGCAATGACACGGGCCTGCGCCAAAAGCTCAACCCGCACGGCGGCGGACAGCGCTAGCAGCTCAGGCTCAAATTCGGGCGCCAGCAGGACCGTCCACATCTAGATATTATATGCCTTCTATAGCATATTCTGTCAAGAGCATGTTCAGTGCACAATTTCCTCGATCGCTCTCCGGCAGGCTATTGTTGGAAATGCATTTTGGGCACGGCAGGATATGCTACAAGCAAAGCACGTGCAGGCGGACCGGCACCTGCCGAACTTCGCGCAAGAGGCGGTGACAATGCATGGACTGGGATGCGCAGTCGGGGCAGGCACGCTTGCGATGATGGCCGCCCTTGCGTTTGCCCAGCAATCCGGCGCGCCGGGCAACCCGCCGATGTCCAGCATCGGCTATCCGTCCGTCGCTGCCGCGCTCGACGCGTTGAAAGCGAGAACGGACGTCAGGATTTCGAGCCAGGGCGGCTGGACCGTGATCGAAGAC
>WNFC01003118.1_pt1 | contig 27309 bp, 25 predicted proteins | sample 5400541 | NCBI WGS metagenome assembly WNFC01 (sample SAMN13153342, study PRJNA577476) | soil metagenome | isolation source: 120 cm saprolite under Douglas fir tree site 2 hole 2 replicate 1 | place: USA:California | collected 2015-04-18 | reverse complement strand
GTGAAATGTCAGCGGCCCCAGGTAACGAATATCCTCGCGGCTGGCCAAACGCAGCGCGTTCAAAGCGCGCGGATCCATCGTTTTTGGCACGGCCGCGTAACCTGCTGCGTCGCACAGGACGAGGCGGTCGATTCGTTCCGGGTGCGCCAAGGCGAAATTAGCCGCAATCCAGCCACCGAGTGAATTCCCAACCAGCGATGCGCGATCAATTTTGAGCTCGTTCAGAAACCCTTCGAGGAAATCAACGAACGTACCGGCTCGATAACCCAGCAACGGCTTGTCGGAACGGCCGAAACCGATTTGATCGAGCGCGATGACACGGTGCCTCTCCGCCAGCGCTGGCATGACTGATTCCCAAACTCCGACGTCGTCAGCCAAGCCGTGTAACAACACCACGACCGAGCCTGATCCAGCATCGACATAATGAAGGTTCGCGCCAAATACCCTGACGGAGTTTCCAGCAGGTCCTTGATTCGGCTCCGTTTCATTCTGCCCGTTCGAACAAATCGAAAATAAAATCAGCGACGTCGAAACCAGCCAGACCGGTAATCTCATTTCGAATCAGCGCCGTGAGAAAAGTAGCAATAAACGATTTTCTCTTTTGCGCCTGCGCCGGCTGCACTCAACTGGGCGAAGGCTTCTTTGTCGGCTTGGTTTTGCGTTTGTCCACGACCGACCACGTTTACATCTTTGCTCGATTTATCTTTGCCGCGGGCAACGGCGACAAAGCTCGTTGAATCGGAAGACGAAAGAATGCGTGCCGTCGCGACAGCAGACTGGCTTCGCCTGCGTACATCGCGCAACGCGAACTCGCGAGCCTGGGCCGAAGTTCGGTAATCCTTCCCGCCTTTGGGCGTCGCCGATCGAAAATAGGTCACGTCCGTCCAAACGCCGTTGGCGTTGTAGCCGATTGCGACTGCGTCACCGGCGACCAGTCGCGAGGCGACGAACATCGAAAAGCAGATCAAGACGCGTATCATTTTGATTAGAAAGACCGAACGAATACCAATCCTCACCTGCCGCTTCGCGTCTTCCTCTCCCTGCCAGGGAGAGGATTGAGGTGAGGGTTCATTTCGTCAGTCGTCACTTCCTCAGCTTTTTCGCCCTTCTTCGAAATCCATCAAATCGGGGACACAGGCGATATCATGACGATCGGCCACGCCCTGTTCTTGCTTTAATTTTTGAAACCGCGGCGACATGAAATCGCGCCAGCCAAGTTTCGACGCGAACCCATTCCAGACCACGATGTCGCCTTCATTCAGCCGGCGGCCTTTTTCGAAACACCACTCCAGAATTTCTTCATCGCTGCCGCCTTGCAGCACCCGCTCGCGGAGATCGGCGTAATTCACACGCAAGAAATTACAGCACGCGCCGTCCGCGGCCCTCATGGCGCCGAGATTCTTATGGTAATCCTCGTGCAGCTCGCCGCTCCCGTGGAGCCGGATCTTGTCCAACATGCGCGGGAAATAAACCATGCCGTTTTGCGTTTTCTCGTTCGGGCTCTTTGGATATTTCGTGCTCATAAATAATAGGGCCACCAATCATCGATGCGCGTGCGCTACTTGTCATGTCGAGCGAAGTCGAGACATCTCTAGATATTTCCGGAAATCTCGTCCGCTAAATCTAGAGAGATTGAACTCGTTCGTCTCCCGACTCTCTCGCCGCTACCCTCGCGGCACAACCGTCCATGTCGCTCGTCCCACTCGCTCCATTCCTCGACTCCGCTCGGAATGACAGGAGGGCTCAGACCAGCCCCTGGTCCAGCATCGCGTCGGCGACCTTAACGAACCCGGCGATGTTCGCGCCGTTCACGTAATTGCCGGGCGTGCCGTATTTTTCGGCGGTGCGAGCGCAAACTTCGTGGATCGTTTTCATGATGTTGAACAGGCGCGCATCCACTTCTTCGCGCGTCCATCGGACCCGCATGCTGTTCTGCGCCATCTCCAAACCGGAAGTCGCGACGCCGCCGGCGTTTGCCGCTTTGCCCGGACCGAAAAGAATTTTAGCGTCCACGAACTCGTTGATGCCGTCGATTGTGGTCGGCATGTTCGCGCCTTCGCAGACCACGTAACAGCCGTTCTTCAAAAGATTGGCTGCGTCTTTGCCGTTGATCTCGTTCTGGGTCGCGCTCGGAAACGCGCACTCCGCGTTATGATTCCAAAGCGGATTGTAATCGAGCGTCGGATTCACCGGCGTGAACACTGCGCCTTTGAATTTGTCCGCGTATTCGGACATTCGACCGCGCCGGACATTCTTCAGGTCCATCACGAACGCCAATTTCTCGCGCGTGATTCCTTCCTCATCGAAAATGTAACCGCTCGAATCCGACATCGTCACCGGCTTCGCGCCTAACGTGATCAACTTCTCGACCGTGTATTGGGAAACATTCCCGCTACCCGACACGAGCGCGGTTTTGCCTTTGAGATCTTCTTTCCGCGTTTTGAGCATTTCTTCCGCGAAATAAACGGCGCCGTAACCAGTCGCTTCCGGTCGAATGACCGAGCCGCCCCAGGTCAATCCCTTGCCGGTCATCACGCCGGTGAATTCGTTTTTAAGGCGCTTATACATTCCGAACAAAAACCCGATCTCGCGCGCGCCGACGCCGATGTCGCCCGCCGGCACGTCCGTATCCGGGCCGATGTGCCGGAACAGTTCGCACATGAACGCCTGACAAAACCGCGTCACCTCGGCGTCGCTTTTTCCGTGCGGATCAAAATCAGAGCCGCCTTTGCCGCCGCCCATCGGCAACGTGGTCAACGCGTTTTTAAATACTTGTTCGAACGCGAGGAACTTGAGAATGCCGAGATTAACCGTGGGATGAAATCGCAGCCCGCCTTTGTACGGGCCGATCGCGCTGTTCATTTGGACCCGGAACCCGCGATTGACGTGGATCTCGCCCTTGTCGTCCTGCCACGGGACGCGGAACATGATCACGCGCTCCGGCTCGATGATGCGCTCGAGAACTTTCGCTTTCCGATAATGCGGATTTCGATCCATCACCAGCGTGAGCGACTCGACCACTTCCTGCACCGCCTGGTGAAACTCGACCTCGTTCGGGTTCTTGGCCTTCACCTCGGCCATCAAATTCGAAACGTAACTTTCCATGATTTTACCCGCGAATGGACGCGAAACTTAGTCGCATGTCTTCTCCGAAACAAGAGGTAATGGAGCGAGCGGGACGAGCGACATGGCCGGCAAAGCCGCGAGGGTAGCGGTCGAGCGCAGCGGGAGCTGCCGAGATACAAGGCGGGCGGAAAATTAGCCCGTCAGCAACTCGCAGCCGAAGCAGCGAAAAGCAAAACAGCCGAGCCCTTTCGAGCTCGGCTGTTTGTTAATTGTTGTTTCGCTTTCTTAGCCCCGAAATTCTTCGGGGTTTCAGATCAATAATCCATGCCGCCCATTCCGCCCGGTGGCATCGCCGGAGTTTTTTCCTTTTCAGGTATCTCCGTCACGAGTGCTTCGGTCGTGAGCAACAGGCCCGCGATCGACGCGGCGTTTTGCAACGCGGTCCGCGTGACCTTGGTTGGATCGACAATCCCGGCCTTCACCAAGTCGGTGTATTCGCCCTTGGCCACGTCGTAGCCTTCGTTGCCTTTGCGCTTCTTGACCTCCTCGACAATCAGCGCGCCTTCCGCGCCGGCGTTGTCGGCCAGTTGCCGCATCGGCTCTTCGACCGCGCGACGCACGATCTGGACGCCGACCTTCTCATCGGCGTCGAGGCCCCGCATGTTCTCGAGCGCTTTCTGAGCACGGATGAACGCAACACCGCCGCCCGCGACGATGCCTTCCTCGACCGCCGCACGCGTGGCGTGCAACGCGTCTTCGACGCGCGCCTTTTTCTCTTTCATCTCGGTCTCGGTGGCTGCGCCGACGTTGATGACGGCAACACCGCCCGCGAGTTTAGCGAGACGCTCCTGGAGTTTCTCGCGATCGTAATCGCTGGTCGTCTCTTCAATCTGACGACGGATTTGAGCGACCCGGCCCTGAATATCGGAGTTCTTGCCCGAACCTTCGACGATGGTGGTGTTTTCCTTGTCGATGGTCACGCGCTTGGCCTTGCCCAAGTCTTCGAGCTTGATGTTCTCGAGCTTGATCCCGAGGTCTTCGCTGATCATTTTGCCGCCGGTCAACACCGCGATGTCTTCCAGCATCGCCTTGCGACGATCGCCGAAGCCAGGGGCTTTGACCGCGCAGACTTGCAATGTGCCGCGCAATTTGTTCACGACCAAAGTCGCGAGCGCTTCGCCTTCCACGTCCTCCGCGATGATGAGCAGCGGACGTCCGGCCTTCGCCACTTTCTCGAGCAACGGAAGCATGTCCTTCAAGCTCGAGATTTTCTTTTCGTAAATGAGGATGTACGGATTCTCGAGGATCGCCTCCATGTCCTCCGCGTTGGTCACGAAGTAAGGCGAGAGATAACCCTTATCGAACTGCATTCCCTCGACCACTTCGAGGGTCGTCTCGATCGATTTCGCTTCCTCGACCGTGATCGTGCCGTCCTTGCCGACTTTGTCCATGGCGTCGGCGATGATCTCGCCGATCGTTTTGTCCCAGTTGGCCGAAACAGTCGCGACCTGCGCAATTTCGGTACGGTCGCTTACTTTCTTGGAGATCTTCTTCAGCTCCTCGACGATTGCCTCGACGGCTTTCATGATGCCGCGCTGCAACGACGTCGGGTTCGCGCCGGCGGTGACGTTACGGAGACCTTCGCGGTAAATAGATTCCGCGAGAACAGTCGCCGTAGTCGTGCCGTCGCCTGCGACGTCCGAAGTTTTGGAAGCGACTTCACGAACGAGCTGTGCGCCCATATTTTCATACGGATCTTCCAGCTCGATCTCTTTCGCGACCGTCACACCATCCTTGGTGATCGTCGGGCTGCCGAATTTCTTGTCGAGAATAACGTTGCGACCGCTCGGTCCGAGCGTGGCCTTGACGGCCTTCGCCAGTTTCTCGACTCCGCGCAGCAAGGTGTGCCGCGCGGCTTCATCGAATTGTAATTGTTTAGCTGCCATAATTTTAAGTTGTTAGTTGATGGTTGATTGTTGAGAGTTCATTCATCCGATGATGCCGAGGATGTCGTCCTCGCGCATGATCAGAAAAGTATCGCCGTCGATTTTGATTTCGGTGCCGCCGTATTTCGAAATGAGAACCTTGTCCCCTTTCTTCACGGTGAACTCCACCTTCTTGCCCTCTTCGTTCACCTTACCGGTGCCGAGAGCGACCACTTTGCCTTCCTGCGGTTTTTCTTTCGCAGTATCGGGAATGATGATCCCGCCTTTTTTGGTTTCCTGCTCTTCGAGCGGTTGCACCAGCACCCGATCTCCGAGCGGTTTTACATTAACTGCCATAAGTTAATTAACTCCTTCTTGGTTTTTGTTTTTTGGTTGAGCCGGCGACTGTCGATGCTTCGACAGCCGCCGGCAAATTGTTTCGGTTACTTTTTCTTGTCTTCGTCCACGACTTCAAATTCGGCGTCGACCACGTCGCCGTTGCCGCGTTTCGCGCCGCCTTGTTCAGCACTCGGACGCCCGCCTGCTTCCGGTCCGGGTTGCGGCCCCGTCTGACCCGAGCCGGGTGGCGGTTGAGCCTGCGCTGACGCTCGTTTGTAAAGCTCGGCGCTAATGTCCTGGAACTTGCTCTGCAAGTCGTCGTAGGCGCGCTTGATCGCGTCGGTGTCGTTCTTGTTGATCGCTTCGCGCACCGCGGCGATTGCGTCCTCGACCGGTTTGCGTTTGTCGGCCGGGATTTTGTCGCCGAGTTCTTTCAATTGTTTCTCGGATTGATACGCGAGGGTGTCGGCGTTGTTCTTGATCTCGATCGCTTCCTTCGCCTTCTTGTCTTCCTCGGCGTGCACTTCCGCTTCGCGCTGCATCTTCTCGACTTCCTCCTTGCTCAAGCCGCTCGAGCCGGTGATGGAGATTTTCTGCTCCTTGCCGGTGCCGAGGTCTTTCGCCGAGACGTGCAAGATGCCGTTGGCGTCGATGTCGAACGTGACTTCAATTTGCGGAACGCCGCGCGGTGCCGGCGGAATTCCATCGAGATGGAATGTGCCCAGATTCTTGTTGTCGCGCGAAAGCGGGCGCTCACCCTGCAACACTTTGATTTCCACACCCGGCTGGTTGTCGCTGTAAGTTGAAAAAATCTGCGACTTCCGTGTCGGGATGGTGGTGTTGCGCGGAATCATCGGCGTGGCCACGCCGCCCGCGGTTTCAATCGCGAGCGTCAACGGCGTGACGTCGAGCAACAGCACATCTTTGACGTCGCCACGGAGCACACCGCCTTGAATGGCTGCGCCAACCGCGACGACTTCGTCCGGATTGACTCCTTTGTGCGGTTCCTTGCCAATCAGGCCGCGCGCCGTTTCCACAACTTTGGGCATGCGGGTCATGCCACCCACGAGCACCAGCTCGTTCACTTCGCGCTCGGAAATTTTCGCGTCCTTCAAGCACGCTTTCACCGGCGGAATCGTCCGCTGGATTAAATCGTCAGTTAACTGTTCCAATTTCGAGCGGGTCAGTTTCTTCTGGATGTGCTTTGGTCCGCTCGCGTCCGCCGTGATGAACGGCAGATTGATTTCGTACTCCTGCGAGCTCGAAAGGGCGATCTTCGCTTTCTCGGCTTCTTCTTTGATGCGCTGGATCGCGTCGGGCTGCTTGGTCAGATCGATGCCACTGTCCTTTTTAAATTCGGCCACGATCCAATCCATTACTTTCGCGTCCCAATCGTCACCGCCGAGGTGGGTGTCGCCGTTGGTCGCTTTCACTTCGAAAACGCCATCGCCGATTTCCAAAACGGAAATGTCGAACGTGCCGCCACCCAAATCGTAAACGGCAATCTTCTCGTCCTTTTTCTTGTCGAGACCGTAAGCGAGCGACGCCGCCGTCGGCTCATTGATGATACGCAAAACTTCCAGCCCCGCGATTTTGCCCGCGTCCTTGGTCGCGTTGCGCTGCGAGTCGTTGAAGTACGCCGGCACCGTAATGACGGCCTGCGTGATTTTCTCGCCGAGCTTCGCTTCTGCGTCGGCCTTTAACTTCGACAAAATCATCGCCGAAATTTCCGGAGGCGAAAAAGTTTTGCGCTCACCCGCAACTTCGACCTGCACGTGAGCGTCGCCGTTCGCTGCCTTCACGATTTTGTAAGGCACACGATGCTCTTCTTCGTGCACCTCATCGAACTTCCGCCCCATGAAGCGCTTGATTGAAAAAACTGTGTTCTGCGGATTCGTCACCGCCTGACGCTTCGCGGCCTGGCCGACCAACCGTTCGCCACTTTTCGTAAACGCCACGACCGAAGGCGTCGTGCGGGCGCCTTCAGAATTTTCCAAAACTACCGGGTCGCCACCTTCCATCACAGACATGCAGGAATTGGTGGTGCCCAAATCGATACCTAAAACTTTAGCCATAAAATAAATCCTTTCCGGTCGAAAGAGACTCCGACCTGCGGGCTCCTTTAGCACAAGGTAAGCCAACTTCCGCGCAAGCAACCTAACTCCTTCTCAATGAAAAGCTAACGCGAATCACATGTCGATCTCGCAGCGGTCGAAACGAGACAACCAGTCACACTTCCATGGACTTGCAGAATCTCGTTCGAGCCATTGCGACGCGGATTCAGAACTCCCGCTAAACACGCTAATGGACGCGAAACAGAAGAGAAGAGTCACCGCCCTCTTTGGCGTGATTTCGCGTGTTTGGCGGATAGCTGCTTCATCCGGCACAGTGCCTGCTCGTTCGCTTGCTGTGGAAACGGCGAAACATTCTCTGCGCAAAGTCGCAGCCGATCCCGATATTTTCTTTCATTGCCAACACTGCAAGGCGGCGTTGGTCGCGAATCGATCGGCCGGAGGAATGACATTGACCTGCCAGAAATGCGGCCAGCTCACAACGGTGCCACAACCGGAAGAGACAAAAGCGAACGCGCTGGCTTACGCGGACGAAATTCGGGGAAAGCTGACCGAGAACGAATCACAACGCGCTGAAATCACCGGCAACATCAATCAGCTCACCATTCAACTGCATCGCTGGCAATTGCGATTGCAAACGCTGAACGAGCGCAAACAACAGCTCGAAAAAGAGCTCGGCGGCAAGAATCTGTAGGAGACGCTGTCAGCGTCTCGCTTTCCGAACGGGAAGCCAACGGCTTCCCCTACAAAAGAATTTTGCGAATGTACTCGCCGCGATAACTTCTCGCGTGCGGCAATATCACGACCTTCTTCGACTGGTGCTCGAAGAAGGTCAGCCGCGCGCCGATCGCACCGGTACGGGCACATTATCGATCTTCGGCGCGCAAGCGCGTTTCGATCTGCGGCCGAATGGTCCGGGATTTCCGCTGCTGACGACAAAGAAGCTGCACATCAAATCGATCATTTACGAGCTCCTCTGGTTTCTGCGCGGCGACACGAACGTTCGTTATCTCAAAGAGCACGGCGTCACGATCTGGGACGAGTGGGCGGATGCAAAAGGCGAGCTCGGTCGCGTCTACGGCGCGCAATGGCGCGATTGGCGCGGGGAGAACGGAGTACGAGTCGATCAAATCGACAAACTCATCGCGCAGATCAAAGAGAATCCGAACAGCCGTCGCTTAATTGTGAGCGCGTGGAATCCGGCCGAGATCGAGAAGATGGCGCTGCCACCCTGTCACGTGCTCTTCCAATTTTACGTGGAGGACGGCGAACTAAGCTGCCAGCTTTACCAACGCAGCTGCGATTTGTTTCTCGGTGTGCCGTTCAACATCGCTTCCTACGCGCTGCTCACGATGATGGTCGCACAAGTTGTCGATCTTACGCCGGGCGATTTCGTGCACACCTTTGGCGATTTACACCTTTACCAAAACCATCTGGAGCAAGCGCGCGAACAGCTCACTCGCGAATGTCGTCCTTTGCCGCGGATGAAACTGAATCGTGCGGTCAAAAACATCGGCGACTTCAAATTCGAGGATTTCGAACTCGTCGATTATAACCCGCACCCGTCGATCAAAGCGCCAATCGCAGTATAGGTCCGAGAGTCTGTAGGGGAAGCTGACAGCTTCCCGTTTTGAAAATGGGACGCTAACAGCGTCCCCTACAGTCGCGTCTTGCCAGGGACCCGCCGCCAAACAGATCTGGCCGGCGAGGGCGCTTCCAAAACTTTTCGACGCGGCGCGGGTTCAAGTAGATGTGAGGACCTGGAGGGGATTGTCGGTCTTGTTCGTTTCAGTGGCGTCGGTATGCGCGCAAGACGAGAATCCATTTCGAGTTGAGATCGATTTGCAACAGCAAACGGCGTTTCTCATTCAGGGGCGGCGGGTGGTGATGGAATCGCCGATCTCAAGCGGCCGCTACGGACATTTGACCGAGACCGGCTCATTCAAAGTGATCGAGAAAGAACTGAATCATCATTCGAGTATCTACGGCAAAATCGTCGACGCTTACGGCCGCACGATCGTGGCCGATATATGCACGTGCCGCGCGGTTGCAGATTTGTTCCCGCGCCGATGCCTTATTTTATGCGGTTCCACGGTTCCGACGGAATGCACGCCGGCTATTTGCCGGGCTATCCGGCATCGCACGGTTGTGTGCGAATGCCCGAACAATTAGCGATCGCATTTTTCAATGCGGTCGAGGTCGGTACTCCGGTGCACGTGTTTGGCCGGACAGCGCGGACGAATCAATACTATCGCTATGGTCAACAACCGCAGCGCGGGCCGTGGCCGTGGTCCAGGCAACAGATTGGTCCGCAATACGAACCACAACCGCGTATCTATCCATCGCGGCCGGCGTATCCGTAACTGTAGGGGAAGCTGCTAGCTTCCTATTTTTGAGAAGAGACACTGACAGCGTCTCCTACACAGTGGGATGTCGATCTTACGGCCGCTGCTCGGCCGATTTCTTGACGTTGGTGCTGGCGGTCTTCGGTCCGCGCGAAAGATCGACAAGATCCGCAAGAATGTTCAAGGTCTCGTCGCGCTCCGGATCAATTGCAGGCTCTTTCGTGTCGTCGGCGGCGCCGATTGTGTCGGTGTCGTCATCCGGCGCCGCTTCGGGCGAAACTTTCGTCGCGCCAGCTTTGGCTTTGGCTTCGGCCAGTTTTCCCGGATACATGATCAACTGCAGATTTGGTTTATCGACGGTGTCGAGTGTGAGTCGATAGATATTTGGTTCATCTTCATGGCGAGCCAGACGCTCCTTCGAGCGCACATCTTTTCGGAGCTTGTCGTCTTGAATCTCCTTTTTGCGCCCGTCTTCGTTCAATGTGATGCGGTTTTGATCGAGCTTCTGGCGGAGCCGCTCCATGTCTTCCATCACGTAATGGAATTCCGGATCATGTTGCACTCGCTCAGCCGAACGGCGTTTCAGTTCCTCGACAAACAATGGATGACCATCGGACCATTTTGTGAAGCGCGCTTTCGGCACTTCGTCATACGGCAAACAATTCTTCAATGCGCCTTCGCCGAACTCGGGCAGATCGGTCAGTGTCGGCAACACGATATCCGACGCGACGCCGTGAAGCTGAGTGGATCCACCGGCGACACGATAAAATTTCTGAATCGTTAACTTGAGCTCGCCGTCATCATCTGAACGGCTCCCAAGCAGCGAGGTGAAGCGGCCGATCGGCAGAATTGTCTGGACCGTACCTTTGCCAAATGTGTTCTTGTCGCCCACGATCACGGCGCGGCCGTAGTCTTGGAGTGCAGCGGCGAAGATCTCACTGGCGGACGCGCTTTGCCGGCTGGTCAAGACAATCAGCGGCCCGGAATAAGCGATGCCAGGATCCGGATCACTCGAGATGACAATGTTTCCATTAGAACCTTTCGTTTGCACGATCGGTCCCGATTTCAAAAATAAACCGGTCAGCGAAATAGATTCTTCGAGCGAACCGCCGCCATTCCGACGAAGATCCACAACCAGCCCAGCGATGTTTTCTTTCTTTAACCGCTTAAGCAGAGCGAGCACATCGCGGGTCGTGCTTTTGGAATGCCGATCCATGTCGGCATAAAACGAAGGGAGCGTGAGCCAGCCGAGCTTCACCGGGTTTCCGTTCTCGTCCTTCTTAATAATAATGTCGGCGCGCGCTTCCTGGTCTTTCAATTTAATTTCATCGCGCACGAGCTCGACGTTCTTGCGCTGCGACGGATCAGGGGCGTTGGCGGGAATCGCGAGCAGGCGAACCTTGGTGCCCTTCTTGCCGCGGATCATTTCGACGACCTTGTCCAGGCGCATGTCGCGAACATCGACAAATTCACCCTGACTCTGGCCGACTGCGGTGATTCGATCACCGACCTTTAATCGACCGTCGACTTGCGCCGGGCCCCCGGGAACCAGACTTTCAATTTTGGCGTAGCCATCTTCTGTGCGCAGCATTGCGCCGATGCCGACCAGCGAGAGTCCCATCTGGATGTTGAAATTCTTAAAGTCCGCCTTGCTTAAGTATTCCGAGTGCGGGTCATAAGATTGGGCGAGCGCATCGAGATAAAGCTTCACCTGTTCTTCTCGATCTTCTTCGTGGACGTTCCGCGCGATGCGATCGTAGCGACGGCCAACCAATTGCGGACCGGGTTCGATCGGATGTTCACTCAGTTTCTCCTGAAGTAATTCGCTCGCGATGCGGCCGCGCCAGAGCTCATCGGCCTCGGCTTCATCCTTGGGCCACGGCGCTTTTTCACGACGTAGTTCTACAGTCGCATCGGTCTTGAAATCCATCGGCTGCTTCAGCAGCTCTTTGATTTTGGCGACCCGCTCATCGACCCGCTTTTGGTAGAGGTCGTAGATTTCGTATGCCGGCTTGAGATTTCCGAGCAAGACATCGTCAGCCAGCGCGGTTCCATATTTGCCTGTCAGAGCGTCGACATCTTTCTGGGTGAAGAAGAGGTGACTGAAATCGAGCAACTCCAGGTAATTGCGCAGAAACTTTTGCGACATCTCGGCATTGAGCTGTTGATGGGTATAATGGCCCTCTTCGAGAAGACGACCCACTGAGACACAGATTTGTTCGGCGTCCGATTTTGCTTGCAGCGCCGGTGGCGTGCCGCTGATCAAAGCGACCGCTATGATCGCTGTGAGCAGGGGAAAACGTAGTTTCATCGGAAAAAGCGCGGTCTTCAGATTCGCAGACTTTGTGCCCAAACGCAAACAACCAGCCAAGATCGACCCGCTCTGCGCCCGTGGCAGCCGCTGGCAAGCAATCAGCTGGGGCGTCCGGCGACCTCGGTTCGTGGCTCTATGCAAAATCATCTTTTACTTGAAGTAGCTGCCCGCCGGAAGCGGGTGCGGCGACATGTAAGAGGATGAGACAACCGGACTCGGTAAACATTCAAAATCCGCTCTCGACAGTCGAACTGAGGCGGGCATCGGTGAATTCCTGACTTGTAAGCCTGGCTGGCATTAAGCGTCTCGATTAGAATCAATTCGGATGACTTATGAAGCGTTCTGCGGCGGTGTCTTCGAAACGAACTGCTATCTCGTTTCCGCGCCCGAAGGTTGGATTCTCTTTGATGCGCCTCAGGGCGCCTGCGATTGGGTCGGTTCGCGCGATATCGATCTAAAAATGTTGCTGCTTACTCACGGCCACATCGACCACGTTCAGGACGTCGCAAAAATCAAACATCGCTTCAAATGCCAAATTGGCTGTCATCCCGCGACCGCCCCGATGATTTCGGACCGGGAATTTTTTCGGAACTTCGGCTTTGAATTGGAAGTCGAACCAGCAAAACCGGATTTCTTCATCGCAGAAACGCCTGCTCGAAATTTTGTCGGAGCGGAATTTCAGGTTCTCGAAGTCCCGGGGCATTGTCCCGGCAGTCTTTGTTTCTTTTCGCGCAAAGATGATTTGCTCATTGGTGGCGATGTCCTCTTTGCCGGTGGCGTCGGACGATGGGACTTGCCCGGCGGAGATGTCGATCTTTTGTTTAACGGAATTCGGCAGAAACTTTTCCCACTCGGCGACAACGTGACCGTGCTGCCCGGTCACGGCCCGCCGACGAAAATCGGCACCGAACGAATGACGAATCCGTTCGTGAGCTAACAACAAAGTCACTCGTTATTCGCGATTAATCCCAGCGATAGTAATCGCCGTAGCGGACATGTAATCGCATTTCGATCTGATGCAGTTCGTAGCGCAAGCTGTCGATTTCGCGGCGCAAACGCCACGTGTCGTAACCGTGCCGATAACGCCAGTTGACCCGGTTCACCTGAACTGAGATTCGGTCGACTTCGCGGCGAAGGTGCCAGTCGCCGCGGTAGCGGCTCAATTGCCAGCGGACATGCGCAAGCATCCGATTGAGGTGATTGATGCGCCAATCCAATCCGCTCCGTCCCGGTGAAACGTAAGTAGCGCGATTGTCGTAGCGGTAATCGTACGCGAAAGCTGGACCGCCTGCCAGGGTCAGCCCGAGTGCGATAACTAATATCAGTTTCTTCATAGTGAACGCCATTATTTGCAGAGTTCGACATAACCGGCCGGCGCTCATTCGAGGCCCTGTGCAAAAAATTAACCAAGCTTGGCCAGAAAATTGCCGAGGGGTTCGAGACCGGCGACGTCTCCTACGATTTCGCGGAGTGAGCGCACCGCTTTCGGAATGTGCTGAAGGAAATGTTTGTGATCTTTAACCAGGCCAAGAAATCCGTAGGCGCCCAATGCTTGCATTAAACGCTGCATGGCGCAGAGGCGCAGCGCCTCCATAAAATCGGCGCCGGGTTTTTCGCGACAATAATGTTCGAGCAATTCGTCGCGCTCTGCATCACTTAGATCGACATATGGATCGTAAAGCAATGAAGCCATGTCGTAGTGCGCGAGACCGGGACGCATTCCCTGAAAATCGATTAAGTAAGCCTGGCCGTTGCGGAGGAGAATATTTTGCGACTGAAAATCGCGATGCACCAGGACCCGAGGCAACTGCGCCAACTTCTCAGCGATTTTTTGCAAGGCGGAAAGTCCCGCCAAGGTGTCGATCTCAGCTTTTTCAACTTCGAAATAACGGCCAAGACAATTTTCGAAGAAATAATTCTGCTCCCAGAGGTAGAGCGCGGTGTTGAATTCAGCCGGCAAATGCTGATGCATTTTGACACAAACCGATTCGGGCAGTCGGTGCAGCTTTCTGACTTCGTCTAACGCCGATTCGTAAAAGGCACGGCGCACCAGCCATGGCTCGCCCCGATAAGCGAATAGATCGCGCTCGCCGAGGTCCTCCAGCCAGATCAAGCCTTCGTCAGCATCGTGATAATAAATTCTCGGAGCATGAATGCTATGCGTCTCAAGAAATTGTGCGATCTCGACGTAGTGACAGTTCTCTTCCCGCTCGAGATTGTACTTCACCAGGATGAGCGACTGCTCAGACGAGCAACGAACGCGGTAAAATTTCCGGTCCGAACCGCCCTTCTCGATCGGCCAAATCTTTACTTCATCGACATTAAATCGCGGAAAGTGCCGTCGCGTCTGGCGGAGAAGGACCTCGGTTCTCATTAATTAGATGTCGGTGTTGCGATGCGTGCCGGTGGCGGTTTTTCGGGCGCGGACAATACAACCAACCAGCTCACTTTTGGAAGCAATTTGTGCACCCGGCCATAAGATTGTGTCGTCAAGCACAGCGCCAGCGCCGACGCTGCAATCCTTCCCAATAACTGAGCAGCCACGAATCCGCGCGCTGGGGTCGACCACCGCGCTCGGATGTACGGGCGCCCACCATTCCGGCGCTTTCACATGCGCCGGTCGCCAACGTTCCTTCGAAATGACGCGATGAACTTCAAAATATTCCGCGCGCGAGCCAAGATTGAACCACTTTCCCTCCTCCAGCACGACCCCTCCGATTTTGCCGCCTTGTGAGATCCAATCCCCCAGAACCGGAACGAAGGAGATTTTTTGCTTGGGCGGAATACGCGCGAAGACCGAGGAATCCCACACTGCAATGTTGGCAAAATCGTATTCGCCCGGGATGCCGTAGCGGTTGGAAATATCGACTACGCGATTTTCGCGAAAGGCGATTGCAGAGCCTAAACCCGTGTGACGCAAGGCCAGCGTGACGTCGTTACGACGATCGAAATGCTCATCGAGCAAAGGCTGCAAACGAATGTCGGTCAAAACGTCGCCGCTATAAGTAATGAACGGCTCGCGGCCCAAAAGGGTTTCAATGTTTTTAATGCCGCCGCCGGTCTCAAGAAGCACGGGTTCGTGAACAAACGAGAGTGATGTTCCGAAGTAGCTGCTTTCCGGAAACGCTTTTGCGAAAGCCTCCGGCAACCGATGGGTATTGATGAAGAATTCCTGGATCCCGAGGTCGACTAAGTGATCGAGTCCAAAGGTGATCAGCGGTTTCTGAAAAATCGGCACCAGCGGTTTCGGCAAATCGTCCGTCAGCGGGCGAAGCCGTGTTCCAAGCCCGGCGCCGAGGACGAATGCTTGTTTGATCGCGGCCATGGCGTTACAAATTCCGAATGGCCGAGGAAACCATTTGGCGTGGTAGCGTTTCGCAACGGAAAAACTTCGGATTCTTCGTTCTCCAAATGTTACTCGCTACTGCAATCGTCATCATTTTTGTCTTAACGTCGCGGAGTTCGTCGCTGGAGATCAGGAATTTTAGCCCGTACATGTTGATACTTCTTGCGGTGCCAATCTTTATCGCTGGCCAGCGTTATCTCCAAACGAAATGCAAAGTTTACGAGCTAACCAGTGAGCGATTAAAAACGACCGAGGGCGTCTTTAGCAAAGTGACGGACACACTCGAGTTGTATCGGGTGAAGGATATCGAGACCCGGCAGCCGTTTCTCTATCGCCTGTGCGGCATTGAAAACGTCCAACTCAACACTTCAGATTCCTCTTCGCCGTTCGTTCTCATCGAAGCGATCCGGCATCATGTCGGCCTGGCGGACAAAATTCGAAATCAAGTCGAAACCATTCGTCAGCAAAAAGGTGTTCGCGAAATCGACGTCGAGTGAGCCCTGGCCTTCAGGTCGGCTCTGGCTTCAAATTATCCAAACCTTTCGTCAGATCATTTAGGGCACGAAGGCAGGCCGCCTTGTGTTTGTCGAGCCAACGTTCGGAAATTTGCTTCAGGGGAGCCGGATTGAGATAATGCAGCTTTTCGCGCCCGCGCCAAAGGGGAACAACGAGATCGGCTTTGATTAGCAGACCCAGGTGTTTGGTAATGCCTTGGCGCGTCAGGGGGAGATGGTGACAGAGTTGGTTGAGAGTCTGGCCGTTGTTTTGGTGGAGCTGATCGAGGAGGGCGCGCCGGTTTGGGTCGGCCAAGGCTTTAAAGACTTCGTTCACAGAGGAAGAATATGCAACCAAATGGTTGCATATTAGTGCCAGCATCGCAAATCCCAAAGCAAAAACGCCACTACCATGGTATTCGCCGCGAACCCAGCCCTCAAGAGCCGATCACTTCTTCAGGTAAAGCGTCCGTGTCCCAAAGTCGATGATCCCGTGATGGCTTCGCAGAATCTCTGCACCAAGCAGGCCCGCGACCGGCTGAGAGCCTCGGAGAAGATCGCTATGAATCAGGCCTTCGAGGTCGATCACGCCAACGTCTTTGCCAACAATATCCACCGAGCCGACCGAGAGTCGCCTAATCCTGGCGATTTCCACGCCGCGCTGCTTCAAGTTGACGGCGGATGAGCTAAGCGGCGTTTCATGAAGAGGCACATGCAACCGGCGGACGAACCCGCGATGCAACAAGGTTGCGAACGCGCCCGTGTCCACCATCAAACGGGCGGGTTCTCCATTGATGGCTGCGTCAACGTACAGATTATAAGTTTCACTTACGCGAATCGGCACGCTGCGGAGGCCGCGATATTGTGTGCCAGGCGTTTTGCCCGGAAATCCGGGATCCATTTTGAGGATCAATATCTGTTTCTGGCAGTCAAGAACGGCGCCAGTCGGCAAGAGAATATCAGCACCGAGAATCCCATCGATTTCCTGTTCGTGAAGTACGCGGGACGCGCCTCCGGAGTCGGAAAGATCGACAACGACCACGGGCTCATCGACGAGATTGAGTGCGCCAATGCGGAAGTTGCGCGCGATGGCAACGTTGTTAAACGCGCCATTAATTTGCAGCCGCGCTGGCAGAGTCGAACTCCCTGGAATGCCAGTCAGGCCAAAATGCGCCCGGCGTCTTAGTGCGATTGCGCTTATGGGCGCGCCACTGTCCACCCCAAGCAAGGCGGGCTTGCCGTTGATGAATGCGCGGACGACCAGGTGGTTTTGCCGGGAGCGTGTCAGTGGAAGCGCTTCAAAGCGCGGAGAAGAAGAATCCAAAACTCGTTCGCCCTTTGGAGCCGCCACGCACATTTCCGACGCCGCTAAAAAAGCCGCGAGCAAGATCGACAGCGTTGTGGGGGACAAGCACCGGGCCAGGATTTTCACGCGGCGGAGAATAGCATGGTTCCTTGGGCGCGAAAGTGGTTTCGCGTTTTGCAGCCAGCGCTCAAACAAGAAAAGCGACTCTAGCCAATGTTTGGCGTTGCTTGATTCTGAGCGGATTGCTTAACTCTGCGCCAGCCGAGCGACCCAGATGTCATCATTGGAAACAACTGCGCCTCCCGTAGCGGAGGAGAAATTTGTTCGCGGGCTCGGCTTGCTCGATTCAACGATGCTCGTTGCCGGCTCAATGATCGGCTCCGGCATTTTCATCGTCTCCTCTGACATTTCGCGGCAAGTAGGCTCGCCCGGATGGTTGTTGGTTGTCTGGATCATCACTGGCCTGCTGACTCTGACGGCGGCGCTCTCGTACGGCGAGTTGGCCGCGATGATGCCGAAGGCCGGCGGGCAATATGTTTATCTGCGCGAAGCGTTCTCGCCGCTTTGGGGTTTCCTCTACGGCTGGACACTTTTCCTCGTTATTCAGACCGGCACCATTGCGGCTGTCGCGGTCGGCTTCGCAAAGTTTCTCGGTGTCATTTGGCCGAAGATTTCCATCGATAACTACATTATCGCACCGATCCGGATCACTTCGGGTTATGCGATCTCTCTGTCGACCGCGCAGCTCGTCGGCGTGCTGCTCATCGTGTTGCTCACATTCATGAACACGCGCGGACTAAAGCTCGGCAAGATCGTTCAGAACGTCTTCACGATCACGAAGACCGGCAGCCTGATCGCGTTAATTCTACTGGGCATTTTGGTCGGGTGGAACGCCGATGCCATTCACATCAACTTCGGAAACTTTTGGCATGTCGGCGGCAAATTGCAGGATGTCGGGCAAGGCTTGACCGCCGCGACCGCCTTCGGGCTCTTCGTCGGCATCTGCGTCGCGCAGACGAACTCGCTTTTCGCTGCCGACGCGTGGAACAACATCACCTTCACTGCCGGAGAAGTGAAGGACCCGCGGCGGAACATTCCGCTGTCGCTCGCATTCGGAACATTCTTAGTTATTGCTCTCTACCTGCTCGCGAATGTCGCGTATCTCGTAACGCTGCCAATCGAGGTGATCAAGACTGTACCCGCGGATCGCGTTGCATCGGCCACTGCCGACGTAGTCTTCCCCGGACGCGGCGCTGTGATCATGGCCGTTGCGATCATGATCTCGACCTTCGGGTGCAACAACGGATTGATTCTCGCCGGCGCGCGCGCTTACTATGCGATGGCGCGAGACGGTCTCTTCTTCCGTCGCGTCGGCAGGTTGAACAAGAATCACGTGCCCGCTTGGGGTCTCATCATTCAAGGCATTTGGGCCGCGCTGCTCGTCCTGCCGCGCACGATTAATAAAGATGGAAGCTTTGGTTCGCTCTACAACGATTTGCTCACATACGTGATTTCGGCCGCGCTCATCTTCTACATCCTGACAATCATCGGCATCTTCTTGCTGCGTCGAAAACAACCAGACGCCGAGCGCCCCTATAAAGCATTCGGTTATCCAATCGTGCCCGGGCTCTATATCGTCGGTGCGACCGTAATTCTCTTTATTCTTTTCATGTATCAGACGGCGACGACGTGGCCGGGGCTTATTATCGTGCTCACCGGCGTGCCGATTTATTTTCTCTGGCGAAAATCAAACGCTGGTGAGCCCTTAGGCGACCAGCGCAATTAGCCAAACCGAAATCACGTCGGAAATACGGAGCCCAAACCGCATGGCAAAACTATTCGCGAGAAAACCGCTGGATCGGCTAATGAAAGAAGCCGACGAAGTCGGCGAACACAGCCTGAAACGCTCACTCGGCTGGGTAAACCTGGTCGCGCTCGGAATCGGCGGAATCATCGGCGCCGGTTTGTTTATTCGCACCGCAGCTGCGATCGCTGACCGCGCGGGTCCGTCGGTTGTGCTTTCCTTTGTTGTCGCGGGGATCGGCTGCGCGTTCGCGGGTCTTTGTTACGCCGAATTTGCGTCGATGATTCCCGTCGCTGGGAGCGCTTACACCTATTCCTACGCGACCATGGGCGAATTCGTCGCATGGATCATTGGCTGGGATCTTATCCTCGAATATGCCGTCGCCGCAGCCACGGTTTCGACAGCATGGAGCGAATACGCCAATCGCGTTCTCAGTTGGTTCAACATGCGAATCCCGTATCAGTGGTCGCATTCCCCGTTCGAACATGACTTGGGGGGCGTTTACGGCATGATGAACGTCCCGGCAGTGTTCATCCTGCTCATACTCACGCTCCTGCTTATTCGGGGCACGAAAGAATCGGCTTTCGTCAACGGTTTAATTGTCATCCTCAAAGTAAGCATTGTCCTGCTTTTTATCGGGATCGGTTGGCACTTCATCAATCCGGCCAACCACACGCCGATGATTCCTGCGCCGACGAGTTACACTACCCCGCAGGGTATAACCCATGCGTATGGTGGAATTCTCGGAATTCTGGGGGCCGCCGGCGTCGTTTTCTTCGCCTATATCGGGTTCGATGCCGTTTCGACCGCTGCGCAGGAAGCGAGAGACCCGAAGCGCGACATGCCGATTGGGATTCTCGGCTCGCTCGTTTTCTGCACGATTCTCTACGTCTTGTTCTCTTACGTGTTGAGTGGCGTTGCTACGGTTCAGGATTTTCGCGCGGCTGGCCGCGAAGCCTCGGTCGCGTTCGCCATAACCAAGTACATGACCGGTTACGAATGGCTGTCGAAGTCAGTCACGGTCGCAATTCTTGCTGGATTTTCATCGGTCATTCTGGTGATGTTGCTTGGTCAATCGCGCGTCTTCTATTCCATGAGCAAGGACGGCCTCGTGCCGAAGGTTTTCTCCGACGTCCATCCGCGTTACCGAACGCCGTACAAATCCAATATGTTATTCTTTCTTTTCACTGGCCTGCTGGCGGCATTCGTTCCAGCCGACGTCACGGGCGAAATGACCAGCATTGGAACGCTGTTCGCATTCATGCTGGTGTGCGCCGGCGTCTGGATCATGCGAGTGCGTAACCCAGAACTGGAGCGTGGATTCCGGGTTCCAGCGGTGCCCCTTGTCTCCATACTCGGCATCATCGTGTGTGGCGCGATGATCTACGGCCTCGGATGGACGAATTGGATGCGGCTAATCGTTTGGCTACTGATCGGATTCATCTTCTACTTTAGCTACGGGAAACACCACAGTCGCATCAACGCACCTCCGCCGGAAATGCCGGAAGGAATCAAGTTCACCCGGTAGGCTCGGCTAGCTCCAACTGCTGCCGCCGAAACCACGCGAAGGACTGCTCGCGCCAAATCCAAGCAACGCTTCGGCCCGTCGGCGCAGAGCAGCGCCATCTCCGCGATCGAGAAAAGCGCGGCGTGCTGCACCCATCTCGTCGATCGACAAATTCATCGCGCGCAAAACTTCCCATTCCTCCGGAGTCAAGAGCGCGCGATCCTCATCGGTCACGGCACGCTTTTGGAGACGGGAAATGATTTCGCTGAGGGCGTCGGTATTGGAGACGCGAAAGAGATCGATAAGGCGTTGAAAACTTAGATGGAAGGGAATCGTGGCAACATCGACATCTACGTTTTCAGCCGCGCGCTCGGGCGGCATTTTAACGTCATCGGATGTTGCGACTGAATTCCAAACCGCTGCCGGATGATAATATCCGATTTCGACGCGGTAACTTTCTCGCGGTTCGGAAACGGTCAGGTAGGAATTACCCACCATCGGCTCGACAGCCGCCACCGTTTCTTCGCTGCCATCACTGCGATAAACGCGGAGGTGAACTTGTCGATCCACCGGCGCGGTGTTCTCAAAAATCGAGGACCAATCGATATTCCAATAGGCAAACAAGGTCCGTGGATCACGCGCGATGGCGAACAAAAGTGGCGCGCCATAAACCCGCGGCAATTCGACAACTTCGGGCAGATCGTTGGGAAGCTTTGGGTCGCTTCGAGCGAAACGTACCACCGGCCCATTTGAAATCCGATATCCGCTGCGCGCCTTGGATGTTGCGGTCTCCTTATCAGTTGGTTCCGGCATAACGCTTCTGCCCCAAATCTGCTGAAAATTACAGGGACGAAAAGCGGAATGTTGCGCGGCGGATCCGAAGATCGACAGTCGACCTGCGGATTTTACTGCGCTGTGAAGCCCTATATCATTTTCAATCCCCGTGCCGGATCCGTTATCAATCGGGAAAAAGTTCTTTCACAACTGACGCAACTAAGTCCGCTGGCATTGCGGATCACACGAAAGGCCGGCGACGCCGAAAAATGGGCCCGAAGCGCTGTCAGGACAAAATGTGATTACATCGTGGTCGCGGGCGGTGATGGAACATTAAACGGAGTGGTGAATGGGTTAGCCGCCGACGCAAAGAACGTTCGCATCGGAATCGTACCGCTTGGAACGGGGAATGATTTTGCGCGCACACTCGGACTGCCGTTTTCGATCGAGCACAACATCGACATTCTTCGTTCGGCCCAAACAAAGCGAATCGATCTGGTTCGGGTTAAGAGCAAGCGCGCGCGATATTTCGTAAACGTGTCAGCCGGCGGTTTTAGCGGCATGGTGGACGAAAAAATGACACCAAAGATCAAGCGAGCATGGGGACCGCTCGCTTACATCCGCGGGGCGGCCGCCGCATTGCCGAAACTACACGCATATCACACGCAGATTTTATTAGACGATGACGAGCAATTGTCCGCCGAGTTTTATAATGTGGTCGTCGCAAATGGCCGCTTCGTCGCAGGCGGCCTGCCAATCGCGCCTGATGCCGATCCGAGCGACGGTTTGCTTGAAGTTGTTTTGATTCCAAAGCTCGGCGCCCCTGAAATTGTATTGCTCGCGGCCGAAATCGTTTTAGGTAAACATCTTTCGAGCAATGCGGCGGTATTTCGACAGGCCAAAAAGATTTCTGTCCGGTCGCGGCCAGGAATGCGGTTCAGCGTGGACGGCGAACTCGTTGGAAGCGCGCCAGCAGTATTTCAAATCTTGCCCCGCGCGCTAAACTTCGTGGTAAAGCGATGATCAACGACAAAGTCGTTCCATTGGAAAAGCTTCAGCAGCGCGCAAAAGCTCTGCGCACTGCCGGAAAGAAGCTCGTAGCGACAAACGGTTGTTTCGATTTGCTTCATGTCGGACATGTTCGCTACTTGAACGGGGCCCGCGCGCTTGGCGACGCACTGATCGTTGGAATCAATGGCGACGAATCTGTTCGCGAGCTAAAGGGGCGGGGTCGCCCAGTTAACAATCAAAATGACCGGGCAGAGATCATAGCGGCGTTGGGATGCGTTGATCTGGTCGCGATCTTTCCGGAACTGCGCGCAACCAGATTCCTCGAACTCGCTGCACCCAACATTTATGTCAAAGGCGGCGACTACAACGCTGACACGTTGAATAGCGACGAACGCGAAGTTCTTCGAAAAATCGGCGCGAAGATCGACATCGTGCCCTTGGAGCGCGGCTTTTCGACATCTGATTTAGTGAAACGTTTGAGCAAACTCGGAAAATGAAGCGCCTTGGTCTTGGAATTCTTGGATCAGGAAAAGGATCGAATTGCCGCGCGATTCTCGAGAGCATTCGGACAGGAACGCTGTCTGCTGAAGCGCGAGTAGTGCTTTCCGATGTTCTCGATGCGCCGATTCTGGAAATTGCGCGCGAATTCGCCATCCCGAATGCCTATCTTCCGCCAGGCCAATTTCGCACGCGGCTGGAGCCAAACGCTGAGGCAGAGCTCGTGCAAATGCTGCGCGACGCAGAAGTAGATTTGGTGGTGCTCGCTGGGTTCATGCGCGTTTTGAAATCTCCGATTTTGGAGGCGTTTCCGCGGCGAATCATCAATATTCATCCATCGCTGCTGCCAAAATTTCCCGGATTGGAAGCGTGGAAACAAGCGCTCGATGTGGGTGAGACCGTTACGGGTTGCACCGTTCATTACGTCGACGAGAAAATAGATCACGGCGATATAATTGCGCAGCGCGAAGTGCCGATCTTGCCTAACGACTCAGCCGAAAGCCTGCACGCGCGAATTCAGATCGCCGAGCACGAACTATATCCAGCGGTGATCGAAAAGCTTTGTCGAGAAAACGATCGCGTGCGCTAAATCGTCTCGGCTTTTTGGTCACGCCGCAGTAATTCTTCCATCGCCTGCGCTGGCGCTTTCTGCTGGTAAAGCAGCGAGTAGACCTGGTCGATAATTGGCGTATCGACTTGAAGGTTGTGCGCGCACTCATAGGCACCCTTAGCGGTTGGGATTCCTTCGGCAACCGTGCCCAGCGAGGAAGCAATTTCGCTTAACGCGCGACCCTGGACCAATTGTTCGCCGGCGCGGCGATTGCGGCTGTGTTGACTAAAGCAGGTTGCAACCAGATCTCCGACACCGCTTAATCCGTAAAACGTTCGCAGTTCTCCCCCCATTTTTGTTCCGAGGCGGACCATTTCGGCAAGGGCTCGGGTGACCAGCGCCGCTTTTGAATTGTCACCTAAACCGAGGCCATCGCCGGCACCGGCTGCGATGGCATACACATTCTTGAGTGCGCCGCCCAGTTCGATACCGGCCAGCTCCTCACCCGTGTAAATTCTGAACCGCGGCGTGCCAAGATAGTTCTGAAGCGTTGTCGCCCATTCTGGTCTTGTACATGCCAGGACGCTAGCCGTCGGCAATTCGCGCGAAACTTCTGCAGCTAAATTCGGCCCTGACAAAACTGCGATCGGATGTTTGGGGAAAATGTCGGCGAGTATTTCACTCATGCGCTTGCCGGTTCCGTGCTCGATCCCTTTGATGCAGCTCAGCAGCACTGCGTCGGGATTAAGCGTAACTTCGGCAAGTTGGGCAGCGGTCTCTCGCATGGCAGTTGAGGGCGTAACGAAAACAATCAAATCAGCGTCGGCACACACTTGAAGTTCACTCGTTAGGCCGACAACTTTGGGAAGATTTACGCCAGGAAGATAAGCTCTGTTCTCCCGCGATCTTTGCAGTTGTTCAATTCGTGACGGATTTCTCCCCCACAGCAAAATCGAGTGACCTTGCCGTGCCCAAATGACCGACAACGCTGTTCCCCAGCCGCCGGCACCGATCACTGCGATTTTGTCCGGTTTCACTTTCGAACGAAGCGCGGTTCAGTGCCTTTCACCAGGCGGGACAAGTTAGATCGATGCCGCAACACTACAATCGCTCCCAGACAGAACGAAAAATAAAGGGGGATTGGGGTGGGCAGTTCTTTCAGAAACAGCATGATTGCGACCGCAATGGGAAGCGCGACCGCCGCTGCTATCGAGGCGAGGGAGACATACCGCGTCGCTTCAAACACCACAATCCAAACGACGCACACAATCAGTGCCGTTATCCAGTTTATGCCAAAAAGGGCGCCCATCAATGTGGCGACCCCTTTTCCACCTCTAAATCCAAGCCATATCGAATAACTGTGTCCCATCAGAGAACAAATAGCGCCTATCGCGGCGCAAAGATCGACAAATTGCGCGCTGGATTGCGCGGCCTTGGCCATAATCACAGCAAGCATGACGGCAGCCAAGCCTTTAGCAAAATCCACAAGGAAGACCGGATACCCAAACCGCTTGCCCAGGACGCGTGTAACGTTTGTTGCACCGACATTTCCGCTACCGACCTTGCGAATGTCGACGCCCACGAGTCTGCCGGCAATGTAACCGGTCGGGAGAGATCCGAGCAGATAAGCAAGCAACGCGACACCAGCAAGAATAGTCACGAGAGATTAGGTCGTTTTTGCTTCGACAAGCGGCGTGGCGTTGCTAAGTTGTAACTCGTTCTTAGTAAGCCATATAGATAGAATCGAAATATCTGCCGGGGTTACACCGCTGATCCTCGCAGCTTGTCCTAAAGTGGTCGGGCGTACTTTCGAAAGTTTTTGGCGCGTTTCCGAGCTGAGACCCGCAACGCTTGCGAAGTTGAACCCATCAGAAATCTTTTGAAAGCTCCTCTTCGATAGCTCCTTGTTGTGCTGGGCCTGCCGAGCGGAATAGCCCTCGTATTTAATGTCGGCTTCGACCAACTCCCAAATGTCCGCAGGAGCTACCGAGCGGACTTCAGGTTCCAAGTTCAAATGAGTGAAGGTCGGCCGTTTCAGAAGTTGAGAGATACAAACACCTTCGCATCTCGTATTATTCGCCACAACGCGGCACTCTCGTAGCAGCGACATTTTTGCTTGAAAGGCCGTCCAGCGCGCTGGACTAACCAACCCTAAGCGGTGCCCGGTAGTTGTTAGACGTTGATCTGCATTATCATGCCGAAGCTGCAGACGGTCCTCTGCGCGACTCGTAAACATGCGGTACGGCTCCTCGGTTCCCTTAGTAACCAGATCATCAATAAGCACACCCAGGTAGGCCTCATTCCTGCCAAGTACGAACGCCGGTCTATCTTGAGCACGGAGGGCGGCGTTTGCGCCCGCAACAAGGCCCTGAGCGGCAGCCTCCTCGTAGCCAGAAGTACCGTTAACCTGGCCGGCAAAATACAGACCCCGCACTTTCTTGGTTTCGAGGGTGCTAAATAACTGAGTCGGTGGGAAAAAGTCGTATTCAACCGCGTAACCAGGGCGCATTATTTCCGCACGCTCCAACGCAGGTATTGAGCGCACGAACTCAAGCTGGACTTCATACGGAAGGCTGGTCGAGATACCGTTTATGTAAAACTCCTCTGTGTGTCGACCTTCTGGCTCAAGGAATAGGTGGTGCGCATCACGGTCGGCAAATTTGACGATCTTATCTTCGATTGACGGGCAGTAGCGCGGGCCAGTTCCCTTAATCCGCCCGGCGTAAAGCGGCGACCGGTGGAGATTAGCGCGAATGATCTGGTGGGTCCGAGTGTTGGTATGCGTGATCCAGCAAGGTACTTGTTCCACGTGGAACGACGTCCCGCTGACATCATTTAAAGTAAACACGTCATGTATATCCTGCGGTTCGTCCGCAAAGAATGAGAATCTTGGTGGTGGCTCGTCGCCTGGCTGAATTTTGCATTTCCCAAAATCTATCGAGCGGCGGTTGACCCGACACGGGGTCCCGGTCTTGAATCTTCCAATTTCAAAACCCAGTTCCCGAAGGTTTTCGCTTAGGGTAGAACTGGCGTCCGCCATCCTCCCGCCTGGTTGGCTATTGCTCCCGACGTGCAACAACCCACGCAAGAATGTACCGGACGTCACGACTACATTGCTCCCTTGGACGATAAGACCGAGATCTGTCTCGACCCCGACCGTGCTCCCGTCCGCAACAAGTACTCTGGAAACATTGGCTTGCTTCAGATCCAAATTAGGAGTGCGCTCCAAAATGGCCTTCATTCGGAATTGGTAAGCCTTCTTATCGCACTGAACTCGCGGTGCGCGGACCGATGGGCCTTTCGATCTGTTCAGCATCCGAAATTGAATGCCTGTCGCATCCGCGTTTTCGCCCATTGCTCCGCCAAGCGCGTCGATCTCGCGAACAATCTGCCCTTTCGCCAACCCGCCGATTGCGGGGTTGCAAGACATTTGGCCGATCGTGTCTAAATTTTGAGTCAGCATCAAAGTTCGACAACCGAGTCTCGCCGACGCGAGTGCGGCTTCAATTCCGGCATGGCCGCTGCCTACAACGATCACTTCGTATTCGGTCGGAAGTTTAAACACGACTCGTTCCCTCCAAAACTCGGTGTCCTGGCAGCGGCAAGAGCTCCGCGAGATCGAACTCTTGCACATTGCCACCGAGCGTTGCCGCGAAAACCTTCATATTCGGATTAAACTCGGCGTGCACGGTGCTGCTGGTTTCGTCGACTTCATGGCAACGGCCGCACCGACCGCGAATTTAGAGTATGGAGCATAGGCAAGAGCTCGTGCCTTTGGGGCGGTGTTTATCAGATCGTTATTCTCCATAAATACCTGTCGTGCAGTTATTTGTGTCCGACAATGGGTTCGAACCGCGGCGTCCCCTTGCCAAATGATGCTGACAAACTTTCCGCTTCTCGCATCGAACGCAAAGCCGTTCGCGTTAAAAGAATAAACAAGAGCGCGCTGATCGCGAAA
>WNFC01002023.1_pt1 | contig 27311 bp, 22 predicted proteins | sample 5400541 | NCBI WGS metagenome assembly WNFC01 (sample SAMN13153342, study PRJNA577476) | soil metagenome | isolation source: 120 cm saprolite under Douglas fir tree site 2 hole 2 replicate 1 | place: USA:California | collected 2015-04-18 | reverse complement strand
ACGAGTCCCGGACGTGACCGTTGAACACCCGCTGCCGCGCAAAGGCTTCATTGATGAATACCTGGCAGGTTTGGCGAAACGTCCACTTTGCCGCGAGCACCAGTCGTCCCAACCCGCCTCGATGGGTGGCGAGCGGAAGAGGGCGGGTGGAGTCGGCATGCTCTTCGAGCGCTTGAAGGTTGAAGGTTAGCGGCTCGACCGGCGGTTCGACGCTGATCGAAGTCATTGGCGCGCGCGGTGGACTCAAAAGGCCTCGGGCGCGTAGCCGCGCCTCGATTTTGGCAATCAAGTCGGTCGCGTCGATGTCTGTTCCCAACAACTTCATTGGCTGCCCCGTTGAATGCGGGCCAACTCTTGCTCGTAAACGTCTAACACACGCTTCCAGCTGTGTCGCCGCGCGTACGTGAGGCCGCGCCGGCCGAGTCTTTCGCGATCCGCATTGGCCTTTCGGAAGCCCTCGATGAAAGAAGCAGCGTCCAGGTAGGTGAAACCCGCGCCACTGCGCTCGATATGTCCGGAGAGCACCTCGGATTCACCGTTGGCCAGAACCGGCGTCGCTTGGGAGAAGGCCTCGAGCGCGAGCAGCGAGAGGCTTTCGTAGCGGGAGGGTACCACCGCCGCCGCCGCGCCTGCCAGACCGTCGAGCTTCTCCTGCTCGCTGATTGGGCCGAGGCAACGGACTCCGGGTTGATTGATCGTCATCCTGCCCGATCCTCCGAGCACCAGCTCGGGTGGATCCTGAAGCTCCCGCCTCAGCGACGCATAGCACCGAAGTAGTTCGCGAATTCCTTTGCCCGCCTCGATCCGGCCCACATACATCAGGTACGGGGACGCCAAGTGAAAGCGTTTGCGAAAGCGCGAAGGAATGCCGGGTCGCTGGTCGATCCCCACTCCGGCGATTCGCGTCCTCGCATGTTGCGGAAAGCGCTGATGGATCAGCGCTTGTTCCTCGGGGGTGCTACACAGCATCGCCGAGGGCAGACTAAACACCTCCCGATACACGCCAAAGCGCAGCGGTGGTTCATCGTGAACGGTAGGCACCAGAATGGCGCGCTTGCCGACCAGGGGTAGTCCCCAGACTGTCGAAGCGTAGAGATACGTAAAGAAGATGAAAGCCGCGAAATCGCCTTGGTGCTCGTCCAGGTGGCGCATCAGCCCGGGCACCAGGGGACCCTGCTCGGCGACCCAGCGCTCCTCCTCGGTGTAGTCGGTCGGTCGGGCGAACAGCTGACCCGACAGTGCGTTGAAGGATAGCAGGTCGCGGGATCGCTCGCAGGGGAACCGAATCACTCGGACCTGGCCATCCCTAGAGCCTCCGGCAGGAAACTCGTTAGCCCAACTCAGATGGTCTTTCGCGCAGGTGGTAAGGACGGTCATGTCCCACCGCGCCGAGAGTCGTTGGGCAACCCAGCGAGCCAGCAGCTCCGCCCCGCCGATCACGTCTCCATATCGCTGGATCACGATCGCCACGCGACGACGTTGGGCCTTTTTAACTTTGAGCCGCGAGGTCAGGGGCAAGGCCGATTTTAAGGCTTGGAGGGCCCGCTCAGCTGAGAACGCGTGCAGCCGTCGCTGTTGCGCCTGAAGCACCGCCTTGCGCAACGCGGAAGGAGCGATCAGCTCGTTCGCCAGCTCGGCGAGGAACGCAAAATGCTTCTCAGTGAACACGACGCCGCTGCCGTCCATCGTCTCGGGTACGGCTGCCGCTCCGAAGGCCATCACCGGGACTTCGGCCGCCATCGCCTCGACCAAGGGCACTCCAAATCCCTCGTGCTCACTCATTGAAACAAAGACCGAAGCAGCTCGATAGGCGGCGATCAGTTGGGGATGCGGCACTTTGCCGAGAAACTCGACGTTCTTCAGCTTGCAAACGCGCATCCGCAGCTGCCGGAAGTACGAGTTTCCTGGTTGGTATTCTCCGGCGATTACCAATTGGGCGTGAGGTTGGAGCCGGAGCAGCTCTGCCTGCAGTGCAAGTAGATCTTCGAAGCGTTTGTGGGGCAGGACTCTGCCCACGGAAAGGACGACCGGTTGCTTTTGCCGCAGCCGCTTCAATTCCGGCGGATCCGCTTGGTCCGAGGCAAATCGTTCAGGATCGACAAACAAGGGCACCACGTGAACGTTCTGGTACCCATTCGCCCGAAGTTCCTGCGCGTTGAACTCGGAGTCCGCGATTGCGACGTCCAGGTGATTCGCCATCGCCTTCAGCTGTGCTCGGCCAGAAACCAGAGCCTCGCCGAACGAGGCGCGCGGGTACAGTCGAGCAGGCGTGATGTTGTGGTATACCACTGCCCGTCGACAGCGGAGGTGGAGGATCGTTCCGCTCAATGGCGAGGCGATGCCGTGGTGGTAGAGCACCCAGTCCTCGGAGGTCGGCCGCAGAAGGGAGACCGGCTTTACCAAGCTAGAAAGAGCCGGCTCGACATCCAACGTGTAGATTTCGCCGGCATGCCCGAGTCTTCGCAGCAGGCGACGGAGGTGGAGCGCGGCGAGGCTGGACGCATCGCCGGAGACGAAATTGGGAATAACTTGATGAACCACCGTTGTCAGGGGCGTATCACAGTCGATAGCTTTCAGGGGCGCGTCGAGAAAGCTGCGAGGCGGTGCGACCATAGCGCTGGGCATTAACCTGGATCAAGCGCGCAACTCGCACTCACGTCCAAGCCCCGCCCTAAGCTAAGCAGATGACGCGATAGATTGGTTGGGCTATTGCTTCGGCAGTGCTGGACAGCCGCTCGAGGAAAGCTGCCGGCATATGAGGACGATAGTTGCCTAAAAGAATCGCTCTAGGGATTGTCTTATTTAACAATTCTGTGGAAGAGCTCCGGCGCCTGCTCCGATCGGTTGCCGGAAGCCAACTTCCTACTGACGTTCAGCAAGAGTTGTTGTGGTGGGATAATTCAGCGACCGACCATCTTCGACCGGAGCTTGGACAGCGGATCGACGCCTTGAAGTATTGGTGGACCGGGGCCAACGTCGGCTTTGCAATCTCGCATAACCGCCTGATGAAGGAGGCATTCTCCGCGAATGATTGCTCTTGGTACGTCTGCGTGAATCCCGATGGCATTTTGCATCCTCAATGCGTCTCTGAGCTTATCCGAGTGGCACAGCGCGAACCTCTAGCCGGATTAGTCGAGGCGCGACTCTTCCCCGATGAACACCCTAAGCCCTACGATCCGCTGACGTTAGAGACCCCCTGGTGTACCGGGTGTGTGCTTCTCATCACGCGTGCGCTATTCGAGCGAATAGGCGGATTTGACGAAAACTTCTTCATGTACTGCGAGGACGTCGACCTCTCCTGGCGAGCTAGAGCCGCCGGATTCCAAGCCCTGATCGCGCCAGCTGCACTGGTGCACCACCATGCGCAGGGTCGCCCGAGCCTGAGAGAACGGGAGTTGGCGGTCCGGCGCAGCGCCGCTTACCTGGGATACAAATATGGCGCAACTGAGTTTTCAGATCGAATGCTCGGCGAATACGAGAGTCTTGGAGGGAATCCATTTGAGATGCCGAAGCCGGCCGTCTTTCCAAAGCAGGCGAAACCCGATGATTTTGAACATCTGATGAAGTTTTCGGAGCCTCGCTGGTGACAACCCCCGCGCCATCTCGTTGGACGGAGCAGTTGAGTCACGTACTTTTGGAATATCTGGAGCCGGCAGGGAAGATTTTGTTGATCGGCGTGGGGCCCTTGTCGATCGAGACAATTCAGAGTCGCGGCTGCATCTGCGTCGGCCAACTCGTTTCGCCCTCGCAAGGCGAGATTGAAAAACTAGGCCAGGTAGGCGTGAGCGCGATCGTAATCCAAGATTTTGGCAGATCGTTAAGTCCATCCGGCCTGCTCAAACAATTGAGCGACAAATTTCCCGACGCTCAAGTTCTAATTTGGTTTTGGAACGCCAGTTCCTCGAACATGATTATTTCCCAGCTGGTGGATCGACCGGAGGGGCGATTTGTCCTCGCCGAGACTCAGGTGAAGGCATGGCTCTCAGAGCTCGGCCTATCGATTCATTCGCGTGGAGCGCTTCGCGAGTCGGTCTCGAATTTATTGGCGCGCGAGGCGCAAGAGGGGTTGCAAGATCTGTTTGACCAACTAAATCCTGGCTCGAGGGACGACTTGATTGTCTACAAAGTTGGCCGGGCCCGCGCCTCGAGTGCAGAGACAGATCAGTTGATTCCCAGGCTTCTCAGCATCGTGCTCTGGGTCGAACAGGGGAAGCGGTTCTTGGATCAGTGTGTCTTCGCGATCACCGGCCAAAACTATCGGCCGCTCGAGCTGATTACGGTGACTCGGGGGACTGACCGAGACGTATTGCTTGGAATGTTGGAACAGTACTCCAGAATTGAACCATTTGGGTATCAAGTCCTGGTCGGAGAAAAGCTACAGCGGGCCGAAGCGCTGAATCGAGCGATTGAGCGAGTGCGCGGGAGATATCTTGGGTTTTTGTCAGCCGATCAGGTCGTATTCCCTGAGCACTATGTCCGCCTGATTCAAAAACTCGCCGAAGGTGACGCTGGGTGGGCGATGAGCGGCTTTCTTCGTGCTTACCTCGATGACGGAGAGGGAGGCCCTTCTTTCATTCGGTGGAAGCAGGAGTGCGCCCCGCGATATCCATTCGACCTTTCGTTTTTCCAATACAATCGGCCGATCGGGTGTTCCCTGGTGATTGATCGGAGTCGACTGGGGCGGTTTCCGCTGGCGTTTTCCCGCACCGAGGGGCCCCTAGAGAATGATCCGCTGTTGATCAAGCTTGCCGCCCTGTTTCGTCCAGCGGTGGTTCAGGGCCCACCAAGCTGTGAGCAACGGATGAACGGCGGTGGCGCAACGATTGAGGATGTCCCCGAAGCGCCACCGATTCAGGCACTGGTGCCATTGCCGGAGGTAACCAGGGCTGTGGCTTCGCGGCTGCGCATACTCGTACTGATCGAGCGGGGAAAGACTCAGCTTCGGCTGCGCCTGCCACGATTTTACCGAATCGCAAAGCAACTCAGCGATTGGGCCTCCAAATTGCTTTCCGGGAAGTCTCTTCGCGAGAACGTCGATCGCTTCAGTCGGGGCGGGCAGTGACGATCGGGTTTCTGCTCTTCGACGTTTCCAATATCACCGGCGGGGTGAACGCCGTGATTGAGCATGCTTGGGCGCTGCAGCGTCTGGGTCACCGAGTTCGTCTGGTGATCGTCGGGGAGGTCCCGGCTCAACCGCCAAGCTGGCACCCGAAGTTGGCTGACTTGAGCTTGTTCTCGATCGACCAAGCTACAAACGAGAAATTCGATGTTTTGTTCGCAACCTGGTGGTTGACCTACTTTGAGCTGTGGCGATTCGAAAGCCGCGTGTACGGATACTTTAATCAAAGCCTCGAGTCCCGCTTTCATTCGGAGCCCCGGCTGAAGTTCCTGAACCGCCTGACTTATTCGCTGCCACTGCTGTTCGTCACTGAAGCGAAGTGGCTCGAAGAATTCATTCGGCTGATGCAGCCGGAGGCAGAGGTGGCGCGGATTCCAAACGGCTTGAGCGAGCAGTTCTTTCCGCGCGTCAGCGAGCCTTCGAGGCGAAATTCACCGCTCAAGGTGCTGGTCGAGGGACCCTGGGGATTTCCATTCAAAGGCTTGGACCGGCGCGATGTCGCGTTGGAGGTTGGATGGCTCACCTCTCACTCAGCCGGGATTCGACCGTCCGTTGGTGGCGAGCCGGCGAAGATTTTCGAAAAGGTACCGATTTCAGAAGTTCACCGAGTGTTCCGCGAGTACGATGTTCTACTGAAGTTGTCGCGGGTAGAGGGGGTATTTGGCCCGCCGCTCGAGATGTTTTCGCAGGGCGGTACCGCGATCTGTTCTGCGGTTACCGGCGCTGATGAGTACTTGGTACACGGGTATAATTCCCTGTTGCTTGATCGGCTTAATGAAAACCGGGTCGTTCGCTACCTGAGGGTGCTCAGCGAGAATCCACAGTACCTCGATCAACTTCGGCGAGGGGCTGTGGAAACTGCTCGACGAACGGCCGATTGGAGCACCAGCGCTGAGCTGCTCGATCGTTGTTTGGCGAAAGTGGAGTCCAAAGGCTTTGATAACTCCCAATTGCGTCCGGCATTGAAGGCGCTAGCCACCGCCAAACTTGATTGTTCGTCCGGCAATGCCAGCAACAATTCGCGAGGTTGGCTAGGACGGCTGTTCAAGCACTTGCGCGCCTCGGCATGACACTTCGAATTGCCTTTCTCGGAAGCCGGAAGTTCGAGCTTCAGGTGCCCGCCGAAGACCATTCGGGTGGAGCGAGCTTTTTTGCAGTTGCCGAGGATTCGCGCCCCTCGATCGCAAATGCACGCATGTTCGGACCGGACGTGACGTTCGTCTTCGATCCATTTTCTTTCCCTCGATCGGAGCTCGATTCGGTCCCAGGGATCAAGGTCGGAATCGTGAGCGAACAGCCAACCCCAGGCGAGCTGAATGAAACGGTACGGCGTCACCGTGCGGGACGAGGGGCTTTCGACTGGTTCACTTGGTTCGAGGAGCCGCCGCCTCAGATAGCCGATCTGCCGTTCCTTGCAGTGATAGGTGCGGTGGTGGATACACGCCGTCTCCCCAATCCGCCGGCGTTGGAGCGACTTGAAGTAGCGGTGCCGACCTGGGCCCAACCACCTGATGTATCGATTTCCGCTGAGCTCCTGCCTGGGCACAGTGACCCGTTCAAACTTCGGGAGGTGCTCTCGCGGCACGGAATACTCCTGTACTACTCCAAGGAACCGCTCCGGCTTAGCGATCCGGCGTTGGTTCTGGCACTTGGACACGGACAGCTCGTGATTTCGAACCAAGCGTTTCCTGTCCAGTGCGGATTGGAGGAGGAAGATGAGTACCTGGTGCGACCGGTGAAAGAATGGCCGAAGCTGATCAACAAGGAACAGGAAGGGTTGGGTTACTTTCGCGCTGTACGAGTGAGGGCATGGCAGAAGGTGCGGGAGCTGTTTGACGCCTCAAGAGTCTTCCGCCGGCTCGCCAGCGATGCCACTATGCTCAATGCGCCGCGCAGGACTTCTCCAACTCGCCCACGCTGGTGATTGACCAACGGCGACTGGCTGAATCGGTGCGGTTCGCGAGCCCGCGGCAATGCAGATTTGCGGTGAAGAGGTTGTCGACCACCACCAAGTCCTCAGGCTTCCATTCGCCTGTTTCGAGCCTGCGCCGTAAGCCCTCCGGAGACAGAGTCACGTCCTGAGGCATGTTGAGGTACCAGGCAACATAGGGATGGAAGTCATAAGCCCAGAACATCTTCAGACGCTGGACTCCTGGGGTTGTCAGGGTTTGCTTTAGGAAGATCCCAAGTTGATTTAGGTCGTGCTCGCGCTCCAATTGGGCCCCTGCCGACCGAGTCGCCATCACCGCCTGTGCTGCCAGAATAAACACCAGACAGACCGTGGCTCGCTCGGGCAGTCCGCATCTAAGGCGTTCAATGACTATCGCCACTCCAAAGGACGCTGCAATGAACAGATTATAGCCCCAGAACTCGTGAAAATAGGCGCCGTTTCGGAAGACCACAACCATTCCAAGTCCCGGTATTGCAGCTAAGCACATCGCCACGAAGAGCCGGCGCCCCACTGGTAGTTGCCAGCACGTCATGCAGGCCACTGCGATGAGGGCCAAGGTGATCCATCCCAGACCGGCTCCAGTGAAAACAATCTCTCGTTCGATCCACGTTCGGAGCGGAAACTGATTGATGCCAGAGCGCATGACCGCTTGACCCACCAGCTCTCCGACGCCGCGATTGGCAACAATCAGGTAGGCGAACAGCGCAGCCAACGTAATCAACCAGGTCGCGGGCGGAACGAGCGCTCGAAACCAGCGGCGAATTGGAGCGCGTGCGCGGTATGCGTCCCGCAATTCGATCCACGACAAAGCCGCCACCAGTGCTGCCGCGCCGATCACGCCATCCCAGGACGACAAGACCAATCCCGCGATAGTTAGGAGTGTTCCAAATCCCCAGGAACGATTGAAATGCATCCGATATAGGACTGCGCGAAGCAGGAGAACAAAAAGAGGCGTCGCCATCGTCAGCGTCGTGAGCATGCGGGAATAGATCAACACCCACGGCGAGAGAGCGACGACAGAAACTGAAAGCAGCGCGGTCCCCTCGGTCACGTACTCTCGAAGAATCGAAAAGAGCAGACCGAGCGAAGCGCCGACGAGCAGCAGCGCAACGAGCCGAGGTGCTCCTTCCCAGTTGGTGACCGTCTGGATGATCGCCGAAGTCCAGGTTGGAAGAGGTGGGTGGTGTGCGTAAACACCTCCACCCGTACCGGGGTACGGTGCTACCAGCGAACCCAGCTTCGCGGACCACGGCCCTCGGCGGACAATGTTTCGGCCCCCCAGCGCCCAGATCGCATTATTCACACCCTCTTCAGTTTGACCAAATGGATCACCGAGCGTTTGCAGAGAAAACCAGAGCGGAATGGTGCAAATCAACGCCAGCGCAGCATTTCGCCGGAGGGGGGTGATTTGCGCCGCCTTTGGCTCAAGCTGATTTTGGTACTGAAATGCGACAGCCATCATGTACCTTCTGGGTGGTTCAAGAGCGGGCTCGGCCCAGTGTTCTGCCGTTCAAAGAATAACGCGCGTGCTAACAGTACGATGATCAACAATGCCGTCAGCACGATAAACCAGCTGAGCCTGAAATCACAGCTTGGGACAATGAAGAAGTACGAGGCCTCATAAAGCAAGGCACCGCACGCCAACGTTAGCGCGAGTATTCGAGTAGCCGAGTGCAATCGCAGAAAGACTAAAGACATGAGGCCAATCGCGGCGAGGTAGCACCAAGGTCGAAACACCCAGCTATTTCGAAAGATATCTAGGAGATGCATCACAGACCGGTTTAGCTCGCTCGGTCGCATTTGAATCCCGAATGGATTGGCGGAAATGCCGGTTTCGTAAGCATAGCAAGGCCCTCCGATTCCCAAGATTGATTTAAAGACGCTGATGCGATGCCGGGCATACGCTCCGGGATGCTTGAGTACCGCCGCAACCCACGCTCTGCGCAGAGTAGCGAGGTCGGCAGGGTCCGTTGTTTGTTGGAGGTTTATCGCAGGATTACCGCCAAACAACGAGACCAATCCTGCCGGGTGATACATTTTCGGCAACTCTTCGACGGTGGGAACCGATCCATCGGGTCGGACCCATTTCGGTAGGAAAATTGTGCCTTCGGCCAAGCTGATGGCAGTTAGATCATGCAAAAGAACGGTTTGTATGATGTGCATCTGCCGGCCTGCAGACAATTGCCGATTGACAAACGTAACGATCGCAAAGAACAGGCCGAAAATCAGTATGCCCAAGGCAACCATCGCACGCCAGGACGGAACACCGCAAAAGATATTGAGGTAGACCCAGGCACCGTACAACATGAGCGGAAGGACCCCGGGCCCAGAATTGTGCCTAACCGAGAGCGCGTAGAGGATCGGTAAGGAACTTAAGATCAAAGCAGATTTCGATCGCGCAATCTGTGCGTCCAAGAGTAGGGCAACGGCGAGAACCATCGAAGCTCCGAATGCAACGTCCTTCCAAACCGTGCTCAAGAGCCCAAAGACTGCGGGAAAGAGACCCAATGCGATCGTAACCGGCGCAGCTGCCTGCCCGAGACATCGATAACAAATTGTTGCTACGCCGGGCCAAAACAGCAAGTTGTTTAGTAACAACATTCCGAAGGGCCCAGGAAACAACTTATCCGCAAACCGCCAGAGGAAACTCATCATTGCCGGATGCCAATCAGTGAAAATTCCCGAGCGTGCCTGAGCTAATTGCTCCACTGAATCCGGCGACATGTAACCCGGATAAAAGCAAGCGACGGTTAACGCGATGCCGAGCAAGGCGGCGGCTGCGCAGGCAAGTGCAGGAGCTCGTGAAGGGCTGAGACTCTGTAGGCGGGGTCCAACGACAAGGTGGCCGGCCTGAAGTTTCGCGGGCGAGTTATTAGCCATCGTCGGCGACCTCCGTAACCCAGCGATGCGGAAGGTTGATGATTCCGCGATCGGGCCCACCTGAATCGACCTGGAAGCTGCACACTTGAACAGAAGGGTCGTAAGCACCACCGCCCGCGGACTCGATCGTGGCCTCGACCCAATAGGTGCCTGCAGCCAACCCCAGCCGTTCAATGTGCAACTGCAATGCTCCATTGAGCGGCAGTGGGTTGGGAAGAGCGACATGCTCGGCGAGCGTGCTGGCTTCGTAAATGGTTATCCCATCGGAACGGGAGATTCTGATTCTAAAACCCACGTCCCCTGTCCCATTCTCGGTTTTGAAATTGATTCCTATCTGGAGCGAATCTTCTGACGTTAGCACCACCGGCCTCGACGATGAGGAGGTGGAAAGCTGAAGACGCTCGATTCGCACGGGTGCCGAGCGCTCGATGGTCTGCCCATCTTTTCCAAGATTCTCCGGGGACCGGCCCTGCTGGTTTTCTTCCAGGGCTACCGTTCTCCGATATTCGGCAACCACCGTCGAAGGTTCTCCTGTGAGCCGAATCTTTCCCCCGTCAATCCACGCCGCTTCTTGGCACCATCGCTCCACCGTCCCAAGGTCGTGGGTAACCAGGACGATCGTTTTGCCCTTCCTTTTGAATTCATCCATCTTGGCTCGGCTCTTGCGCGAGAAATGCTCGTCGCCCACCGCAAGAATTTCGTCAATAATCAAGATGTCCGGATCGACATGGGTCGCGACCGAAAATGCCAAGCGCATGTACATGCCGCTCGAGTAGGTGCGTACCGGCTCGTCGATAAAGTCGCCGAGCTCACTGAACGCGATGATTTCCGGCATCCGGGCTCGCACCTCGGCTCGTGACATTCCTAAAATGATGCTGTTGATGAGGATATTCTCGCGGCCGGAAAAATCGGGATGAAAGCCGGCGCCGAGATCCAACAGGGCCGACATCCTGCCATTGACTGTTACTGTGCCGCTGGTCGGCGAATAGATGCCGGTTATCATCTTCAATAAGGTACTTTTGCCAGCCCCATTGCGCCCAATGATTCCAATCGTGGTGCCCTGGCGAACCCTGAGGTTGATGCCTCGAAGAACGTCAATCCACATTTCAGGAATTTGCCGGCGCTCGCCTCGAATCCAGCGCACGAGTTCAGTCTTGAAGGTGGTGTAGTGCCTGGGCGCGGTGCTCTTGCGGAAGTGCTTGGTTGCATTGTCGATGACGATTGCGTCCACGGCTCAGCACCCGGCGGGCGTTAGATCAGCTCCGCGAACTCTTCGCGGCGGTGCTGAAAGAGCTGAGAGGCAAGCCAAAGCAGCAACGTCGATAATGCAGCCACATACACAAGCGGCCGCAGGGCAGGAAGTTGGTGGTGATAAAAAATCGCCTGATAGGACGCGATCAGGGGCGCCATTGGGTTGAACCAGGTGATCCACTTTCGATAAGGTTCTGGAATCGCCGAGAGCTCGTAAAGCACCGGCGTTAAAAAGAACCACAGCGTAATTACATTAGACACAATGTGCTGCAGATCTCGAAAGGCGACATTGATTGCCGCAACGATGTATGCCACGCCAAGCGTGAATAGAACCTGAATCAGCAGCACGATGGGAAAGGTAACGGTGTGCCAGCTCGGCCATTCCCGGTAAACGAGGCCGAGCGCGATCATCAACGGTAGGGACAGTAGGTAATTGGCAAGGTTGGTGGCCACCACCGTGGCAGGTAAGACCTGCGGGGGAAATCTAACCTTGGTTAGCAGGTCCCGCCGGTCGCTGATCGCGCTGGCGCCACCCACGATCGAAGCTGAAAAAAATATCCATGGCAATAGGCCGACGAATTGAAAAAACAGGAAATGCCTGATCTGTTGCCGAAGCAGGACATTAAAGACCAATCCATAGGTAAGCATCTGGAGCGTCGGATTGAGAAACGTCCAGAGGAATCCCAGAACCGAGGCTCGATAGCGCGCCTTCAACTCGCGCTGAGTCAGGCTCCAGAGAAGAGCCCGGTACTGATACAGCTCCGTGAGGTTGCGTAGCATCCGATCGTTTAGTTTCTAAAGGGCTTCATTTGTTCGCTCCGAGGACCCTCCGATTCCACCAACCCCGGAGTTTTTTCTTGAACTCGGCAGGCTCCCGTACCCCGGTGATCAAATTCTTGATCGTGAGCCTGAGAAACTGCCGGGTGATGTCGGTCTGCGACCAAGGGTTGAGTTCAGGCTCTTCGATCATCGGCGCCGCGATGACTCGACCGACGGGTGGACGTTTGATCAAAACCAGATCAAGGTTCGGCGTCGCAAATCCGAGTGGGACCTCGGGCAGATGCTTCCGAAAGATTTCGCGCAGCGCCCATTGGTAGGCAGCGTTCCTCATCGACTGTTGGTGCCGCATGTACTCGGAGTTTCCGTCGTTGGCCACCGTGAAGTTCGAAAGCCCGATCGCCAGGTCGAATTCATGGTAGCTCACACCTCTTCCCAAGCGATATAAGTTCTCGACCACATCGCCTCTCTGATCGATCGAGAAATACGGACGCGGGGACTTGGCCGCGTATTGGATTGCAAGTTGGTCGGGTAGGCAGTCGAAGAAGGGGAGCAAAAAGGTGTGCGCGTCGTAGTAGGCCAGCCTGTTCGGGGTGTCGTAGATAACCAGGATCCCGTTCGGCTTGAGAATTTTCCATGCGGCGCGAAGTGCATTCAAGCGCTCGGAGATTGTCAGGTGCTCGAGAAGAGCAATCAGCAGCACCACATCGGTCGGCTCTTGCTGCTCGGCGAATGCTTCTGAAGTGCGCTCCGTTTGGGCCCAGGCTGTGTCAAGCAAGCGAAAGTCGATTCGTGGCACCCCCAGCAGTCGGGCGCGTGCTTTGGCTGCTTCGAGCGAGGCCGCGCTGATGTCGTAGGCTCGGACCGACTCGGCGCGTAAGGCAAACGGCACTGTCGCAGAGCCCGTTCCGCAACCGATTTCCAATACTGACTTTCGCGAGAGGTCGAATGCTTCGGAGATCCAAGGCAGGACCGACTTCTGGATCTCGATCATCCGAGCCGCGACGTGGTCCTCGACGTCGCTCTCTCCGGCCTTGGCCTCGAGGTAGCTCGGCTCCCAGCCGACGAAACAGGTTGCGAACAGGGTTTCTCGGAACGCGGTGCGATAATCCTCCGTCACGACTAGATCTGTTTGCGGTACGCTCTCCAAGTGCCTGGGGCGATGCAGGTTCATCCACGTCCCTTGCTCTTAGCTAAGCATCGAAAGTGTTGACCGCTTGGGATCGGATTCGCCTCTCGAGGGCGGAGCCTGGGTCAATGCCTCGCCAGCTGTAAAGCACATCCTGATAGGCGCGGATCATCGATGGATAGGCGGGCCTTGGCCGGTCAGCAAGGGAGTCGGCCAGTCCCGGCTCGAAACTTATCCTCAACATTGCGTTCTTCAGACTGCTCGAGCTTCCATTGAAAGTCAGACAACCTGTGCCTTCGGAAAAGTAGTCGGAGAACGCCGGAATCGATGAAACAATTAATGGTACACCGACCGTGCGCAGCTCGTGGGCTGCCAGGCAAAAGCTCTCAAAACGCGATGGCACCACTGCGGCCTGAACGCTTCGGCAAAGCTTGGGTAGATCTTCGCGATCGATCGACGGGATGAACTCGAAGGCGTGCTTCAAATTGGATGGAATCAACGGTTTGAGGCACTGCGACGTTGGTCGCCGGTGAGCGAAACAGGGCGTATCTGAGCCGATGAGTGTGAAGCGCCAGTTCCGTTCAGGATGCTCGGCCATCACGGAAACCGCTGCTTCGAGAAAGAGATCACAGCCCTTCACCTCTTGGAGCTTTCCATAAAACAGAAAGTGGCCGGGATCAGGGAACCGTTCCGTCCGCCTCAGGCTCCAGGTGAGGTTTTCGACGGGAGGTGGGGAGACGAGAACCCTTTCCCCTAGGCCATAAGCGGCGCGATAGAAGTCGCAAATGCTCTGGGAGGGGCCGAAGACGTAGTCTGCTAGTTGAAGCGCCAATCTCTCCAGACGGTACATTTGTAGGCGCGACCGGTCAGGGTTACGGACTCCCTCCACCTGATCGATGAACTCCATTCCGCCGTGGATTCGAACGATCACGGGTACCGAGGCCAGCGCACTGCCGTTCATGCGACGCTGCAGGGTCGAGAATGCGATCCCGGCATAGTCCGGAAACTCAAGCAGGTGAATCGGCTGAACGCGGTGGAGCCCTTCGAGCGCGAGGGCAAAGCCTTTGCTTTTCCTTTCGAAGATTGACAGTCGTGAGTCCGCGCCAATCGTTCTTCCGAGCAGCCGCGAGACGCTGGTGGCTCGTACGACACCCGGTGCTAGATTCTCGCCGGACATCAGCCCTTGAGCCTGGTCGACCTCCCGCTCGGGAAAATCACAGACCACCGTGCTCCGATAACCAGCCCACGCGAGCGCCCGGATCGCGCCCGCAATCAGCACGCCGGCTCCGCCCGGATTTACGGGGGAGAGCTCGTAAGTAGCAAAGGCGATGTGCTTCATTGCAATTCGAGGAATTGATGCCAGCGGGCCTCGGCAACCGCGTTCAGTTCCGCGACGTGTTCCTGGCCAGCAAGCACCAGCTTCTCCCGATTTTCGAGAACCGTCGCCAACTGCCTGGCGATCGCATAGGGGTTGTCGTGCTCCCGTACGATTAAGGCTTCCAGGAGAGCCGGTTTGGTGTTGAACAGAGTTGAGCTGTGACTCGTCAGGCAGACGGTACCGCTGGCCAAGCTCTCGATCACGGTCATCGGGTAGCATTCGACCAGCGAGACATAGAGCGAAGCGTGCATCGCGCCGAGTAGGTCCAGGAACGCTGGGCGCGGAAGAATTCCGTGATTAACAATTCGCCGTCGGAAATTCTCCAAGTAAGCTAGCTGCGGTTCCTCACACATATGGACGATCGTTCCCGGGACCATCAGGGCAGCGAGCAGCTGGATCTCCACGTTCTTGTGGAAAATCAACGGCGCAAACACCCCGATGTGAATTTTCCCATCCGGACCAATCACGGATCGCGGGGGTCGAAATGGGAGTCGGCAAATGTTCATCACGGTTTCGGCGGGATAGCCGCCTGCCCGGAAAAATTCGGCTAAACCGCTCTTCACAAAACCAACCTTGCGAACCACTCGCAGCTTGGTCAGCTCGAGGATTCGCTCGACCACCTGGTCCTCTTGAAATTGGGCCTGGCTCGGCGAGCCGTGATAGACGAAATATTGTTGAATTTTTGGCAGCTGCTGCGCCAGAGCGATTGAAAGTGCGTCAATCCGAGGGGGAAATCCATTGATCACGACCTTCTCGGCGCCGCAGTCGTCCAAGAATTGCAACAATCGGTCGCAATGATCATTGGAAATCACGCCAGGTACCTCCAAGACGTGGTCGGATTGACCGTAGCTGGCAGCCCGAATCCCCCTCCAATCGGGATGGCAAATTGAGATGGTTTTGGGTTGATCCTCAACAAACTGCGAGGGCGTCGATTTCGAAGCCCTGGTGGCCACCCCGGCAAAGGATAGGGTCGGTGGCAAGTCATCTGGAGGTTGCGCAGGACGAGGACGGGTTCGTGACTTCAGGGACGAGGGGGGCGGAAGAAGCGTCTGGGCGAGGCTTTCCATCAGGCGGTTTGCAAGTGGAAAGCTGGTTGCCTTCTCGACGAGCCTCATTCCTGCAGAGCTCTTTAATTCTTTTAAGCTCTTTCGCAGCTCTTCGACCTCTCGCTCACGCTCACTCAACGAGGCCCGAAGCTTCTGGGCGGTAAGGCGTTCGGCGGAGAGCTCTCGCTCAAGCGTTTCTGAGAGTCCGGCCTCCGCCCATTGCGCGTTTGCAACCGGAATCCGGGAGCCGGGCTTGATTATCAGGTAGACGCATTGCTTTTCGATCACGTTGGGTAGCGTGACTACCTCGGCTGGCCCGATCTGCTCATAGAGGGCTTTGAAGCTGTGCAGCCAGCAGCCCCCGTGCGCACTGTTCTCTCTCTGTGAGAGGGCCACGGGTCGATTCTCGATGTGGAGGATGAGAGAAGAGCTGGTACGCCATAGCTCCCCGGCTACGGCGAGAATATCGACGGTATCCACGTGGATGAGTACTTCGCTGGTGAGCACGATATCGAAAAAGCCATCCGGATACGGCAGTGGCATCCTGGTTGCCACCAAGCGAAGGCGCTCGTTGGCGAACACTGGGTCATCGAGATATGCGGCAGCGGTTTCCACCATCTTCGGGCTCATGTCGCAACCATAGAGCTCGAGCTGCGGAATGCTTCGGAGGTTCTTCAGGTGCCGACCATAGCCGCAACCAAAGTCGAGAACTCGCGCTTGGGGAATGCCAAGGAAGAAACCGAGCAGAAAGGCCTCTTGTTGTCGGTAGTGTGATTCATGGGAGGTTCGCAGCTCTATTTCGCGGACCCAGTTGTTGCCGCCATGAGCACGCCACCATGATTCATTGGGATGAAGGACTTCCTCCTGCGGGTCGCTCAATGCTCTCATTTTCTTACCGTCGTCACTCAAAGAGGGGACCGACGCTTTTCAGTTCTTGTCGCCTTTAGCACTTGCTGTCGGGTCGACCTCGGAAGTCCGCAACCGTGCCTCACTGGGGACCGCTTCGAGCGCGGCCAGACGGTCCTCCAACTTTCGAAGACGCTCCTGGAGTCCTGCCCTCATCGCCAAGGTGGAGCCCTCTACGGACTGGATGTCGTGAAAGAGCACGTGAATAAGCTTAAGCAGGTTCTCGTTGAAGAGGGATTGCTTACGCAGCATCTCGTTGATGAAAGCCTGAAACAAGGACCGGAAAGCCGTCTTCGCAATGACGAGAATCGGACCCAGTGGCGCATTGCGATGCGAGGTGATCGGAAGGCCAACCTTGGGGTCGCAGAAAGCTTCCAGTTGCTGTAGAAAGTAGACGGCCGAAGGAGGAATCCCCCGATCGCGAGATTGGCCATTGGATTCTTGCAAGCTCATCTTGAACTCCAGGTGGTTCAGAGGACGGGAGACTGCAGCGCCTGATGCGCCTCGTCAAGTCCGTGGGGCCGTCGGCGCGTGCCAGATTTGCTGCGGTTGGTTGCGGTTTTTAGCGACTTCATAGCGAACTTTGCTGCGCCACGCACCAGAATGGAAGGTTGGCCGGGGCTTGCTTACATGATAGTCGGTTCGGAGCCGTGGGTGATGATGGATAAGCAGAGACAACTAAGCGAACGCCGACCGGGAGCCGAGGGCGCGATGAACGTGTCGCCTAGCCGACGTCGGCTGCTGATTTTCGTGATCGCCTACTATGCGGAGTCCACGCTCCGCAAAGTCCTTGAGCGCATTCCCCCGGTCATCTTTGAGCAGTACGCCTGTGAGATCTTGGTAGTGGATGACGGATCCGAAGACCGAACCTTCGCGATCGGCCATGAGTACAAGGCCCACCATCCGCAGATCAAAATGACCGTGCTGCGGAACGAATACAACCAGGGTTACGGCGGAAATCAAAAGGTGGGCTACACCTACGCCATCTCTGAAGGGTTCGATTTTGTGGCAATGCTCCACGGGGATGGTCAGTACGCGCCAGAGGAGCTACCCCGATTGATGGAGCCACTGCGGCTCGATCAGGTCGACGCAGTGTTCGGAAGCCGGATGGTTGACCGGTTCGCTGCGCTGAGGGGCGGCATGCCGCTGTACAAGTTCGTCGGGAACAAGATCCTCACTGGAATTCAGAACTTCCTCCTTGGGGCCGAGTTGTCCGAGTTTCACAGTGGATATCGCATCTACTCTGTTAAGACCCTCCAGAAACTCCCCTTTCGTTTGAACTCGACTGACTTCCACTTTGATACCGAAATCATCATTCAATTGTTGAACGCGAAGGCCCGCATTGTAGAGCTGCCTATCCCGACGTACTACGGAGACGAAATCTGTCGGGTTAACGGCCTCAAGTATGCAAAGAACGTAATCTTGGCGACGCTGAAAAACACTATTCACCGATCCGGACTGCTGTATCAACGCCGCTTCGATACCAACCCGCGAGGGCATTCACACTACGATCTCAAACTGGGCTATCCGAGCAGCCACACCTACGCAATCGCAGCCGTGCCCTCGTCAAGCTCAGTGCTGGACATCGGCTCCGGACCGGGAGGCGTAGCGGCTGAGTTGGTGAAGAAGAACTGTCGAGTCGAGGTCGTTGATCAATTCGCGGTAGCGGGTGCGGACTCCTCGGTTGCGGTTCATCGGCAGGACCTAGACAGGGAGCTGGAGTTCGGCGTCGAGGGATTTCAATATTTGCTGCTACTGGACGTCCTAGAACACCTCAGAGAGCCAGAGAACTTCCTGGAAGCGCTCCGATCTAAGTTCACGCACGAGCCGAAGACCTTGATCATCACAACGCCCAACATTGCATTCATCGTTCAACGGTTGATGTTGCTCTTTGGCCAATTCAACTATGGCAAGTCAGGAATACTGGATCAGACACATAAGCACTTATTCACCTTTAGAAGCCTGCGGCGTCTACTTGTCGATTGCGGCTTTCGAATCAAGCGGATCCGCGGTGTGCCAGCTCCCTTCCCGAAAGTATTCGGTAGTGGGTGGGTCGGCCGAGGGGCGGTTCTTGCGAATTTGGTGTTGATCGGATTGAGCAAGAGGCTTTTTTCGTATCAAATCTACATCGAAGCCGATAGCACGCCTGACGTCGACTTCCTGCTCAGGGATGCCAAGCAGAAGAGCGCGGAACGAGCTTGGAAACTTCCCTCTGTGCCGACTGAAGTTCGCCGAACAGAGCGCACCCTGCACCCAGTGGGGGAGGCGATCAAGAAACGCAGGGTTGGACAGTAACGATAGGTGCTTACTTGATGCGAACTTACCCCCGCACCCATACCGCCAACTTGCCGGGATTTCTTGCGCCCGCGAACGATCTTCCTTCGTCGAAGGAAAAAGATGACGCTACATTGATTCGTCGCCAATTTCTTGTTCGCAATGACCCCGAGCCGTACATGATAGACATCATTCGGGCGATGCGACTCATTCGGGGCACTCGCCGATACATTGAGGTGGGAACGTATGACAAAGGCTGTCTCGCATACGTGTCGACACTCTTGGCGCCAGACGCGGTGCTCATCGATGTAGACTTCGAGGCGCGACCTGAGCATACGCGGAAGCTCGCCGAGTTTATCGGTCGTAAGCAGAAGCTGGCGACGGTGCTTGGCGATTCAACCGATCCGAATACGCTGCTCAAGGTCAAAGCTGCGCTGGGCAACGAGTTGGCGGAGGTGGCATTCATCGATGGAAATCATGTCGCCACGTTCGCGTGGGCTGACTACGGCAATTTTCTGGATCTGGTGAAACCTGGTGGACTGCTGTTTTTTCACGACCTTTACTGGGAAGGGACGACTGACTCTTACGGTGTCTCGAAGGCAATGGAGTGGATTGATCGACTGAACCCTGTGTATGTGGTTCTGGGTGAACACCCGGTGCATCGGTTCTTTCCGATGATGGAGAAGAACGTGACGGTCTGGGGCGGGGTCGGGATCGTCCGCAGAGTTTAACCGGCAAGGACTGGCCATGCCCGCTTCAACAAATATGAAGCTGCTCTTCATCGAGCTCAACGAGGCCGAACAATACTTTTTTGACAAGCTTGAACGCGAGGGCCGTCTGCCCACCCTGGCGCGGTTGCGCCAGGGCGGAGTTTTCCTGCGGACACATATTCCCCAGTGGAAGGCCGACGCCGACAAGGCCTGGCGTGCGATTAGCCCCTGGATTATCTGGCCCTCTGTATATACTGGAATGCCCCCAGAACGGCACGGCATCGTCGGCTTCGGACAGGACAGCCAGAGCCTTCGCGGGCGATGCGTCTGGGATGTGCTTGATCGAGCTGGGGTGTCTATTGGGATCTTTGGAAGCCTGATGAGTTATCCACCGCGCAACCAAGGCGCGGCGCGGTTCTACGTCCCGGAGTCCCTGGCCGATGATCCGGCCTGCTTCCCTGCCGAGGCACGTCCGGTGCAGGAATTCTGTGTTTTCTCAGCCCGCAACTACAGTGAGAGCTTCAGTACTCGGGCTTTGAAGGCAATCCTGATGCTCCTCAATGCGACGCGCGGGGGGGTGCGTCTTAAAACGGTGCTTAGAACACTGGGCCAAGTGCCTTCGGAGCTAATGCGCGGGGCATCCGTGGTGCCACAGCGCGCCATGTTACACAGCTACATTTGCGCCGATGCTTTCAAAAGGCTCTATCAAAAGCACCGTCCGTCTTACGCCACGCTGCACCTGAATCACATCGCTTATATGCAGCACCGCTATTGGCGTGCCGCCGAACCTAACCGTTTCAGCAAAAATCTTTCGCCCACCGACTCCCGGTTTTTCCGCTCAGTCGCAGAACGGACGGCGTACGAGCAGAAATTCGCCCATTGGATTGACAAGAGCTTCACTTATACCGATGCGTTGGTCTCGGATCTACTTCAAATGGTTGACGATTCGACCGTCGTCTTGATTGCTTCAGGTCTGGGGCAGCGACCGATGGATCCGGTTGATCAGATCCATAATCCGGTCGTGCGCTTGGTTCACGAGGACGAGCTCTTCAGTGCGATCGGTTTGCGCGACTATAAAGTGATGCATCAAATGAACCCGGACGTAACTGTGAATTTCCGGAACGAGATATCCGCGGGCGTGGCTGCCGCCGCTCTCGAGGGGCTCTATGTGCGCGGCGATGAGCCATTCTTTGTGGTGCAACGTCGAGGTGCACAAGTCTTTCTCGAACTGAACATGCCATGCCGTGAGAAACCCGACGAGGTGTTACGCATTCGGCATCGAACCCTTGCGCAGATCGACGTGCCTATCGGACGGTACATTCGCGAGCATGCCACCAATGATCAGTCAACGGCGCATCACAAAGATACCGGCTGGCTGCTCGCTTTCAGCAAAGGTTTTCAGCTGGTCAGCGAACGTAAGTTCGTGCCGGTCACCGACATCGCCCCAACGGTCTTGTCGCTCTACGGTCTCCAGCCACAGCCGTGGATGGAGGCCAACGCCCAACCGGCCTTCCACGTTGCAACCCGCGCTTGATCGGGACCATGAACGCTCTGGCAATCATTCCGGCACTTAACGAGGAGCGCAATCTGCCTGGCGTCCTCCAGCGCCTCCGCCGAGACGCACCGGAATGGGATGTCTGTGTTGTAGACGATGGTTCGACCGACCGAACGGCTGTTGTAGCGCGAGAACATGGCGCCCTCGTTTTGCGGCTTCCGATGAATCTTGGGATTGGAGGTGCTGTCCAAACTGGATACCTGTGGGCAAGAGAGCACAACTATGACGTCGCTGCACAAATTGACGGCGATGGACAGCATGAGCCAAGGTTTCTTGCCGAGGCGCTCGAGGCCATTATGGTTGGACAAGCCGATTTCGTAGTGGGTTCCCGATATTTGGGGGCAGGAGGATTCCAATCGACACTGCTGCGGCGCGTGGGTACCAGCTACCTCTCCTCGTTCTTGCGGCTACGGTGCCGAGCCAAGGTCACTGACCCGACCTCTGGCTTCCGCGTCGCGGGACGCCGCGCTATCTCCCTCTTCGCTGCGAATTACCCGGTCGATTATCCAGAGCCCGAAGCGATCGCTTTAGCGATACGCAACGGGCTTGTGATTCGGGAGATCCCCGTTGTCATGCGCAATCGCCAGCACGGGGCGAGCAGCATCGGAATTGGGCGGACAATCTACTATCTGCTCAAGGTATCGGTCGCCCTGCTACTCCTTCCGGGAAGGCAGCAATTAGCCAGAAACAGTGAGACGGCGAAGTGAACCGGCCATTACTTCCCCTACAGCTTCAGATCGTGGCTTGCGGGACCCTGCTCATCTTTTTTTGCTGGGTCATCTATCTCGTGCGTTATCGCCGGCTGAGCCTCCGCGAGAGTCTCGTGTGGCTCGTGTCGACCAGCGCAGTTTTTGTGCTTGCTCTTTTCCCCCGGCTCCTGCAATGGCTCGCACAAGCGCTGGCAGTGGAGATTCCTTCCAACGCGCTCTTTGCCCTAGCGATTCTGTATCTCACCGTCAACGTGCTATCGCTCACTATTGTGCTGTCGAATGGAGCCACGCGGATACGGCGCCTCGCACAGGAATGCGCATTTCTGCGCGGCGAGATGGAGAGCCTTCGTGCCGAGCTACAGCGGCACACCGTCGCGAACCAAACGCCGAGCGGCCAGCCCTAAGCGCCGGACAGCTGCCTCATCCCTGGAAACATGAAACCCCTCTATTTCCGTATTCTTAGTTTTATCATTGGCCTGTCCACGGCGACGACGGCTGTCATTCACGTGCTTCAGCGCTGGTGGAGCGGGCCTTTGACGCTAGGAACGCTCTTCGTCGCACTGACACTGCTTTTTACGTGGGTGACCCACCAGCGAGCCCTGCCCTTTGTCCAGACTCGCTTGCAGTCGGCACCGAAGAGCACCCGATGGAAATGGATTCTGATCTCAATTTTCGCCGGTGCATTCTTGTCGGTAGCCTTCCCTCTCCGCCCTCCATCGCGGCACCACCTGAAGGTCATCCCGATGGGCCGAAAGAATTCGCAAGCGCAGGGCAACCAAGTGATCGTGATCGGCGTCTACCACACCGGTGGAACCCAGGTCCCGGTCACCGATCTTCACTTAGGTCCTGGCTGGGAGGTGCGCGGAGGCTTTCCGATATGGATCGGCCCTTCGCAAGGCAGCCTAGATTGGGATGGAGTCTTCGAGGGTAACATCACCGTCCATCTGGTGTCTCACGCCTGGTCCGGACTAGTTAGAGTGAGCCTGGATGCGCAAGGCGAGGAGGTTCGTGATCTCTATGCTCCGCCAGAACGAGGCGAAGTCATAGCGCTCTCTTTGGCCGGCGCCGTTCCCTCTGGACCCGGTCGTGTCTTCTTAACCTTGATCAGCTATCTCTGTGGCAGTTTGACATTGGCCGCCGTGGTCTTGGCACTGGCCGTTGCCTTCACGGCGGCGGCATGGCACTCCAGCCAAACTTCTCCTCTCGCTTGGTTCGGCTTCGCCCTTCCCTGCGTAGCTGCCTGGACGATTTATCTCCTGGCCTTCTGGCCGGGCCTAATGAGCTATGACTCCATTTTGCAGTGGGAGCAAACGTTGCATTTGGACTTGGATAACAGCCACCCCGTTTTTCATACTTTGACCATTTGGCTGTTGACTCATGTCTGGCGCTCTCCGGCAACTGTCGCGCTGGTCCAGCTTTTGATGCTGGCCTCGATCTTTGGGTGGTTGATGGTGGAACTGGGGCATTGGAGCGTTCCACAGGCAGTGCGAATTGCCTTAACTGTCGCATTCGCGCTCTCCCCAGTAAACGGGATACTCTCCATTACTCTTTGGAAGGATATTCCGTATACCATTGCTCTTCTGGCTGTTTTTGGGTTCCTCCTCAAGGTTGTCCGGACGCGGGGGGACTGGCTTAAAAGCAACCAGCGCTGGCTGCTCGCCTTGTCCCTCCTTTTAGCTGCTCTCTACCGCCACAACGGAATACCTGTTGTGGCCCTGATCCTCGGCAGCCTCTTTATTCTCGCCGGTCGCGATAATTGGAGAAGAATGGCGACGCTCGCTGTGGCCTTGCTGGGTGTCTTTGTGTTCCTAACCAGCCAGGTTCAAAGCGCATTACGCGTAAAGCCTCTAGACAGTTTCTACGCATCCCTGGTCCAAATTCACCAAATCCAGTCCATCTTTCAGCGGCATCCTAATCTTCTCCCTCAAACCGAACAGATCCTGAGCAAGATCCAACCCCTGGAACAATGGCGAAAGAATTATGTGTGTTGCAGCTATGAGCAGAGTGCAAATCCGCTGGACCGCGAGGTGCTCCGACAGCATTCGAAGGAACTAACCAAGATTTGGGCCAGTTTGATCTGGAAGTACCCACTCGCCTTGGTGGAGCGCCAGCTCTGTGTCACTTCCATGATCTGGCAAATTCTTCAGCCGCCGGATGGCTACCTATTTTGCTTTTATCCGGACATCTATCCAAACAGTTTTGGCCTCGCGCCGGCGTCTCTTTTCCCAGCTGCAAAGCCACTTCTACGCTCAGTACTCGACTGGACCTCTCAACCCAACGAACGATGGTGGAGCTGGAGGCCGGCTCTCTATCTGTACTTGTGCATTTTTTGCGGCGTAGTCGCAGCCATACGTCGGCTCGATGCAAAAACGATCCTCGTCTTTACTCCGGCCTTGGCTAACGCTGCCGTGATGATGGTGATGAACGTCGCACAGGATTTCCGTTACCAGTATCCCGTTTACGCCATTGGTCTAATTAGTCCTGCGCTTCTGTTCTGCAAACGGGCAAGCGACCGACCCAGCGCAGCGGCTTAAAAGCAATGCTAGTTTCCGTCTTGAGAACTTCGCGCTATCGGTTGCTGGTCTACCTCTTAATGACGGTTACCATACCCCATCTGTTTCTATTTTCGCCGTGCCCACCGGATGAGCTGGCCAAGGCAACCTTTTGCCGCTACAACATCCACATAACCAAACGGTTGGCCTATGGCTTTAGTCGTGATTCCTTCGAATTTCTCAGGCTAGCGGAATCGCCGAGCTTGCTATTGGAAGCTCACAACGTCCGGCAAAGCCGACCCCTGGGTATCCTTCTGGCAGCGGCTCTCAGCAGGGTAACGGCTCCTCTTCAAAAATGGCTTAACTGGTATCCCTACGCTTTCCGCCACGATGCTTTTTTCGCTTACATCCTGCTCAATTTTGCAATGGTCTTCCTATCTTTGGTTTTTTTGACTGGATCACAGTGCAAGATAGATCGCAAGCTGCGCCTTACGCCCTCTGCCTCGCGCTTGGCTCAATGTTGATAGTGAACGACGTAGTCAAAGTATTCATTTGGACTCCTCATGTTCAGATATTTAATATTTTTGTTCCGCTCTTCTGCATCGCCGTATGCATTGCGATCATCGAGCGACCACAGCGGACTCTTCGACAGGTATTTGTCGGGAGTCTGGGACTTGGAGCTCTTGCGTTGGTTTATTTCTCGTTCGTGATCGTGGTGCCTGCCGGGGTGTTAGCCTTCATCGTCGGCGAGAGGCTTGCCAGGAGGCGCGTGTCCGTTCGGTATTTGCTCTCTCGCTCCGCGATGGCGGTCCTAGGCTTTTGCTGTCCGATCGTTCTTTGGGGACTATTTGTGTATTGGAGGACGGGTCGAGTTTTCTATAGTCATGAAGTGACTCAGTATCGGCAATTCGTTTGGATTGTTGATGCGATGAGAGAGGGTGCGGGCGTACTGGTCCATCGGTTCGCATCATTCGTTAGCACTCATGCGCAGAGTATCCGGCGAGTCGCGCTCGTTCCTGTTCTGATACTGCTGGCGCTCGTTCTGGCGCGCTTTTCTTCATGGAAAGGAAGGGGTGATCCGTTTATCTCGAGCAGCTGGAACTCGGTTGTGATCGCTTCGGGAATCACGGCGGGAGCCACTCTGCTTTTCTTTGGCCTGCTCGGGTTCTACTCCGACCGACTAACCTCGAACATTGTACCAACTATACTGGTGGCTGCGGTGCCCTTCGGAAGCGAGTGGTGGGGGCCCTCGCTCAATGCGCGGAGAGGGTTCGCGGTCCTCTGCACCGCTGGCGCGATCGCTTGGCTTGTTTATGAGGTGGTCAAGCCGGGACCCTATCTGTAATTCGCGAGAGGGGCGGCATCGGATGCCGCCATTCCGTCGGTCTCGACCGGCAGCACACGTTGACGGCATCTCCCGGCAATCTTCAATGGCTGCGTTGGTACCGTGGGTTGAAGCTATTGGCCAGAGTAGTGTTGGCCCTGGTGAGCGGCGCAAGACCACTGCCATCCGAGTTAATTTGCCAGATGTTGGAGGGAGCGTCTGGGACTGCGACATCGGTTCCGTCCAGCTTGCGACTCGAAACGAAAACTATCTTCCTGCCCTCTGGCGACCAGTGCGGGTCCTGGTTATCGGCGCCCATAGCGGTATTTCTGGTGAGCGCTGTGAGCCCGGACTCATAGCTACCATCTGCGTTCATCCTCCAAATGTTCCGGGTATGGTTCTGGTTCGGGGATTCGGTTCCGTCCAGACCGAGTGCTGAATGGAAGACGAGCGTGCTGCCATCTGGCGACCATTGTGGAGACCTACCAGAGACATACGCCCCATCAAACGTGTTACGAAAAATGAAACCTGATGGTGGAGTCGAGCCGGCAACGTTCATCAGCTCAATCGCGGTGATGGCATACGAAAAGTCGCGGCCTAGGTCCTGATTCGACCAGAAAGCGATTTGATCGCCAAGGGGCGACCAACGCAGGGACCAGATGTTCACGTGCGGGCTCAAAAAACATTGGTAGAACCAGCAAATCACGGTGGCAGAAGAATGGGTGAGCTGCTCGAGACTACTGCCGTCGGCATTCACTCGGAAGATGTTCGAAGCATTTGTATTTCCTCCATCCAGAAAACGCGAGGAATGGAAAATGATCGCCGTACCGTCGGGCGACCACTCTGGCGAGAAGGACTCCAAGCTGCCGAGATCGCCGAAGTGGGTGAGCGGCGCGAGACCCGTGCCGTCGGCATTGACTCGCCAAACATTGTAGGTCGGGTGTGCGGCATCGGCTCCATCAAGCGAGAGCCGCGAATGAAAAACGATCTTGCTGCCATTTTGGGACCATCGCGGTTGTAAGCTGTGAGCATCACGCGCGGTTGCACGGGTGAGCGGCATCAGTCCGTTGCCATCGCCCGTCATTCGCCAGATGTTGAGGGTGCCGTTCAGGTTTCTTGCATCGCTGCCATCGAGACTACGGGCGGATACGAAAATGATCTGGGTTCCATCAGGCGCGGGCTGCGGTTCTGTGCAATCCGCGCCGATAGAAACGAGATTCGTGAGGGGTTTGAGATCCGTACCATTCGTGTTGACACGCCAGATGTTTCTTGCGGGGTTCACGCCATCACCTGCGCCTAGCTTTAGCGATGACTCGAAGAGAATCTTGTACCCGGGCTTGTTGCCACAACCGATTGCCGTTAGCGCAAGAAAGATCGCGACTACGATCATCCAATTGCCGAATCTGGTTTGGCGCGGGGGCTTGCTTCGGTCGTCCCACGGGTCGTTCGGCGTTGATTCCCGATTCATTTACGAAACGTCACTTCCGGCCCGCGACCTAGAGTGAGGCAACCATTTTTCTGCCACAGTTCGGGTCCGTTGTCACTCAGGCCCGAAAACAACCGGGCGGCTCGCGCAAGGCTACCGCGACTTCATCGCTTAAATAGAGCGAGCGCCTCAAGCACGCATCTCTCCTGTTGCCCCCTCGGTTGCAACGTGACTCGGCTGATCGCAGCGCCATTCTCGAAGACATAGCGGGTCATTCGCGTGCCGTGCTCGACGGCATCGGGCGCTCGCTGCCCTCCGTCCGCAGTGTGTCCCACCACCTCGATTGTCGGACGGGGCGACTGCGCCCAATACACCAATTCAGC
>WNFC01001149.1_pt2 | contig 27315 bp, 24 predicted proteins | sample 5400541 | NCBI WGS metagenome assembly WNFC01 (sample SAMN13153342, study PRJNA577476) | soil metagenome | isolation source: 120 cm saprolite under Douglas fir tree site 2 hole 2 replicate 1 | place: USA:California | collected 2015-04-18 | reverse complement strand
CGCTTTTGGCAGTTATCATTGTGCACGGCTTCACGACCTGGGGTTTTCTTAGCCTGGGTGATGAAATCATGTACAGAAGGTGGAAACGCAAGCACGGTTAGACATCTATCTCGATCCCTATGCCCAACTCTCGCGCCCTCATGTAGATATGTGAAGCTACAGCAACATCCTGCACTGCAATACCAACGGACTTAAAGAACGTGACTTCATCTGCTGTCTGACGACCCGGTTGAACACCTCTCACCAGATCGCCCAATTCGACCCAGGTTTCAGCGCCACTGATTCGACCACCGGCCAGCGCTTGCAACAGGTCACCTGCCTCAACAAGTGCAGATTCGCGCTCGTCAACCACTATACGCGCATGAGCAAGTGTTTCTGCGTCAACTTCACACATCTCCGGGGTGAATGCTCCTATTGCATTGATATGCGCCCCCGGAGTAACATCGCTCCAATCAAAGAGAGGCGTTGTCGCAGTTGTAGCACATGCTACCAGCAACGCCTCAGAAAGCGCTTCATGTGCAGAAGAAGCGCGAGAAATGTGAGGACATCTTGAGCCAAGTAATGTTTGTACATGTGTGACGAATTGTTGATATTGTTCTTCGTTACGATTCACTACACGCACTTCCTGCAATGGACGTACTGCATGGATAGCCAGCACCTGCATTGGAGCCTGAACACCCGCTCCAAACAGCGCTAATATATCGGCATCCTGGCGAGCGAGCAGCGAAGTTGCCAGACCTGAAACTGCGCCAGTACGCATTGCTGTAAGCCACCCTCCTTCTAGAATCGCTTGCGTTTTCCCCGTAGTAGCATCTAGCAAAAGAACGGAGGCAATGATGCGCGGTAAATTTCTCAGCGGATTCTGTGGCATGACTGTGACAACCTTTAAGCCAAAGGCATGCTGTTCCGACGTTTGTAATAATGACGGCATAAGCAAAGCAATACCCTGCTCAGAAAGACCTACTGCCATACGCTGCGGAGCCTGCGCCAGTCCGGTGCTCAATGCGCCAAAAGCAATGCGCATTGCTTCAATGGCTTCTGCCATATTCAAGCAACGTTGAATGTCAGTGCGGGAGAGTATGAGAGCCATGTGAAACAAATCTCCTTTGTGTGCGTCATATTATAATAGTATGAGAATTAGTTACCTGCGGAGTGATAAGCGTCCTATATCGTTACCTTGATGTATGCCAATCGTCTGGCATTAAAGTATGATAAATTTAGCCACCTGGCAAGAGGAGTATCTCTTCATAATCTTACCCGCTAAGAACATTACCTATTTCTTCAGTACTTTGGAGGTCAAATTCATTGAAAATTGTTGTCACCGGTGGAGCAGGATTTATAGGATCCCATCTTTGCGCTCGATTATTGGAAGATGGACATAGTGTGCTGTGTATAGATAATCTTATCACTGGCTCAGAGCAAAACATTGAATCATTACGCAATAATCCACGTTTCACATTCATACAGCACAATGTGACACAGCCCTTTAACTTTGAAGCAGACGCTGTCTACCACCTGGCAAGCCCAGCCAGTCCCATAGGATATATGGAACACCCCCTTGAAACTATCATGGTTAACAGCCTGGGTACATACCAGATGCTCGAGCAGGCACGAAAGCAGAAGGCGCTTTTCCTATTTTCTTCAACCTCCGAGGCCTATGGTGATCCTCTTGTCCATCCACAACGTGAAGACTATTGGGGTAATGTAAATCCAGTTGGGCCACGCGCCTGTTATGATGAGAGTAAACGGCTTGGCGAAACGCTGACGATAGAATACTACCGGCAATTTCAGGTTAATGCCCGTATAGTGCGCATTTTCAACACCTATGGCCCAAATAGCCAGGCTGACGATGGTCGTATGATTCCCAATTTCATCACCCAGGCCCTGCAAAACGAGCCTTTGACAATTTATGGTGACGGCTCTATCACCCGCAGCATCTGCTATGTCAGCGATCTTGTTGAAGGGCTGTTGTTAGCCCTTTTTAAGCCTTTTACCGCAGGTGAAATATTTAACCTTGGTAATACTGAAGAGCTTACCGTACTTGAGTTTGCTCGCACAATTATCCGTTTGTGCCAATCTTCGTCTGCGATCATTTTTGAACCTGGACGTATCGATGACCCAGAACGCCGGCGCCCGGACATCTCTAAAGCGCAGCAAGTGTTAGGCTGGCAGCACAACGTCTCCATGGAAGATGGACTGAAGCACACTATTGAATGGTTCAGCACTTACACATCACGTGTATCAACGGTCAGTTCGTAGGTTTTTATGTTGTTTCAATTTTCATGAAATAGAATTTGTAGGGTCTATGAATAGTCCAAACGCTGGCGAGTATGCACCAACCCGCCAAGACTCCTGGCTTAATACACTATTTCGTACGTCTCGCAACTTCGTTTTGTCATCAAACTTGACGAGTTTGATATGTATTGTGATTGCGATTTTCCTCTTAGTTGTTCCACCTTTACCGTGGAATATTCGCCTGACGCTGTATTCTGCTTTATTGGTATGGACAATTTTGCGCCCGCGAGTCGCCCTCTACTTGATACCTATTTGCGTGCCCTGGGGTTCACTGGACTACGTAGATCTAAAGGGGTTACGCCTGAATAGCGCAGATATCCTGGTAATTTTCCTGGCAATAGGCTGGCTTATGAGTTTCGGACTACGCCAGAAAATAGGGCCACGTGATCGAGAGGCTTCGCATATTCCGTCCTATCTTGTGATTGCCATGCTGGCACTCGTTGGTACAATGCTACTTTCAACGACGGTAGCGCTCAATATCAGTTCCAGTCTGAAGGAAATTAGCAAATGGCTGGAATTTGTAGTAGTGATCCTTTTGGGAAGCCAGTATTTACGCTCTCGTCGCCAGATCTGGATCATCGTAGCTCTTATTTGTCTTGCGGGGATTTCTCAAGCTTGCTACGGATATATTCAAGCATTCTTTAATCTTGGTCCGCAATCCTTTATACGCGATGCCAGCCTACGCGTTTACGGTACATTCGATCAGCCTAACCCGTATGCGGGTTACATAAATATACCTTTGAGCATCACTCTAGCACTGACCTTGTTCGGACGTAACTGGGTGACGCGAGTTCTAGCTGGGCTGACGACTATTATTCTCGGCGTTGCAGAGTACCTCTCGCAGTCGCGCGGTGGGGAGATCGCACTCGCAGCAGCGCTTATCTTTATTGTGTTAGCTGGTATGCCGCGCATTCGCGTACTCATGAGAGTGCTTATTGTCCTGTTCTTGGGCATTTTTGAAGCGCTGTTAGCTGGTTGGAAACCTTTAAGTGTCTTCAATCCAGTATTGCGGTTCCTTGGGGTGGTTCAAATTTCCTTTACTAACCCTTCAAGCCAGGATTACTCAACTGCCGAGCGCCTGGCTCATTGGATTGCAGGGTTGCATATGTTTATGGATCATCCTGTACTTGGTGTGGGCATTGGAAACTATTCTGATGCTTATCCCCGGTACTATATAACTATTTTTACTGCCTCTCTGGGACAAGCTCATAACTATTATATTAATATAGCGGCTGAAACCGGTTCTATTGGATTATTAGCCTTTGTGCTCTTCTTGCTCGCTGTTTTTGTCGCAGGCGGGCATTCACTCCGAGAGATCAACAAGCAATTGTGCTTAGCCAAAACGCGGGCGCCGCAGATTCGAGCGGTAATCCCGGCACCCTTGGGAAGGCACAACAAACTTCATCTGCTTTTGCATCCGCTGAGCCTGATACAATACTATCGAGAACAAGGTCAATTTGCCATTGTTGGCATGCTTACAAATGATAAAGCTTTAGCGATCGGGCTACTAGCCGCTCTGATCGCCACCTGCACACATAATTTAGTTGATGATCTATTTGTTCACAGTTTAACGAACCTTATCGCGTTACTACTCATCGCTCTTATACGTTTAGAGAGGGTAACGCCCGACGTATCGGATTAAAGGTATTTGGAGGATAATTTGCTTACGCAGAACACTGATAGTGCATCCGAAACAAATATGCCATCTGTACAAGATGACCAAACTCAAACTATAGATAGAAAAAAGGCGGAACTTCTCAAACAAGAGACGGAGATAACGCAAGGGCAGCTTTCGATAAGTAAGCGACTCTTGAACTGGCGTACGATCGTCCCGCTGATTATAGCCATAATTGCGCTCGTTATCTTTGCACAAAAAATAAATATCAATCCAAAATTAACATTGGCTGCAATGCGCAACGCCAAAATATACTTTGTTCTTGCAGCTTTTATTATCTATTATCTTTCATTTCCAATACGTACATTTCGCTGGCGCATGCTCCTGGAAAATGTTGGTTATACGGAAGAGAATGGCATTCATCTACCAAAGTTCTGGAAACTGCTTGAGATCATCTACGTTTCCTGGTTTGCTAATGTGATTGTTCCGGCTAAACTTGGTGACCTGTACCGAGCATACCTCCTACGTAGAGAAGCCGGTCTTCCCGCTTCAAGGACTTTTGGCACTATACTTGCTGAACGTCTTCTGGATCTAATCGTTCTGCTCTTGCTCTTTATCCCTTCTGTCATCATTAGCCTCCACGAAAATCTACCTCCGCAGTTGGTACTTGGTCTAAAATTAACCATGATGTTAGTAGTAGTGGGCATTCTTGGGCTTTTTATGCTGCGCATGTTTCCAACTCAGATCGGCATGGTAGTACCAAAACGCTTTCGAGGCTACTATAATCAATTCCAGGAAGGCACGCTTGGATCGTTTCGGCGTATCCCTACCTTAACCGGGCTTACAGTTGGCGTGTGGGCTTGTGAAGCGCTACGTTTCTTTTTCATCGCTCTGGCACTCAATTTGATCAGTGGAAGCTTCATCCACGTAATGTCTGCCTCACTTTTTATCGCACTTGGTGAGGCGCTACTAACAGCTGTTCCATTTACAGGTGGAGGCATAGGCCTGGTTGAGGGTGGCATGTTAGCAATGATATCGCTTTTCACCCCCAATACCAGCCTGGCTTTGGCAGCTATTGTGATTGACCGCGCCATTAGCCTGTTCAGCGTTTTAGTGATTGGATTCTTCGTGTTCATGATCACTATTGGGAGGCAAGCGACAATTCCGGATCAACCTCTACAAACTTTCATGATATCGCAACAAAATCTTGACACTGAATAGCGTCGAACAATAATTTTCGCGCAGGTCAATGGGAATACGCAAGTCAATTTCCTTGTTTGAGACGCTATGGCAGAATATGATTCGCAGGTAGAACTCTCTATAGACCTGAGTAATGAAGATGATGAAGCAGCTTTTAAGCACTTGCTTTCTTCGCTTCCACTAGAGGAAGTAGTGTCGCAGACTTTACTCAAAGCAGGTATCAAACAACCTGTAATGTTGACATTGCTAATTACCACCGATGAAACCATACGTAACCTGAATAAGCGATATCGAAATCAGGACAAATCCACAGACGTTCTTTCATTTCCTTTGCTTGACATGCCAATTGTAAGCGCACCTGCCGATCAACTTTGGATGTCGTCTGATGTACTTCATGGAGAGGATTTCCAGACAAAGCGACCCTTCGTTACTCCTCCCGAATTAACTATGCATTTAGGTGACATCGTCATTTCGTGGCCGACTGTAATACGCCAGGCCACCGAAGCTGGTCACAAACCAGCATACGAATTGCTCTTCCTTCTCTCACATGGTGTACTCCATCTGATAGGTTACGATGATCAAACCGAAGCAGGCTATCAGGCTATGATACGCTTACAGCAAGTTGTGATAAAAGCCACAGAGCAGAAGACATAGCTATCATGAGTGATCTGAGACCACCTCGTCAACAGCCGTTGCAAAGCGAGTGGGCCAAATTCATTGCTGGTTTTGGGTACGCCTTCAGGGGACTTTGGTATGTCCTGCGCACCCAGCGCAACGCCCGCATTCATGTTTCCATTGCAATACTAGCAATTCTACTTGGCATTGTGTTACACATTTCCGCCGTAGAGTTTGCAATGGTTTTTGTGGCGATTACTGGCGTGTTCATTGCCGAGATGTTCAATACGGTCTTCGAGTTATATATTGACCTGGCTTCGCCTGATTACCACCCCCTGGCAAAAATCGCCAAGGATGTGGCAGCAGGCGCAGTTTTGTTGAGTGCAATGCTCTCTGTTGTTATCGGCTTCTTTGTGTTTGGACCACACTTGTGGGATTTACTTCACCCGTGAAAAATACTGACTAGTACGAGTGTCAATACGAATTTTGTCACCAGGATTCACAAACAAAAAGTATGTTATTCATCTCGCCAGAAGTTTGGCTACCTTTTCAGTATGCTCCACAAACTTCGCAAGTCGTTTCTTTTTCAAATTCTCTCGCAGTACCCAATTGACATCGGGATCACCCCACCCGGCACAATCACGCATTAGAGCAAATCCCTTTTCAGGTGCTGCGGCAGCTACCACACTGAGAGTGTACCCTAATGATTGGCGCAAAGCACGAACGTCCTCGCGTTTGCGAACAGCTGCTGGTAGTGCGTGTAAACGCTCCAATACAAGGCGCTGTATCGCAAGCGCAGCATCGATAATAGCCAGAGTTTGAAGCAAAGATGGCTCAGCAATAGCTGCAATACTGGCTCGTTGTTGAAAGCAGTTTCCCATTGTAGCTAATTCTATCAAGAACTCTATTGTTTCTTGCGGAATTACCGGTAACAAACGCTGTAATGCCATTGCTACCCCTTCTCGTACGCGCCAGGAGCTACTACTAGCAAAGTGCTCCAACATTGCAAAGACTTCGATATGCCATTCAGGTCGAACAGTTGCGCATGCGCCAAACGCAACAACACCACAAAGAACTACAAATTCGTCCGGTGTATTACTTACCACCGTCTTTTCGTCCTGAACAAGATAGTTCAATAGCATCCATACCTGGTCAGGTTGCTCCGGGACAACAGCAGCCAGTAGATTGCTAAAGCTGTTTACCAGTTCTAAATTTGCGCGTGTACCAGGTAAGCGACTCTGCTCACGTAAATAATACTCTAGTGGACGTCGGTTGCCTGTGAAAGCCCTTGCTAAGAGAGAAGATAGGGTTTCATGCATATGCTTACATCCTTGCATTGATACGCACTACGACAATTCGTTTATATTGTTGAGCAAAAAAACCATGTTTCCGAAAGAGATGCAGTGAATACACAAGTATTTTACCACAAGCGCTTTTGAATTTAGTGAATGCCCAAAACAGTAACCTTGACGTAAACGGCAATCTTGTGCTATAATACATATGTCTCCATTTATTTAATGGGCATACTCTTACTTGCTTTCCAAAACTGAGGAGGATAGCAAATATGGTTGCTGCCAATGAACAATTTTCCATACCGGGCATTGAATCAGGCAGCCTGTTTACTATTGAACAGGTTGCAGCACGTACGGGATTGACGAAACGTACACTGCGCTATTACGAAGAAGTTGGGTTACTGCCTCCCACAGGCCGAACTGAAGGCAATTATCGGCGTTACAGCGAAGAGGATATTCAACGATTGGATCGTATTAAGAAACTACGCGATCTGCTTGGATTTTCTCTGGCTGACATCCACAAATTGCTGGACGCCGAGGATGAACGAGGACAGATTAAGGTTGCTTACCAACATGAAACAGAAGCTAGAGCAAAAATTGCCCAACTTGATCGAGCGGATGAACTTATTCGCGGCCAACTTCACTTAATCGAGCAGAAGGTGGAGGGACTCGAGCAAATGCGTACGGGGCTTCTGGCAAATCTTGAACGGCATCAACATAGACGCGAAGAACTATTGAAGATAAATATATAACAGTTAACTTTTTAAACTAGATCGAGTCTTTATGAAAACACTTACTCACAACCAACGGGAACCCCTCCTTGAACAGGAGAGCCAACAGCAGGTCAAAGGCCTGCTGCGAACATTTGTAGCACTACGTCATCGTAATTTTCGTCTTTTTTGGTTTGGTCAACTTATTTCGTTGACCGGCACCTGGATGCAGACCATTGGACAGGCATGGCTTGTCCTGGAATTGACCCATAGCGCCTGGTTACTCGGCGTTGTAGGGGCACTGCAATTTTTGCCAGTAATGCTGTTCTCGCTTTTCGGTGGAGTTCTGGCCGACCGTTTACCTAAACGCAAAGTACTATTATTCACGCAATCATTCGCAATGGTACAAGCGACTATACTCTGGATTCTCGTGGCAACAGGCCATGTGCAAATCTGGGAAGTATTAGTGCTGGCAAGCTTGCTAGGTCTTACTAACTCGATTGATATGCCAACGCGACAGGCTTTTGTGGTTGAAATGGCAGGGCGCGAAGACTTACCGAATGCAATAGCCTTGAACTCCTCGCTTTTTAACATGGCGCGTGTTGTTGGCCCCGGACTTGGTGGTCTCATCATCGCCTTGCTAGGTGTCGCACCACTTTTCCTGCTCAACGCAATCAGTTTTATCGCCGTAATCATAGGACTTGCCCTGATCAGGATGAACGAACTATACGCATTGGCAAAACACTCAACATCGAGAGCGGAAACATCAAAGCAGAGTACGTTGCAAAGCTTGCGAGAAGGCCTGGCATACGTTGCCCGTACTCCTTCTGTGTTACTGGTTATAGCAGTCATTGGCGTAATTTCGCTGTTTGGCATTAACTTTAATGTCGTACTGCCACTTTTTGCGACAGATGTGCTGCATTCTGGAGCAATGGGATTCGGTTTCCTTTCTGCGGCATTTGGACTTGGATCGTTGTTCTCGGCGCTCTGGCTGGCGTGGGGGAATCGTAGACCTAGCATACAGCACATATTAACTGGTGCATTGGCATTCAGTGTACTCGAAATCTTCTTCGCGCTTTCACACCTGTACGTGCTCTCTCTCGTATTGATAGCAGCAGTTGGATTTGCTCAGATAGTTTTCTCGGCAACCGCGAATACAACATTGCAGACGGTCACACCTGACTACCTGCGCGGCAGAGTGATGAGCGTCTATATGGTTGTCTTTGCCGGAAGTGTCCCTCTAGGAAATCTTTTTACCGGTGGAATGGCACACCTATATGGCGCACCCATCGCCCTGTTGATTGGCGCATGTTTGAGCCTGATCGCAGCAATTGCTGGCTGGATACTACGCTCACCAGCGGAGAAAAGTCTTGCAGAAACCTCACTTATCCGTTCATAGATGGCGGATATTGCCACTCACTATTGCCCCACAGCAATATCATATCGATTTGAGCGAGCAACTACTTATGACAGCACCGCCAGAAGAACCAGCAACACTCTACTGGTCTCAGGCAGAGTTTGCAGGACTCGTATTGGGATTTTCTCAAAAGCTGAGTATTCTCAATCCAGCAACTGTGGCTACTCAGCCACTCCCTATCTATCATCGACGTGCGGGTGGAACGGCGGTACTGGTAGGTCCAGGATTGCTCAGTTTGGATGTAATATTGCCAGCAGGGCATCCATTGATATTAACTGATATTGTAGAGTCATACCGCTGGCTTGGTACAGTGTGGGTAATAACATTGGGACGCTTAGGCGTTGAAACACACATAGCGCTACCACAAGAAGTGCATGCGCTACGAGCTATGCTTAAACTAGAAGAAACCAAAAAAGTTGAATCTATCCTGAGCCGTGCTTGTTTCGGCTCACTGTCGTCATATGAAGTGATTGCTGAAAAGCGTAAAGTCGTAGGATTCGATATGATTCGTCGCCGCACAGGTAGCCTGTTACAAGCAGGTTTGCTACTCAAATGGGAAACAGAGCCACTGGTAGAACTACTGGGTCACACTATTGAAGAACAGGCCATTTTGCGTGAACAGCTACCTGAACGCGCAGTGGGATTAGACACACTTGTAGGCCGCACCATATCAGCATCGGAGGTGATCTCCTCATTCGAAGAAGTGCTTTCTGAGATGGAATGATTTCTTAGTCTACAAAGGACCTGGCACTTGACACCTGCATCATCTGCATCCTATAACAATACAAGCTATACTTCCTTACATTCAGATGAGAAAGATGCCTCCTTGCGTTCTGTCTGACCGCAGGTAGCTGCGCAGCAGCGTTGACAGAACGTCTTTCAAGTCCCGCGGCATCTTTCTAGCTACGACAGGAGCGTTTCTGAATGCAATTAAGTATTATTGTTTTCTTAAAGGACGATGTTCTGAAACAATTGAAAGGTTAGATCAACATGGCAGATAGAAAAGCTCCTGGCGCATTACAAGTAATCAAAACTCCTGATTTTGAGGCTATGGTGATTGGAGCGCATCCGGATGATGACGACTTCGGCGCTGGAGGAACAAGTGCGTTATGGGCTAAGCAAGGCAAGAAGATTGTATGGGTGGTGATGACTGATGGAGCCGAAGGAAGCGAGGTTCCAGCGCTGATTGATACCGAATTGATGCTCTCACGCGAACAAGAACAGCGCATGGCTTGTGAAGTGCTTGGTGTTCAGGCTGTTGAATTTTTGCGTTTCCCGGATGGACATTTGACCAACAGCGAAGCGGCTCGAAAAGCCGTCGTGCGGCTGATTCGTAAATATCGCCCACGTGTAGTTCTCACACATGACCCGACCCAGCATATCTACGCACCCGATCCATATGAAAAACCTGACGACACAGCATACCTTAATCATCCTGACCATCGAGCAACCGGCAATATTGTCTTTGACGCCATCTTTCCTGCTGTCGGTAATCCACGTTCTTACCGTGAACTGCTATCTGAAGGTTTCCCTCCATACCAGGTTCACGAACTTTACCTTTTCTTCACTGGGGAAGACAACACATATATTGATATTAGTGAGACCATCGAACTCAAGATTAGAGGGCTACAATGTCATGTTTCTCAGTTTGGTCCAGAGGCAGATATGCTGGAGATGATCCGCAAATGGGGGGCCGAGATTGCTAAAGCGGCAAAAGAGAAGAAAGGCCTTGAGATGCAGTATGCAGAGGCGTTTCGTAGAATCAAGCTGTATATACCCAAACAAGAAGAGCAGGAATTAAAGAAAGAAGCCGAATTGGAAGCGTAGCAAGTGATTTCCAACTCCCTGGGCAATCCCTTTCGAACGCCCAGGGAAGTTATTTTCTCACTATTGCGGTGTCAAGATTGCATAGAAGCCTTCCCACCAATTCAGGAATTGAGCACGCGAAAGTGAATGGCGATTCCAGCTGGATGAATCGGCAAGATTCACAATGGTGCTATTTCCGCCCGTCACAACAACAAGGTGACCTCCAGCATATCTATCTGGAGGGAAGCTCACAATTACAGGCTCTCCCCGATTGGCAATACTGATGATCTGGTCAAGAGATAGATTGTGACCCCATGTCGTTTTGAAGCCAAAATGGGCAGAGGTTCGCTGTATCCCTACGTCTTCTAATAACCCCAATTGAGGAGTAATTTCACCTAACTGTGCTTCGACCTTCAGTACATCCGATATCTGGTAATGATGGCCATAGGAGTTGAATACCTCTGTCATTGAGGCGGTCGAACAGGCAGAATACGCCCATAGATTAAATTCTTGTGTTGAGGTATATTGCGCTGGATCGAGTTGGCTGATACGTACGAGACTTTGTGATGCATGAAAGTTAAGTGGCTGATTCGTTGATTTTTGAGGTGCATTCAGGTTGGACAGGAGTAGGCTAATAAGTGCTTGATGGGGGAGAACTAAATTCAATGCATAAATGCCAAGAATGAAAATGGAAACAAGGCCGATAGTGATTACAGACAAGGGTACCGGCTCTCCGGTGCGACGCCACCTGATGTGTTCAAATACCGCTGAAGCTGAAATATATCTTGCAGTACGGATTTCACGTCCTACGCTAAGTTGACTAGAGCGAACTGGCACAGACTCAACAGGACGCCGCCGAGCTACTGGCAAAGGACGATCTATGTACCTTCGACTTGATGGTACTGCATCAACGACGCTTCTCCTTGCAAAAGGTACTGGATCGACAATACGACTTCTTGTTGAAGGTACTGGTTCAAGCATCCGTTCTCTGCCCATTGGTACTGAATCAATAACGCGACTACCTCTGCGCGCTACTACAAACTCAGGTTGCTGAATGCGTACTTGTGATTTCGTGGAAAGAAAAAAGCCAATCATCGTGACGATGAGGGCAAATACAAGCAGCATGAGCAGGAGAACGAACATAAATACAGACTCCTAGCTACCAGGTGGGTAATAAATATGAGTTCGATTTGGTACAATTTAGAAAAATTGTACTCAAAAATTATAACATATGATATCAGCTAAAACAACGGTTATTTTGTACGGTTTTGCTGAGATCGAATCTCTACAATCTATTGCAGCCTGCTTACTCGTCTGGTATGCTATATACTGTTGAGTAAGGCGGTGAAATTGTCACTCTATGTAAGGATGAGTCGTGTTGAGTATGTACCTGTAGTCAACAAGAGCAAAAACGCAATCTTGAGATGTACTTTTAACGTCTAGACCAACATTTACGGAGCTATAGAAGATGATCTTACAGCCAAACACCAGACGCGCTCGTGGCCTTGCGGCAATGAGCCCTGAACGTCGACGAGAGATTGCCAGTATGGGTGGACGTACCTCGCAGGCACGTGGGACTGCTCATCAGTGGACGGCGGAGGAAGCTTCCGCCGCGGGCAAGAAAGGAAGCGCACGCTACGCACTCAAAAAAGCGGAGGCGATTGGATCCGCTCAGTGATCTACTCCCTCAATAGCCGCAGCTGCGACTATATCCCCACGGGCTGCTGCCCAGCGCAGAACTTCTCCCGCGAGGTAGAGTGAGCCGGTCGCGCAAATCAGGTCGCTGCTTTTTGCTAGGTCAAGGGCAAGGTTCATGGCAGCACGACTATCCTGTGTTGTATACATCTCAACATCTGGTGCATGTTCGGCAAAAGCTGCCTGCATACTTTCTATGGTTGCAGCACGAGGATTCATCATGCGAGTAAGTATTACTACATCAACGTCCTTTAACGCTTTTGCTATTCCGACCAGATCCTTGTCACGTGCAAGGCTCAGCACTAAAATCAGTCGATGCAGTTCAAATGAGTCGCGCAAAGCCTGCAACAGTTTTTCCATAGAATCGGCATTATGCGCACCGTCAACGACGACTGTGGGATTGTGCTCTACAACATCGATACGCGCAGGCCAGCGTACATTGCGCAAACCATCGCGTAACGCCTGCTCATCCCAAGATATGCCCTGTTTGCTTAATGCATCTAAAGTAGCCAGAGCAAGTGTAGCGTTTTCTAGTTGATGTCGACCCGCCAGAGGTATTTCCAACCACCTATACTCTTGTTCGGGTGTCCAGACCGTAAAGCGCTGATGTTCCTCAGTACGTTCTTCCAACTGATAGCGGTAACTAATCGCTGGTAGGCGCCCTTCTTCAACATCAGTCTGGGCCGGATCAGCCTCGGAGGCGCCAATGCGTACCATATGGGCATGTTGTCTCTGGCACACAGCCTTTATTGCACGTAGCGCTTCAGGAGACCGTGCTGAAGTGACTACTACACCATCCGGCTTGATAATACCTGCCTTTTCGGTAGCAATTTCTGTCAATGTTTCACCCAAAATCTGCATATGATCGTAACTGATCGAGGCAATCACAGAGACTAGAGGATGTGTGACATTGGTGGCATCCAGGCGTCCACCCAGGCCAACTTCTATTACTGCATGTTGCACGTGCTGGTGATGAAAGTAATATAATGCGAGAGCCGTAGCTACTTCATAGGTTATGAAAGGGCCAAACTCTCGACTCTGTTGTATCTCTTCGGCAGCAGCACGCACTACCGGTACCAATGCTGCAACTTCGTCTTCGCTAATGAGATGTCCCTCGACACGCATACGCTCGCGAAACGTATGTAGATCAGGTTGTGTATAGAGGCCGGTACGTACCCCGGCTTCCCGTAAGACTCGTTCCACGAAAGCCGCGGTTGATCCTTTTCCTTTTGTACCTGCGATTAATGTGTTGGTATAGCTGAGTTGCGGATTACCAAGCGCCTCGAGGAGTCGGGACTCGCGTCTCAAATTTTCTTCGGGATTGCGAGTGAAATGGCCGCTGCGCTCAAAATCGCTAAGGCTGTAAAGATAGGCTAATGCTTCTTGATAGTTCACCAGATTTCAAACCTTTTTGGATAACAAATTTTAGATAAATCACCTGCTTCGCAAGTAAGATGTTCCCATCATATCACAATGGAAAGTGCGTCCTTCTCGGCAGATTCTCATCATTGTAGCACGTGTTCAATATATATTTCTCAGTAATATGTTACACTGGCTTCTGTTGACAGAAATCCTCTCTTGACGCAAAATGCACATATCAGTATCTAAGGAAAATGAAAACGATGAGTGAGACAACTGACTTAAAAGCACGACGCAGCAGCACACCCCCTGCTCGCAGTTGTCATGAATGCAGCGAAGAAGCTCTTGGAAGATGCCCTGATTGCCATAAGGGTCTATGTATGGATCATTTTTCCAGAATGCTTCATTCTCCTTGTGCTCAAAAGTATATGAAACAAGCGCAAACACATGTCTGCTATGTTTGTGGTACCCAGGTCTATCCTGATCAATGGTCCTTATCACGAACAACTCATCGCATCGATAATTTCAGTTGTAACGGATGCAGTCGCTATATTTGTGACGAACAACATACTAAAGTCAAAAACGAACAAGTCTCAGTTGTACGTGAAGGATTACGCGGCCATCGTTATCAAATTACCTCTCGCTACTGCGAACTTTGTGCTCCCCAGTCCCGCATCGGAGGCATCAAAGGTCTGACACGCCTGATTGTGCTTGCTGGAACGGTAACTGCAGGTATTTTTTTCTATTTTCATCCTTAATAATACCAATTTGGAGGAATAGGCAGAAACACTACTTGTATCTGCTTCGAAATAGTATGTCATTAACGCCAACCATACAATCCACGCTACTACGTTATCAAACTGAAATACTTTCATCACTCCAAAACGCTATTAAGCGAACACATGTCAGCTCGACACTTCATGAGGTGAGCAATCTTGCACCCTTCTATGGGCAAATGCAGTACCATCTTGGTTGGGTAGACACCAATTTTTCACCGATGTCTAGCAACCCCGGCAAATTGTTACGCCCGACATTACTTCTCCTGGCATATGAAGCCGCTGGTAAATATAATCCTGATGCCGAAACAGCACAGCCTGATTCAAGTCATTTAAGCCGTGCGCTTCCAGCTGCCGCATCGGTTGAGTTAACCCATAATTTTACCTTGATTCACGACGATATTGAAGACGGAGATAACGAGCGCCGCCACCGCCCAACGCTTTGGAACGTCTGGGGTATTCCACAGGCGATCAATACTGGCGATGGTATGTTTGCGCTTGCTCGTTACGCACTCTGGGATGTAGTAGATGAAGGAGTGGATCCCGCCATCGCTGTCCAACTAGGTGCTGTGCTCGACAAGGCTTGCCTTGTGCTTGCAGAGGGCCAGTACCTCGACATCAGCTTTGAAAATCGGGATGATATATCCGTTGCGATGTACGTGGATATGATTGGCCGTAAGACTGCCACATTGATGGGTTGCGCCGCCGAGATGGGAGCACTGTTAGGGACACGCGAAGCAGAAACTATTTTTCGTTTAAGAAGCTTCGGATTTTCCATTGGCATAGCTTTTCAGGTACGCGATGACTTGCTTGGAGTCTGGGCCAGTACTGAGGAGCTAGGCAAGACGCCGGCTGGCGATATTTATCGCCGTAAAAAGAGTTTACCCGTCTTGCATGCGCTAGAATATGCAGAAGCATCCGATCAGCAGTTTTTACGCCAGTTCTATTCACAAAAGACACCCATTACAAGTACACAGGTCGAGGAAATATTGGCAATTTTTGAGCGCACACATACCAAAGAGTATTGCTGTTCGTTCCTGATCGAGCAGTGTCGAATGGCGCATGAAGCACTTGCGAATGTACCACGTAACTCAAATGCTGTTGCTAACCGTGCAATCAGTGATATGGAAACGTTAGTACATTTTGTCGAGGAGATTGCAAAAGGATAAACCTCCTCAGTTCAAGCCCCAGATCGACACACTATTACCTGAAGCCGTTGCCACCTGTTTGCTGTCTGCTGACCAGGCAAGTGCCAGGACCGGCGCACTGTGGAGTACCTTCAGCAGTGGAGTTTGACTTTGTGCCTTGTTCCAGATTGCCAGCATACCATCATCTCCTCCTGTGGCCAGGAAACGAGCATCTGGAGACCAGGCCAACGCACGCACATGACCTTCGTGAGCATGCAATCGCTGCGGCACATCCAGGCACTGGGTTCCAAAGCCGACTTGTTGCTGTTGCTGGCACACAAGTCCATCCCAGAGACGCACTATTCCATCATCTCCACCAACAGCTAGCTGTCCACCTGACGATGCGAAAGAAACGGCACGCATGGGAAGTTGGGCATCCATAAAAAAGCCATGTACCTGTTGACCATTTTCAGCATTCCAGACACGCACAACACCACCACGCGAAGAGGTGCTCACCGTTTGCCCATCCGACGCCCAGGAAGCGGATTCGATCGCGGTAGTATGCCCGGTAAAAATAGTTTGTGGTGTATAAGAGGTTGTATTCCAAACAACGGCCTGTTTATCCAACCCACCTGAAACCAACCATGCAGGCTGTCTGGTCGACCAGGCGAGAGTTGAAACCGCAGCAGTATGTATTTGTGCAGGTTGGGCCAGCACAGTCCCGTTCAAAGGATTTAGGAACATCACCTGGTTTGCCGCTCCTACCGCGAGTTGCTGACCATCTGGCGACCAGGCTACACTATGCACAGCGCCCGCTTGTCTCCTTTGTACTTGCACAGTACCATTCGAGTCCCAGATGAGCATTTGAGCATCATTCGCTCCACTTGCCAACATTTTGCCATGAGGAGCCCAAGTTACCGAGCGAACAGTTTGTTGATGCTGCGAAAAGACCAGTATGGATGTTGCCTTCGTAGGCACAGCCTGTTGTGTCACCACTGGATGAGTTTGTAAAGGTTTCGCTGGAGTATGCATCAGTGCCGGCAATATTGTAGATTGAGTAACCAGTGAGCGATAGGCAGCATATCCTAAGCCGAGACCACCAGCACCCAGGGCAGCTCCGCTTACTACTAAAAATGCCCTGCGCGTCCAGCGGCGATTTTTCCTCCTCTGCCCAACAACCGGAAACGAAGCAGAAGTATCTTTGCCGAGTACAGGAAAGCTCTCAACATCTGTCATTGTCTGTGAAGAATAGAAAGAAGGTTGAGCAAGCACCGGCTCACTTTGAAACAACGTTGCAACTGAACCATCCATCACATACGAATCCAGAGTGAGCTTAGCGCCAGGATCAACACCGGACGCATCTAAACTCTTGTTCTCTGGCAAAACTGGGCCACCGGAGGGATAGCGCAAGATGTAAACAAGTTTATTGCCAAAGAGGTCAGTTTGTGGCAATTTTAATTCTTCAACAATTGCGGGCACAAGCGCAGCAATAGGTGCAGTAGCAACCACTTCCATAGGACGCACTGCTCCATATGCATTCTCCTCTATCAAAATCTGTACTGTTTGCAATCGTAACTCCCCCCTTTATCTGAACTTACAACACGCCAAAGTGTACCATGTTGTATCTTTTTTGTTCAGCTTTATGGGGCAAATAGGCTATCTATCATATAACTTCGGGATTTTTTCACCATACAATGCAAACCATACGAACCATTAAATGTGAGATTTAGTCAGCAATAGACGCATATCTATTGTATTCATTTTGATGTACTGAAGGTGCCTCTCTATGCTAAATCAAAAATCTCGGATCTTTTGCCTACTCGTACTCACCTTGGTCTTCTTACTTCCTAACACTGTCAATGCTACTTCTTTAAAATCCATTCATCATGAGCAAGCATCAGCAGATTTCCCTACCGTCGATCCCAACTATATTTATGACCAGCTTTTTTATATGGTTACCCACTTTCAGCATCGTGAAGCGGGTTATGATAACAATTTAGCTGTAAACGTGAATGGGCATGACGAATTTGCTGCATATTGGGCACAGGAGATGCAACATAATTTAGCTGGTTTTGGGGTACAGGTGAGACGAGATGAATTTTCCGTACAGGGCTGGCAAGGGCGTCCAGCTACAGTTCCAGCTTTCAATGTAGAAGTCACCGTTCCCGGTATCTCTCACCCTGAGCAGGTGGTTGTTATCGGCTGCCACTATGATGGAGAAGCCGGTTCAACACAATCAGCTAACGATGATGCCAGCGGCTGTGCCATCGAACTGGGAGTAGCAAGGGCAATGGGAGAATATTGGCGCAATCACCAACTCTATCCAACGCGGACACTGCGTTTTGTAATTTTTGACGCGGAAGAACAAGGTCTATTCGGCTCATTCCACTACCTGAATAGCACAATTAACGGTGATGTAAAGAACCTCGTTGCAATGTTCAACGAAGAGCAGAACGGAATTGCTTATCCTCTGCGCTACCTCGGACAGTTGTCAAATCCAATCCTACCGTTCTACATCGACATGTCACCATTACAGAGCAACCAACTGTATGCGCATCAAGACCAGCTTTCACAACAGCAAAAAGACAATATCTCACATTTCCGGTCATTAATGCAGCAAGCCGTCATCGCCTCGTTCGAGCAGTTCCAGAAGATGGGATACCAGATGCTGTCGTATCATGCCGGCAATCAGCAGAACGTTTTTCAACCCATTTTTACACCAGACCAGGTGAAATACATACAACAAGAAGACGACACTCTGGGTGGCAGTGATCAGATCCCATTCACTCTTGCAGGTCTGCCTTGCGCGACATTCGTGGGCAACTCCAGCTACTACGAACAAAATCCACCTCCCTGGTCCTACCCTTATGATCAACCACAGGATACCATCCAGTTGATGAATACCTTCGCCGACGGAAGTTCGCTGAAGTCGTACGCACTCGTAATGGCGCTAGGACTCCCTGGGATGCTGACCACCTGGATGCTAAATGAACCAGAAATACTCGGCCAGTCCACCGCCAATCAAAGTCCTATCGCAGCGATCAGTGACGTTGGTCAGACAATAGCGGGTCACAGTATTACCCTTGATGCCAGGGCTTCATACGATCCTGCCGGAAATGCGTTGACATATGCCTGGGACTTTGGCGACGGCACTCAGGCCAATGGTATTGCCATTACACATACGTACACCAGAACAGGTACCTACGGCTTGAAACTAACCGTCAGTTCGACAGGAGGAATGCGCACCATCACCAAAGTGATCAATGTAGTCACGCAGCCAACCAGTTACACCAATCCTTATGTACGATTTCCACAAGACGGATTTCCACCATCCAATCCAGCTGTTACTCTCCCCACCCCTAATGACCAACTATCAGATAAGGTCACAACCGCCGCTGCTGCTACCGCTACGGCATCGAATCCATTAACATCAACCTCGTCTTCAACTTCAGGCACGACAAACTTTGCTATTGGCTGGATAGTGGGCGCACTGATTCTTGCTGTGCTGCTGGTAGTTGGTATTGTGTTAGTTTTGCAGCAAAGAAGACAGACACATGTTTGACATTTTATTGCAGTACCGCTCAGTTTCAGTCTTCACTTCGCATTTCTTACTTTGGCAAGGCATGAGATAAGGTGAATTATATACATTATATGAGCAGTTTTTGGTAGTTGTTAGTGGTTGTATTCTGATGTGTGAGCGTAGAAGAGTGCAACCCGCATCTTCTGCTCCATTCATTGAACTCGCATGGGGGGAACCATAGTGCCGAAGCGTTGCGCCGCCTCGTTCCAGGCGGCGAGTTGAGCGGTCCGCGGCGAGTAGACCTGGGTGGGAGTGTTCCGTGCGATGGTGCGCACCTCCCCCAAGTTGTGCAGTTCACCCAGGCCCACCAGTTGCATCAGCGCATTTCCCCGTGCTGCCGCCTCGAACGGCCCGGCGATCACCTGCACCTCGAGGGCGTCGGCCAGCCACTGGTTGAGTCGCACGTTGCGCGCGCCGCCTCCTACAATTTGTACTTGATTGATGAGAGCACCTGTCAGCTGGCTGATTTGCTGGAATACCCCTCGATAGCGCAGGACCAGGCTCTCCATTATACACCGTGCGAAAGCTGCTGGCGCCGAAAGCGGCATTTGCCCATGTTCCTGGAGATAGGCGTTGATCGCGGCTGGCATATCCTCCGGTGCCAGGAAGCGGGAATCATCTGGATCGATCAGGGCAGTAAATGGCGAGACCCCATCGACATCGGCCATCAAGGTGTCATAGTCCCTGGAGAGGCCATCACGTGCCCAGCGACGCTGGCATTCCTGTAGGAGCCAAAGCCCCATCACGTTCTTGAGGAAACGGGTCGTACCGAAAACGCCACCCTCGTTTGTGCAATTGGCAGCCAGCGCTTCTGGCGTCATAACTGGACGTGAGAGCTCCAGTCCAACCAACGACCACGTGCCGGAACTGATATAGCCCCAACCACCCGAAAGCTGAACCGGCGTCGCCACAATTGCCGAGCCAGTATCGTGCGTCGCTGGTGCAACCACCTGTGCTGCGCCGAGATCGCCCTGCAGTTCTGGCAGGACCTCACCCAGCACCGTGCCCGCCTCGACTACCGGCGGGAGCATCGCGGTTGGGATTGCCAACTGGTCAAGCAGGTCCGTCACCCACGCTCCGGCAATGGGGTCCCAGCACTGCGTCGTAGTGGCATTGGTGCGTTCGGTTGTGAGCGACCCGCAGAGCCAGTTGTGCAGCAAATCAGGGATCAGCAATAGCCGGTGGGCATGGGCTAATTCCCCCGGCTGCATGCGTTCATGCGCATAAAGCTGGAAGAGGGTGTTGAACGGCAAAAACTGGATACCTGTGCGTCGGTAGAGCAGGTCGCGGGGCACGCGCGAGAAGACCAGCTCCATTACTCCATCTGTGCGGTGGTCGCGATACTGAAAGGGCTGACTGAGCAGAAAGCCGTGGCTATCCACCAGGCCGTAATCGACCCCCCACGAATCGACGCCGATGCTGTCGAGGGTTCCCGCGAGCTTCCGCGCTTTGCTAAGGCCAGCGAGCATCTCGTTCCATAGGCCCAGCACATTCCAGAAGCGATGCCCATGCAGCATCACTGGCCGGTTGGGAAAGCGATGTACCTCTTCCAGGCTCACGTGCCTTCCATCGAAGCGCGCCAGGATGACGCGCCCGCTCTCGGCGCCTAGATCGACCGCCGCCACATTGCGCGTCGCCATGTTCCTCTCCCTCTTTCTTACATCAGCGCGGATACGCAGCCGCGACGCCACCATCGACGTTGAGGATGTTGCCGGTACTCTTGGTAGAGCGCGTCGGTGACGCGAAGAACGCCACTGCCTCGGCGATATCCTCCGGGAGAATATTGACCCCCAGCGTCGTCCGCTTGCGATACACCTCCTCCAGTTGGTCGGGTGACACGCCGTAGGTCGCCGCGCGTTCTTGCCGCCAGGTGCTGTCCCAGATGCGCGAACCGGCCAGCACTGCATCGGGATTGACGGTATTGACGCGAATGCCAAACTGGCCGCCCTCTTCCGCCAGGCAGCGCGCCAGGTGCACTTCAGCGGCCTTGGCAGTCGAATAGGCAGCGGCGTTCTTGCCGGCGACAAGCGCGTTCTTGCTGGCGACAAAGACGAGATTGCCTCCACGCCCCTGCGCTTGCAAGAGCCGGAACCCCTCGCGTGCCACCAGGAAGTAGCCGGTGGCCAGCACATTCCAGTTCTTGTTCCACTGCGCCAGGCTCGTCTCGGTAACTGGCGCGCTTGAGGCCAGCCCGGCGTTGCTGACGATGATATCGACGCCGCCAAAGGCCAGGGCCGCCTGCTCGAAGGCGGCGCGCACGCTCACTTCGTTGGTGACATCCATCTTCACTGCCACGGCCCGCCCGGCACCGAAGTGCTGATTGAGGTACGCCGCCAGTTGCTCGGCACCAGCGAGATCAATGTCGGTGGCGACGATATGCCCGCCGTCTTGTGCGACGCGGCGGCAGGTGGCAGAGCCGATTCCGCCCGCCGCGCCTGTAACCAGCACCACGTGCCGCGCATACTCGCGCTCAGGTGGGGCCATTTTAAGCTTGTACTGCTCCAGCGGCCAGTATTCGACGGCATAGCTCTCGGCATCGCTGAGTGATATAAAGCCGCCACAGGCCTCCGCGCCACGCATTACGGCAATGGCACGGTGGTAGAGTTGAGCGGAGACATCAGCCATGGCTGCGTCTTTGCCGGTCGTGAACATACCCACGCCAGGAATCAGGATCACGCGCGGGTGTGGATCAGATACGGCATCGCTCGCACGATAGACAGGCGCGGCGGCATCGGGATCAAGATTTTGCTGCTCGTTTGCATCCAGGTAGCGGCGGTACTTCGCTACGTACGCTGTCACACCTCCTCGCAAGGACGCGACAAGCGCCTCGCTGTCCTGGCCCGGCGTCCAATCGACGAGCAAAGGCCAGGGTTTGGTGTGGACCAGGTGATCGGGGCAGGCCGCACCGATTGTCGCCAGGCGCGGAGCATCCTGGTTGCTCGCAAAGGCCAGCACATCGTCTCCATCTTCAAAGCGCACTATCTGCCGCTTCTCTGCCGAGACCAGTCCGCGCAAAATGGGCGCGACCTGTGCCGCGACGCTCCGCCGTTCATCGGCTGAGAGCGCGGAGACACGGGCGCCACCAAAAGTAGAACGGTCAGCACGAGCAATGCGGGACTCCACATAGTCGCGCGCACGCGCAATAGTCGCCAGGGTTGAGGTGTAGCAGTCCTCGTCGGTCTCGCCCCAGGTTATTAAACCATGTTTCGCCAGGATGACGAGCCTTGTGTCTGGCCTGGCACGCAGCGCCAGGGAGACCTCGCGCGCCAGGCCAAAGCCAGGACGGCGATACGGAATCCAGATCAGGTCATCACCGAAGCAGTCCCGCGCCAGTGCCTCGCCACCGACTGCACAGGCGAAGTAATTCGTCGCATCGGCATGCGTGTGATCGATATGTGCGAACGGCAGGAACCCATGCAACAATGTCTCGATGGAGGGGCGCGGACGGCCCGGTTCAGAGAAGCAGTGAGCGAGGTAGTCGACCATCTCGGTGTCGCTCATCCGCTCACGTTCTAAGAGGGGAAGCACATCCTCCAGATAGAGTCCGGTAAAGGAGGCTTCCGTGACAGTTGCAAGATCGGAGCCGGAGCCTTTCACCCATAGAATACGCGCCGGGCGACCGCGAAAATCGAACTCTTCAGCCTTGGCAGAGGTGTTGCCGCCGCCCCAGTTGCAGACTGAACGGTCCGCACCCAGCTTGCGCGAGCGTTCAACGAGTTGCGCCAGAGTAGTTGGCATAGAGATATTAGTCATAGCATTGAATCCCTCGTGATCAAAAAGAACCTCCCTGCTGGAGCAGACGGGGGAGGGCGCGATAAAGCGAGCCCCTACGCACCCGGATAACCGCTTGACGTTGCGGAAGCAATCCGTTCGCGCGCTACGCACTCAGCGTAGCCACTCGCACGGAACGCCGAAATGGGATCGGGGTCACGTCCCTGTCGGACACGGACCTCGGAGAGCAGCGGGCGCACATCTGTCTCAAACGCCGCCTGCAGCACGCGATACGCTCCCAGCACATCGCCAGCCTCCTGCTCCTGTTGCAGCGTAACGCGGTCCACCAGCAGCGCTTTCGCGTAAGCCATCTGGACATTGAGGACGCTCTGGATCATGGCCTCGATCTTCGGCTCTATATTGTGCGACTGGTCGATCATATACGCGATGCGACTGGCGTAGGCGTTGCCCTCGGCTCCCGCACCAACGATCTCATTGAAGATGCAGAAGAGTTCAAAGGGGTTCTGTGAACCGACGATCAGGTCATCGTCAGCATACCTGCGGTCGTTGAAATGAAAGCCGCCAAGCCGACCTTCATCGAGCAACTGCGCGACAATCTGCGCAATATTGGTCCCCTGGGGATGGTGGCCGGTATCGACCAGCACCTCCGCCTGCGGACCAAGTTTTTGGGCCATGAGCAGCGACGTTCCCCAGTCAGGGAGATCGGTGGAATAAAACGACGGCTCGAAGAACTTATACTCGATCAGCAAGCGCATGCCTGCAGGCAACGCTGCATAAATGGACTGCAGGGAATCCTGCAGTCGATGTCGGCGGCGGCGCAGGTCATCCTGTCCGGGATAATTGGTACCGTCAGCCAGCCACAGGCTGATAACATTCGAGTCCACCTCTTGCGCAATCTGGATGCATTCGATCACATACTCAACCGCTCGTTGCCGAACCGCCTTGTCGAAATGGCACAGGCTGCCGAGACGGTACACGTCATCCTGAAAGAGGTTCGGATTCACGGCACCAATACGCAGGCCGAGTTGCCCTGCATACTCCTTCACTGCCTGCCAATCGTCTTCTCTGTCCCAGGGAATGTGAATGGCGACGCCGGGACAGATGCCGGTAACCTTCTGCACCTGGGCCGCGTCTGCCAGCTTCTCGCGCAGATTGCTGGCTGCTCCCGGCCAGGGAAACACCTTGAAGCGCGTCCCAGAATTGCCGTATCCCCATGAAGGAGTCTCTACGCTGAATTGTTGCATGGCCGCGATGACGCCATCGATAGTGACACCTCGCTCTTGCAAGCGATTTTCGATTTCTGAACTCACGTACTCACCTTTGCCTGACTATTGCTGGTTTTTGTGCCGGGATAGGTTTGTTGCCTCGACAAATTTTCCGCAAACGGACGCAAGCTCCGCCCCTCCCTCGGGTCACAAGTGAGGTTAGCTCTCTCAACTGCCCCTGCGGGCTATGCATCTCGTACACCTATATATTAATCAAGATGAAAAACTTCCTCAAGCACAGGTGGAAAACCTGTCGCCGCCTCGGTTTCACGGAGTAAAATATCGCTCATCTGGGCCTCCCAGCGTTCGCTGGCCCGACTGGCTGCCATTATCTCCAGATAGCGCCCAAAATCGTCGACCTCCATATACGCGAACAGCTCCGTGTCGCGTAGATAGATGGAGTAGTTCTGGCACCCTGCGCGCTTGAGGTCAGCCAGGAGCTCTGGCCAGACTTGCCGGTGACGCCGGCGATACTCTTCCTGGGTACCGGGCTTGATCCTCATCATAAAAGCAACGCGTTGCATAGAATTGCTCTGCCTTTGTGGGCCAATTGCGGGAGGGCACGCAGAGAAGCGGCCTTCTCTCCATGCCTCCCCGAAAAATGGCGAACCAACCTAGAAGTTAAACTGGTCGATGTTTGCGCTGTTGAAAACAGTTGGTGGGCCAAGAAGGACCACGTGATTGGCGGCAATTGTATAGCTACCCAGCTTGCCAGCCGTGAACGTGTCACCGATATTCCCCTGGATCTTCCCTTGAACCAGCAGTGCCGCGACATAATAGGCCAGATAGCCCAGGTCGGAAGGGTTCCACAACTCAAAGCCCTTGATCGTGCCATCTTTCACGTACACGCGCAGCTGATTCGGCGTGCCCAGGCCTGTCAGAGCTACCGTTCCGCCTTTCTTCACCGACTCGATCGCACGAGCCGCAGCAGCGATACCCACCGTGGTGGGGGAAATGATTCCCTTGAGGTTTGGGTACTGCTGCAGCAGGGCTAGCGTATCGTTAAAGCTGGTCGTGTCATCATCGTTCCCATAAGCGATCTTGACCAATTGCATATTTGGGTACTTCTTTGCCAGTTCATCCTTCATGTAGCCGATCCAGGTGTTCTGGTTCGCGGCTGTGCTAGATGCTGAGAGAATGGCGATCTGGCCGATGCTATTGATTTGCTGGGCCAGCAAATCCACCTCGCTGCGGCCAATCTGCTCACTATCTGCCTGGTTGACAAACACATTGCGTGCATCGGGTGCCACATCAGCGTCAAAGCTCACGACCTTGACCCCCTGCGCCATCGCCTGTTTCAGAGCCGGTGCGACGGCATTGGGATCATCGCCCGAGATGACGATGGCGCCTACATGCTGCTCGGTGAGGGTCGTAATGAACGGCACCTGTGCAGCGGCGTTGGCCGAGGACGGGCCAACCTGATTGAATTGTCCACTCAAGGCTGTAGCGGCCGCCTTGCCCCCCGATGCCGCAGTGTCGAAATACGGGTTGTTGATCTGCTTGGGCAGGAATGCGATATTCAGCGTACTGCTGGCGCTCGAAGTGGCGCTCGGAGTGCTGCCCGCAGAAGAGCCACTTCCACTCCCACCGCAGGCGGCGAGTGTGAAAATGGTCAGAACGATGAGTCCAAAGCTTAGCGTCGAAAACAGCTTCTTCACTGTTTCCCTCCTTTACATCCGTTGAGAACTACCCGCGACAAGACGCCTACGGGCTATGACGACCTGAATGCGCCGGGCGATGTTGGGTCCCAGCACAGAGAGGATCAACAATAAGCCAATTGCGAGACTCTGGATATCCCCGCTGATATTCACGAGGCCTAACACGTTCTGTAAAATAGCGACAATGAATATGGCCAGCACCACACCCAAGAGCGAACCACGACCCCCAAAGATGTTGACACCGCCCAGTAAGACAACTGTCACGACATATAGTTCAAATCCCAGCGCATTGTCTGGTCGAGCGCTGGACAGGCGCGCGGTAAAAATCACTCCGGCTAGCGCCGCGATCACTCCGGAGAGCATGAACAGCATGAATTTCACTCGGCTCACATTGATCCCGGAAAACCGAGCCGCCTCTTTGTTATTGCCCATGGCGTAGATTTGCCTTCCCCACCGGCCAAAATGCAACACCACCCCAAAAATCACTACCAGGATGGCAAAGATCAATCCCGACCAGGGGATCTCTGTGCCTGGGATAGAGCCAAATCCCAGATTGGTAAAAGAGGTGGGGAAGTCGCTGACCGCCTGATCACCCAGGACAACAAAGGCCAGACCGCGATAGAGGGCTAGCGTGCCAATCGTTACGACCAGTGAGGGCAAGGCGAGCTTTGTGACGAGCAAGCCGTTCAAGCTGCCCGCAACCAGCCCAACCAGCAGTGCCACTCCTATGGCGAGCCACAGAGGATGCCCGCTCTCCCAGAGAAGGCCCAGAACGACGCTGGCCAGACCCAGCACCGAAGCCACCGACAGGTCAATCTCGCCAGCGATGATAATCAGCGTCATCGGTAGAGCCATGATAGCTATTTCCATGATGTTACTGGTGAGCGCATTGAAGTTAAAGCCGCTCAGGAAATAGGGTGAGAGCACACTGCCGATCACCACACCGATCAGGAGCAGTAGCACAAGCAGAGCCTCCCAGGAAGTCAGGAACGATGTGAGTCTTTTCATGCTGTCTTCCTCCTGGAGAGGATGGTTCGCTGCACCCAGCGGGTGATGAAGGCGTCAAGAACCACAGCGCCGAGAATAGCCGCCCCATAGAGTGCTAGCAACCAGAACTGGGAAATGTTTAAGATGTTTAATGCATTTTGCAATGTGCCCAATACAATCGCCCCC
>WNFC01006072.1_pt1 | contig 27316 bp, 28 predicted proteins | sample 5400541 | NCBI WGS metagenome assembly WNFC01 (sample SAMN13153342, study PRJNA577476) | soil metagenome | isolation source: 120 cm saprolite under Douglas fir tree site 2 hole 2 replicate 1 | place: USA:California | collected 2015-04-18 | reverse complement strand
GCGCAAATCATCGGCATGGCGATGGAGGGGATCGACATCGCGGTCTTGTTCCCGACCATCGGGCTGTCGTTCATGGCGCGCGACGACATGGACCCGCAATTCTCGGCCGCGATCTGCCGGGCCTACAACGACTGGCTCTATGATTTTATCCAGCACAGCCCCGACCAGCTGAAGATGGCGGCGATGCTGCCGGTCCACGACGTCAACCTGGCCTGCCAGGAGCTGCAGCGCTGCGTCCAGGATTACGGTGCGGTCGGCGCCTTTGTGCGGCCCAATTACGTCAACGGCCGCTACTGGCATTCCAATTATTGGGATCCGCTATACGGCATGCTGCAGGATTTGGGCGTGCCGCTGTGCTTCCATGAGGGCACCGGGTCGTATTACTCGACGATCGAGCCGCGCTTTGGCGAAAACCGCTTTATGCGCCATGTCGCCAGCCACTCGACCGAGATGCAGCTGGCCCTCATTGCGCTGATGCTCGGCGGCATCTTCGAATTCTATCCGCGGCTCAAGGTCGCCTTCCTCGAGGCGCAGAGCTGGTGGGTGCCGGGCCTTTTGGGGCGCATCGAATGGGATCTGCGCCAGCACCACGATTCCGACGCGCCGTATCTCAAGCTGACGCCGTTCGAATACTGGCAGCGCAACTGCTTTTCGGCGATCGAGAGCGGCGAGAAGGAGGTCGGCTCGGTCGTCGAGCTGTTGGGCGGCGCCGATAACATCTGCGTGTCGAGCGACTTCCCGCATTTCGATTCGAGCTTCCCCGAGGTCTCGAACCGGGTGCTGACCAACCCGAGCATCGATCGCGAGACCGCCGGCAAGATCCTCTCGGGCGGCGCCCGCCTCTACGGCTTCGCCGAGGATGATTTCGCCAAGGCCGCCGCCGCGGCGAAGCGCCACGACAACATCGCCGGCCGGGCCTGAACACCGCCGTCATTCCCGCGAAAGCGGGAATCCAGGGCCACAGGTTCGAGCGGCCGCCCCTGGACCCCCGCTTGCGCGGGGGTGACGCTAGAAAATCGAATGGGGGATGCCATGAAATACGACCTCTTGATCCAGCATGGCGAGGTGGTTGATCCGGGCGCCGGGCTGCGCGGGATGCTCGATGTCGGGGTCAGCGGCGGCAAGGTCGTCGCGGTCGAACCGTCGCTTGCCGCGAGCGAGGCGCACCGCACGATCAGCGCGAAGGGGCTCCTGGTGACGCCGGGGCTCATAGACATCCACGCCCACATCTTCGTCAACGCGCACGATATGGGCGGCCATACCGACCATTTCTGCCGGGCGAGCGGCGTCACCACCTTGTGCGACGCCGGCAGCACCGGGTCGGCGACGTTCGCCGGGCTGCGCCACGTGATCGACCATGAGGTGCGCACCCGCGTCCGCGCCTTTGTCAATTTGTCGGCGATCGGTATCGTCGGCACCTCGCGCGGCGGCGAATTATCGCATTTCCCCTATGCCGACCCCGAGGGCTGCGCCCGCACGATCGAGGAGAACCCCGATCTGGCGATCGGGGTCAAGCTGCGCTACGGCCCGGGCATCGTATGGGAATACACCACCGAGCCGGTCAAGCTGGCGCGCCGGACGGCGGCGATGGCCGGCGTGCCGCTGATGATCCACATCACCGATTCGCCGATCCCGCTCCCTGAGATCCTCGCCGAGATGGTCCCGGGCGACATCATCACCCACTGCTATCACGGCCGCGCCCACGGCATCATGGGCCAGGAAAAGCAGCTGGTGCTGAAGGAGGTCGTCGAGGCGCAGCGCTACGGCATCATCTTCGACTGCGCCCATGGAAGGAACCATTTCAGCTTTCCGATGATCGAGAAGGCGCTCGACCAGGGCTTTCTGCCGGACACGATCTCGACCGATCTGACCTTCACCAGCGCGACCAAGGGCCCGGTCTGGGATTTGACGACGACGATGTCGAAATTGCTGCATTTCGGGATGAAGCTCGACGACATCGTCGCGCGCGCCACCGCAGCGCCGGCCCGGATCCTCGGCTATGACGGAACGGTCGGCACGCTGAAGCCCGGAGCCAATGCCGATATCGCGCTGATCGAACGCCGCAACGGCAATGTCGACCTGACCGACAGCGACGGCAACACCGTCACCGCCAAGGAACGGCTGATCACCCGGATGACCGTAAAGGACGGCCGCGTCTGGTACGAGCGGCCGGGAGATTAAGGAATAACGCTTTACCGCAGAGGACGCGGAGGCTCCGCGGAGGACGCTGAGGAAGAGGGCTGTCATTGCGAGGCGCGCGGCGCCGCGGCAATCTCGATCGGCGGCACGAGATTGCTTCGCTCCGCTCGCAATGACCCCGCCTCTCGGTGATTTCTGCGGTAAAAGCTTTTGCTTTTTTTGGGATTACGCACCGATGAGTACGACGGGTTCGCCGACGTTGGACCGCATCCGCGCCGCCGGGGTGTTGCGGGTCGGCACGACCGGCGACTACACGCCGTTCAGCCTGCGCCGGCCGGATGGGGCTTATGAGGGGGCCGACATCGACATGGCGCGCGACCTCGCCCGGACGATCGGCGTGCGGCTCGAATTCGTGCCCAGCGTGTGGGTCGATCTGCTCGCCGATTTTCTCCAGAACCGTTTCGACATCGCGATGGGCGGGGTGACGGTCAACCCGCCGCGCGCCGAAAAGGCGTTCTTCTCGATCCCGACTTTCGTCGACGGCAAGCGGCCGCTGGCCCGCCGCGAGGACCGCGACCGCTTCACCTCGATCGCCACGATCGACCAGCCGGGAGTCAGGGTCATCGCCAACCCCGGCTCCGCGAACGAAGCGTTCGCCCGCGCCAATTTCACCCGCGCCGATGTGACGATCCACCACGACAACGCCAGCGTCTTTGAGGAGATCGTCGCCGGCCGCGCCGACGTCATGGTGACCGACGGGCTCGAAGCCGACCACCAGGCCGAGCTCCACCCCGAGCTGTGCGCGGTGCCGGTCGCGGCGCCCTTCACCCGGCTCGAAAAGGCCTACATGTTTGCGCGCGACCCGGCACTTAAGGCGTTCATCGATCGCTGGCTCGCCGCCGCCTTTGCGAGCGGCGCCTGGCAGGGCGCGCTCGACCGCGCGATGTCGGCCCACCGCGGCCTCAAAGTCGATTCCGATTAAGGTGATCCGCCCCATCATCCGTCATTCCCGGGCTTGTCCCGGGGATCCACGTGGATGGCCGGGACAAGCCCGGCCATGACGGTGGGGGAGGGAGAGTGGTTCAAATTCGGCGAAATTCGCCCTAAAAAGATGACCCCCGCCGCGCCCCGCTTGTGGCCGGCCGCGCTCGCCGCGATTTCCGGCAGCGCGATGGTCGGGGTGATGCCGCTGGTGGCGCGGCGGCTTTATGCCGACGGCCTCAGCGCTCCCTCGATGCTGTTTTGGCGCTACAGCCTGGCGCTGGTTGCGCTCGGGCTGGCGGCGAGCGTTGTGCGGCTCGATCTGCGGCAGGCCTGGCGCGGCGGCGCCTGGCAGATCGCACTGGTCGGGGCGACCCTCGGTGCGGCGCAGACCCTGTGCTTCTGGGAGAGCCTCAAGACGCTGGAGACCAGCATCGCGGTGCTGCTGTTCTACACCTACCCGGCGGTGACGCTGGCGCTCGACCGGCTCGTCTTCAAGCAGCCGATCCGGCCGCTTGCGGTCTTCTGCATCGCGATCATCCTCGGCGGCGCCGGGCTGATCACCTTGCCGGGGCTGCGCGGCGGCACGATCGATTTGCGCGGCCTCTGCTGGGCATTGCCGTCGCCCGTGGTCTACGCGCTCTATCTGGCGATCAATGCGCGGCTGCTGCGGCGCCATCCGCCGCTGGTCGGCGCCTTTGGCCTCTTTGCCGGGATGGCGGTGACCTTTGGCCTCATGGCCGGATTTGCCGGGCTCGACGTGCCGGAGAGTTCGGCCGGCTGGTTGCTTCTGCTGTTCATCGCGCTGGGGCCGGGCGCGCTGACGATGACCTTGTTCTCGTACAGCGTGCCGCGCCTCGGGGCGAGCGGGTTTGCGATCCTCGCCAATGCCGAGCTCGTCACCGTGGTGCTGGTCGGGGTTCTGGTGCTCGGCGAAGCCTTCACCGCCGACCGCGCGATCGGCGGGGTGCTGATCGTCGCCGGGATTCTCACGCACGCGCTGGCACCGGTCCGAGCCCCGGTTCAAGCGAGACCCTCACCCGCCTCCGTGCTTCGCCCGGAGGCACCCTCTCCCGCAATGCGGGAGAGGGGCTTTTCCTGACCCTCTCCCGCACCGCGGGAGAGGGGGGACCGCTCGCGAAGCGAGCGGTGGGTGAGGGTTTCTACGCCGCCTTCAGCAACCCGCGCAGCACGTATTGCAGGATGCCGCCGTGGCGGAAGTATTCGACCTCGTCGAGCGTGTCGATGCGGCAGACGAGCGGCTCCTCGCGCACCCCGCCGCCCTCGTCGTGGATGCGCAGGGTCAGCATCATGCGCGGTTTGAGGCCGGCTTCGACGCCGGTGATGTCGAGCGTCTCGGCGCCGGTCAGCTTCAAGGTCTGGCGGCTGACGCCGTCGCGGAACTGCAAGGGCAAAACACCCATGCCGACCAGGTTCGAGCGGTGGATGCGCTCGAAGCTCTCGACGATCACCGCCTTGACGCCGAGCAGCAAGGTCCCCTTGGCCGCCCAGTCGCGCGATGACCCGGTGCCGTATTCCTTGCCGCCGAAAATGACCAGCGGCACGCCGCGCTTTTTGTATTCCATCGCGGCGTCATAGATCGCCATCACTGTGCCGTCCGGCATCAGCTTGGTCATGCCGCCCTCGACCCCGGGCACCATCTCGTTGCGGATGCGGATGTTGGCGAAGGTGCCGCGCGCCATGACGTTGTGGTTGCCGCGCCGCGCGCCGTAGGTGTTGAACTCGGAGGGGCGCACCTGAAAGCTGATCAGGTATTCGCCGGCCGGGCTGTCGGTCTTGATGCTGCCGGCCGGCGAGATGTGATCGGTGGTGATGCTGTCGCCGAAGATCGCCAGCTCGCGGGCCCCGACCACGTCCTTCACCGGCGCCGGCTCCTTCGGCATGTTCTCGAAATAGGGCGGGTGCGCGAGATAGGTCGAAGCGTCCTCCCAATCATAGGTGATGCCGCCCGAGCCCTTGATTTGGCGCCATTCGGGCGGGCCTTCGAAGACATTGCCGTAGCGCCGGGCGAAGGCGTCGCGCTGGACGGCATGGCGGACGGTGTCGGCAACCTCGCGATTGCTCGGCCAGATGTCCTTCAGATAGACAGGCTTGTCGTCGCTGCCATCGCCGAGCGGCTCGGTGGTGAGGTTGTGGCGGATCGAGCCGGCCAGCGCGTAGGCGACCACCAGCGGCGGCGAAGCGAGGTAGTTGGCGCGGACCTGGGCGTGGATGCGCCCCTCGAAATTGCGGTTGCCCGAGAGCACCGCCGCGACCGCGAGGTCGCCCTCGTCGATCGCCTCGGCGATCGGCTCGGGCAATGGCCCCGAATTGCCGATGCAGGTCGTGCAGCCATAGCCGACGAGGTTGAAGCCGAGCTTGTCGAGCTCGACCTGCAGCCCGGAGGCGGCGTAATAGTCGCTGACCACCTGACTACCCGGCGCGAGGCTGGTCTTGACCCAGGGCTTGACCTTGAGGCCGCGCTCGTTGGCCTTTTTCGCGACGAGCCCCGCCGCCAGCATCACGCTCGGGTTCGAGGTGTTGGTGCAGCTGGTGATCGCGGCGATCACGATGTCGCCGTCGCCGAGCTCGTAATTGGCGCCGGCGACCTTGGTTTTGCGCGGCTTGTCGACGCCGGCGAGCCGCGGCAGCTCGGCATCGAAGGCCGCCGCCGCTTGGCCCAGCGCCACCCGGTCCTGCGGCCGGCGCGGCCCGGCGAGCGACGGCTCGACTGTGCCCAAATCAAGCTCGACCGTGTCGGTGAAGACCGGGTCGCGGGTGTTCGCATCGCACCACAGTCCTTGCGCCTTGGCATAGGCCTCGACGAGCTTGACGCGGGCCGGATCGCGGGCGGTGATCGTCAGGTAGCGGATCGTCTCGGCGTCGATCGGAAAGAAGCCGCAGGTCGCGCCGTATTCCGGCGACATGTTGCCGATCGTCGCGCGGTCGGCGAGCGCCAGCTCGGCAACCCCAGGGCCGAAATACTCGACAAACCGCCCGACGACGCCGCGCCGGCGCAGCATCTGGGTGATCGTCAGGACCAGATCGGTCGCGGTCGCTCCCTCTTTGAGGCGCCCGGACAGGCGGACCCCGATCACCTCGGGGATCAGCATCGACATCGGCTGCCCGAGCATTGCCGCCTCTGCTTCGATCCCGCCGACGCCCCAGCCGAGTACGGACAACCCGTTGACCATCGTCGTGTGGCTGTCGGTGCCGACGAGGCTGTCGGGATAGGCGATCGTCCGGCCGTCCTCGTCGGTCGTCCACACCACCTGCGATAGATATTCGAGGTTGACCTGGTGGCAGATCCCGGTGCCCGGCGGCACCAGCCGGAAATTCTCGAACGCGTCCTGACCCCAGCGCAGAAAGCGATAGCGCTCGCCGTTGCGCTCGAACTCCAGCTTGACGTTGGCGGCGAAGGCCAGCGGGTTGCCGAAATTGTCGATCTGCACCGAATGGTCGATCACCAGATCGACCGGCGACAGCGGGTTGATCTTGTTGGGGTCGCCGCCGAGATCGACCATCGCCTGGCGCATCGCCGCGAGATCGACGACCGCCGGCACCCCGGTCAGATCCTGCATCAAGACGCGGGCCGGGCGAAAGGCGATCTCGCGCTCCGCGGTCTTGCCGGCCACCCCCTGCCCGAGCGCCTTGATGTCGTCGACCGTGACGGTGCGGCCGTTTTCCAGCCGCACCAGATTTTCCAGGAGGATCTTTAAGGACGACGGCAGCCGCGATATGTCGCCGAGCCCGGCCGCCTGCGCAGCGGCCTCGAGGCTGAAATAATCATACTTCTTGCCGTCGACATCGAGGGTGCGGCGGGCCTTCAGGCTGTCATGGCCGGTGACGCTCACGGGGCTTCTCCTCTTGGGGCGGGCGGCAGGCCGGTACGATACTCCGCCGGTCGGTTCAAGCAAGCCGGCGATCGCAGACGGCCCCGGCGAGCCGTGCGCGGCCGCGCTCGCTCAACACGAGATGCCCGTCGGCGCTGCGCGCTACCAGATCATCCGAGACCGCATCCTCCCAGGCGCAATTCAACGGACAGGTGCTGCTCCAGGTATCGCGCACCTCGGCGTAGCTGCGCGGCCGAGCCGCAACCCATTGCAGGAATTGCACGGTCAGGAGCTTCGCCTCGCTCGCCATCGCCACGCCTCCCTTGTCATCCCGACCTGCGCCGGGATGACAAACCTATTGCCCACGCGACAGCTTGTCTAATATATCGATGGAACTATATCGATACGTTTGACATATGGAATTGCGCCATCTTCGCTATTTCGTCGCGGTCGCCGAAGAGGGCCACGTCACCCGCGCGGCGCAGCGTCTCGGCATCCAGCAGCCGCCGCTGAGCCAGCAGATCCGCGCGCTCGAAGCCGAGCTTCAGGTCCAGCTGTTCCGGAGGAAGCCGCGGGGCGTCGAGCTGACCCAGGCGGGCCATGCGCTCTTTGCCGAGGCGCAGGCGATCCTGCGGCAGGTCGACCACGCGGTGACCGCCGCCCGCCGCACCGCGCGCGGCGAGGCCGGTCGGATCGGGCTCGGCTTCACCAGCTCGGCCTCGTTTCATCCGTTGGTGCCGCAGATCATCCGGGATTATCGCGAAACCCATCCAGGGGTCGCGCTGAGCCTCGAAGAGAGCGGCACCGGCGAACTGGTCGCTGCGTTGCTCGAGGAGCGGCTCGATGCCGCCTTCGTGCGCTCGCCGATTGGAGTCGCCGCGGGGATCGCCGTCCATTCCGTGCTCGAAGAGGCGATGGTGGCGGCGCTTCCCGCCGGGCACGCGCTGGCCGCCGGCCCGGCCGCAAGGAAGCTGGCCTTGGCGGCGCTGGCGGCGGAGACCTTCATCCTCTACCGCCGGCCGCTCGGGCCCGGCCTTTACGACGCGATCATCGCGGCCTGCCAGCGCGCCGGATACAGCCCCAATATCGGCCAGGAAGCGCCGCGCATGCTGGCGACCCTCAGCCTCGTCGCCGCCGGCCTCGGCGTCACCCTGGTGCCGCACTCGATGCGCCGGCTGCGGGTGCACGGCGTCGTTTACCGGGCGCTCGACAGCGGCGCCGGGCTCGTCGCGCCGCTCAACCTCGCCTACCGCCGCGGCGAGAGTTCCGCCGCGGCGCAGCGCTTCATCGCGCTGGTCCGGCAGACGCACCCGCAATGATTCGGGCTGAGATGGATTTCGAACAAGTTGAGCCGCCGGCGCCCACCCCTCACCCCGACCCTCTCCCCGCCGGCGGGGAGAGGGAGGGACCGGCGCGAAGCGTGGGAGGGTGAGGGCGGGCACGGCGATAGCCGACCTGGGATGGAGTTTGCGCTACGATCGCGAACCGAGGTGCAAGATTGGAATTAGCCTTGCTCGTCCATAGCCTGTTCGACGTGCTGGCGCTGCTGGCGGCGCTCGCCGTCTTTCGGCTCGTCCCCGCGGCGGCGCCCGGCGTGCCGTCCGAGCCCTGGCAGGTGCACCGGCTCTACATCGCGGCCGCCTGCCTCGGCGCGACGATCGGTGCGTACCTTGCCGGTTCGGCCAACCTCTGGCTCACCGGGATCGACGGTTTGGGACGCAGCATCGAGGGGGCGCTGGCCGGGGCCATCATCGCGATCGAGGCGCTCAAGTGGCGGACCGGGGTAGAGGGCTCCACCGGGCTGCGCTTTGTCGCGCCGTTGGCGGCGGCGATCGCGGTCGGCCGGCTCCGCTGCTTCTTCGCCGGATTGGACGACATGACCTATGGCACGCCGACGACAATGCCGTGGGGCACCGATTTCGGCGACGGTGTGCCGCGCCATCCAGTGCAGCTTTACGAGGCGGCGATGATGGCGATATTCTTGGCTGTCTTCTTGCTGTTGCTGCGCCAGGGGACGGAGGCGCTGCGGCGAACCGGGTTTTACGCGTTTGTCGCATTCTATGCGGTCCAGCGGTTTGGCTGGGAATTCCTCAAGCCCTACGCCACGGTCATCGGGCCGCTGAACCTGTTTCATCTGCTCTCGCTGGCCTTGGTGGCCTATGCCCTCGTCTTTGCCCGCCGGGAGTTGCAGCTATGCCGATATCGCCAGCCCCTGCGCAGCTGACCCACCCAGCGCACGCGCTGCGCAAGCCCCGGCCCTACATCTTTCTCGGCCAGACCACCTCGCTCTGCGAGACCTGTATGGCCCTAGTGCCGGCGAAGATCATCGACGAAGGCGGGGCGGTCTTTTACTTGAAGCGCTGCGCCGAGCACGGGGTCCTGAAGACGCTGGTGTCGAGCGAGGCGGGCTATTGGAAGCGCTGCCGCGATTTCCTCAAACCCGGCGATGTGCCGCTCAAATTCCATACCCGGATCGACAAGGGCTGCCCCTACGATTGCGGGCTCTGTCCCGACCACGAGCAGCACAGCTGTCTGGCGATCATTGAGGTCAACGAGCACTGCAACCTCACCTGTCCGACCTGCTTCGCCAGCTCCTCGCCGGCCAAGGCGGGAACGCGCAGCCTGGCGGAGATCGTGGCGATGCTCGATCTCCTGGTCGAGAGCGAGGGGCAGCCCGACCTCTTGCAGATCTCTGGCGGCGAGCCGACGCTGCACCCGCAGATCCTCGACATCATCCGCGCCGCGCGGCGCCGGCCGATCCGGCACGTGATGCTGAACACCAACGGTCTGCGCATCGCCAGCGACCCCGATTTTGTCGCCGCGCTCGCCGAGATGAAGCGCGGCTTCGAGGTCTACCTGCAGTTCGACGCGCTCTCGGCCGAGGCGCTGCGAACGATCCGCGGCGCCGATCTGCGCCGGGTTCGCGAGCGCGCGCTAGATGCGCTCGACCGGGCCGGGATCTCGACGACGCTTGTGTGCGTCATCCGCAAGGGCGTCAACGATTCCGAGATTGGCGATGTGCTGCGCCACGCCCAGGAGCGGCCCTGCGTGCGCGGCGTCACCTTCCAGCCGGTGCAGGACGCCGGGCGCAACGACGGCTTCGATCCGCGGCGCAACCGCATCGTGCTCTCGGAAATCCGCCGCGCGGTCATCGATCAATGGGGGGTCTTCGGCGAGGACGACCTGATCCCCTTACCGTGCAATCCCGAGGCGATCTCGATCGGTTACGGGATGCGGGTCGGCGCGGAGGTTCGCCCGCTGACGCACCTTTTTCCGCAAGAAATCCTGGTCCAGTCGGCGCCGAACTCGGTCACCTTCGAGGGCCAGCCCGAGATGCGCAAGCTCCTGATCGAGTTGCTCTCGTTGTCATGCGCCGGGCAGCAATCCGCGAATGTGCTGCGCGAGGTCTTGTGCTGTCTGCCGCTCGTCGAGGTGCCGCCAGAGATCGGCTACGACCGGGTCTTCCGGGTGACGGTGGTGAGCTTTCTCGACCGCTTCAACTTCTGCTTGGCCGGCGTCAAGCGCTCCTGCATCCATTTCGTCACCGGCAACGGCCGCATCATCCCGTTCGACACCTACAACATGTTCCACCGCCCGGGGCTCCCTGCGCGAGGCGCGAGGGGCGATTCGTGAGCGGCGGCCGGATCGCGGCGCTGATCTTTGCCATCCTGCTGCTACTGCCTGGGGGCTGTTTTCTGAAGGTCGGGATCTACGGACAGTTCCGCGATTCCCCCGGCGCGTCCCTGCCGCTGCTGACCATCGCCGCCGTTATCCTGGCGCTGGCGGGTCTGCTGTTTTGGCTCGCCTTCCGCCGCCAGCCCGCTGCCGGCGCTCCGCCCGATGCCCCGCCGCCCTAAATCTGCGCCACCCGGCGCACCCGCAGGGCTCGCGAGGGCTGGCGCATGAGCGGTGGCCAGATCGCGGCCCTGATCTTCGCCATCCTTCTGTTGCTGCCTGGGGGGTGTTTCCTGGTGTTCGGGATCGGCTTCGCCACCGACCGACAGTACTCGGATGTCGCGCTGGTGATGCTGCCCGTCGCGGCGGCGATCCTGGCGCTGGCCGGGTTCCTGTTCTGGGTCGCCTTCCGCCGCCGCCCTCCTGATCAAGGCGGTTCACCGGATGCGCCGGCATGAGCGGCGGCCAGATCGCCGCCCTGATCTTCGCGCTCCTGCTGTTGCTCCCCGGCGGGTGCTTCCTGATCGCCGGGATCGGTTTCGCGACCGACGAGGATCGGATGTTCTCCGACGCGGCGCCGGTGATGCTGGTGGTCGCCGCCGCCATCCTGGGAGTGGCCGGATTGCTGTTCTGGCTCGCCTTCCGCCGCCGGCCCGGTGGCGGCAGTTCGCCCGATGCCCCGCCAGCCTGAACCGCGGCCACCCGGCCTCGCCGCCTGGGCCGGAAAATGACCGGCGGTCAGATCGCAGCCCTGCTCTGCGCCATTCTCCTGTTGTTGCCCGGAGGGTGTTTCGTGTTCTTCGGCATCGTCCTCACGCCCGGCACGGCGGTGGCGGGCCCCTCTCTGTTGCTGCTGATCGGGGTTGCTATCCTGGCGCTGGCCGGGTGGCTGTTTTGGCTCGCCTTCTGGCGCCGGCCGGATCAAGGCGGCTCACCGGATGCTCCGGCGTGAGCGGCGGCCAGATTGCCGCCCTGATCTTCGCGATTATCTTTTTGCTGGCTGGGGGATCGTTCCTTGTATTGGGGATCATTAACCCCAAGGACTCCGACACCCCTGCGGCAGTTTTTCTATCGTACGCGGCGGTGCTCCTGACGCTTGCTGGAGGCTTGTTCTGGCGCGCCCGGCGCGCCCGACCGCGACGCATGAGCGGCGGCCAGATCGCCGCCCTGATCTTCGCCATTCTGCTGTTGCTGCCCGGCGGGTGCTTCCTGGTCTTTGGGATCAATTTCCCAACCAATCTCAGTACTGGGAAGGGCTTCCCTTCCCCGCTGCTGCTGCTCATCGCGGCCGCGATCCTGGCGCTGGCCGGGTGGCTATTCTGGCTCGCTTTCCGCCGCCCCTCCGATCGAGGCGGTTCGCCGGATGCCACGCCGCCCTGAAGCGGTGCCGTCGCGCCTTGCCGCCTGGGGCGCGAGGGCCGACGCGTGAGCAGCGACCAGATCGCCGCCCTGATCGGCGCCATTGTGCTGTTGCTGCCCGGCGGATGTTTCCTGGTGTTCGGGATCGGCTTCGCAACCGACACCCCTGTGACGACGGGCCTAGCTCTGGTGTGGCTGTCGATTGCGGCCGTTATCCTGTCGCTGGCCGGGTGGCTCCTCTGGGTCGCTTTCCGCCGCCGGCCCGGTGGCGGCGGTTCGCCGGACGCGCCGCCGCCCGATTGTTGATTCGCCGGCGGGATTTCCCACATGATCCCATGCCAGACGGTCGGATGGCCGCTCTTTGCATTGCAAGGGGAGGAAAGTCCGGGCTCCACGGAGGCACGGTGCCGGGTAACGCCCGGCGGGGGCGACCCCAGGGAAAGTGCCACAGAAAACATACCGCCGAGCCCGTCCGCCCCGACCCTTCCCCTCCCCCGCAAGCGGGGGAGGGTTAGGGAGGGGGCGGCGGGCGGCAAGGGTGAAATGGTGCGGTAAGAGCGCACCGCGCCGCCGGTAACGGCGGCGGCAGGGCAAACCCCACCGGGAGCAAGACCAAGTAGGAGCGGCAGGCGGCGTCGGCATCGCCGGCACCGCCGGGCGGGCCTTTCGCGCCGCCGCTCGGGTCGGTCGCGTGAGGCGTTCGGCAACGAACGTCCCAGATGAATGGCCATCCCCGTGCCAGCGGTTCGCCAATGGCGTGGGACAGAACCCGGCTTACAGACCGTCTGGCGCCGTCTGGGATATAATGGCTGTTTATCTACATTTTGTGCTTGCCTAGCGTTCAGATACTACTAATATCTAAGTAACAGCTATTACCCGCGCATCGGCAGGGGGGAGCGCGGCATGGCTGCGGGGTCCTCGCGAGTGTTGCCATGCCCGAGTCCCGCATAGAACGAAAGGAGAACTTTATTCCTCGCAACTTGCCACAAGACTCTGCGCGATGGTGCTACCGGGCCCGCCCTTTGCCGGACGTCTGTGGGGGAGCGTTGGGGGAAGCAAGTGGAACTGTTTATTTCCACTTTCGTGAACAAGGTCGACCGCAAAGGGCGAGTTTCAGTGCCGGCGACCTTTCGCTCCACTCTCGCGACTCATCGTCATCCCAATCTGGTCATCGCATTTCCTTCGGTCAAACTGCCGGCGCTCGAATGCACCGGCAGCGACCGGATGGACGAGATCCACGAGCGCGTCGAAACGCTCGAGCAGTTCTCCGAAGAATACGAGAATTTGTCGCTCCTGTTCGCCGAGGCGCAGCAATTGACGATGGACGCCGAAGGTCGCGTCATCCTGACGGAAAAACTCAAGCAGTACGCGCACATCAGCAACGATGTCGCGTTTGTCGGGCTCGGCGCGATGTTCCAGCTCTGGGACCCGGCGCGCTACGAGGAGCATAGCAGCGCCGTGCGCGAGCGCGCACGCCGCCAGGGCACGACCTTGCCGCCGCGCGGCGGCATGGCGCGGCGGCCGTCGTGACCAGGGCATCATGAAACGCGCGCAGCGCAGGCCGCCGCCAGTGGTGTCCGAGGGCGAGGCCGGCCCGTCGCCCGACCATCTCCCGGTTCTGCTCGACGCGGTGCTGGCGGCGCTGATGCCGGTCGATGGCGCGGTGTACGTCGACAGCACCTTCGGCGCCGGGGGGTACAGCGCGGCCCTGCTCAGGGCGGCGCGGTGCCGGGTTGTCGGCATCGACCGCGATCCAGCCGCGGTGCGGGGGAGCGCCGCGCTGGTGGCCCGGCATCCGGGGCGCCTCCAGGTCATCGAGGGCCGATTCGGCGATATGGAGCGGCTGGTCGGTGCGGCGATGCCCGACCCGGTCGCCGGCGTCACCCTCGATCTCGGGGTCTCATCGATACAGCTCGATCGCGCCGAACGGGGGTTTTCGTTCCGCCTCGATGGCCCGCTCGACATGCGCATGGGCGATGCCGGGACCAATGCCGCCGATCTCGTCGCGGAGCTCTCGGAGGATTCGCTGGCCGAGCTCATCCGCTCGCTCGGCGAGGAGCGCTTCGCCCGGCGTGTCGCCCGGGCGATTGTCGCCGCTCGGCAGCGCGGCCCGATCCGCCGCACCGGCGAATTGGCGGCGATCGTGCGCGCGGCGATCCCGACCCGCGAGCCCGGGCTCGATCCCGCCACCCGCACGTTTCAAGCGCTGCGCATCGCGGTCAACGACGAATTGGGCGAACTGGATCGCGGTCTGGCCTCGGCCGAGCGGGTGCTGATGCCGGGCGGCCGGCTCGCCGTGGTGGCCTTCCATTCGCTCGAAGACGCCCGGGTCAAGAGCTTCCTGCGGCAGCGCAGCGGCGCCGCCGCGTCGGCTTCGCGCCATGCCCCGCCATCGCCTGCCGCGCCGCCGCCGAGCTTTCGCCTATTGACCCGGCGCCCGGTGCGGCCCAGCGCCGATGAGATCGCGCGCAACCCGCGGGCCCGCTCGGCCCGGTTGCGGGCCGCCGAGCGCACTGCGGCGCCGCCCTGGCCGGCAATCGCCGGTTACGCTCCGGGGGGCGAGGCGCGATGACCAGGCTCGGCACCGTGTTCTGGGTGGTCGTCGTGCTGGCGGCCGGGTTCACCACCTTCAAGGTCAAATACGCGGTCCAGGACATCGAGGACGAGCTGAACCGGGCCCGCAAACAGACGATCGCCGAGCAGCAGGAAACCCGGGTTCTGACCGCCGAATGGACCTATCTCAACCAGCCGGAGCGGCTCGCCGAGCTGAACCGGCGGTTTCTCGGGTTGGCCGCGATCAACACCAAGCAGCTGCAGCGCAGCATCGAGGAGATCCCGCTGCGCGCCCCGGCGGCGCCGCCGGATGCACTGGTCGCGGCGAGCCCCGACCCGGCTGCGCCGGCCCCGCTCACCACGGATTCGCTCATCCCAGCGCTGGCGATCCCCGAGATGGTGCGCCAGGCTGATGCGGCAGGCCCGCGGGACGAAGTGTCCGTGGGTGATGGCGCACAGCCGCCCGCGAGCGTCGCCCCGGTGCGCCTGGCGAAAGCCGGCCCGGCCCAGGCGGCGAGCTCGCTCGACGCGCTGATCGCGCAAATTGCCGAGACAAAGTGATGCGGTCGATCCAACAGCGCCTCGATGAGAACCCGTGCCGGCCGCGCCATTTCCGGCCTCCGCCGCCCTGTGCCCCGGTGGTCGAGGACGAGCGCGCCACGGCGCTCCTCGAAACCTGTCGGAGCCGGCTGGTCGCGGCTGCGGCGTTGTTCGCCGTTGTTTTTGTCGTCGTGGCGCTGCGTCTCGTCGAGGTGGTGGTGCTGGCGGGCGGCGGCGCTGAATCGCATGTCGGCCGCATCCGCGCCGTCGTGCCGCCGCCGGCGCCGGTGCGCGCCGACATCGTCGACCGCAACGGCAGGCTCCTCGCGACGACGCTCGACAGCCCTTCGCTCTACGCCGATCCGCGCCAGATCCTCGATGCGGGCGAGGCGACGCGGGCCATTACCTCGGTGCTGCCGGAGCTCGATGCGGCCGAGATCCGGGCCAAGCTGACCTCAGGCAAGAGCTTTGTCTGGATCAAGCGTCGGTTGACGCCGCGCCAGCAATTCGAGGTCAATCGCCTCGGCATCCCCGGTCTGCAATTCGAGCACCAGGAGCGCCGGATCTACCCGTTCGGCGATCTGGCCGCGCATGTCGTCGGGTTTTGCGGGATCGACAATAACGGGCTCGCCGGGATCGAGCGGGCGCTCGACGGCAGGGTCAAGGGCAATGGCGGGCCGATCGAACTGTCGCTCGACGCCCGCGTGCAATTCATCCTTCACGAGGAGCTGACCAAGGTCATCGGCGATTTCAGCGCCAAAGGCGCCGCCGGCATCATCATGGATGTGCGCACCGGCGAGATCGTCGGGATGCTGTCGTTACCGGATTTCGATCCCAACCACCCCGGCGCGACCGATCCCAAGCTGTCGCCGGCCGAGGCCAAGGAGCGCATCTTCAACAAGATTACCTTGGGCGCGTATGAGCTGGGTTCAGTGTTCAAAACCTTCAACACCGCGATGGCCCTCGACTCCGGCGTCGCGACCATGACTAAGCAGTACGACGCGGCGCACGACATAAAGATCGGCCGATTTACAATCTCGGACTATCACGGCAAGCACCGCGCCTTGAGCGTGCCCGAAATCTATATGTACTCGTCCAATATCGGCGCGGCCCGCATGGCGTTGGAGGCCGGTGCCGAGCGGCAGCGCAATTTCCTGGCACGCCTCGGTTTGCTGAACCCGGTGCCGATCGAATTCGACGAAGTCGGCAAGCCGCATTATCCGAACCCGTGGCGCGAGGTTAATGTCATCACCATCGCCTACGGCCACGGCATCTCGGTCACGCCGCTGCACGCGATTACTGCGGTCTCCGCGATTGTCAACGGTGGCATCCTGCGCCCACCGACCTTGCGGAAATTGTCGCCTGACGCGATCCCGCCCGGCGAGCAGGTCATGTCGCCGAAGAAGAAGCTCCTGTCGGACTTCATCGGGGCGTTCCCGATGCATGATCCGAAATATGCGTTCCTGTTGCTGGTCGACGAACCGCACCCCAACAAGGAGAGCCACGGCTTTGCGACGGCCGGCTGGACCGTGGTGCCGGCGGCCAGCCGCATCATCGGGCGAATCGCGCCGATTTTGGGCGTCCCGCCGGTCGACGAGGCATCTCCCGCGGTCACTCGAGCGTTAATGATCGAGAGCTTGCAGGGAAAACGGATTGAAACTTACTGAGCTGACGAGCCCGGCCGTCACCGCCGGCCCGGCCTCCCCCCCGGGCACCAATCGGGCTCCACCGCTCGCCGACCCTGAGATCGTCGGGCTGACCGCCGATTCGCGCCAAGTGAAGCCGGGTTTCCTGTTTACCGCGTTGCAGGGCGTGCAACGTGACGGCCGCGCTTTTGCCGGGGAGGCCGTGGCGCGAGGCGCGATCGCGATCCTGACCGACGACCCCGCGGCCCTGGCTCTCGGCCCGGACGAAAGCCGCCGCACCGTCATTATCGCCGACGCCAATCCACAGCGCCGTCTCGCCCTCATCGCTGCCCGGTTCTACCGGCGCCAGCCGCCCACCATCGCCGCGGTCACCGGCACCAACGGCAAGACTTCGGTCGCCCATTTCACCCGCGAGATCTGGACCACGCTCGGCTATCCGGCGGCGAGCCTCGGGACGCTCGGCCTCGTCTCGCCGGCCGGACGGCGCGCCGGGGCGTTGACCACGCCCGACCCGGTCGGCCTGCATCGCGATCTCGCCGAATTGGCGGAAAGCGGCGTCGATCATGCCGCGATCGAGGCATCGAGCCACGGTCTGGCGCAATGTCGCCTCGACGGCGTCGCGGTCGCCGCGGCGGCGTTCACCAATCTGACCCGCGATCACCTCGACTACCATGGCGATATGGATTCCTACCGCGCCGCAAAGGAGCGGCTGTTCACCGACCTGCTGATGCCCGAGGGGCCGGCAATCCTCAACGCCGACAGCCCCGAATTCGCGCGGCTCGCGGCTCTGTGCCGGGAGAACGGGCATCCGGTAATCGCCTATGGGCGCGCCGCGGGGGCCGAGCTGCGCATCCTCGACCGGCTGCCGCGCCCGTTCGGGCAATGCATCACGGCGGAATTCTTCGGCGAGCGGCATACGCTCGAACTGCCGCTGGTCGGAGAATTCCAGGCGATGAACGTGCTGGCCGCGCTCGGGCTCGTCGTGGCGAGTGGGGTTGCCCGGGATGCCGCGTTGCCGGCGCTGTCCGGCCTCTCCGGCGTCCCGGGGCGCATGCAGCTGGTCGGAGAGAGCGCGGCCGGCGCCCCGGTCTTCGTCGATTACGCCCATACGCCGGACGCGCTGGCGAGCGTCCTGGCTGCGCTGCGCCCGCATGCCGAACGCCGCCTCGCCATCGTCTTCGGGGCCGGCGGCGACCGCGACCGCGGGAAGCGCCCGCTGATGGGCCGGGTCGCCGCCGAACTGGCCGACCTCGTCTACGTCACCGACGACAATCCGCGCAGTGAGAAGCCGGCGGAGATCCGCCGCGCGATCCTCGCCGCGGCGCCGCGGGCCATCGAGATCGGCGACCGGCGCGCCGCGATCGCCGCCGCGATCGCCGAATTGCGCCGCGGCGACGTCCTGGTGATCGCCGGCAAGGGCCACGAGACCGGCCAGATCGTCGGCAGCGACATCCTGCCCTTCGACGATGCCGCGGTGGCGCGCGAGGCGCTGGGACCGGATGGGTCCGCCTGATGCTTCGCGGCGGGTTGTCCCCCACCTTCGATACGGCTATGCCTAGCCCTGCCGGTCGCGTCGGCCGCATCGTCGAGCGGCTGTACCCGCCCGCGATGCTCTGCGAACCATGATCGCATGTTCTATTTTCTGTCTGCGTTTTCCGACCAGTTCCAGGCGTTCAACCTATTCCGCTACATCACGTTTCGCTCGGGCGGAGCGGTTATTACGGCGCTCTTGATCAGCTTCATCTTCGGGTCGCGCATCATCGCCTGGCTCAAATTAAAGCAGGGCGACGGCCAGCCAATTCGCGACGATGGCCCGCCAGGGCATCTGGTACGCAAAATAGGCACCCCGACGATGGGGGGCTTCCTGGTCCTTCTCGCCCTGAGCGTGTCGACCTTGCTGTGGGCCGATTTGCGCAATCCTTATGTCTGGATCGTCCTCGGCATGACCGTCAGCTTCGGCCTCATCGGGTTTTTCGACGATTACCGCAAGCTGATGCGGCGCTCCCCGCACGGGGTGCCCGGCCGGGTCAAGCTGCTGATCGAGATCATCCTCGCCGTCGCCGCATGCATCGCGCTCGCCTACGTCATGCCGCAACCGCTGGCCAACGCGCTCGCGGTACCGTTCTTCAAGAACGCGCTGTTCAACCTCGGCTGGTTCTTCGTGCCGTTCGGTGTCGTGGTGATCACCGGCGCGTCGAACTCGGTCAACCTGACCGACGGCCTCGATGGGTTGGCGATCGGGCCGGCGATGATCGCGGCCGCATCCTTTGCGATCATCAGCTACCTCGTCGGCAATGCGGTATACGCCAATTATCTGCAGCTGCATCACGTCCCGCGCGCCGACGAGCTGATGGTGTTTTGCGGCGCGATGGTCGGGGCAAGCCTTGGCTTTCTGTGGTTCAACGCGCCGCCGGCCAGCGTCTTCATGGGGGACACGGGTTCGCTGTCGATCGGCGCCGCGCTCGGCACGATCAGCGTCATTACGAAGCACGAGCTGGTGCTCGCGATCATCGGCGGGTTGTTCGCGATCGAGGCGGTGTCGGTGATCGTGCAGGTCGCCAGCTTCAAATTGACCGGGCGCCGCGTGTTCCGCATGGCGCCGCTGCACCATCATTTCGAGCAGATGGGCTGGGAGGAGTCCAAAATCGTGATTCGCTTTTGGATCATCGCGCTGATCCTGGCAATCGCCGGGCTGGCGACGTTGAAGTTGCGTTAGCGCCCATGATCGTGGTCAACGCGTTTGCCGGTCGGAGCATCGCGGTTCTGGGTCTCGCGCGATCGGGCCGCGCCGCCGCCCATGCGCTTGCCGCCGGCGGCGCGTCGGTTCTCGCCTGGGACGACAATCCCGCGGTGCGTGAAGCCGTTGCCGGCGAGATCCCGCTCTGCGACCCGGCGCGAGCCGATTGGCGGCAGATCCCGGCGCTCGTGCTGTCGCCCGGCATTCCGCACTTCTATCCCGAGCCGCATCCCGCGGTGCTGCGCGCCCGCGAGGCCGGCAGCGAAATCATCGGTGACATCGAGCTCCTCGGCCGGTCCCAGCCCGATGCATTCTATGTCGGGATCACCGGGACCAACGGTAAATCGACGACGACGGCGCTGGTCGGCCACATCCTCGCCACCGCCGGGCGGCGCGTCGAAATCGGCGGCAATCTCGGCACCGCCGCGCTGTCGCTGGCGCCGCTCGGCCACGACGGGACCTATGTCCTTGAAGCCAGCTCGTTCCAGTTGGAGCTGATCGACAGCCTCGCCTTCGATGTCGCGGTGCTGCTCAACATCACCCCCGACCATCTCGACCGGCACGGTGGGATGGACGGCTATATCGCCGCGAAACGGCGGATTTTCGCGCATCAAGGGGCGGCCTCCACCGCGATCGTCGGCATCGACGACCCGATCTGCCGCGCTGTCGCCGACGAGTTGCGGCGCGCCGGCCCCGGCCGGGTATTGCCGATTTCGGTGACCGAACGCGCGCCCGGCGGCGTCTATGCCGAGGGGGGCTGGCTGGTCGACGCGATCGGCCGGGAGCCGATGGCCGTGCTTGACCTGGCCCTGGCGGAGCGCCTGCCCGGTTCGCACAATTGGCAGAATGCCGCCGCCGCTTATGCTGCCGCGCGTTCGGTCGGGGTCGCTATCGAGCATGCAGCGGGCGCGATTCGCTCGTTCCCGGGTCTCGCGCATCGACAAGAGTTGGTAGATATGATCGACGGCGTACGCTACATCAACGATTCGAAGGCCACAAATGCCGATGCGGCCGAAAAGGCGCTCGCATGCTATGAGGCGATCTATTGGATCGCCGGCGGGCTGCCGAAGGCGGGAGGGATCACGTCTCTCGGGCCTTATTTCAGACGGCTGCGGCACGCCTATTTGATCGGCACCGCGACGGAGGAGTTTGCGGCGACGCTGGGCAATTCTGTTCCGTTCACGCGCTGTGGGGATCTCGCGACCGCGACGGCGGCGGCGGCCGAACGGGCGCGCCGCGACGGCGTGCCGGGGGCGGTGGTGCTGTTGTCGCCGGCCTGCGCCTCCTATGACCAGTTCGCCCATTTCGAGGCGCGCGGCGACGCCTTTCGCGCCCTGGTCGCCGGATTGCACAATGCGGAGCACGGGCGATGATGTTCGCCCGCATCGACCAGAGGCCGGTCGCCCGCTGGTGGTGGACCATCGACCGCTGGAGCCTCGGTGCGCTGGTTCTGCTGATCGCCTTCGGCTCGGTGTTGAGCATGGCGGCAAGCCCCGCCGTCGCCGAGCGGCTCGGCTATGCGCGGCTGCACTTCGCCGAGCGCCATCTGGTGGTCGCGCCGATCGCCTTCGCGGTGATGTTCGGGGTGTCGCTGCTGCCGCCGCGCTCGGTCCGGCGGGTGGCATTCATCGGTTTTGCGATCGCCGCGGCGCTCCTCGCCCTGACCTTTGTCTTCGGGGTCGAGATCAAGGGCGCGCGGCGCTGGATCAACCTGCCGGGCCTGTCGCTGCAACCATCGGAATTCATCAAGCCGACCTTTACCGTCGTGACGGCCTGGCTGTTCGCCGAACAGAAGGCGCGCCCCGGTTTTCCCGGGAATGCAATCTCGATGGTGCTGTTCGTCGGACTGATCGCGATGCTGATGAAGCAGCCCGATCTCGGCATGGCGATCGTCATCGCGATCGTCTGGTTCGCGCAATTCTTCATGGCCGGCCTCAGGCTCTACTGGGCCGCCGCCGGCACGATCGCCGGGCTCGCCGGGTTTGTCGGCGCCTATCTGTGGCTGCCGCACGTGACCAGCCGGATCAACCGATTTCTCGATCCGGCGGCGGGCGACAGCTATCAGGTCAACCGCTCGATCGAGGCCTTCGTCAATGGCGGGCTGTGGGGCCGCGGGCCCGGCGAGGGCACGGTCAAGGACGTCCTGCCCGATGCGCACGCCGATTTCGTATTCGCCGTGGCGGGCGAAGAGTTCGGCCTCATCGTTTGCATCATGATCGTCGGCGTCTTTGCCTTCATCGTGCTGCGCGGCTTCTCCCGCCTCTTGCAGGAGGGCAATCTCTTTGTGCTGCTCTCGGCGACCGGGCTCCTCATCCAGTTCGGGCTGCAGGCGGTCATCAACATGGCCTCGACCCTGCACCTGATCCCGACCAAGGGCATGACCTTGCCGTTTCTGTCGTATGGCGGGTCGTCGATGCTGTCCTTGGCGTTGGGCATGGGCATGATGCTGGCCCTGACCCGGCGCCGCCTCGGCGGGAGCGAGCTGTGAGCGCCGGCACTTTCGTCCTCGCCGCCGGAGGCACCGGCGGGCATCTCTTTCCGGCCCAAGCGCTCGCCGAGCGCCTCGTCCGGCACGGCGCCCGGGTGTGTCTCGCCACGGATCGGCGCGCCGACGCGTTTGCCGCGCAGGTGCCGGGCGTCGAGATCCGCGAGATCCGCGCCGGACGGCTCGGCGGCAATCCATTGCAAAGCGCTTGCGGCATCGCGGCGATGGCGGTCGGCCTCGTCCAGGCGCGGCGGCTGCTGGGCCGCCTCCACCCCGCAGCGGTGGTCGGGTTCGGCGGCTATCCGTCGGTGCCGACGATGTTTGCGGCGACCCAGCTCGGGCTGCCGACCGTGATCCACGAGCAGAACGCCGTGCTCGGCCGCGCCAATCGCCTGCTGGCGGCGCGAACCCGGCGGATCGCCACCGGCTTCGCCGAAACCGCCGGTCTGCGGCCGGCTGACCGGGCACGCGCCGTCTATACCGGCAACCCGGTGCGGCCGGCGATCGCTGCCGTTGCCGCCACCCCATACCGGCCGCCACGGGCGGGCGCGCCCATCGAGCTGCTGATTACCGGCGGCAGTCAGGGCGCGCGGATTTTCGCCGACATCGTGCCGCCGGCGCTGGCCGGATTGCCGCCGGCGCTGCGTGCGGCGCTGCGCGTCAGCCAGCAGGCGCGGCGCGAGGATTGCGCCCGGGTCACCGCTCAGCTCGAAGCCGCCGGCATCGCCGCCGAGGTCGACAGCTTCTTCACCGACGTGCCGGAGCGGCTGGCGCGGGCCCAGCTGGTCATCTGCCGGGCCGGGGCGTCGACGGTGGCGGAGCTCGCGGCGATCGGCCGGCCGGCGCTCCTCGTGCCCTACCCGCACGCGACCGACGACCACCAGGCGGCCAATGCCCGCGCTTTCGCTGATGCCGGCGCCGGCTGGGTGATCCCGCAAGCCGGGCTGAGCGCGCCGTTGCTGAGCGCAATCCTCGCGGAGCGGCTTGCCGATTCTGCGGGCCTTGGCCAGGCGGCCGCGCAGGCGCGCAAATTTGGCTGCGACGACGCGGCCGAGCGGCTCACCGCCATCGTTCTCGCCCTGACGGGGATGGAAGGCGAGCCGGACGGCACGCCGCGGGAGCATGCGGCATGAGATCGCTGCCCGAATCGATCGGGCCCATCCATTTTGTCGGGATCGGCGGCATCGGGATGAGCGGGATTGCCGAGGTGCTGCACAATCTCGGCTACCGGGTGCAGGGCAGCGACCTTGCCGAGAGCGCCAACACGCGCCGGCTCACCGGGCTCGGCATCGCCGTCAGGATCGGCCACGCGGCCGAAAATCTCGACAGCGCCGAGGTCATCGTCATCTCCTCCGCGGTAAGGCCCGACAACCCGGAAGTCGTGGCGGCGCGGAGCCGCCGCCTGCCGGTGGTCCGGCGCGCCGAGATGCTGGCCGAGCTGATGCGGCTCAAATGGTCGATCGCGATCGCCGGCACGCACGGCAAGACGACGACGACCTCGATGATCGGCACGTTGCTCGAAACCGCCGGGCTCGATCCGACCGTGATCAACGGCGGCATCATCAACGCCTACGGCACCAATACCAGGCTCGGTGCCGGCGACTGGATGGCGGTCGAGGCCGATGAGAGCGACGGCACCTTTACGCGGCTGCCTGCGACGGTCGCGATCGTCACCAACATCGACCCCGAGCACCTCGATTTCTACGGCGACTTCGCCGCGTTGCAGCAGGCCTTCGAGACCTTTGTCGGCAATATCCCGTTCTACGGGTTTGCGGTCTTGTGCATCGACCATCCGGTCGTCCAGAGCATGATCGCCCGCCTGTCGGAGCGGCGCATTCTGACCTACGGTCTCAGCCCACAGGCCGATATCCGCGCGACCAATATCCGCATCGGCCGCGACGGCAGCCACTACGACGCGGTGATCGCCGACCGGGCGAGCGGACAGGAGCGGGTGCTCGCCGGCTTGTTCCTGCCGATGTTCGGCGAGCACAACGTCCAGAATTCGCTGAGCGTCTTGGCTGTGGCCGAGGAGATGGGCCTCGGGGACGAGGTGGTGCGCGCCAGCCTGCGCAACTTCAAGGGCGTGCGCCGGCGCTTCACCAAGACCGGCGAATGGAATGGCACGACGATCATCGACGATTACGGCCATCATCCGGTCGAAATCGCGGCGGTGCTGAAGGCGGCGCGGGCGATCGTCGGCGGCCGGGTTATCGCAATCGTGCAGCCGCATCGCTACACGCGCCTGGCAAATCTGTTCGACGGGTTCTGCACCTGCTTCAACGATGCCGATCTGGTGCTGGTCGCCGACATCTATGCGGCGGGTGAAGCACCGATCGAGGGCGTGTCGCGCGACGCTCTTGTTGCCGGCCTGCGCGCGCATGGTCATCGCAACACCCAGCCGCTGCCCGGGCCGGAAGCCCTCGCGCCGCTGCTGCGCCCCTTGGCGCGGCCCGACGACATCGTGGTGTGCCTCGGCGCCGGTTCGATCACCAACTGGGCGAACAGCCTGCCGGGCGAGCTCGCCGAACTCGACGCGCGGAGCCGGGTGGCGTGACGGCACACCCGGACACCGGCGGCGGCGATTGGCTGCGACAGCTCCCGCCGGTCCGCGGCCGGCTCGCCGCCAATGCCCCGATCGGGCATCTGACCTGGTTCCGCGTCGGGGGCTCCGCCGAATTGCTGTTCCGGCCGGCGGATGAAGATGATCTCGCCGGTTTTCTCGCCGCGCTGCCGGCCGAGATTCCGGTGACCGCGATCGGCGTCGGCTCGAACCTCCTGGTGCGCGACGGCGGCATCGCTGGGGTGACCATCCGGCTCGGCCGCGGCTTTGTCGGCACCGAGACCGGGGCCGACGAGGTGAGCGCCGGTGCCGGCGCGCTAGACGCGAACGTCGCCCTTACGGCGGCTCAGGCCGGGATCGCGGGGCTCGAATTTCTGTCCGGCGTCCCGGGCACGGTCGGCGGCGGGTTTCGGACCAATGCGGGCGCCTATGGCAGCGAATTCAAGGATGTGCTGATTTCCGCCGACGCGGTCGATCGTAACGGCAGGATCCATCGGGTAAGCGCCGCCGAACTCGGGTTTTCCTACCGCCATTCCGGCGCACCGGCGGATTGGATCTTCACCGGCGCGGTTTTCCGCGGGACACCAGGCGACCGCGTCGCGATTGCCCAGCGCCTGGCGGAGATCCAGGCCGCGCGCGAAGCCTCACAGCCGATCCGGGCGCGCACCGGCGGCTCCACCTTCGCCAACCCGGCCGGCCATCAGGCCTGGCAGCTGATCGACGCGGCCGGCTGCCGCGGGATTGTCCGCGGCGGCGCGATGGTCTCCGAAAAGCACACCAATTTCCTGATCAACACCGGCAATGCGACCGCCGCCGACATCGAAGCCCTCGGCGAAGAGGTGCGGCGCCGGGTGAGTGACCGGTTCGGCATTACGCTCGAATGGGAGATCCGCCGTATCGGGCGGCTGCCCGAGAGCGCACTGCGCGCCGACGCGCTCGCGAGGACAGGATGAGAATTCGCGCGGGTCGCGCCGCGCCACCCCCGCCGCGCCGCCGGCGCCGGATCTCTCGTGCAATGCGCCGTGCCGTGCCGTGGGCGGTGGCGGTGGTGCTCGCCGCCGCCTGCTATGGCGGGGTTGTGCTGAGCCGGGTGCCGATCGGCCAGGCGATCCTTGCCGGCGTTGCCGATCGCGCCCTCGCGGCGAGCGCCGCGCTCGGGCTGGTTGTCGGGAATATCGAGGTCGAGGGCCGCGAGACCACCGACAGGGCGACGATCATGGCCGCTCTCGCGGCCGAACGCGGCACGCCGATCCTCGCGGTCAGCCCGAGCCGGGCGAAGGAGAAGCTGGAGAGCCTGCCTTGGGTGCGCTCGGCGACGATCGAGCGCCGGCTGCCCGGGACCCTGGTCGTCCGGCTGGTCGAACGCCATCCGCTCGCGGTGTGGCAGCACGCCGGCAAGCATGAGCTGGTCGATCGCGAGGGGGCGGTGATCCCGGTCAAGGATCTGACCCGGTTTGCCCGGCTGCCGACGGTCGTCGGCGACGATGCGGCAAGCCACGCCACCGCGCTCATCGACATGCTGGCGCGCGAGCCCGAGCTCGCCGCCCGGGTGACCGCCGCGGTGCGGGTCGATAACCGGCGCTGGAACCTGCGGATCGACAATGCGATCGACGTGCTGCTGCCCGAGGCAAACCTCGACGCGGCGTGGGCGCGGCTGGCCGCGCAGGAACGGGCGAACAACCTGTTGCAGCGCGATATCCAGAGCGTCGATATGCGGCTGCCCGATCGGCTGGTGTTGCGTCCCGCCGCCGCGGCGCCGGGCGAGACGGCGCCGGCGAAGAAGGTCCGCGGCCCGGGAAAGAGCACATGAAGAAGAGCGCCGCGAAGAAGAACACCGCACCGGCCGTGAGTCCCGGGAATGGCTCGGCGGGCAACGGCAACGGGGCGCGCCCGCGTCCGGCCGGAACGCGTCCGCGCGGCAGCATGATCGCGGCGATCGACATCGGTACGACCAAGATCTGCTGCTTCATCGCACGCGTCGAAGACCAGCCGCGCATCCTCGGCATCGGCCATCAGATCGCGCGCGGGGTGAAGAGCGCGACGATCATCGACCTCGACGCCGCGGCCGATTCGATCCGCAATGCCGTCCACGCCGCCGAGCAAATGGCCGGTGAGACGATCGGGCGCGCCGTCGCCAACCTGTCGGGCGGCTATACCGCCTCGCGCATCGTCAAGGCGGAAATCGGCGTGGGCCGCCACGAGATCACCGATCGCGACATGCGCCAGGTCCTCGAACGCGGCTATGGGACGCGGGAAGCACCCGACCGGCAGGTGATCCATTCGATCCCGGTCGGCTTCTCGATCGACGACAGCCGGGGCATCCTCGACCCGCGCGGCATGGTCGGCGAGCGGCTCGGCGTCAACATGCATGTCGTCACCGCCGCCACGGCGAGCGTGCGCAACCACACCGCGGCGATCGGGCGCTCGCATCTCGAAGTCGAGGCGCTGGTCGTGAGCCCCTACGCCGCCGGCCTCGCCTGCCTCGTCGATGATGAGATGGATCTCGGCGTCACGGTTATCGACATGGGCGGCGGCACGACGACGATCGGCGTCTTTTTCGGCGGCAGTCTGGTCTTCGCCGACGCGGTGCGGGTCGGCGGCCTCCATGTCACCAACGACATCGCCCGCGGGCTGGCGACCCCGCTTGCCCACGCCGAGCGGATGAAGGCGCTGTTTGGCAGCGCGATTTCCTCGACCCTCGACGAGCGCGAAATGATCGCCGTTCCGCAGATCGGCGAAGACGAAGACGGCCATGTCAACCATGTGCCCAAATCGCTGCTCGTCAGCATCATCGCCCCGCGCGTCGAG
>WNFC01001689.1_pt1 | contig 27332 bp, 22 predicted proteins | sample 5400541 | NCBI WGS metagenome assembly WNFC01 (sample SAMN13153342, study PRJNA577476) | soil metagenome | isolation source: 120 cm saprolite under Douglas fir tree site 2 hole 2 replicate 1 | place: USA:California | collected 2015-04-18 | reverse complement strand
CTGGGCGATCAGTGTCGCCACCTCCCTCTCGCGCGGTGAGAGCAGGCTATCCGCGGCTGTGCTGCCGACCACGGCTTCGGATTCCGTCGGACGGGCCGGGGGTTTGTCCAGGTCTAGGTCCAGGGCCAGCGCCAGGGACAGGGACAGGGACAGGGCCTCCGCAAGCCCCAGGCTGCGTCCCTGCTGGTGCGCTGTTGCCCATGCCTGAGCGCTCAGGCTAGCCTTGCCGTGGGCGAGATCGCGCTCGAAGTCGGCATGGTCTGCGGGCGCCAGTGGCGCTCCGAGGCCGTCCAGTTGCGCTTCGCTGGCGGCCAGGAGCTCGACGCCGCGGTCGGGCGGGGCCGACTCGAGCGCGAGGCCAGCGAGCGCTGCCAGGCACTCGACGACCCCCTGTTTGTTGCCGATCTCGCGCTGCAGACCGAGACTCTCCGCCAGGAGCCGGCGCGCTTCGGCAGCATCTCCCCTGCGCCGGGCTGTTTGCCCCAGCTTGTGCAGCGCCGACGCGATGCCCGGGCTGCCGGACACGCCTTGCCACAATGCCAAACTCTCGCTGTAAAGTGCCTGCGCGTGGACAAAATCGCCGGCGAGGCGAGCCAGATCGCCGAGTCGGTTTAGTGAATCGGCAGCATGATCGGTGACACCGTGCTCACGACAGGTCCGCAGGCACGCCTCGAACAAGCCGCGTGCCGTTTCGTAATCGCCCTGGTGATACGCCACCATCCCTAAATCGCCAACCAGTGGCAGACCCCCGATAAGATCGCCTGCCCTGGCGTATGCCTCCTGGCTGGCCTCGAACAGCGTCTGCGCGCCGAGAAAGTCCCGGCCCTCGAACAACACGTGGGCGGCGAGGTGGAACGCGTCGGCCAGTCCCTGAAAGTCACCGAGCTCATCGAAGATTTCTGCGCTCCGGTCGAGGTGCGGCCTGGCGGAGCGGTAGTCCCCCTGACGCCACTCGATCGCGCCGAGGGCCAAAAGTGCCCGGCCGTATCCGGGCGAGCGGCCAGCCGGAGCCACCTCGAGTGCCCGCGTGAGCCAGAGTCGAGCTTCCCCCGGTGCCCTGGTGTGGTGAATCCAGAAGAACCACAGCGCGCCTGCAAGGTCAAGGGCCGCGTCCAGGTCCGCCGGCTCACGGGCATCGCTCAAGGACCAGGCGAGAGTCGCACGAATGTTGTTCAACTCCTCTTCAACGCGAACATGCCAGCGCCCCTGATCCGGGCCTCGGGCTGCTCCAGCCAGTTCGGCGAGATGATGGAAATACTGGGCGTGTGCCCGTCGAGCCGATTCTTCCTCACCGGCCGCGGCAAGCCGATCTAGAGCGAACTCACGAACAACTTGCAACATCTCGAATCGAGGCTTTGTCAGAGTCAGGGGTCCTGCCTGGCTCGACCTCCGAATCAAACTCTGGTCGACAAGCGCGGAGACGCCATCCAGAGACGTAACATCGTGCAATTCGTCGGCGCATGCAGCTTCGACCGCATCCAGTGTGCAGCCACCAGCGAATACGCCGAGGCGGCGAAAGAGCGCTTGCTGAGAAGGAGCAAGCAGATCGTAGCTCCACGCAATGGCATCGCGCATGGTGCGCTGGCGCGGAGGGGTGTCCTGGGCGCCACCGGACAGCACTGGCAGTGCGTGCTGCAGTCGCTCGAGGAGCGCTTGCGGCGGCAGGACTCGCAAGCGCGCAGTAGCCAGTTCGATGGCCAGCGGCAAACCATCGAGCTTGTGGCAAATCTCGACCACGCTGGAGGCGTTCTGGGGTGTGAGGCTGAATTCCCCGCATGCAGCTCGGGCACGACGCACGAACAGTTGGACCGCCTCGTAGCGCTCCAGGTCCTCGAGCCGGTCTGCTTGGGCATGATCGGGTCGGGTCAGGGTCGGGACCGGCAGGGCATACTCGCCCGACAAGTGCAACGGACTCCGGCTGGTGGCCAACACGCTCAGGGCCGGACACTCGGCCAGGAGCTCCGTGATCAACGGCGCCGCCGCCAGTACGTGCTCGAAGTTGTCGACGACGAGCAGCACCGTGTGTGGGCCGACGCGCCCGGCGACCGCGGGGACCACGTGGCTGGGGTCCGCCACGGATACCTCGAAGGCCGCGGCCACCAGCCCGGGCACCAATTCCGGATCCGCGATCGGCGCAAGCGATACGAACACCGTTCCGTCGGGAAACAGATTGGCCGCGGAGCTGGCAATGGCCAGCGAAAGGCGCGTCTTCCCCACACCGCCGGGGCCAGTCAACGTCAGCAAGCGCTGACCATCGCTCAGGATTCGGACGCCCGCTGCGATTTCTCGCTGTCGTCCAACCAACTCGGTCAGCGCCAGGCGAGGGAATCCCGCCTGATCTCGTGAGTTGCCCGACGCTGGCATAGCCAGGCCATTGTGGACCTGCTGACGCATACTGCCAAGCGAGCCCATGGGTAATTCTGCCGATTCTCCAAGGATGTGGTTCTCGTCCGGGCACTCGCTGGCTGGGCTCACCATCCCGGTGGTGGCCACTCACCGTTTCTAGCGCAACCAGCCAGACTGGCGGACGTGCTGCACGGGCTTGCGTCTGGCAAGATTTCTGGGCCGGGAGCGTACACCCCCTGGCACCTTAATTGGGCAGCGGTTCTGAGACCTTTGCCGACCGCTGCGCTCCTTATCGAGGGACGAAGAGAATCCGTTTTCGAAACGATTGGTGATGCGTGGTCAGCGGCCCAGGTACTTTGGCGCGCGTTTCTCGCGGAATGATGTGCGGCCCTCGGCATGGTCCAGGGTTTGGCGGACGACGTCGGTCAGGGCGCGCTCGTAATCGGTGTAGCTGTCGAGCTCGTTGAGCACGGCGCGGTTCACGGTCAGCTTCCAGGCGGCGTACGTCCTGGTTGGCCCGTGGGCGAGCTCGTCGAGGAAGGCCTTCAACTCAGCCTCATACGTATCGCGCGGCCACAGCCGGGCGAGATAACCGATGCGTTCGGCTTCGGTGGCGTCGATCACACGACCGGTCATCAGCAGGTCCATGGCACGCGATTGGCCAATCAGGCGCGGCAGCAGGAGTGGCACGCCCTGGCCGGCAAAGATCGCCCGGGCGGAGCGGATGTCGCCCACCAGCGTGTCGGTGTGTCCGACCCGAAAGTCGCACGCCAGCGAGAGCACGAAACCGGCTCCGTGGCAGCGTCCGTTGAGCGCAGCCACCACCGGCTTGGGTAACTCCAGGAGAGCCTTCACCAGTTGGTGGTGGAGGCCCCGGTCGGCATTGACTCCGCCGGGGTTGCCGCCACGCGTGCGCTCGCCCATGCCATCGACGATGTCGTCGCCCGCGGAGAACGCCCGACCGGCGCCGGTGAAGACCAGGACACGCACCGTGTCGTCCTGTGCGACGTCCTCCACGGCGTCGAGGAACTCTTCGATCATGCGCCAGGTCATGGCGTTCAACTTTTCCGGCCGGTTCATCGTCACCGTCGCGACGCCGGCGTGTTTCTCAAAGAGGACGGTTTCGAACGCCATTGGCCTCAGAGAACGCGATACGGGTGGGGACCGAACTCGGCCTGGTAGAAGGGCGAGACCATGCCACCGGGTGGGACCAGGCGGTCGATACTCTCCAGGTCCGCCTGGCTCAAGGTTACTGAGGTTGCGCCGAGGTACTCGTCGAGCTGGGGCATCGTCCGCGGACCGATGATCGGGCTCGAGATGCCGGGCTGGGCCAGGACCCAGGCCACCGCGAGTTGGACGAGCGTGCAATCCTTGGACTGCGCCAGCGGTTCGAGCCGCTCGACGACGTCGTAGACCTGCTCGACCAGGCGCTCCGCACGATTCGGATTGGACTGGTCGGCAAAGCGACTGCCTTCCGGCAACGGCTGACCGCGGCGGTACTTGCCACTCAACAGCCCACCGGCGATCGGACTCCAGGGCACCAGGCCAATCCCGAATGTCTGCGCCATCGGCACCAACTCGCGCTCAATGCGGCGGTCCAGGATATTGTATGGGGGCTGCTCGGTCACAAAACGGTTCAGCCCCAGCTCTTTGGACGCCCATAGCGACTCGACGACCTGCCAGGCGCCGAACGTGCTTGTGCCGATGTAGCGGACTTTGCCCGAGCGGACCAGATCGTCGAGCGCGCGCAACGTCTCGTCGATCGGAGTCGCCGGCTCGGGCCGATGCAGCTGATACAGGTCGATGTAGTCGGTCTTCAGGCGGGTGAGGCTGGCTTCGCACTCGGCGATGATGTGGCGGCGGCTGTTGCCGAGCGCATTCACGTCGTTGTCGGCCATTCGACCGTGGACCTTCGTGGCCAGCACGACTTGCTGCCGGCGACCATTGCGCCGCAGCGCCTCACCGGTGATCTCTTCGCTGAGCCCGCGCGCATAGACGTTGGCCGTATCGAGGAAGTTCAGGCCGGCATCGAGCGCGCGGTCGATGATCGCGTACGAGTCCTCAGCCGAGGTGCGGCGCCCGAACATCATGCAGCCGAGACACAGGGGGCTGACCTGCACGCCGGTTCGACCGAGTTGACGGTAGTCCATAGGCCCAGATGCTAACGGGTGGTGCGTTGGGCCGCCTGTTTAGGAGTCCAGCACGCGCGCAGGCCGCAAAACGTACAAACGAGCTCTTCTTTTGGAGCGGGCGCGGCCGCGTCTGGCACAGGCGCGGCTGGCGCCGCGACGGGTGGCTCGACCGCGGGTGGAGCGAGGGTAGTGCTCATGTCGTGGCGCGCGCCGACGCGTGCGTCTTCAAGAAGGCGCGCATGCGTTCGGTGACCTCGGGCACGACCTCGGGGTCACGCCAACGTTCGATGGTTTCGACATTCGGCAGCAGGCCCGCGACTTCGACAGACACACCACGTGGATGCGCGCGGTCGTTGCCGTAGAGTAGCAACAGCGGAGTCTGCGCTGATTTGAGAAAGTCGCGCGAGACGCTGAAGACAAAGTCGGCGTCAAACATGGCGTGGCCAAAGGCGTCGAGCTTCTCGACATTGAGCTCGGCGCCCTTGTCGATCAGGTTCTGACCCCACGGCGTCCACATCTCCGGGCCGAAGACGCCATCGTTGGTCTGGTCGTGGCCGATGGGCTGCATGAGCACACCAGCCACGATCCGCCGCGGCGCCTGCTCGACGAGCTGGAAGATGAACGAGCAACCGATGCAGCAACCGATGGCCATGAACTGGTCAATCCCCAGATGGTCGAGCACCGCCAGCTGATCGTCGGCGTACATCTGCCACGGATCGCTGGTCTCCAGTGGGCCGCTCGATCGACCGGCATTACGCTGGTCCATGGCGATGACGCGGAAGTCATTGCTGAAGGCATCCAGCGGATTGAGCGGCATGCGCCCCCAGAAGTCGATCGTGGAGTTCAGCCCACCAGGCGCTAGCAATAGCAGCGGTGGGCCGCTGCCGCGCTCTTCGTAATAGATCATCGCGTCACCATGTTGAATCGTCGGCATCGGCTCGAGGCCCTCCCAAGATGATCTAGCGTACCGGACCGTGTACAAGACTTAACTTCTACGCCACGGAATGATCCACCGCTCGACGCCATTGAGCAGCACCGCGATGGCAACTCCGACGAGCGCGATTACCGCCAGTCCAACATACATCTTTTCAACCTGGAACACCTGCCAGCTGGTCCAGATCAGGTACCCCAGGCCGCTCTTGGCGCCAACGAACTCGGCTGAGACGATGACCAGCAACGCAACGCCCATGCCGAGCTTGATGCCGGCCAGGATCAGCGGCAGAGCACCGGGCAGAGCAATGTCGGTGAACATCATCAACCGGCTGGCGTGGAAGTTCTGGCCCACGTCGAGGTAGATCCGATCGATATTGCGCACGCCAGCCGCCGTATTGATCAGCACCAGGTAGATGACGGCTGTGGCGATAATCGCGTACTTGGACTCCTCGCCGATGCCAAAGATCATGATGAACAGTGGCAGCACCGCAATCTTCGGAATCGGGAAGGTGGCGTCCACCAGCGGCTGGATGATGGCCCGCACCGGGCTGAAAAGACCAATCGCCAGACCACCAATAACCCCAGGTACCGCGCCGATCAGGAAGCCAATCGCGATACGTCGCAGACTGATGCCGAGATTCGTCCACAATTCACCCGAGGGGTACTGGGTGGACGGCTGCATCATCTGCCACAGCACCGCAAAGATACTGCTCGGTGCCGGAAAGAATCGGGTGTCGATGACGCGGACGTGTGCGAGCAGTTCCCACAAGCCGAGCAACAGCAGTGGCGACAGCACCGAGAGCACCCGCTCGAACTGGGCACCGCTCGGACGATAACGCGGCCGTTCAACATCTTCTACGCTGTCCAGCTCGACTTCCGCGCCAGGCGACACTGTTTCGGCAGCGACCGTCCGGATCTGACTACTCATATGTGCACCTGGACGTCGGCTTGAGCGGCGGTCACCTCCGCGCGGAGCTCACTCCAGATCCGCCCAAACAACTCGCCGTACTCGCGGCTCGATTTCACCAGCTCCACCTGCCTGGGGCGTCCGAAGACGCTGTGCACGTCGATGATATCCTTTATGCGGCCCGGCCGAGCGGTCATCACTAACACACGATCGGCCAGCACGATTGCCTCATCTATTGAGTGCGTCACGTACAGCACGGTCTTGCGGCTCTCGTCCCAGATGCGCAGCAGCTCGGCTTGCAGGATCAGCTTCGTCTGCTCGTCGAGCGCCGCGAAAGGCTCATCCATCAGCAGCACTTCCGGGTCGTTGGCGAACGCTCGAGCGATGCTCACCCGTTGCTTCATACCGCCCGAAAGCTGATGTGGCAGAGCGTCTTCGAACCCCTGCAAGCCCACCTTGTGAACAAATGGGTCGGCGATGGCGTACCGCTCGCCCTTTGAAAAGCCGCGCGCCTTGAGGCCGAAGGCGACGTTGTCGCGGACGCTCATCCACGGAAAGATGCTCTGCTCTTGAAAGACCATGCTGTTCAGGGGGCGCAACGTGGCATTGCCTCGACCGCTGCGGTCGTGGTCACCAGACTGATCGCTGGACACCTCAATCCGTCCGGCGGTCCTGGTCTCCAGGCCGGCCAGGATACGCAGCAGGGTCGTTTTGCCGCAGCCGCTTGGACCGACGATACAGAAGAACTCGCCGCCGCCGATGTCGAGGTCGATACCCGCCAGAGCATCCACCGGCTGACCCCGGACCATGAATCGCTTCCGCAGGCCGCGGATCCGAATCTTCGCGTCACCGGTGCTCATGGCGGCACCACGGTGCCTATCCTATCTCTCTTTGGCCGGAGGTGCGGCCCGACTCATGGCCTGGCGTTCAAGATCTTGCGCGGTGAACTTGCCGGGTTTCTCGTGATGTGCCGCCATCGAGTTGGCGACTTCCTGCAGGACTTCGTTGTAGGGCGTCGGGATAGCGTGGAGTCGGCCAAGGCGCACGATCTCACCGTTGAGAAAGTCGGCTTCGATCGAGCCCAGACCGCGTTGCAAACTCTGCCAGGACGAGCCCAGGTTGCGCACGCCAGGCGGTAGCGGCGACTGACGGTGCTGCTCGCGGGCGCGTTTCTCAAAGGCTTCGGGCGACTCGAACGGAACACCGGCGGCCTGGAAACAGCGCTCGGCCTCGCCGCGTACCTGAGTCATGAAGTTGGTCTGATCCCCTTTGCCGTCGGTGATGGCACCCATGGCATTACCCAGGTTGCTGAACATCTTGGCGCCCTTGGCGGCCATGACATTGGGGTTGGCGTAGGCGGCGTAGCTGGCCGCGCTCAGCGCCTGGGCCACATCCTGACTCAACGCGTCCGCGCGGCTGGGGAACTGACCAACTTCGATGAACCCGGCGTTGCCCAGGCTGTTGTTGAAGACGACCCCGGGTTCGAGGAAGATGCCTGGCACGACGATCAATACGCCGTACACGCGCCTGAAGTAACGCGCCGCCGCGGGCTCGTTGGTGATGCTGTTCTGGCAGCACAGGATGGGCAGGCGCTGCGGATCGCCGCCGGCGGCGCGAATCTCGACCATAGCCCGGTCGGTATCCTGCGACTTGACGCACAGCAGCACCACATCCTGGTCGGTGAATCCGACGTCCTCTGCACGGGCGACGGCCGGCACCGACAACGTGTAGGTCTGCTCGTCGGTGACCAATTGCAGACCCTGCTGGCGGATACGGTTGACGTGCGCCGGCCGTCCGACAATCAACGCATCGTGTCCGGTGCGGTGCAGATGTCCGCCAAGGCCACTGCCGATCGCCCCGGCGCCAAAGACCACAAAGCGCATCGCCGTTCATCGTGCCCCAGAGGGGACCCTCGTGTCATCTGCCGACCGCTTCGCTCCTTGGCGAGTGTCAGGAAAATCACCCAGGTGAGGTGTGATTCGCCCACAGGCCATGGGGACCCATTCGGGGGAAGCACGGTTGACACGGTTGACCCCGGAGCGGACCCTCTCGGGGAACGCAGATGATGCTCGTGCGGCTGCTCGGCGGTGGTCAGCGACCGCTGGAACTGGTCCTGGTCGTGGTCACGTTTGTGACCGGCATGGTCGACGCGGTGACGTATTTGGGCTTCGGGCACGTGTTCGCGGCCAATATGACCGGCAACGTCATCGTGCTCGGGTTTGCACTGGTGGGCGCGGGCGAGATCTCCGCCACCGCGTCGGTGGTTTCACTCGCCGCGTTTATGGCTGGGGCGGCCATCAGCGCACGGCTGTCGGGTGCGCTGCAACGCGCCAGACATCGGTGGCTACTGTCGATGCTGAGCATCGAAACGGTCTTGCTGACGATCGCGGCGACGCTGGCTCTCGCCCAACGCGCGGTCAGTTGGGACCTGGTCATCGTTGGCCTGCTGGCGGTGGCCATGGGCATGCGCACCGTCACGGTGCGCCGGCTAGGTATCTCTGACGTCAGCACGACGGTCCTGACGTCGACGCTGGCCGGGCTGGCGTCGGACACCCTGCTGCGGGGTGCGCCATTCCGCACGGGTGGGATTCGGCTGGTCATCGTGGCGGCGATGCTGCTTGGCGCGGCATCGGGCGCGGTGCTGCTGGGCGGCGGCGCGGCGCAGGTGCTCGGCATCTGTGCCGGCATGGTGCTGCTGCTGACCGTCGGCTACGTCATGGGGCTGTGGCGCCGGCTGACAGACTGACCCTGTGCGTGTGCCACCCGAGCAGCCATTTACTCATCTGGCTTTCATGTAACTGGCGCATGATGAGTGTCGACGGAGTGCAGAACTGTGCGTATCCTGGTTATCGAAGACGAACATAAGTTGGCCGGCGTCCTCAAGCGCGGGCTCGAAGAACATGGCTACGCGGTCGACGTCGCCTATGACGGCGACGACGGTCTGGCGCTGGCCACCTCGGCACCCTACGACCTGATCGTGCTCGACATCATGCTTCCCAAGCTGGATGGGCTGACGCTGTGCAGCCAGCTACGAGCCCAGAACCTTCACATGCCTGTCCTGATGCTGACCGCGCGTGACGCGGTGGACGATCGCGTCACCGGGCTCGACAGCGGCGCCGATGATTATCTGACCAAACCTTTCGCCTTCCGCGAGCTGCTGGCGCGCGTTCGGGCACTGCTTCGACGCGACGGCCGGTCCGCTCGGGACCCAGTCTTACGGATATCGGATTTACAGATCGATACGGTCAGCCACGAGGTTCGCCGCGCTGGAAAACTCATCGAGCTAACGAGCAAGGAGTACGCCATTCTGGAGTACTTCGCGCGCAATCCGAACCGCGTGCTCACGCGGACGCAGATCGCCGAGCACGTCTGGGATTTCGACTTCCTGTCGATGTCGAACGTGATCGACGTATATGTCGGCTATCTCCGCCGCAAGCTCGGTGACGATACCGAGCCGCGTCTGCTGCGCACCATCCGGGGCACCGGCTACCAGCTGCGCGTGGCGTCCGCGTGAACTTCGTGCGACGCATCTGGCGGCCGGCGGCCTCGATTCGAGTGCGCCTGACGCTATGGTACGTCGCCTTGCTGGCCATCATTCTATTGGCGTTCAGCGGACTGCTGTATCTGACCCTGTCGCGTGCACTGCGTGAGGAGCTCGACGTCACGTTGGCGACTGAGGCCGCGCGGCTCATTAGCTCGATGGACTTCGAGAACAATGCCCCGCAGCTTGGCGAAGCGCCGGATAACTTGCGGATCGGGACGGTCGCGGCACTGTACGACAGCACCGGCCGGCACGTGCTGGCCTATGACCCGCGCCAGCCTCTACCACCACTTCCCGACGCGCTCCGTCAGGCTGCTCAGGGCCAGCAAACGTTCGCGACAGCACCGCACTCGGACGGCACCCAATGGCGTGTGCTGACCGCCCCGGTTGATGAAAACGGAATCCAGGTCGGCATCCTCCAGGTGGGTCGCCCAGTGGCCGAGGTGGACGCGACGATGCGCCAGTTGTCGCTCCTGCTCGTTTTGGCGGTTCCGCTAACGCTGCTGGTCGCCAGTGCCGGCGGATTGTTCCTGGCCGGCCGGGCCCTGAATCCGATCGATCGCATCACCCGCGCCGCCGCTGCAATCGGTGCGGACGACCTGTCCCAACGGCTCAATTTCCGCGGCAATCACGACGAGGTCGGACGGCTGGCAGCCACATTCGACCGCATGCTCGATCGACTGGACCGGGCGTTTCGGCGTCAACGCCAGTTCACCGCCGACGCGTCGCACGAGCTGCGCACGCCGCTGACCATGCTGGCCAGCGAAATCGATGTGGCGCTCGAGCGAAAACGAACCCCGGCTGAATATGAACAGTTGTTGCGGAGTTTGCGCGAGGACTCGGCGCGCATGACCCAGCTGGTCAGCGAGCTGTTGACCCTGGCCCGTGCTGATGCCGGTCAACAGCTCCTGACACGCGAGGAACTGGATCTCGGCGAGCTGGTCAGCAGCGTTGTCCAGGCCATGCAGCCGCTGGCGCTCCAGCGCGGGGTACAACTGGCCGAGCACACCCAGCCGCGCGTCACGATCTCCGGAGACCAGACTCGATTGAGCCAACTGTTGATCAATCTGGTCGATAACGCCGTGCGATACACGTCCAGCGGTGGAAACGTCAACCTGGCCGTCAGAGAGCAGGCCGGCTGGGCCGAGCTGCGCGTCGAAGACACGGGGATCGGCATCGCCGCCGAACACTTGCCGCACCTGTTCGAGCGCTTTTACCGAGCCGATCCGGCGCGGGCGCGCGCCGACGGAGGGTCGGGGCTGGGACTGGCGATTGCTCAGTGGATCACCCAGGCTCACGGCGGCCAGATCACGGTGGAGAGCGAACTCGGCCGGGGCAGTGTGTTCATCGTGCGCATACCAGTGGTCAAGCTCTCTATCCCGCGCGGTACCACCAGCGCGGTGGAGAACGTTGCTGCACGTATCTGAGTGGCGCGCTATCGCTCAGACCGTGAGCTCGAAGTAGAGCCGATCCTCCACCAGTTGCTGCGCCAGACCGGGTGGACCTGGCTGGTCGGCACGGACGACAGCGCCTTTGGTTTTGGCCGTCAAGGCATCAATCAGGCCTGGGAGCGGTATCTTGTCCCAGTTCTTTTTGACCGCCATGTCGTGATCGACCGGAATGAGGGCGGTCTGGAGCGAATCCATCATCTCCAGACCCTTGTCGCGCAGCGTGGCGTTGAAGCTACCATGATGGCCAACCTTGTAGACGATCGTCCGTCTGAGCAGATCGGGACCCGTCACGGTGCGCGCATCGACGGTCCAGCTCAGGTCCTGCCACGAGAGCCAGTTACCCACCTGGGCATCCGCCGCAAATAACAACACGTCGCCATTGGCGAGCTCGATAGCCAGCACCAGCGACGTATTGTTGGTGGCGCTATCCAATTGCAAGGCGAGCGCGGGCGAGCCTTCCAGCCAAGCGCCGTCGATCTGTCGCCACCGGTCGACCCCCCAATAACGTCGGCTGAAGAAGTCCATCGCTTGCGCGGCCGGTGCGGGAATGCTGAATTGGATCCCAAATGGCGAGTCCGGCGCCACGGTACCCAGTGTGCTGGCGACGTTGTTCAGGAACGTGTTCAGAGCCATGGTGTACGTGGACGTGTCCGGATTGTGAGCGGTGGGTAAAGCCATCCTGATCAAGGTTTCGTCGTGCGGAGGACCCAGAACGTACAGCCGCGCGGCTGGATCGTTCAGCTCGACCGGTGGGTCCTGAGGGCGGCAATAGCGTGGCGTGGCCACTTTCTGTCGAATGGCCTCCAGCGCATCACCCGTCGACGGTCCAGAGGTGGCTCCGAAGAACTCCAGGAGCGAGCCAATCATCGTGGCGCGATCGTCATCGCCGGCCAACCGCAGTTGATTGGCGCTTAGCCGCAACCCATTCAGCGCCGCGCTGCGTTCCTGGGTGAGCGCCTTGGCTAACGCGTCGTTCGGATCTTCTGTCCAGGCCAGCCAGACCTGGCCGAACGACAGGCTTTTCAGTGCGTCCGCGGCCTGGACGAATCCCGAGATGTGATCCCAATGCCCGTGCGTCGCGGCCAGGACATCGACGTGGCCGCCGGTGGTCGCGACGATGTCGGCGACGACGGCGGCCATCTTCGTGTTCGCGTCTGATGTGCCGAGCACCACGCCGCAGTCGATCATGATGAAATAGTTGCTGCCATCCTGACGCGGCAACGTCACCAGAAAACAGTCGCCAAGGCCGTGCCGATACATGCGTACCCTGGCTCGAAATGTGTCGGACATCTCAGTAGATCCCGTGGAGCATGGCGAACTGCTCCACACCCTCGTCCGACCGGCTGAAATAACTGGCCCGCAGCATGTCGACACTGGCCGCCGCGAACGCCTGCTGACCGGCGAGCCGCCCAGCATGGTCGACTCTTTTGCGCACGAGGTAGCGGACCTCCTTACTCCGCAAATCAACCAGCAGGGTGCACCCGCCGCGGAATACCGCCTGGGTGGGGTCGGACAGTCTGAATGTCTGGGTGATCTCCACCACCACATCACTCAACAATTGGCCGTCAGGTCCGACCCGTCGAGCTGGACGAACGGAGTGGACCTCGATCGGCCGTAACTCGCCGCTCACCCCGCCGATCGTCATCGGCCCCGGCTGTCGGACGAGTCCCAGGATGCTCAAATCATCCGCGGAGACTTGATCGGGGTCCATCAACCACTGGCGCACGATCACGGCATTGGTCCGTGACGCGTCGTATGCGGTCTTTCGATCGGCCATCAAGTCCCAATCGAGCGAGAGCCGATCGAGGACGATTTTGATCGTGGACAGCGGCACGGGTGGCGAGTCCCAGACCAGACTCTCAACCGACAGGGTTTTCACGTCGGACGGATAGATGCCGCGCGCCCGAAACGCGGTGACAAACGCGACGCGATACGAGCGCTGGTCCTCACGGACGAGGTCACGGTCCGCGGTAATCAGCGCGCGCAAGTATTCGCCGAAGGTAATGTCGACCGGCGGGCAATAGTCCAGCGCGCGTATGCAAATGCCCAGCACGTGGGTGGCGGCTTTACTGGCCTCCTGCGCCAGGCGATTGGCCAGATCCACCGAGATCGCGCCGGCGGGCAAGATACCGCCGCCGCCGGTGGCCAGTCGCAGCAGATCAGCGCTGCGGCTCTGGTAGATCTGGAGGAAGGCGTCGAAGACAGCCGCCACCAGCACCGAGCCGCGCGCGTGGGCTTCGGTCGATTGTTGATAGTCGGCGGGGGTCGGTGCCGCGGGGCGCCATTGCCGGTCACTGTCGAGTGTGCCGATCGCGTTCCGCAACCCGCCATACTTGCCGGTCGCCTGGCCGAATTGGACCGCGAGCTCAGCCAGCAGGTTCTCGGTGCGCAGGTCGCCGCGTGTACCGGCGATCTGCTGACGGAGCGCTTCGGGCATGGAGAAATGCTGGAAGAGGGCCACGATGTCGGCGAAGGCTTCGTGGAACGCCAGCACATCCGCGTTGGTCGGCTCGCGGAATCGGCGGTGGAGTCCATCCAGCAACGCGTGGGTGGTCTCGTGGGCAATGATGTCGGACGACAGCGCGGTGAACACCACACCGCCCGGCAGCATGTCCACCGCGGTCGTCTGCGACGCAAAGAAGTACCCCAGCAGCAGGGACTTGCGCTCCGGACTGTAGAACGCGTTGCCGGCCCGAATCGCGTGCGGGTAGATGCGCAGGCGCTGAACGTAGCGTTCGCTGCCGTTCGCGCCAGGATCGCCAGGGGCATTTGGCGCCCACAATGCCACGCGACCGAGATTCCGCTCGAAGTGTTCGATGGTCTTCATGGCGACGGCGTAGACCATCTGCTGCTGGAATTGTGGGTTCGTCTCGGAGGGCGCCAGCCCGTCCTGCACCAGTAGATGTGGATGATTGAGCGCCACCGGCGCATAGCAACATTGGCTGGCCGGATCGACGTCGATGACTTCGAGGTATTCGCCAACTGGACCAGGCTGGAGGTCTTCCTCCCACGGCACGTCGATGACGGCCTCGTTGATACCCAGAGTCTCGAGACGGGTGCCCAATGACGGATCGTACGCATACACGCGCAGGCGTCGTCGGGTGGGCTGGGGGGGCTTCGGGTGGCTGGCCCGCTCCAGCTGCAATTGCTCGACGGCGATCGGCAGCTCCGGTGGTGCGGCGACAGGCACCATCGGTGCGCGGGTCCCCTGGAGGGCCTCACGCAAGGCATTCGATACGCGCGGATGGGCTGCCAGCGCGTCTCTGATCTGGGCCACCGCGGCGGGTGACAGGCTGGCCGGGTCGACCGCTGGATCAGGGAGCACTTGCTCGATGGCGGATGTCTGGGACAGCTGCAGCGCCTCCAGCTCCAGCATGCGCTGACGCGGGTCCGGGCCGGCTACGCCCAGCCCGGTCAAGACGCGCAGAAATGGGAAGGCCGCCGTATCCGGACCCTCGGACTGGAGGTCGCCGGGCTGGGCGGGTGCTTGCTGCAGCGCCCCGTTGGCCCGCACCTCGCCGCGCCCGAGGCGGGTCGGATCGAGCGCGTTGGCACTGTCGAACAAGGCCTTGCGCACCGCCTCGACGCGCATCCAACCCTGTGGGTAGGCATCGTAGGTAGCTTTGTTGGCCTGGATCCAGATTGCGGCGGTCGCGGCAATCTGGGGGGTGGCACACGACGTTCCGGCGCCATTGAAGTCGATGCTGTCTGGGCAGCCGATCCGCATCCAGGGAATATTCGGAGTCCAGCCGGCCATGGCGGTGCGCATCTTGCTGGTTGGACCGTAGTTGCCGCCCATCAGTTGGATTTTCAGGTCGGCGTACGCCGTATTGTCGGCCATGACTCCGCAGGCGGCGACCACCCGGTTGAAGCGCGCGGGAAAGACGATATTGCGCGTCGGCAGGTTGCCCTGATTGTTGCCCGCGGCGGTCACGATGAACACCCCGGAGTCGTACAGCGCATTGACCGCGTCGGCCCAGGATTGCGACGCCAGGCCGCCCATGCTCATGGTGATGACGTGAATCTGCGTCGCCGGGTCGGCGCACAAGCTGTGCACGTAGTCGAACGCGCGGGCAATGGCGCTGTTGTAGACGAGCGCGACGCCGTTGGCGACCCGGATAGGTACCACTTCGACGAACGGCGCGGCACCAATGGCAATTGCTCCAGGCAGCGCTTTGCCGGCGAGCACACCGAGCGTACCGCTGCCGTGGCCGAAGTTGTTGAGTGGTCCGGACGAATCGTCACGCGCGTCGGTGGGCCGAGCGACGTCTACGAAATTGTGCTCGAGGGCATGATTGAGGTTCGCGGGCAGGGCGTTGTGATCGGCGTAGTAGCCCGTGTCGCAGTGGGCGACGCGGACCGTCGCACCCGGGGCCGGCTGACCGATGGTGGCCAGCGCATCGGCGAACTGGCCGTGCGCAGAATCGTGAAACCACAGGTCGTCCGGCTGACGCGGAAAGTTGGCGTCCTGCGGATTGATTGACGCGCACGTGTTGGCCAATGCCTGCGCCAGATTTGCCGGTGGCGCAACGAGCCATTGCTGCTGGAGATCGGGCTCGGCAAACTCGGGCGCCGGCGCGCCGGCGATGCCGAAGCCGTCGTGCACCAACTGGTGGCACACGTCCCACGGATGCGTCTCGCCGACCGAGTCAGACGGCGTGAGGACGTGCCAGGCGGGCGCCGTTGTCGCCGCGAGGGCCCCTGCTGGGCTCTGGCCAATGCTGGTGAACAGTGGCTCCAGTGTGAACTGACTCGTGCCCGCGGCGAGCGTGAGAGCGGGTCCCAGGCCGGGTTGGACCTTGACCAGAAATCGCTGCGTATCGGGCTGGCTCGGCATCTTCACCTTCCCCCGGTCTATAGCTGAGCGGTGCGCCTATCGTAGCGAGAGCGATCGTCCGGTGTATCAGGCGTCACGCCTGAACTTCCTCGATCAACAGTAGGGTGAAGGTGAAGCGGGCGCCGCCGCCTGGTCGGTTCTCCATCCAGATCCGACCGCCGTGGGCTTCGACCAGCCCCTTGGCCACTGCCAGACCGAGGCCGAGACCGGCCGGTCGAGGCGTCCCGGCGGCCACGCGGTAGAACGGATCGAACAGGTGCGGCACCTCTGATCGCGGGACGCCCGGTCCGCGATCCTCCACGGCTACCCGAACTTCGCCGTTCACCCGCTCGACGCCGACCTGAATCTCTGTCGCGGCTGGCGCGTACTTCGTGGCGTTCTCGATCAAATTGGAGAGAACCTGGTCGATTTCCACGTAGTCGAGCGACACGGCCGGCAGATCGTCAGGTACCTGAACGACGACAGTGTGGTGAGCGGTCAACGGTCGCAGTCGGCCGAGCACTTCGTCCACAAGCGCGCCCACGTCGTACCAGCCCTTGTCTGGCCGCAGGCTGCCGCCCTCGATGCGGGACAGGTCCAACAAGTTGCCCACAATGTGGTTCAGCCGCCCTGCCTGATCGACGATGGCCTGCGCGAAATCCTGCCGCTCGTCCTGGGTCCAGACGACGTCGTCCTGCTGCAGGCTGCTGGCGGAGGCCATGATCGACGCCAGCGGCGTACGCAGGTCGTGCGAGACGGCATTCAGCAGTGCTCGCCGCAGATCATCAGTGCGCCGCAGGATCTCAGCCTGGTTGGCCTCCTGCCGCAAGCGGGCGCGTTCGACGGCCAGCCCGAGTTGGCCGGCGACGGCCGACAGGAGCCGATCCGCGGCCTGATCGAACTGGGGCGCTCCGGGCGCGGCGGCCAATCGGAGCACCCCCACCCGTCGATCTTCAGCCCGGACCGGGACCAGGTGCACGCGGTCAGACGGCAAGCCCGGCGAATTGCTCGCCCGCCGCGTGGGCGGCACCAGACGCACCCAGCGACCGGGCAGAGCAGCCCGACTCGTCGCGCGGCCCCGCCCGGCGTTGAGGACGTGCGCGGCGGAGAGCGTGTCGTCCTGCAGCGCCTTTAGAGCCTCGTCCTCCCCAGCGGCCGGTGACGATCGCGGTCATCAGGAACAGCAGCAGCGAGACCCACTCTTCGGGATCGGCGACAGCCAGGTGGTGGATCGGCTCGACGAAGAACCAGTCGAATGTGACGAACGCGACGACCGATGCAAAAACAGCCGGGCCGCGACCGTAGGCAACGGCGGTCGCGAGGACGGCCATCAGGTACAGCATCGAGGCGTTGGCGAGGTTCACCTGACGCAGCACGAGTCCGATGAAGCCACTGACCAGGGCCACTGCGCCAAGGGCAGCCACATACCCCAGCCACCGCGCTCGGAAGGCTCGCCAGAACAACTGCACGGTCACAGCCTACAGAGCCTCGCGTAGTACGCGGCGCACAAGCTGTCAGCAATCAGCCGTCAGCCGTCAGTAGGCCTGCTGAAGGCTGAACGCTGATAGCTGATGGCTCGGAAGTGGGTCCCGACGCTGCGCGCGATGGCGGATCGGCCGAGACAGGGAGGGTGTACTGCCTCCCTGTCTCCCCTGCCGAACGCCCCGATCGTGAGCGTGCGGTTCGCGTCATGCTGCGTCGGGCGTCATCTGGGCGACCGACTTTGCGGTCTGTCTCGCCCACGGCTGCCCTCCGGCGCAGCGCGACGTTCACCAGTACATGCCCGTCTTATTGAGGATTGGTGAGCAGCGGCGTCAAGAACAGGTTGCGGCGCAAGCGTTCAGGTGGTCGGCCACCCGTTGGGCGATCGCTGCTCAACGCGCGGGTCGCTCATGCGGGCACCACGGTCAGCTGCCAGGGGAAGGAATCCAGGCATTCGCGACCGCTCGGCGTCACCAGGAACGTGTGGCCGAAAAACATGCCCAGACTGCCATCCGCGGTAATCGGGGTTGGCTCGACCACCAGCACCATGCCCGGCTGGAGCACCTCGTCGAAGCCTTCGCCGTCGAGGTGCTCGCTGAACACGTGCGGACTGGCCGTCACCAGGTCGATGCCGTGGATGTGGATCGGCCGGGATTGCGCGCCATGCTCGCGGAAGAATCGCCCGGCGGCGCGCGCGTCCTCGAGCGAGCGATCTGGGCCGATGGTCTCGACCATGCGCTCGAAGCCTGGGAGCACGATGTCGTCGAAGAAGCGGCGCACGTCGGCGGGCGGCTCGCCGATACACACTGGCGAGCCGATCTGAGCGGTGTAGCCGCGGTAGCCAGCGGCAAGCTCCATCATCACGATGTCGCCCGCGCGCAGCTGACGACCGGACGGACGCGGGCTGCCGAACACCATCATCGGCGCGGCCATCGGCGTCGACCCGATGATCAGGAAGTCCACGTCGCCACCTTCCTCCAGAATGGCATTGGTGGCGGCCGCGCGCAGCTGGTAGTCCTTGACGCCGGGGCGGGCTCGGGCGACGAGCGCCTCCATCGCCCGATCGCACAGCTGGGCCGCGCGACGAATGCAGGCGATCTCCTCCTCACTGTGGATGAAGAGCAGCTCGTGCATCAAACCGTGCGTAAAGACGAGCTCGGCGTCGGGTAGGCCGGTGCGCAGCGCCTCGTACTGATTGACCGGCAGGTAGTCGCCGAAACGCGGGTCGACCTCCAGCAGTCCGATGCGGCCGCGCTCCAGGCCCAGCTCGCGAATGCGCTCGACCATCACCTCGCCGAAGCGACCACCCCGACTGTGCCGCACGTCGCCGATCGCGCCCGTGGTCGCCTGGCGGACGGCCTCGATGTGGGTGCCGCCCATGCCGTACACCAGCGTCGGCTCACCCTCGAGTGGGACGACGACATAACAGGCTACGCCGTGCCACTCCCAGTGGCCAGTCAGCCACAGCATGCCGCCGCCGAAGCTCCAGTGGCTCGGTCCACCCGGCACGATGGCGCAATCGAGACCCGATTGGCGCATTCGCGCGCGTAGCGCGGCGTAGCGGCGGGCCACTTCCGCGAGGGAAAAGTGCTCGTGGACAGCATCCTGGTAGTACGGCGTGCCGCGCATCTGGTTGAAGGGCAGGTTCTCATCGAGGCGGTAGCGCAACTCATCCCAGGCCAGCGGGGCGGGGCGCACTGACGGCTGAGGTTGATGCCCGGTGGTGGCCATGCTCAGTCGCTGCAGCCGTTGATGGTGGTCGTGCCGCCGACCTGGGCCAGTGCTTCTTCGCCCAAGGATTTGTCCACGACCTGCTCGTACGGCGGCTTCTTGTCGGGCGGGATGTCGCCATTGGCGATGGCCAGGTCGATCGTCCAGGCGGTCCGCTCCGGCTTGTAGCCGGTGTTGACCGACCAGATGCAGCCCTTGGTCAGGAAGTCGTAGGCGTACTCCACCGCGTCCTGGGGCTTCTCGGTGGCTTGCATCATGATCGGCACCACTTTGGCCTTGTCCTGGTAGATGGCGCGGTTGGCTTCCATCAGGCTGGCCACCGCGTCGCGCACCAGGACGCGGTCCTTGGCCAGAAAATCATCCGAGACACCGTAGGCGTTGAAGTAATAGAGCGGCACCAGGTCGCTCAGTGTGACCAGGACATGCACGCCGGGCTTCTGGTTTTGAGCCAGGAAGACGTCCTCGGGGTGGAGGGCCACGCCGTCGAGCTGACCCGAGACCAGGCCGGGTAGGCGGCCGGCGGTGCCCTGTGCGATGAACTGCACGTCGTCGACGGTGAGGCCCGCGGTCTTGAGCACTTCACGGCCCATCACCCAGTTGAATGAGCCCACACCGCCGCCCGCGGCGCTCAGCCGTTTGCCCTTCAGATCGGCGGCGGTCTTGATGTTCTCGCCAACCACGTACGCTTGCGGCGGTTTGGGCGCCATGCCCCACACCTGCTTGCCCTTCAGCCCAGAGCCAATGGCGGACTCGTTCAGCGGGCCCATCGCCGCGCCCTGGGCAACAGCCGTCAGGCTCGTCTGAGACAGGCCGCCTTCGAACTGGACGATGTTGGCGTCGATGCAGTGCTTGGCAAAAATGCCCAGGGCGCGGGCGACGAACGGCGACGTGTGGACGACGTTGGGCGGCGCGACCGCGACGCCCAGCGTGAGCTTGCGCAGCTGGCCGCTACAGCTCGCGGCAGCTTGCGCGGGCGCGGCGCCTGCCGTAAAGACCGCCGGCGACGCGGCAGGTTGGGCCTGCGCCCCGGCCACCGGCGACGCCTGGGCTTGCGCGGGCGCGGGCGCCGGCGCGCTGGTCGGCGGTGTCGGCGCGGCTGGAGCGCAGGCCACGCCAAGGCCAAGTACCAGGGCCACCAGCGGCAACGCTGGCGCGCGCAATCGGTTCGCCATCATCGGCATCGGGTCCTACTCCTTCGTCGGTTGCGGTTGGCGCGCGGTTCAATCGCCGTCGGCGGCCGCTGTCCACGGCGCAACCCAATGCTCGGCGGCGCGCAGCAAGGCGGTCAGGGTGATGCCCAGCAAACCCAGGACGACGATCGGCACAAACATTTTGTCGACTCGATACGTGCTGGCGCTGCGCACGATGAGGTAGCCAATGCCCGAGATGGCGGTATACAGATCGGCCAGCACCATGCCGATCAAGCCACGCCCGACGGCCAGGCGCAGGCCCGTCACGATGAAGGGCAGCGCGGCGGGCAGGACGATATTTGCCCACAACTGCCGCTCTGAGCAGCGGAACGCACGCCCGACCTCGAGCAGACGCGGGTCGACGTGCTTGACGCCTTGATACGTGTTGATGACCAGCGGAAAGAAGGCGAACAGGAACAGGATCACGACCTTGGCCGTGAACTCGAAGCCGACCCACAGCACGATCAACGGGACCAGGGCGACCGTTGGGGTCGAGTACAGAAAGGTGACGTACATGTCCAGGGCCACGTCCATCACCCAGAACCGGGCCAGCAGCAGCCCCACGGTGATGCCCGCGGCAGCCGAGATGGCCAGCCCGACGATCAACACCACCAGGCTGGGCCACAGATAGCTCCACAGCTCACCGCTCGCGACCATCTGCACGGCCGCCGTGGCAACCGCGGTGGGGGTGGTGAACAACACCGAGTCGACTCGCTGGCCGCCGATCTGCCAGGCCGCCAGCACGAGTGCGAGCGAGACGACGCGAATGCCAATCACGAACAGGCGGTGGCGCGCACGACGGGCGGCAGCCGCCTGCTTGACCCGAGTCTGCTCGGCCACGACGTCGGGCGGCAGCTCGCGGACGGTGGGCTGAGCTACCGCGGGCGCAATAGTCATACGGCCATGGCTATCTCCGGGCGCAACTGGTCCCAGATGTGCTCGCGCAGCACGGCGTAGCGCGGATCGCCGCGAGCCAGCGCGGCGTCGCGCGGGCGCCCAAACGGAACCTCGATCAACTCGCGCAGATGGCCTGGCCGGGCGCTGAGCACCGCGATGCGATCGCCCAGCAGCAGCGCCTCATCGATGCTATGGGTGATGAACAACACGGTCTTGCGTTCGTCCGGCCGAGCCATCAATCGCAACAGCTCTTCTTGCAGCACCTCGCGCGTTTGCGCATCGAGGGCGGCGAATGGCTCGTCCATCAGCAAGACCCGCGGGCTGAGCACCAGGGCGCGCGCCAGTCCGACGCGCTGCTGCATGCCGCCCGAAAGCTGGTACGGGTAGTGGTGCTCGAAACCGACCAGGCCAACCAGGTCGAGATAGTGCTCGACACGCTCGCCGATGGTGGTTTTGGGCGCGCCGGCCATTGCCAACCCGAATGCCGTGTTGTCGTAGACGGTCTTCCAGGGCAGCAGACCGAAGTGCTGGAACACCATGGCCACCCCTTCTGGCGGACCGAGGACCGGCTGGCCGTGGACCAGCATGCGCCCGGTGCTCAGCTCGGTCAGGCCGGCCACACAGCGCAGAAACGTGGTCTTACCGCAGCCGCTGGGGCCGACGATGCACAGGACGTCGTGCTCGGGGACGCTCAGCGTCAACCCTTGAAAGGCCACGACCGCGCCTTCGAGGAACAGTTTCGACGCCCCTTCGGCGACCACCGCCGCGCCACCATGGACACTGCTCGTGCTGTTGTGCTCGCCGGCGACCCCTACCACTCCGCCTTCCTGCGCGAATTGTACTGCCCGGCAAAAACGCCAAAGCGGCTGCGAAACTCACGTTGACCCCAGAGGGGACCCCCGTGGATTGTCAGTGACAGCCACTCTTTCCCAGAGGGGACCCGTGTGGCATTGACCGCGTCAGGCATCCTTTCCCCAGGGGGTATGCGTGTCGGGCGAGGTGGCTAAGACGAGCGGTCTCGGGCGCGCGGCGGCGAACATGGCCCGCTGGCATGCCACGTCGGTCGAGGCGCTCGGCCACGCCAGCACCTGGTGGCCCGGGGCGTGGGCCACGAACGGGCCCGTCCCAGGGCTGTACTTGAACGCCATCGTGTTCACCGTCGGGCAGGCCGCTAGAGCGCAGGTCGGACAGTTGGCCGCGTTCTTCGCCGACAGTCCGTCGACGCGGCCGCTCGCGATCGCGGACGGTACCAACCAGCTCGATCTCGCTCAGCTCGGGCTGGAACGCGACGGGACGAGGCCGTGCTTCTGGCGTGCGCCCGGCCAGACAGGCGCACCGCGGCTGCCGGGCGAGCTCGAGATCGTGCAGGTCACCACGCAGGACCTGCTCGCCGACTTCGAGGCCACCAGCGTCGAAGGCTTCGAGGCTGAGCGTGTGCCGCGCTGGGCGTGGCATGCGCCGGGGGTGCTCGCCGATCCGCGCTTTCGGTTGTGGCTGGGCAAGGTTGACGGTCGTGGCGTGGGTGCGGCGATGGCGTACGCCGACGACGACCTGATCGGCATTTACGGCGTCACCGTCGTGCCGGGCGCGCGTCGTCGGGGCTACGGCGCTGCGCTCACCTGGCAGGCAATCCAGGCCAACCCGCGGCTGCCCGCCGCCCTGCAGCCGAGCGACATGGCTGTCGAGATGTACCAGCGTCTGGGCTTCGCGCCAATCGGTCTTTTTTCTGCGTGGCGCCGCTCCGGCGACGTGGACCTGCGCTGAGTGCGGGCGGCTGTTCGCGCGGCGAAACCAGTCGCACGAATGCACGCCGGCGATGAAGGTCGGCATCTTCTTCAAGCGTGCGACTGGCTGACCGAAGCCTACGTTTCCTCGCTGGTCTAGAGCGTGGGACGGGTGGCGCGCACGAAGGCGCTGACCAGACGTCCGCCGCTGGCTTCGAAGGCGCTGGTTTGCGCCGCAGTCAGGCTGCCACACGCCTCATCCACGTCATAGACGCGGGTGACCTGCACGTCTATGTCGCCAAAGCCAGCCTCGGCTAGCAAGCGCCGATACGTGGTCTCCTCGAGCGCCCCGGCGACGCAGCCCGCCCAGAGCTCCATGCTCTGGCGGATCTCGGCCGGCAGCTCGCCCTGGACGACAACATCGGACACCGCGAACCTTCCGCCGGGTCGTAGGACACGAAAAGCTTCGTGCAGGACCTGGCCTTTGTCCGCACTCAGATTGATGACGCAATTTGAGATGATCACATCCACCGATTTGTCCGGGAGCGGAATGGCCTCGATCTCGCCCTTCAGAAACTTGACGTTTTGGGCACTGTGTTCGGCCGCGTTGCGCTGGGCGAGAGCCAGCATCTCGTCGGTCATGTCCAGGCCGTAGGCGAAACCAGTCGGTCCGACGCGGCGCGCCGAAAGGAGCACGTCGATGCCACCACCGGAGCCGAGGTCCAGCACGGTCTCGCCAGCATTCAACTCGGCCAGCGCGGTCGGATTGCCGCAGCCGAGCGAGGCCAGCACGGCAGTCGAGGGCAGGTCGGCAACTTCGTCGACTTTGTAGAGGTCCTGCGTGATCTGTGAGCCGGCCGTGGTCCCGCAGCAGGCGGCATCGGCTGGACCGGAGCCGCAGCAGCCGCCGACGTCCAGCACGGGGACGGCAAGCGCCGATTCGGCGCGGGTCGGGTTGGCGGCGGTGACCGCTGAAGCGGCGGCGGCGTAGCGGGCGCGCACAACTGAACGGAGCTGGTTCGGATTGGACGGTCGGTCTGCCACGGGTGCGGTCTCCCTGGTCAATCGAAAACTATCGATGGCTCGAACCGTAGCCTAGCCATCGACCGATGTCAATGGGTAGGGTATCCTGCAGACCGTGGCGATGCGCACCCGCGGCTGCTGCGTTCCAGTCGCACCGCCGCTGCCAAACGCGCGCGCGGACGAGCTGGCCGCGCTCTTCAAGGCACTGGCAGACCCGACCCGCGTGCAAATGCTGCACATGCTGAAGGGCGCCAGTGAGCCCATCTGCGTGTGCGACTTCACCGCCGCGTTCGACCTGGGCCAGCCGACCATCAGCCACCACGTCGCCCGCCTCAAAGACGCCGGCCTGGTCTCCAGCTTCAAGCGCGGGGTGTGGCGTTTCTACAGTCTGCGAGACGACCTCAGCGCCGCGGGCAAGGCGGCCCTGGACCTGGTGCGTTAGCTGTTTTCAGGAATTTCATATGGCTCTAATGTTGGCAACGTACAGTCCTGAGTGCGTGGGACACTGATCGTTCCAGCGGAGCTCTACGACCATGCGTCAATCCTTTTCACTCGGCCGCGTCTTCGGGATCGAAGTCCGCGTCCATGCCACCTGGCTGCTCGCCTTCGCGTTCGTGACGTGGGGCCTCGCCAACGGCTACTTCCGGTTCATAGCGCCACGCCAGGGGCTGGGCTTCCCGCTGCTGCTCGGCGCCCTATCCGCGATATTGTTGTTCGCCTCGGTGCTGATCCACGAATTCAGCCACTCGCTGGTGGCGCGCGCGCTCGGCATGCGCGTGCGCGACATCACGCTGTTCATCTTCGGCGGCGTGTCGAACATTGGCGGTGAAGCCGTCTCCGCGCGCAACGAGTTCCTGATCGCCGTCGTCGGTCCGCTGACCAGTCTCGCGCTGGCGTCCGTGTTCTGGCTGGCCGCCCAGTCAGTCGGCGGGACAACCGTGCTGGACCTGCTGTTCGGTTCGGCGCGTGGTTTGCGCTCGATGACGCCGCTCGGCGCCGTCTTGAATTACCTGGCTTCGATCAACCTGCTGCTGGGTGTCTTCAATCTGGTGCCCGCGTTTCCACTCGACGGCGGGCGGGTGTTCCGCTCCATCCTGTGGGGCACGACCCACCGCTTCGATCGGGCAACGAACATCGCGGCGACTGTCGGCCAGGGGTTCGGCTTCTTGATGATCGGCCTGGGCCTGGTCCGCATGGTGTTTGGCGACCTGGCCGGGGGTGTGTGGACGATGTTCATCGGCTGGTTCCTGAGTCAGGCGGCCGGCGCCGCGCGCCGCGACCGCCAGCTACGCGAGAGTCTGAGCGGAGTCCAGGTCCGACAGCTGATGGATCCCAGCGTGCCGCTCATCGACGCGCACAGTAGCGTCCAACAGCTGGTGTTCGAGCACTTGCTGCGGTCTGACCGACGCCAGCTCATCGTCACCACCGACGGGCAGCCGGTGGGAGTGGTCGACGCCGCCGCGGTCAAGAATGTGGCGCGCGAGGCGTGGCCGAGCACAGCGGTGGAGCAGATCATGGGCCCGATTGCATTCAGCGTTGCGCCTGAGGCCGACGCGGCGGAGCTGCTCGATCGTCTCGGCGAACGGCCCAGCCTGGTGCCGGTGGTCGACCATGGCCACCTGGTGGGTGGCGTGGACGTCGCGCGGGTGCTGCAATTCGCCCAGTTCCACGCCGAGCTGCAGCAGCAAGCTCAGAGTCGCGGCAGGACGAACCCGGCTACGGCGGCATAGTGCGCCGCCGCCGCGGCGATGACCAACAGGTGGAAAACCTCGTGGTAGCCGAAGACGGTTGGCCGCGGGTCGGGCCGCCGCCGAGCGTAGACCAGCGCCCCGAGCGTGTACAGCAGCGCGCCCGATAAGACCAGGCCAAAGCCGATACTGCCAAGTCGGTCGAGGAGCTGCGGTAGCAGGGCGATACCCACCCAGCCGAGCACCAGGTAGGGCCCGGCCGCCAGCCAGCGCGTCGCGCCGCCACCGACGAACTGGAGCGCGGCGCCGGCCAGGGCGCCGCACCAGACGAGCGTGAGCAGGAGCCGTGTCTGGTCAGGCGGCAGGATCAACCCCGCGATCGCGGTGTAGGTCCCGCTGATGGCCAGAAAGATGGTGGCGTGATCCAGGCGGCGCAGCCAGTGCCGCCACGCGGGCGACCAGGTGGGTCGGTGGTAGAGCGCGCTGACGCCGAAGAGGCCTGACAAGCACACTCCGTACACGCCAACGGCCAGTCGCGCTGACAGCGTCGGGGCGGCGACCACCAGCAGCGGTCCGCTGAGCAACGACACGCCGAAGGCGATCAGATGCGAGACGCCGCGAAACCTGGGTTTCGTCACGAGCTGGGTCGTGCCAGGCGGGGCTTGCCCTGGTCGAATGCGGCGCGCACCGCGCGCTCCATCTCTTGAGCGAACAGCAAATCGGCCGCGTGGACGGAGTGGCTGCGCAGCGCGCCGACGGCTTCGGCCACGTCCTGGGGCGTGCCTTTGCGCGCAAAGCCTTTGCCGCTGCGGCGCAGCAAATAGGCGACGAAGTCGTCCGCGGCGCGGCGCTGTTGCTTGCGCAGCACGTCGATGGCGGCGGTGCTGGTTTCGACGTCGATGCCCGCCTCGCGCAGCGCCAGGACGACGCGCAGCAGGCCGGGGCTGGGGATGAGGTAGGTGCCTTTGCTGCCTGGGCCGCCAGGGGCGGCTGTGTCAGCGCGACGGATGAGGTCCAGCCGCATCAGCGCGGCGAACAGCCCGGGCACCAGGTCGCCGAAGGTGCGCTCGAGCTCGGGGTCGGCCAGCAGCAGCGGGCTGTCGTCGGACCACGGCGTGCGCACCTGCTCGCCGAGGCCGAGCCAGGCCTCCAGGGACAGGTGGCCGCGTTCGACCTGGCGCAGCGCATCGCGGATGGCGTCGAGGCGGAGTCCGCGATCCTGGAGCCGACCGATCAGCCTCAGGCGCTCGAGGTGCGCCGGGCCGTAGAGCGCCGCCCGGCCGCGGCGGCGCGGCGGCGGCAGCGCGCCCTCGGATTGGTAGTGGCGCACCGTGCGCGAGGGCAGTCCAGCCGCGAGCGCCAGCTCGTCGATGGTGTACCGCGGCTCGTCGTCTCTGTCCCCGTCCCCGTCCCCGTCCTCGTCCTCGGCCGCGCCACCCGCGCCCGAACCATCTGTGCCAGTTGCGTCTGT
>WNFC01004145.1_pt1 | contig 27333 bp, 28 predicted proteins | sample 5400541 | NCBI WGS metagenome assembly WNFC01 (sample SAMN13153342, study PRJNA577476) | soil metagenome | isolation source: 120 cm saprolite under Douglas fir tree site 2 hole 2 replicate 1 | place: USA:California | collected 2015-04-18 | reverse complement strand
GCGCCAACATCCGCATGCTGGGCCGGGCGAGCCACGGCCATAAGGTCAATTTCTGCAAGTTCACCAACGAGACCCGGCTCGCCATCGAGGACGCCAGCGAGCATTCGCGCCAGATCTACCTTGCGGCGGTCAATGGCAGCTGCGCGGGCGGCGGCTACGAGCTGGCGCTTGCGGCCGACCACATCATGCTGGTGGATGACCGGCGCTCGACCGTCGCGCTGCCGGAGACGCCGCTGCTCGCGGTGTTGCCGGGCACCGGCGGCCTCACGCGGGTGACCGACAAGCGCAAGGTGCGGCGCGACCTCGCCGACGTCTTCTGCACCACCGAGGAAGGCGTGCGCGGCCAAAAGGCCGTCGACTGGCGCCTCGTCGACGAAGTGGTGACCAAGTCCAAATGGGACGATGCCGTCAGAGCGCGCGCCAAAGAGCTTGCGGCGCGGTCGGATCGCCCGCGCGACGGCGAGGGCGTGACGCTTTCTCCGATCGAGCGCCGCAGCGAAAACGGCGCCATCGCCTATTCGCACGTGCGCCTCGAGATCGAGCGCGAGCGCGGTGTCGCCGGCATCATGGTTCGGGGCCCCGCACAAGCGGCGCCGGCATCCGCGGATGCCGCGCAAGCGCTCGGCGCCTCGTTCTGGCCGCTCGCCATCGCGCGCGAGCTCGAGGACGCGATCCTCAACCTGCGCTTCAACGAGCCCAAGCTCGGCGTACTCGTCCTGCGCACCGAAGGCGACGGAGAGGCCGTGCTCGACCACGACCGTTTCCTCGCCGCGCAGCAGGATCACTGGCTGATGCGGGAGATCCGCCATTACCTCAAGCGGGTGTTCAAGCGGCTCGACGTCACCGCGCGCAGCCTGATCGCGCTGATCGAGCCGGGCAGCTGCTTTGCCGGGTCGCTCGCGGAGCTGGCATTCGCGGCCGACCGGTCGCTGATGCTGATCGGCACCCGCGAGGGCGACAACCGCCCGCCCGCCGCCGTCGCGCTCGGCCCAGCGAATTTCGGGCTCTATCCGATGGGCAACGGTTTGACGCGGCTGGCGACGCGCTTTCTCGGCGAGCCGCAAAGCCTCGAGCGCGCCAAGGAGAAGATCGGCACCCCGCTCGAGGCGGAAGCCGCCGAGGCGCTCGGGCTCGTCACCGCCGCGATCGAGGATTTCGACTGGGACGACGAATTGCGGGTGATGATCGAGGAGCGCACCAGCTTCTCGCCGGATGCGCTCAGCGCCATGGAGGCCAACCTGCGCTTCGCCGGCCCGGAGACGATGGAGACGAAAATCTTCGGCCGGCTCACCGCATGGCAAAACTGGGTGTTCCAGCGCCCGAATGCGGTCGGCGCCGAGGGCGCGCTCAAGCGCTACGGCAGCGGCATCCAGCCGAGCTTCGATCGGGAACGGACATGACGCCTTTCGCTGGCTATCAGCTCGCTCCGGACACCTCCCCCCTTGTGGGGGAGGTCGGCTCGCGCGCGTCTGGCGCGCGAGCCGTCCCTCCCCCACAAGGGGGGAGGGAGCCGCCTGCGGCTCGGTCACAGCTAAACAAACAGGTGCGGCATGAACATCGTCAATGTCGATTACGACGGGCTGATCCCCAACAACGTCGATCTTGCTCGCGACGCGCGGGTGAAGAAAGCGCTGGAGAAATGGCACCCCGGCTATATCGATTGGTGGCACGACATGGGGCCGGAAGGGTTCCAGCAGGCGCTGGTGTATCTGCGCACCGCGGTCAGCGTCGATCCCAAGGGCTGGGCCAAATTCGATTACGTGCGCATGCCCGAATACAAATGGGGCATCCTGCTCGCGCCCCAGGTCGAGGCGCGACAAATCCCGTTCGGCGCCCACAAGGGCGAGCCGGCCTGGCAGGAAGTGCCGGGCGAATATCGCGCCATGCTGCGCCGGCTGATCGTGATCCAGGGCGACACCGAGCCCGCCTCGGTCGAGCAGCAGCGCCACCTCGGCAAGACCGCGCCGTCGCTCTACGACCTGCGCAACCTGTTCCAGGTCAACGTCGAGGAAGGCCGGCATCTGTGGGCGATGGTCTATCTGCTGCAGAAATATTTCGGCGCCGATGGCCGCGAGGAGGCCGAGGCGCTGCTGGAGCGGCGCTCCGGCGATCCCGACACCCCCCGCATGCTCGGCGCATTCAACGAACAAACGCCGGACTGGCTGTCGTTCTTCATGTTCACCTTCTTCACCGACCGCGACGGCAAGATGCAGCTCGAGGCGCTGGCGCAATCGGGCTTCGATCCGCTCTCCCGCACCTGCCGGTTCATGCTCACCGAGGAAGCCCACCACATGTTCGTCGGCGAGACCGGCATCGGCCGCATCGTGGAAAAAACCTGCACGGCCATGAAGGCGGCCGGCATCGAGGATGCCAACGACATCGAGGCGGTGCGCAAGCTCGGCGTGATCGATCTGCCCACCATCCAGAAGAAGGCCAATCTGCATTTCTCGCTCACGCTCGATCTGTTCGGCAGCGAGATCTCCACCAACGCGGCCAATGCCTTTCACGCCGGGCTCAAGGGCCGGTTCCGCGAGGACAAGCTCGAGGACGACCATGCGCTGGAATCCGAGACCTATCCGGTGCTCCGCCTCGTCGACGGCGCAATCGCCAAGCAGGAGGTTCCGGCGCTCTCGGGGCTCAACATGCGGCTGCGCGACGATTACGTCGCCGAATGCAGCGCCGGCGTCGGGCGGTGGAATCGCGCAATCGAGAAGCTCGGCATCCGGTTCGAGATCACACTGCCGCACGTCGCATTCCATCGCCACATCGGCGAGTTCGCGAGCATCAAGGCCGATCCGGCGGGCAATCTCTCGAGCGATGCGCAATGGCAGAAGCGCCGGAACGAGTTCCTGCCTTCGGATTCCGACCGGGCCTTCATCGAGGGACTGATGCAGCCGGAATTCGAGCCCGGCAAGTTCGCGAGCTGGATCGCGGCGCCGAAGGTCGGCATCGACAACAAGCCCGGCGATTTCGAATACGTGAAGATCGCGGAATGACCCGTTCAACAAACTCCGGACACCTCCCCCCTTGTGGGGGAGGTCGGCGTCGCGAAAGCGACGCCGGGAGGGGGGTGATTGCGGGCACCTCGATCAGACATACCCCCCTCCCCTCCCTCCCCCACAAGGGGGGAGGGAGTGCGCGTCCCAGTGAATGCAACGACGTGCCGGCCCGACTCCCATGAACGCGCCCGTCAAGCAGCACCTGATCGACCCGGCGATCTGCATAAGGTGCAACACCTGCGAGGCGACCTGCCCGGTCGACGCGGTCACCCACGATGCCAACAATTACGTGGTCGATCCGGCAAAATGCCAGTTCTGCATGGATTGCGTGTCGCCCTGCCCGACCGGCTCGATCAATCATTTCGTCCACGTCGCAAAGCCGTTCTCGCTCGAGGAGCAGTTCTCCTGGACCGAGCTGCCGCCCGAGGACGAGACGCCGACCGATGCCGATCTCGAGGCGGTGGACGACGAGGCGGCGGCGCTGCTCGAGGACGCGCACCGCGGCTCCGGCGGCCCGGTCAAGGCGCCGGCTTCGGCGGCAAGACCCCAGATCAATCTGTTCGACCGCAAGCATCCGGCCAAGGCGACGGTCACCGGCAATTTCCGCCTCACCGCGCCGGACGCGAGCTGCGACATCCGCCATATCATTCTCGATCTCGGCGCGACGCATTTCCCGGTGCTCGAAGGCCAGAGCATCGGCATTGTGCCGCCCGGCGCCGATGCCAACGGCCGCCCCCACAAGGTGCGGCTGTTCTCGGTGGCGAGCCCGCGCGACGGCGAGCGGCCGAATACCAATAACCTGGCGCTCACGGTGAAGCGCGTCGCCGAGCCGCGGCCGGACGGCAGCGTCGAGCGCGGCGTCGCCTCCAATTACGTGTGCGATCTCAAGCTCGGCGATACGGTCGACGTGATCGGCCCGTTCGGCGCGACCTTCCTGATGCCCGAGGATCCCGGCACCGACGTGATCATGATCTGCACCGGCACCGGCTCGGCGCCGTTCCGGGCCTTCACCGAGCGGCGGCGCCGCACCATGCCGAGCGCGGCCGGCAAGCTCTATCTGTTCTTCGGCGCGCGCAGCCCGGCGGAGCTGCCGTATTTCGGGCCGCTCAAGAAAGTGCCGCCAAAACTGCTCGACCAGGAGCTGGTGTTCTCGCGGCTGCCCGACCGGGCGAAGGAATACGTGCAGGACCGCATGCGCAAGCGCTCCGCCGATCTCGCCGGGTTGATCGAGCGCGACACCACCCACGTCTACGTCTGCGGCCTGCGCGGCATGGAGGGGGGCGTCGAGGCGTCGTTCCGCGACATCTGCGGCGAGCACGGCCTCGACTGGATCAAGATCCGCGCGCGCATGCGCGAGACCGGCCGCTACCACGTGGAGACATATTGAGCGCAACGCAGCCCGATATTTGCGAGGACGAAGCGGTTGATTACCCTCTTCCCTTGTGGGAGAGGGTGGTTCCGAGCGAAGCGAGGAACCGGGTGAGGGGTTTCGTTCGACTGACCCCTCACCCGGCTCGTTGCTCGTGTTGCTCGCAACGAGCCACCCTCTCCCACAAGGGGAGAGGGTTCTAGCGTCTGCCGCTCGTCCTCAGTTGATGACCGCCGGCAATAAAAGGATCTGAACCATGGATGTGAGAGGGCAGGCGGCACTCGTCACCGGAGGCGGTTCGGGGCTCGGCGGCGCGACCGCTTTGGCGCTTGCCGAGGCCGGCGCCAAGGTCGCGGTGCTCGACGTCAACGAGGCGGGCGCGCGCGAGATCGCCGGGAAGATCGGCGGCATCGCCATCAAATGCGACGTCACCGACCCGGACGGCGCGGCCGCGGCGATCAAACAAGCACGGGAAAAGCACGGCGCGCCGCGCGTGCTGGTCAATTGCGCGGGAATCGGCACTGCCAATCGCATCCTGGGCCGCGACGGACCGATGCCGCTCGAAGAATTCGACCGCGTGATCCGCGTCAACCTCATCGGCTCGTTCAACATGATGCGGCTCGCCGCGGCCGAAATGGCTTCGGCCGCGCCGCTCGCGGACGGCGAGCGCGGCGTGATCGTGTCGACCGCCTCGGTCGCCGCGTTCGAGGGCCAGATCGGCCAGGCGGCTTATTCGGCCTCCAAGGGCGGCATCGTCGCCTTGACCATGCCGGCCGCGCGCGAGCTCGCGCAAATCGGCGTTCGCGTGCTCGCGATCGCGCCCGGGATTTTCTCCACGCCCATGCTCCGCGCGCTGCCGCAGGAAGTGCAGGCGAGTCTCGGCGCTTCGGTGCCGTTCCCGAAACGCCTGGGCACGCCCGAGGAATTCGCCGCCCTGGTGCTGCACATGGTGCGCAACAGCTATCTCAACGGCGAAGTCATCCGGCTCGACGGCGCGCTGCGCATGGCGCCAAGGTGAGACCCCGCGGCCTCGTGTCCCGGGCGGGGCAAGGTCCATGCTGATCAACTCCCGCACCGTTCGCATTCAATGGGGCGACTGCGATCCGGCCGGGATCGTGTTCTTCCCGCGCTATTTCGCGATTTTCGACGATTCGACCGCGATGCTGTTCGAGCGCGCGCTCGGCATGACCAAGTTCGAGCTGATGCAGCGCCAAAAATTCTCCGGGTTCCCGCTGGTCGACATCCGCGCGCGGTTCCTGATCCCGTCGCGGTTCGGCGACGACGTCGTGGTGGAATCCGGCGTGTCCGAGTTCCGCCGCTCGAGCTTCGACGTGCGGCATCGTCTGCGCAAAGCCGAAAAGCTCGCGGTCGAATGCCTGGAGACCCGGGTGTGGACGTTCAAGGACGCGGACGGGCGGATCAAAGGCGTGCCGATCCCCGAGGAAATCCGCGCGAAGTTCGCGTGAATTTCATTTGAGCCGCACCGCGCGTCGCGCACGGATCGGCTCACAGCGGCCGAGGAACAGCACGCGCATCGCTTCCGTCGCGGGGCCCGCGGCCGTTGCGGGCAGAATCGTGCTCTGCCGATAGAGGTCGGCCCAGAACTTGGCGTTCTCCCGGCTAATTGCGCCGCCGAACTGAAAGGAATGTTCCGCAATGTCGAGCAGAACGCCGCTACAGTAGCCCTCGAGATGCGGATATTTGCGACAGTCGGGCGTGGTGACCTGCGCACGATCGAGATCGACGAACACGGTCGCGGCGCGGGAAAGCGCGTCGCCGAAGTCGAGCACGCCGCGGCAGCGCAGCAGCGCGCCCGACGGAAGCTCGCCGGCACGCATGCTCTGCGGCGCGCAGAGGATGCACACGACAATCGCCGCGGCAAGACCGCGGCAGCCAATGCGGGCATACGGCATGCGGGCGGGCTCCGGGAACGGATGCCCACTCTAGCACGGACGACGCAGGGCGGAATCAGCCGTCGCTGTCCGTCTTCCGCCGTCTGTCCTCCGCCGCCCGATTCTCTCTCCCCCCATGGCCGGCTTCGGCCCGATCGGAGGCGCCGATGACGCGCTCGAACCCGAGCGCATAGGCGCCCCAGGTCGACCCGATCGCGGCAATCCAGAACAACATGGGTTCGCTCTTCCGAAGGGTTGCAAGGCGCGGGAAGGCACCTCGTCCGTACCTGCCCGCGGTGTCTTTTGTAGAACGCCGCGATCGCAAAAACGTTCGGCATCGCGGCGCGTTCACAACCTGGAGAACACGGGAACAAATGGCCATTTCGTCGCGCGGGATTGATGCCGAGCCCGAGTATTGGCATGCTCCCGCCACGCCCTTTCGAACCGGTTCCCCGGAGTTGCCATGGCCATCCCCGCACGCGAGATCGAACGAGACCCAAGCCTTGCGACCGGGCTTGCTGCCCGGCTCGCCTGCCGCAGCGGTAGCCTGCGCGGCACCACCGCGGGCGTTGCGCCCGGCTACGTGCAGGGCAATCTCGCCGTCCTCCCCGAGGAGCTGGCGGCGGATTTCCTGCGTTTCTGCCAGGCCAACCCGAAGCCCTGCCCGCTGATCGGCGTCTCCGACGTCGGCAATCCGCGCATTCCCGCGCTCGGCCTCGACCTCGACATTCGCAGCGACCTGCCGGGGTATCGGGTGTGGAAGGACGGCGAGCTCGTCGAGGAGACCGCGGACGTGGGCAAATGGTGGCGCGAGGATCTCGTCTGCTTCGTCATCGGCTGCTCGTATTCGTTCGAGCAGGCGCTCGTCGAAGAGGGCATCCCCTTGCGGCACGTCGAGCAGTCGTTACGCGTTCCCATGTACCGCACCAATATCGCCTGCACGCCGGCCGGCCGCTTCTCCGGCCCGATGGTCGTTTCGATGCGCCCGTTGAAACCCCAGCACGCCATCCGGGCGATCCAGATCACCTCGCGGTTCCCGGCGGTGCACGGCGCGCCGGTCCACATCGGGCTGCCGGAGCGGATCGGGATCAAGAATCTCGAAAAACCCGACTACGGCGACGCGATCGAAGTGAGACCGGACGAGCTCCCCGTGTTCTGGGCGTGCGGGGTGACGCCGCAATCGGTGATCGCCAATGTCAAGCCGCCGTTCGCCATCACGCACGCGCCCGGCGCCATGCTGGTGACCGATCTCAAGAACCGGCAGTTCGCCGTGCTGTGATGATGAGAGCTCGGTGCCTCTTCCCCTCTCCCCGCCTCCGGGGTGAGGGTGGCGAAGACCGAAGGTCTGAGCCGGGTGAGGGGCAGAGCAGTTTGAGAAAGCCCCTCACCCGGTCCTCACTTCGCGAGGACCGACCTCTCCCCGCAAGCGGGGAGAGGTGAAAGAAGCACAGTGGTCGTGACGACCAACGGAGGAATCGCCATGAAATTGCATCGCCGCGCCGTTCTGATCGGAGGCGCCGCTTCGCTGACCGCGCTGTCGACGCGCCTCGACGCCCAGCAGCCCGAAGTCGTGGTCGGCGCGCTGTATCCGCTCTCCGGCGCCAGCGCCCAGATCGGCATCGACGCCAAGCAGGCGTTCGAGACCGCGCTCGACATCGTCAACGCCAGCCACGATCTCGATCTGCCGCTGGCGAAAACCGCGGGTCTCCCTGGGCTCGGCGGCGCCAAGGTGCGGCTCGTCTACGCCGATCACTTGGGCGATCCGCAGACCGGGCGCGCCGAGGCCGAGCGGCTGATCACCCAGGACAAGGTCGCGGCGGTGATCGGCTGCTACCACAGCGCGGTGAGCGCCACCGCGAGCCAGACCGCGGAGCGCTACGGCGTGCCGTTCATGTGCGCGGATTCTTCCTCGCCCAACCTGCAGCGCCGCGGATTGAAATTCTTCTTCCGCGCCTCGCCGCACGACGAGATGTTCTCGCAGGCAATGTTCGACATGCTCGATAGTCTGCGCAAGAAGGGCCAGACGATCGAGACGCTCGCCTTGTTCCACGAGGACACCATCTTCGGCACGGATTCGGCGACCGTGCAGCTCAAGCTCGCCAAGGACCGCGGCTACAAGGTCCTCGCCGACATCAAGTACCGCGCCAATTCGCCCTCGCTGACCGCGGAAGTGCAGCAGCTCAAGGCCGCGAATGCCGACGTGCTGATGCCGTCGAGCTACACCACCGATTCCATCCTGCTGATGCGCACCATGAACGAGCTCGGCTACAAGCCCAAGGCGATCATCGCGCAGTCGGCGGGCTTTTCCGAGCAGGCGTTCTACACCGCCGTAGGCGCGCTCGCCGAAGGCGTGATCACGCGCGGCAGCTTCTCGCTCGATCTCGTGGCCAAGCGGCCGTCGGTCGGCACCGTCAACGACATGTTCAAGCAGCGTTCGGGCAAGGATCTCAACGACAACACCTCCCGGCAGTTCATGGCCATGCTGGTGCTCGCCGATGCCGTCAATCGCGCGCAGGCGACCGACGGCGACAAGATCCGCGCTGCGCTCGCTGCGACCGATATTCCCGGCGACAAGACCATCATGCCGTGGAAGGACGTCAAGTTCGACGAGCAGGGCCAGAACAACGACTGCGATCCGGTGCTGCTGCAGTGGCTCAAGGGTAGGTTCGTCACCATCTTCCCGCCCCAGGCCGCGGTCGCCGAGGTGCTGTGGCCGATGAACAAGGCGTAGCGCGTCCGACTGACCTGAGATTCTCATGCAAAGCAGCGCGCGCGCTTCCCCTCTCCCCTTTCGGGAGAGGGTGGTCGATCCGAGTGCAACGAGGGTCGACCGGGTGAGGGGTGCTTGGTCCAAGACCCCTCACCCGGCTCGTTGCTCGCTCCGCTCGCATGAGCCACCCTCTCCCACAAGGGGAGAGGGGGACTGCGGCAAGTGGCTCTGATCTTCGCATGCTCACCCCCGAGATCGTCATCCAGAGTCTCGCGAGCGGCCTGCTGATGGGCCTGCTCTACGGCTTGATCGCGGTGGGGCTCGCGCTGATCTTCGGCCTGATGGATATCGTCAATTTCGCCCACGGCGAGTTCCTGATGCTGGCGATGTATGCGACGTTCGGGCTCGCCGTCGCCTTCATGCTCGACCCGCTGCTCTCGGCGCCGCTCGTTGCCGCGGCGCTGTTCGCGTTCGGCGCGCTGATCTATCTCGGCGTGATCCGCTTCGCCATGCGCGCCAAAACCAACGTCGGCATGGTGCAGATCTTCGCTACCTTCGGGCTCGCCATCGTCATGCGCGGCCTGGCGCAATATTTGTTCACGCCCGACTACCGCTCGATCCCGGTTTCCTGGCTCGGCGGCAAGACCGTGAACCTCGCCGGCATCTATTTGCCCGCGCCGCAGCTCGCCGGCGCGCTGATCTCCATTGCGGCCTTCATCGCGCTCTATCTCCTCATCAACCGCACCGATTTCGGCCGCGCGCTCGAGGCGACACGCGAGGATTCCGGGGCGGTGGCGCTGGTCGGCATCGACAAGAACCGCGTGTTCGCGCTCGGCTGGGGACTGGGCGCGGCGCTGGTCGGGCTCGCCGGCGCCATCATGGCGATCTTCTTCTACATTTATCCCGACGTCGGCGCCTCGTTCGCGCTGATCGCCTATGTCACCGTGGCGCTCGGCGGCTTCGGCAGCGTGTTCGGCGCCTTCATCGCCGGCATCCTGGTGGGCCTGGTCGAGGCCGCGACCGCGATGGTGCTGCCGGCCTCGCTGAAATCGGTGGGCATCTACGGCGTCTATCTCGCCGTGGTGTTCCTGCGACCGCGCGGCCTGTTCGGATCGCTGTGATGATCTACCTGAAGAAATCCGCGTTTCGCGCCAGGCGGCTGCGCGATCTTGTGGTCGCGGTCGTGATCGCGGTGGTCATCGCGGCGCTGCCGCTGTTCGTCTCCGACGTTTACGTTCAGAACATCCTGGTGCTCACGCTGATGTATGCGGCGCTGTCCCAGAGCTGGAACATCCTCGGCGGCTATTGCGGCCAGATCTCGCTCGGCCATGCGCTGTATTTCGGGCTCGGCGCCTATACGACCGCGCTGCTGTTCAGCAAGCTCGGCGTGCTGCCCTGGTTCGGCATGGCGGCGGGCGGAATCATCGCCGCGCTGATCGCGCTCGCGCTCGGCTACCCGTGCTTCCGGCTGCGCGGGCATTATTTCGCCATCGCCACCATCGTGATCGCCGAGATCGGATACTTGCTGTTCCTCAACTGGGATTTTGCCGGGGCGGCGACCGGCATCGACATTCCGATCCGCCGCGACAGCTGGCTCACCTTCCAGTTCACGCGCAGCAAGCTGCCCTACATCTATTTCGCCCTGGTGCTCGCCTGCATCACCTGGCTGGTCACCTTCCTGCTGGAAAATTCCAAATGGGGCTATTGGTGGCGCGCGGTCAAAGACAATCCGGAGGCGGCCGAGAGCCTCGGCGTCGTCGTGTTCCATTCGAAGATGGCGGCCGCCGCCGTGTCGGCGTTCTTCACCGCGGTGGGCGGCAGCTTTTACTGCCAGTTCGTCTCCTACATCGATCCCGACAGCGTCATGAGCTTCCGCTTCTCGCTGCTGATGGCGCTGCCGGCGGTGCTCGGCGGCATCGGCACGCTGTGGGGTCCCGCGCTCGGCGCCGCGATCCTCATTCCGCTGACCGAGCTCACGCGCTCCTACATCGGCGGCACCGGACGGGGCATCGACCTCATCGTCTACGGCACGCTGGTGGTGGTGGTGGCGCTGGCGCGGCCGGAGGGGATGCTGGGCCTGTTCACCCGCCGCCGCGCCCCGGAGGCCAGGGCATGAGCAGCAAACTGGGCCTCTCCGACACCTCCCCCCTTGTGGGGGAGGTCGGCGCGCGAAGCGCGGCGGGAGGGGGGTGGTTGCAAATTGATGCGCACAAAGTACCCCCCTCCCCACCCTCCCCCACAAGGGGGGAGGGAGCCAACCGCCGAGTACGGTGCGAGGGAGCGAACCGCCGAGTTCGCCGCCCATGACCGCGCTGCTCGAAGTGCAGCACGTCACGCAGCGGTTCGGCGGGCTCGTCGCCAACCGCGACATCTCGATCAAGATCGAGCGCGGCGAGCTGGTCGGGTTGATCGGGCCGAACGGCGCCGGCAAATCCACCTTGTTCAATCTGATCGCCGGCGTGATGCGGCCGAGCGAGGGCAGAATCCGCTTCGACGGCGCGGACGTGACCGCGTGGCCCGCGACCGCGCGCTGCGCCCGCGGGCTCGCCCGCACGTTCCAGGTGGTCAAGAGCTTCGACACCATGTCGGTGATCGACAACGTCATCGTCGGCGCGCTGGTGCGCACCACAGCCACCGGCGAGGCGCGGAGCAAGGCGAGCGAAGTGCTGGAATTCACCGGGCTCGCGCAGCGCGCCGAGGCGCTCGCGAGCGAGCTGATCCCGGCCGAGAAGCGCCGCCTCGAGGTCGCGCGCGCTCTCGCCACCGCCCCGAAGCTCCTGCTGCTCGACGAGGTGATGACCGGGCTCACGCCGTCGGAGGCCAAGCGCGGCGTCGAGCTGGTGCGGAAGATCCGCGAGACCGGCGTCACCGTGCTGATGGTCGAGCACGTGATGGAGATCGTAATGCCGCTGGTCGACCGCGCCATCGTGCTCGATCTCGGCCGCGTGATCTGCGAGGGCAGGCCCGCGGACGTGGTCCGCGACGAAGCCGTGATCAGCGCCTATCTCGGGGAGCGCCACCGTGCTCGAAGCGCGTGAGCTCACCGCCGCCTACAGCGGCCTCGTCGCGCTCGCCGACGTGTCGATCACGGTCGCGGCGGGCGAGATCGTGTGCGTCGCCGGGGCCAACGGCGCCGGCAAGTCGACGCTGCTCAAGACGATCGCCGGCCTGGAGCGGCCGCGCTCCGGCGCGATCCTGTTCGAAGGCGAGCGCATCGACCATCTCGCGCCGCACCGCATCACCGCGCGCGGCATCGCCTTCGTGCCGGAGAACCGCCGGCTGTTTCCGCGCCTCTCGGTGCGCGACAATTTGCGGCTCGGCAGCTATCTCTTTCGCGGTCGCGCCGACCGCGACGCGCCGATGGCACAGGTGGTCGCGCTGTTCCCGCGGCTCGCCGAACGGCTCGACCAGCGCGCCGAGACGCTCTCCGGCGGCGAGCAGCAGATGCTGGCGATCGGCCGCGCGCTGATGACGCGGCCGCGCCTGCTGATGCTGGACGAGCCGTCGCAGGGCATCATGCCGAAGCTCGTCGACGAGATCTTCGCCGCGGCCGTGAAGATCCGCGGCGCGGGCACCACGGTGCTGATCGTCGAGCAGCGCGTGACCGAATGTCTGGAGATCGCCGACCGCGCCTATGTGCTGCGGACCGGAAAAGTGATCATGCGCGGCACGGCGGCCGAGATCCGCGACGACCCGGAGATCCGCAAGGCGTATCTGGGGCTGTGACTTTCTTCTCCCTCTCCCCGCCTGCGGGGTGAGGGGCGGGGTGAGGCGCGGATGCCTACTCCGAGATGCCCCTCACCCGACCGCGCGCGGTCGACCTCTCCCCGCGCTTGCGGGGAGAGGTGACAGCCATTGAACGCTGAGGAAAACTCCGATGCCCAAGATCGATCTCAATTCCGACCTTGCCGAGGGTTACGGCGCCTATCGCTGCGGCGACGACGATGCGATGCTCAAGATCGTCACCTCCGCGAATGTCGCCTGCGGCTTCCATGCCGGCGATCCGGAAATCATGGCGCGCACCTTCCGCACCGCCAGGGAGCGCGGCGTCGCGGTGGGCGCGCATCCCGGCTTCCCGGACCTGTGGGGGTTCGGCCGGCGCCGCGTGCCGTTCTCGACCGGCGAGATCGAGCGCCTCGTCGCCTATCAGATCGGCGCCGCGCAGGCGCTCGCCGCCTACGCCGGCCACCGCATCACCTACGTGAAGACCCACGGCGCGCTCGGCAACATCTCCGAGGTCGACCGCGAGGTCGCCGACGCGGTGGCGCGCGCGGTGCGCGCAGTCGATCCTTCGCTCAAATATCTCGCCATCACGCTGAGCGAGCAGTTTCGGGCGATGGAGCGCGCCGGCGTCGAGCCGATCGCGGAGATCTATGCCGACCGCGGCTATACCGAGAAGGGCGGCCTGATCCCGCGCGGCCAGAAAGGCGCGATGATCGAGGATCCCGAGGCGGCCGCCGACCGCGTGCTCGAGATGGTCGAGGCCGGCGCGGTCATCACCGCGTCGGGCGTGCGGCTCAAGGCCCCGATCGAATCGGTGTGCGTGCACGGCGATTCGCCCCATGCGGTGGAATCGGCGCGGCGGGTGCGGGAGAAACTCGAGGGCGCGGGGATCAAGGTCGCGCCATTCTCGAAGCTATGAGTTTGGCACAGCGAGAACCACATACGCGCTGCCCCTCTCCCCTTGTGGGAGAGGGTGGCGAGTTGTGAGCGCAGCGAACAACGAGCCGGGTGAGGGGTTCTCGCAGCAAGGACCCCTCACCCGGTCGATCCTCGTTTCACTCGGATCGACCCCCCTCTCCCACAAGGGGAGAGGGGCGAGTCTGCGGCACGTCTCGGACTCCAATTGATGCAGTTCTAAACATGAGCTCCGCCGTCCCCATCACCTACCCGCGCTATCTCGATGCCGGCGAGGCGGCGCTGGTCGTCGAGTTCGGCGAGACTGCCGACCCGGCCGTCAACGCCCAGGTGCGGGCGCTCGACGAGGCGATCCTGGCGCTCGCGCTCGAGGGCGTGCGCGAAACCGTGCCGACCTATCGTTCGCTGATGATCCATTACGATCCGCTGCTTCTCGCGCGCAAGAATCTGGTCGCGGCGATCGAGCAAATCGAGGCTACGCATCCAAAACCTCGCGAGCCGAAGGCGCTATGGATGCTGCCATGCTGCTACGCGCCGGAATTCGCCGAGGATCTCTTTTGCATCGCCGGGCTGACGAAGCTCAAGCCCGAGCGCGTGGTCGCGCTGCATTCCGGCGCGACCTACCGGGTCTATATGTACGGCTTCGCGCCGGGCTTTTGCTATCTCGGCGGCGTCCCCGACGCGCTGAAGATCTCGCGGCGGGAAAAAGTACGCCCGCCGCATCCGGCCAATGCCGTCCTGCTCGGCGGCGGGCTGACCCTGGTATCGACCTTCGCGATGCCGACCGGCTGGTATGTGATCGGCCGCACGCCGGAGCGAATGTTCGCGCCCACGCGCGCGCCGATTTTTCTGGTCGAGGTCGGCGACGCGCTCAAATTCGAACCGGTCGACGCCGCGACCTTCGCGGCGCTCGACGCGCGCGCCGCGGCCGGCGAGATCGTAGCGAAGCGGAAGCCCTTGCGATGAGGGTTCACGAGCACGTACCAACGCGGGGAAACCCTCTCCCCTTGCGGGAGAGGGTGGTCGATCCGAGTGAAACGAGGATCGACCGGGTGAGGGGTGCTTGCATGGATACCCCTCACCCGGCTCGTTGCTCGCCCCGCTCGCAACTCGCCACCCTCTCCCACAAGGGGAGAGGGAAGACGCCGTGGGGCTCGTCCGAGCAAACATTCGAGTCCGACCAAACATTGCCGGCACCCGCGCCATGACCGCGCTGCGCATCCTCGCCGCCGGGCCCGGCGTGACGCTGCAGGACGGCGGACGGCACGGATATCTGCGCTTCGGCGTCACCGCCGCGGGCCCGATGGATCGGCTCGCGTTCGCGACCGCCAATGCCGCCGCCGGCGCGAAGAGGAACGCGACCGCGATCGAGGTCTCGCTCGGCGGCCTCGAGCTTGCGGCGGATGCCGCGGTCTCGCTCGCGGTCGCCGGCGGCGCGTTTCGCATCGAGCTCGCCGGCCGGCCGCTGCCGAGCGCCGCGGTTGCGATGCTCGAACCCGGGCAAAAACTCGCGATCCGCCCGGGCGACGCCGGTGCCTGGTGCTATGTCGCGGTCGCCGGCCGCATCGATGTGCCAAACATGCTCGGCTCTACCGCAACCCACACCCGCTCCGGGCTCGGCGGGATTTCCGGCCGTGCGCTCGCGGCCGGCGATGTCTTGCCGTTCGCCGAGCCGCGCACGCTCGAGCCGAAGCTCGCAACGCTCGACGCGCATTGGCTGGCGCGGGCGGGCACGACGATCCGGGTCGTGCTCGGCCCGCAGGACGATTATTTCACCAAAGCGGCGATCGCGGCGTTCCTCGCCGGGCCGTGGACGCTCTCGGCGCGCAGCGACCGCATGGCCTATCTGCTCGAGGGGGAGCGCCTGGCGCACGCCAAGGGCTTCAACATCGTGTCCGACGGCATTGCGTTCGGCGCCATCCAGGTGCCGGGCGACGGCCAGCCGGTGGTGCTGATGGCCGATCGCCAGCCGACCGGCGGTTACCCGAAGATCGCCAACGTGATCGGCGCCGACCTCGGGAAAATCGCGCAGCTGCGCCCAGGCACGCAAATCTCGTTCGCGGCGGTCACGATCGAGGAAGCGGTCGCGGCCCGGCGCGCCGAGGCGCTGGCGCTCGAGCGCCCGATCCCGCGCGAGCCGCTGATGCGCACCGAATTTCCCTCGGAGTTTCTGCTCGGACTCAATTTGGTCGACGGAGTCATCGCGGACGACGCCGCCGATGAGGGAGCGTGATGGTGAGACTCAGGCGCGGTCTTGGTCAAATCGTGCCTTCGCCCTTGCTGACCCGTGGAACAATCCGAAACCGACTTGCTTCACAAGGCGCGATCCAAGGAGACATTCCCATGAATCTGCGCTTCGCTTCGAAAACCGCATCGGCCCTCGCACTGGGGCTCCTCCTCGCCGCCGGCAGCGCCGGCGCGCAGCAGCCCCCTCCCGCTCCTGCGCCGCAGGCGACTGCGGACGCCGCCAAGGGCGCGTTCCTGCTCACCATCTTCCTCAAGCACGACGAATCGAAAACGCTCGACCAGATCAATGCGCAACTGCGTGCGCAGGGCTATTACAAGGCGTTCCCGCCGCCCGGCATCGAGGTCGTGAGCTGGTACGTGATGATGGGCATCGGCCAGGTGGTCACGTTGCGCGTGCCCGCGGAGCGGCTGCGCGAGGTCAACCGCGCGATCGAGCAGACCGCCTGGGGCGGCTACCGTACCGAGTTCTATCCGACCTACGATTACAAGGCGGTCGCCGAGGATCTGCACGCCAAGGCGCAATCGCAGTAATCCCGCCCCCGGGTGGGCAACATCGCCCAGACCGGTGAAAAGCTCGCTGCCAGCCTCGTCGGCGACCCCGGCTTTTGCGAGGGCAGCCGGTTTGCCCACGCGGCGATCCCCGCGTGCACGACGAATCGCGCGCGAGGCGGGCAAAGCGTAAACGAAGCGTTAAGGGCGGCAGATACGATCCATTAAGCCGGCCGGCCTAGCATGCCCGCCTTGCGTAAGAGGAATGCCGCATGGCTGCGCAGCTGGCATTCATGCTCTCGCTCGCTCTGCTTGCCGTGACCGGACTGGCGTTCGCGGCGAGCGAGCTTTACGGCCACGGGTTTCACTGGGCCGACCAGGTCTGCAACGGCGCGCCGGCGCTGTGCGCGAATCCCGCCACCGTCGCCGCCGTGACCGCCGCGGCGGTCGCCGCGTATTTCATTTTGCGCGAATTGGAAGTGTAAGCATAGAACGTCGCTTGGCTCACCCCCCGAGCATCTCGCGGATGCCGGCGGCCAGCGCATCGACCGCGAAGGGCTTGGTCACCATCGCCATGCCGGGCGCCAAAAACCGCGCGCCAGCGCGGCGTTCTCGGCGTAACCGGTGATGAGCAGGAATTTCAGGCCGGGCCTTCCGCGCGATCCCGAGCTCCGTCAGCCTGGCGTTGGCGCGGCGGATGATCAGGAACAGCACGAGTGCCGTCAGCGCCAGTCCCGCGCCGAGCAAGATCCAGCGCGCCGCACCGGCGCCGCCGCTGCCGGCCTCGCGCCCCAGCGTGCCGAGATACACGTAGAACGCCGCGCCCGGCATGATCCCGAAGAACGTCGCGACCATATAGGGCAGAAAGCCCACCTCGGTCGCGCCGAAGAAATAATTCTGCAGGTTGAAGGGCACGAGCGGATTGAGGCGCAGCAGCGCCACGATTTTCCAGCCCTCCTCGGCGACCGCGCGGTCGATCGCGGAATATCTCGGCTTGTCCTGCAGGAGGCGCCGCAATCGCGTCCGCACCGCGTAGCGCGAGACGAGAAACGCCAGCGCCGCCCCGACGGTCGCCGCGACGATGATGATCGGAAATCCCCAGGCGCCGAACAAAAATCCCGCCGCGATCGACAAGAACTCCGCGGGCGCCAGCAGCACCACGGCGACGACATAGGCGAGCGCGAACAGCACGACGCCCCATGGGCCGAGCGCGCCGATCCAGGCGTCGAACGCCTCGACCCATTGACGCGCCGGCAGCGCGAACCAGCCGATCGCGACCGCGACCAGCAGCCCGGCCATGAGGAGGAACCAAATAAGAGAACCGCGGATCATGACTGTTTGTAATAGATCAGGTCGCCGGCCGTGCTTCGAGGGCCGCCTTCGGCGACCACCTCAGCATGACGACCGGAGATAGGGTGCGGCACTAATCCCCGCCGATTCGCTCCAATACAAGGTGCGAGCGAAGCCAACCTCGAAGGACGGCCGGCCACATGAGATCATCACTGCGCGCTGCACGAGCCGCCGCCGAATACGCAAAACTGCGCGCAATGCGGATGGTTGAGCGGCACCTCCCGCGCCGCCTCGCGCAGGGTGCGGCCGAGCTCGAATTGCGGATCATAGGGAAGAAGCGTGCAGGCCACCACCGCCGGATGCGCGCTGCCCTTGCGCTTGATCACCATGCGCGAGGAGGTACACATCGGTCGGCCCGGGGTTGCGCCGAGCAGCTCCCAATCCGCGGCGCTGATCTCCGGGGCGTCGGCATGCGAATCCATCTCCGGAAACAGCAGCAGATCCCCGGGATTCCTCGCATCGAGCTTTATGCCGTGCCCGGCAAAGAGCTGGGCGAAACCCTCGCGCTCGGCGTCCGCATCCTCGCCCCACATGGTGCGGCCGGCGACCGTGACGTTGAAGCCGTTGCGGGCGAGCCATTGCAGCCCTTCGAGCGTCGGCCGGAACGAGCCGGGGCCGCGCTCGTCCTCGTGGCGCGCTTGCGTGAAATGATCGAGCGAGACCCGAAACTGCAGCCTGGCGCCGCAGCTCGCTCCGAGCGCCAGCAGCTCGGCCTTGCGGCGCTGCATCGGCCGCATGGCGTTGGTGAGCACCAGCACGCGGAAGCCGCGAACAGCGCAATCCTCGATCATGGCGAGGAGATCGGGATTGAGGAACGGCTCGCCGCCGGTGAAGCCGATTTCCTCGGTGCCCCAACGGCCGCGCTCGATTTCGTCGAGATAATCCGAGACTTCCGAACGCGACAGATAGACCAGCCGGTCGTTGCGCGGGCTCGATTCGATATAACAATTGCGGCAGGCGATGTTGCACAAGGTGCCGGTGTTGAACCACAGCGTCTCGAGCCGTTTCAGCGCCACGCTCGCGCGCGGCTCGCCATCGGCGGTGCGCAACGGATCCTTGAACTTGGGCGGCCGCAGCGGCGCGACATTGTCGCGGGCCGGATCGGGCCAAGCTTGCTCCACCATAATCGCCCGCGCGCGGCGGGACGGTTGCGTCGGCTCGGCCGGCGCCCGCCACAGCGCGTGCCCCTCTTGGAGCGGCACGCCGCGCTCGCGAATCTCGCGATAGGGCAGCACGTCGCAGCTCGGCCACAGACCGGTTCCCAGCGCGAGCGCATATTCCTCCGGCAGACCAGCCGCGCGCATCTTGCGCGCCGCCGCCGCATGATCGTAGGCGAGCGCGCGATGCTCGATGCGCAATCCGCTTGTCTGGGGAATCAGGAGACTGAACCACACCCGCCGCGTGCCGTCGTTCGCCGGCATGCCGATTGCGCCGGCATTGTGCCAGAGCTTTCCGCGGATGATTTGCGTGAACGGCAGGCCGCAGTGTCCGCCGATGATACCGTCGACGCCGGACCTTGCGAGCTCCGCGGCTTTGATGAGAGGCGCGGTCGAGGCGAACAGGAAACGGTTGATCAGGGTGACACCGCCATGCACGACCGCGAGCCGCCGGCCGTCGACGGCAAGATCGATCCGGCGCGGCAGGCTCGCCATCCAGGCACGGGCATCGGCGTCGAGCGTGCGGTCGGCATGGGCGAACCAGGCGGCTGCGAGCTTGTCGCAGGCGCTGCCGGGGGCAAAGCCGCAGCCGCAATCGCCGCTCCGCGCGGCCAGGCTCTCCTCGCAATTGCCCAGGACGACCCGCGCGCCGGACCGCCGCACGAGCTCCACGGTCGCAGCGGGATCGGCGCCATAGGCAACCACGTCGCCGGTGCAGACCATGCGCTCGCCGGGAACGCCGAGGCGTTCGGCCTCCTCGAGCAATGCACGCGTCGCCTCGAGATTGCCGTAGGGGCCGCCGAACACGATCGCGGGCCCGTCGAGCTGGAGCAGCGGGCGATCTTCCCCGCTCCCCGCGAAGGGCGGAGCAAGCGGCCGACTCATTGATATCTTGCTCTCGCGCAGCATCGGAGCCTCGATTTGCCTCCTTTGCCATCGGGTCTCTTGTTCGTCCAGCCGACCCGCGTAATACACATTCACGTTTGCGTATGCCGGGAGAGCAACCTCGGGGCTGTCATCGCCCGCGTATGCGGGCGACCCCGTAACCCCGGCACCCCGGCCTGGCTCGGTACCCTTCTTCGCTCCCCTGGTTACTGGGTGCCCCGCATTCGCGGGGCATGGCAAGCCGGAGTATACATGTACCCGGGAAGCAAAATTCATGGCCGGCGCGCTGATCGAGATCGAAACCTTGAGCAAGTCGTTCGACGGCGGGCAAGGCTTCGCGCTGCGCAACGCCAGCGTGACCGTGAGGCCCGGTGCATTCGTGGCATTGGTGGGTGCTTCCGGATCTGGCAAGACGACGCTGCTCAAGAGCATCAACCGGCTGATCGAGCCCGATAGCGGCGAAGTGCGGATCGAAGGCGAGCCGGTCGGCCAGGCCGATCCGCCCGCGTTGCGCCGGCGCATCGGCTACGTGTTCCAGGACATCGGCCTGTTCCCGCACATGAGCGTCGCCGAGAACATCGGCATCACGCCGCAGCTCCTGGGCTGGCCGCAGCGAGAGATCGCCGCCCGCAGCGCCGAGCTTCTCGACCTCGTCGGCCTGCCGCAAAGCTACGGGCCGCGATTCCCCGCCGCGTTATCCGGCGGCGAGCGCCAACGCGTCGGCGTCGCCCGCGCCATCGCGGCGCGGCCGAAGATCGTGCTGATGGACGAGCCGTTCGGCGCGCTCGATCCGATCACTCGCGACGCGCTCGGCTCCGCCTATCGGGCGCTGCACGGAAAACTCGGCCTCACCACCATCATGGTGACCCACGACGTGCAGGAAGCCGTGCTGCTCGCCGACGAGATCGTGGTCATGAAGAGCGGCCGCGTGCTGGCGCAGGATATTCCCCGCGCGCTGCTCTCGGACGAGGCCCACCCCGACGTGAGAGCGCTGATGGCGATGCCCAAGCGCCAGGCCGAGCGCATCCGCGCGGTCATCGGCGAAAGCAAGCGGCCATGAACGAGCGCATCGCGCAGGCGTTCTCGCTGCTGCCGAATTATCTCGCGCAGCATGTGCTGCTCAGCGCCGCGGCGCTCGCGCTCGGCGTCGCGCTGAGCCTGCCGCTCGCGGTGCTCGCTTCGCGCTATGCGCGGATCCGCTGGCCGATCCTGGCCGCGGCGAGTCTCGTGCAGACCATTCCGGGGCTCGCGCTGCTCGCGCTGTTCTATCCGCTGCTGCTGGGCCTCTCGACCCTGACCAAGGCGCTCGTCGGCGTCGGCGTGCCGGCGCTCGGATTTCTGCCGTCGCTCTCGGCGCTCACGCTGTATTCCATGCTGCCGATTCTGCGCAACGGCGTCGCCGGCCTGACCGGATTGCCGCCGGCCATCCTCGAAGCGGCAGACGGGGTCGGTATGACGCCGCGTCAGCGGCTGTTCCGGGTCGAGGCGCCGCTCGCCGCCCCGATGGTGATGGCGGGGGTGCGGACCGCCGCGGTGTGGACCATCGGCGCGGCGACGCTCTCGACCGCGGTCGGGCAGACGAGCCTCGGCAATTTCATCTTTTCCGGGCTGCAGACCGAGAACTGGATCTTCGTGCTGTTCGGCTGCGCGGCCGCCGCGGCGCTGGCGCTCACGGCCGACCAGCTGCTCGGCCTCGTCGAGGCCGGCGCGGCGCGGCGCGACGCGCGCCGCTTCGGCCTGGGCCTCGCCGGCCTCGCGCTCGGCACCGCCGCCGCGCTGCTGCCGCTGTTCGCGGGCGCAGGGAAAACCTACGCGATCGGCGCCAAGAATTTCAGCGAGCAATTCATCCTCTCCGAGCTCATCAGCGAGCGCCTCGCGCGCGCGGGAGTTTCCGTGCGCCACACCGACGGGCTCGGCTCGGCGGTGGCGTTCCGGGCGCTCGCCAGCGGCGACATCGATTGTTACGTCGATTACTCCGGGACGCTGTGGACCAACGTGCTGGAACGCCGGGATTCGCCGCCGCGCGAGGCGATGCTCGCGGAGTTGAGCCGCGAGCTCAAGGAACGCTACGGCGTGACCCTGCTCGGAGCGCTCGGTTTCGAGAACGCCTATGCGCTTGCCATGCGGGCCGATCGCGCGGCGGCGCTCAAGACGCGCACGATCGCCGATCTTGCCCGCGAGGCGCCGCAGCTCAAGCTCGGCAGCGACCTCGAGTTCCTGAGTCGGCCGGAATGGGCGGCGCTGCGCGACGCCTATGGGCTCCGATTCGGGGTCGAGCGCTCGTTCAATCCGACCTTCATGTATCGCGCGCTCGAGGGCGGCGAGGTCGACGTCATCTCCGCGTTTTCCAGCGACGGCAGGATCGCCGCGCAGAAACTCGTGGTGCTCGCCGACCCCAAGCACGCGATCCCCGCCTATGACGCCGTGATCCTGCTCTCGCCGCAGCGCGCCAACGACGCGGTGCTCAAGCAGGCGCTCGAACCGTTGCTCGGCGCCATACCGGTCGAGCGCATGCGCGAGGCGAACTTCATGGTGGATCGCGACGCCGACAAGGCTTCGCCCCAAGACGCCGCCAGGTTCCTGGCGAACGCGCTGCGTCTGCCCGGCTCGTGACTGGAAGGTGCAGTCATTCTGAGCGACGTGGCGCGGCGGTTCGGGCAACGTCTCCATGAACTTTCCACATCAGCTTAGGAACTGCGAGTCAGTTGCCCCAGTCTGGGAATTTTGATCCGAATTGCCGCTTATCACGGCGCTTTTTCAACTGACAACAGGCTTGTTCATCAGAAAACAACCATCTTCACGGCGTTAATATTGTCACGATTAGCTCTTGCGAGCGGCGGCCAAATGCTTTATTTGGAGGTATCGTGATAGATCAGACAGGAGATTGATGATGGCTGCACGAAGAAAGATCACTCGTCGCGAGTGGACGAAGAGCGACGTTCGCGAGCTGAAATCGCTGGCCAAGAAGGTTCCGGCGAGACAGATCGCGCGCAAGCTGCGGCGCTCGGAAGGCGCGGTGCGGCAAAAGGCATTCGTGCTGGGGACTTCGCTGGGAACCAGAAAGCGGCGCCGGCGGAAGTGATTTAAGGTATCCGGATTCAGGTATCGGAAAGCAGGACGGCAGACGGCGGAACATGGACGGTGCAAAACCGTCTCCCGTAGCTGTCGTCCTGTTTCTGCGCCTGAACCCCGGCAACGGCCCGACTCCCGGACTTCCGAGTCCCGATCCTCGAATTCTTCACCGCTGATTCCCGATTCCAGATCCGACATGGCACGCAACAAGAAGCGAGTCCTGGTTCCCAACATCATGGGCGCCGCCGGCTGGGACCTGCTCAAGGAGCGCGAGGACGTCGAGCCGGTCGCGTTTCCGACCACGATATCGCCGGGCGATTTCAACGCGCTGCTGCGATCGGACGGCGAGGTCAACGGCGTCATTCTCGGCCTGACGCGCTTCGGCGAGACCGAGTGCGCCGGCGCGCGCGGGCTGCAGGTCGTAGCGCGCATCGGCGTCGGCTATGACACCGTCGACGTGCCGGTGCTCACGCGCCGCCGCATTCCGCTGATGGTGGTCGGCACCGCCAATTCGCCCACGGTCGCCGAGCAGGCGCTGTTCATGATGATGGCGCTGGCAAAACGCGGAGCCCACGTCGACCGCCTGGTCCGGACCGGCCGCTGGAGCGAGCGGCTGAGCGCGCTGCCGGTCGATCTCATGAGCAAGACCTTGCTCATCGTCGGCTTCGGCCGGATCGGCACCCGCACCGCCAAGCGCTGTCTCGCCATGGACATGAATGTGCTGGTGTACGATCCTTACGTCCCGGCCGATCAGGTGCGCGCGGCCGGCTGCGAACCGGTCGGCGATCTCGACGCCGCCCTGCCGCGCGCCGACTTCGTCAGCATCCATTGCCCGCGGACCCCGGAAACCGAAGGCATGTTCTCCACCGCGCGGCTCGAGCGCATGAAGCCGACGGCCTATCTGGTCAATACCGCACGCGGCGGCATCATCGACGAGACGGCGCTGCATGCGGCACTCACCGGCGGCACGATCGCCGGCGCCGGCATCGACGTGTTCGACCGCGAACCGCCGGCGCCGGAGAATCCACTGCTCAAGCTCGACAACGTCGTCACCGCGCCGCACATGGCCGGCGTCACCCGCGAATCGATCGATCGCATGGCCGCCCAGGCGGTGCGCAACGTGCTCAGCGTGTTCGACGGAAAACCGATCCGCGAGAACGTGATCAATCCCGAGGTCTTGGCGTGATTGCCTCTACCCTCTGCGGGGAGAGGTGAAGCGCGCGTGCCTCATTCCGCTGACGATTCGACGTCCACCTTGAAGCCGCGGAATGCCCAGGCGGCCGCCAGGCCGAACAGCAGCAACGCAATCGGCGGCCCGAAAAACACCACCGGGATGCTCAGGAGATCGCCGACGGTTTTGAATCCGTCGCTCATCGCACTCAGGATCGAATAAATGGCCCAACCCATGATCCATGCGGCGGACATGAGCAGCCAGATCCGAAACAGCCCGCGACGCCAATTGATCGGCGTCGTTTCGTCTTTCGCCTCGACGAAGGGCCGGCGGCCGCCTCGATAGAGCGTCATGGCGCAAGTTCCCGTGACCGTGATTGCCGCGCCATTCTAGTTCCTCCGTCCGCAATTCTCCAGCACCGCTGCATCGAGCCCCCATATAACCCCCATATAAAGGAGAAAATGGCGGCGTGGATCCTCGACAACCTGAAAAATCTGACGCTGGAATATCTGCGCCGGGAAGAGATGGAAATGGCGCGGCGAGGGCCGGTGCGCCGCGCCACTGCGCCATGATCGTTCCTCCGCGGGCCGGAGGCCGGATCGCGCGAGGCAGACGGGGGGTCCCGGGCTTCGCCGCACTCCATCCGGGCTACGAGGGCATCGGCACGACAGCTCAATCGCGGCGGAAGAACATCATCCCGAACAGGAAGCCGGCCGCGACTGCAAGGGAGATCGCGGTAAATGGCTGCCGCTCGATCGAGGTCTTGAGCGCATCCCCGAGGGAGGAAGACGCGTCGCGAGCCTGATCGATAGCGTCCATGCCCGCCTCCGCGGCCTCGGCGCTCTTCGAACGGAGGGTGTCGGCGGCCCGATCGACGGCTTTCGCCATGCCGGAGCGGACGTTTTCCACGGTTTCGTCGGCTTTGTCCTTGGCGGTGCTGGAGGCTTCCTTCAGTCTTCCGGATACGTCAGACATGGCGGTCTCGACAGGTTGGAGTTGGCGGCAAATCTAAAATTCGCGGATGCGCAGCCCGGTCCTCAAGGTTGTCGGTTCATCCTGCCAACATGCCGAAGGTCGATTTGGTTCCGCGTTAATCGCGGCGAACCCCTCGTGAGGCTTCTCCGGACGCGATTCCCGCCCCGCAATGCAGCGCCGGGGGATGAAGCTGAATGATCCACCCCGGCAGGTCCCCGGACGCGATCGCGTATAGGTCCGTTAACTCGATTGTTTCGTTGGTTGCGCCGCGGCTTCGTCGATCCAGCCGACCTTGACCCGCGCCTTGATGATCATGGCCCCGCATTCTTCGCGGGACAGCCCGAACCCAGCGAGTGCGCCCGCGTGGGTCGTGGACGTGTCGCCCATGGGCTCGATCCAGCCGTGGAGATCGTCAACGGCGCATCCGGCGAGCTCTTCCAGGGTTTTGATGCCGTTCTCGCCCAAGGCGACCAGCATCGGCGCGGTGACGCCCGGAATATCTTTGAGCGCATCCTCGACGCCGAGCGCCCTGCGCTTGGCTTCGAGCCCGGCTTGGTGGTTGGGCTCGGGCGCGGGCTCGTGACGCGCGGCCGTCTTCGGAGCCTGCGCGGGTTTGGCGGCGCTTCGCAGCCAGGAGAACATGTCCCGCCCATCTCATCTCGTTGTCGCCCCGGAGCCATCGGCCCCGGCGTGGTTCGGCGGGCGGGGTTTCATCCCATGCCGGCCGCTCGTACCACCGCAGTCTCAAGGGGGTCTTAGCGCGCTAGATCGCCAGCGTGAGCAAAGCAATTCCGGTGACGGCCGCCAACCATGTCATCCACTCGACGGCATCGAAGCCGAGCAATCGACCGTCCTGCCAAACATACGCCGACATGATTCCGCTCCCCGAAACGTCGAGCCGACACTAGCGTTTCTGCGCCCGGCTGGGAGCAAAATTCAGCGGACTGCCGACAGATTCCGGCTCGCTGTGGCCGCGAGGCATCACTTCGCTTCATCGGGCGAGTCGGGGGTTCGCCGGAGCACGCAGGGTTCTTGGGCTGCCGCGAACGGTCCGTCCGGCCGCGGAGCTTCGACCCCTTTTTGGATTTGACCCGGCCGACGTTGCGGGCCAGGACCTCGAACAGAGCCTCGACGGCCTCGGTGGTGTTGGCAGGCCTGGTGTCGTCCAACGCCTCGACCATTCTAGCGACGCCGCCCAGGGCAACAGGTGGAACCAGGAGGCTTCAACGCAACCGGCCGCCGATTTCCGAGCACAGTGCCGCCGTAAAAGCCTTGGTGCCGAGCTTGCCCCCGAGGTCCGCGGTCCGGGTTGCCGGATCTTTCAGAAGCGCATCGACCGACCGGTCGATCGTGTCCGCCGCCCGGGCGAAGCGCCTATCATCGCGCCGGCGCCCCATCCAATCGAGCAGCATCGCGGCTGACAACACCAGCGAGACCGGATTGGCCAAATCCCGTCCGGCAATGTCCGGCGCGGAACCGTGCTGCGCCTGCGCCATGCAGTGCGCATCGCCGGCATTGATCGAGCCGGCAAGCCCGAGGCTGCCCGACAGCTCTGCGGCCTCGTCGGAAAGAATGTCGCCGAACATGTTTGTCGTGACGATCACGTCGAAACGCCGGGCATCGCGCACAAGCAGTGCCGCCGTGGAATCGATGAGTTGCTCCTCATAGGCCACATCCGGATGTTCCTGGGCGAGCTTGCGCACTTCGCGCAGGAACAGCCCCTCCGAGACCTTGAGAACATTGCGCTTGTGCACGGCCGTAACTTTGCGTCGGCGGCTGCCGGCGAGCTCGAACGCCGCGGCGGCAATGCGCCGCGAACCCACCGCCGTTATCTTGCGCACCGAAAGCGCGAGATCGGGAGTCGGCATGAACTCTCCCGACCCGAGGTGCATGTTGCGGTCGGCATAAAAACCCTCGGTGTTCTCTCGCACGATGACGAGGTCCATCGGCGTGCGGCCGTAATGGGCAAGGCCGTCACGCGATCGGCTGGGTCGAATGTTGGCGTAAAGATCCAGTGCAATTCTCAATTCGGCCGAAACATTGATGCCGCCCTCGGCACGCCCGGGATAATCGGAATGGGAGACGGGGCCGAGCAGGACGCCGTCCGCCGCACGGCAGCGCTCGAGCACCGCGGCCGGGAAGGTGGTCCCGCTGGTCTTGAGACGGACAAGCCCGATCTCGTGGGTCTCGAACTCGAGGCCGAGCCCCACGTCACGGTTCACGAGCCCGAGCACTTCGACTGCCGCGGCGGAAATTTCCGGGCCGATGCCGTCGCCCGGCAATACGACGATGCGCACGGCGGTCCCCCTCGCCTGGCGGCGCCATGCGGCGCCTGCGGTTTCGGTCCCATGGCCGATCGGGCCGAGCCCCGCATCGGTT
>WNFC01001146.1_pt1 | contig 27359 bp, 28 predicted proteins | sample 5400541 | NCBI WGS metagenome assembly WNFC01 (sample SAMN13153342, study PRJNA577476) | soil metagenome | isolation source: 120 cm saprolite under Douglas fir tree site 2 hole 2 replicate 1 | place: USA:California | collected 2015-04-18 | reverse complement strand
ACCACCCAGGTCTTAGGTTCGTTGAACCCTTCGGGTTCTTCGACTTTCTTCGATTGGAGCAAAGCGCATTTTGCTTGCTCTCTGACAGCGGAACCGTACAGGAGGAAGCCTGCATTCTCAATGTGCCAAATGTCACCATACGCGACGTCACGGAAAGGCCAGAAACGATTGAGTGTGGATCGAATGTACTTGCAGGCTGCGACGCACAAAGAATCGTCAAAACGGTTGAAATGGTAACCCGAGAGCCGCGGAACTGGCGTCCTCCTGGCGAGTATCTGACGCCTAACGTGGCGAACACTGTGGCCCGAATTGTGCTCGGGTTTTCGAGCCAGAGCTCAATTGAATCCGCGCCAGGCGCAAACGCGGCGACGTCTAATGTGATTTCCGCTGTCCGTTGATTTGGCAGCGTCTATCTCGCCCGAACCGTAGCGATTTCGAAGCGGCACGCAAGCAGGACAATCTGTGCAGGTTTCGGAGCCTAGATGAAAGCACTGGTAACTGGCGGAGCAGGGTTTATCGGGTCAAACATTGTCAAGCTTTTGATAGAGCAAGGCCATCAGGTGGCCGTGCTCGATAACCTGTCCACCGGATATAAGAGCAACTTGAGCTATTACCAGACGGTTGATTTCATCAAGGGCGATGTTCGCGATCTCTCAGCGGTTTCTAGAGCGGCGGAAAAGGCGGAGGTCATATTTCACCTTGCCGCTTCGGTCGGCAATGCTCGTTCATTGACCAATCCGATCGAAGATTCCGAGATCAACGTGATCGGCACATTACGTATTCTGGAGGCAGCTCGGCACGGGGGCGTGCGCAAAGTTGTCGTGTCGTCTTCTGCCGGAGTCTTTGGCGAACTGAAAACGATTCCAATTCGTGAAGACCATCCGCTCCAGCCGGAAACGCCTTATGGGGTCAGCAAACTCGCTCAGGAGAAAATGTCGCTGGCATACGGCCATCTTTATGGATTCGAGGTGGCGTGCCTGCGCTATTTCAACGTTTACGGCGTGAATCAACGATATGACGCCTATGGCAACGTGATCCCCATCTTCGTTCACAGAAGTCTGCAGGGTGGGCCGATGGTTATTTTCGGTGACGGCGTGCAAACCCGAGATTTTGTTAACGTTCTCGACGTGGCGCGGGCAAATCTGGCGGTCGCCAAAACAACCGGCGTTTCGGGAGCCTTCAACATCGGCAGCGGGACTTCGATTACGATTAACGAACTTGCTGAAATGACGCGCCTAGAATCGGGATCCAAAGCGCAAATCAAATACGGTCCACTACGGAAGGGCGATGTGCGCGATAGTCTGGCGGACATCTCTGCCGCGCATGCCGCCTTCGGGTATCAACCAACGGTACACCTAGCTGAAGGGTTGAAAGAGTACATTCAGTGGGTCAGGCAAGAATTGACCGTCTACTTGGAGAAGGCAGCTGCCACCGGTGGTGAGGGCGTGGCGACCAATCGCTAATCGCGTCCTTACCGAGGCGGGCCTGTGGTCGGACTCGGGGCCCGTTCAGTTGCGGATCGTTATCGCAAAGCTAGACCATTCATGCGCAATCCTGATTCTCGATGAGCTTTGCCACCCCATGAGGGCTCGGCAAATAGCAGTTCAGTGTTCCCGCGATCCTTTCCGATGCTGGTTCGTTTCGAGAAGTGGGTGGACAGGCGGCGGTTTATATTGACCCGAATGACACGGATTTCATTTCAGAGACTCTAGGACGATCCCTGGCAGACACACGCCTCCGCGATGACCTCTCGCGTACCGGGCAGGTGCAGCGCACTAGATTCTCATGGCCAAGGGCGGCAGAGGAAATGGTGCAGATTTACCACCGGGCTGCACGTCAGTTCGGGAGGGCGACTAAGTGAAGACGTTCTCCTTTGCCCTGTGGTGTGCGCCTGAACCGACGTGAAACTTCATGTGTTCTAGACCGAATTGGGGCCAATGAAATCCGAGATATGTTGCTGGCGTCGTTGCGTGGTCCGGGCAGATGCTTGAGCCGCGGTGAAACGGACAAATGAACAGGATCGAACCCAGCAGCGTATCAACCTTCGGGTCCATGGAAACGTCTACACAGAAGAAGACGGTTGGCATTACGGGGGCCACCGGTTTGCTGGGCTGGCACTTGCGTGGTTTTCTGGGGAGCATGCCAACCTGCGAGTGATCCCTGCGACGCGATCCTCACTCCACAGTGCAGAGGAGTTGGACGCGCTGGTGTCGGAATGCGATGTAATTGTGCATTTGGCAGGGATGAACCGCGGGGATGACCAGGAGGTGGAGGCGACGAACGTTGCGCTGGCGGAGGCGCTGGTTGCAGCATGTACGCGCACCGGGAGCGTTATCTATTCCAACTCCATGCATTGCACACAAGACAGTGCCTACGGCAGATCGAAGCGGTGCGCGGCACGAAAGCTCCAACAATGGGCCGAGGATGCCGGCGCTATTTTCACGGACGTATTGTTGGCATCCGGCCCGGAGAGAAGTTGCACGAAATACTTGTCAGCGAGGAGGAGGCTCATCGCACGATCGAGGATGACGGGCACTATGTGATCCTTCCTATGCTTCCAGAACTTCGGACTGGTCGGAATGGATTAGCCACGCTCATGAAAGAATATAGCTCGGCCGAAAATGTCATGAGCTTGGAAGAGACGATTCAGTTGCTGAAGAGCCGCCACGTCATGGTCAATGGTTCGAAATTTTCCACAACTGAGATTCTCGCTTGAGACATGGTGTCCACTGCTCAGACCTTCTGCCGCGACCGTCAGGAAATCCAATGAGAATCTTGTTGCTTACACAGTGGTTTGAGCCAGAGCCGACGTTTAAGGGATTGCTGTTCGCACGGGAACTGGCCGCACGAGGCCACGACGTTGAGGTGCTGACAGGCTTTCCGAACTACCCTGGCGGGCACGTCTATCCTGGCTACCGAGTACGCCCCTGGGTACGCGAACAAATCGATGGGATATCGATCCTACGCGTAGCGCTCTATCCAAGCCACGACAAGTCGAGCTTTCGCAGAGTCCTCAACTACGTGAGCTTCGCGATCTCGGCAGCAGTGATCGGCACAGCTTTAGTCAGGAAGCCAGACCTGGTGTATGTCTACAGTCCCCCGGCAACAATTGGACTCCCCGCTCTGGCTCTCGGGCTCCTTCGAAGGGTGCCGTTTGTCTACGATATCGGCGATCTTTGGCCTGACACGGTCGCAGTATCCGGAATGCTGTCCAGCCCCATTGCGCTCCATCTGCTCGACGGATGGTGTAAGTTCGTCTACCGGCGTGCGCGACATATCGTTGTGCTTTCCCCAGGGTTCAAACAGGAGTTGATTCTCCGAGGGGTTCCGCCGGACAAGGTCGACGTGATCTACAACTGGTGCGACGAAAACGGCGTCTGCTGCGGAGCCCTCGGTGCCCGCGGAAAGGATTTCGGCCTGCAGGGCCGGTTCAACGTGGTATTCGCCGGCACGATGGGCCTCGCACAGGCGCTTGACACCGTTCTTGGCGCGGCCCGGATGTGTATGGAGACCCTGCCGTCAGTGCAGTTTGTCTTGGTCGGCGACGGAGTTGAGCTTACACGCTTGAGACAGAAAGTCGAGAACGAGCACCTCCGCAACGTGTGCTTTCTTCCCAGGATGCCAATATCCGAAATTGGTGAACTCCTCGCTCACGCGGACGCCCTACTCGTCCACCTCAAAGACGACCCCCTGTTCCGGATTACGATCCCCTCGAAGACTCAAGCCTATCTCGCCGCTGGCAGGCCAATGCTCATGGGAGTCAGCGGTGACGCTGCCGACTTGGCGCTGCGTTCCGGCGCAGGATTGGTATTTCAGCCCGAAAACGCGAGTGAACTCTGTTCGGCCATTCGACAGTTGCTGAACATGTCCCCACAAGAGAGGGAAGAGATGGGGCGGCGTGGCCAGGCATACTACCGCGAGCACTTGTCGCGGGCAGCAGGTACATCGAGATTCGAGCAGGTCTTCGCGCGGTGCATTGCTCAATAGGCCACCTACGATGAACCGAATCGTCAAAAGATGTATCGACATTTTGGTGGCGGCGCTCGCCCTTCTGCTGCTCGCGCCTCTACTGGCTTGCGTAGCGCTGGTGCTGCGGCTCCTGATGGGGGGTCCCATGTTTTTCCGTCAGGTGCGTCCAGGTTATAAGGCAGTGCCGTTCCTTCTCTTAAAGTTCAGGACGATGACCGACACTCGAGATGCGAGGGGCGTGTCACTCAGGGATGAGTTAAGGCTGACGCCCTTCGGGAAGATGCTCCGCCGGTTGAGTCTAGACGAACTGCCACAGCTCTGGAATGTGCTGAAAGGGGAAATGAGCTTAGTGGGACCTCGCCCTCTTCTTATGTGCTACTTGGATCGCTACACGCCTCAGCAGGCCCGGCGACATGAAGTCAAGCCCGGCATTACGGGCTGGGCGCAGGTAAACGGACGGAATGCACTCACTTGGGAGGAGAAATTTCGACTCGATATATGGTACGTCGACCATTGGAGTTTCGGGCTCGACGTCAAGATCATTTGGATGACGCTTACGGAAATCTTCAACTATGAGCGTATTTCGCACCACGCTCACGCTACCATGCCGGAATTTATGGGCTCCCGCCAGTACACGGTGTCAAGATTGGAGGAACTATGAAAAAGCTGTGCATAGTCGGCGCGGGAGGATTCGCCCGCGAGGTTGCGTGGCTTGTTAGTGACATCAACCGCTTTGCGCCGACCTATCAATTTCTGGGCTACGTTGTGACCGATCTCGCGCGCTTGGGAGATCACGACAGCCGTGACCAAGTGCTTGGTGACTTGAACTGGCTAGAGGAAAACAAGCGAAAAGTCGACGTGCTGGGAATGGGCGTCGGTAATCCAGCGATCAAATCGGTTATCTCGGCCGAGTTGGAGTCCAGGTTCCCCAACCTCGAATGGCCAGCGCTCGTGCATCCCGGCGTCCAATTCGACCGCGCCACTACCCAACTGGGTCGAGGAGTAGTGCTTTGTGCGGGGACAATCGGGACGGTGAACGTGATTTTTGAACCCTTCAGCATGGTGAATCTGGCGTGCACGATCGGGCATGAGACACGCATCGGAAAGAACTGCGTCGTGAACCCGACGGTGAACCTATCCGGGGGCGTCACTCTTGAGGAAGAAGTGCTCGTCGGGACTGGTGCTCAGATCTTGCAATACATCCGAGTGGGCGCTGGTGCCACGGTTGGTGCGGGTGCCGTCGTAAATAAAGATGTGCCGCCGCACGAGACTGTCGTTGGCATACCTGCCAAGCCTTTAAGCCGTTCTGCGGGCGCGGCCTCCTAAATCGCGGGATCATGAGCAGAGCTGCTACTGGTATCGAGTCCGAACTGGCGATCTGCGGCGGGCGACCAGTGCGCAGTGGCTCGTTTGCCGGGTGGCCTCACTTCGAGCCGGAAGAGATCGAAGCCGCTTGCAATGTTCTTCGGTCCGGTAAGATCAACTACTGGACGGGGGACGAGGGGCGCAAATTCGAGCAGGAGTTTGCCGCTCACGCAGGATGTAAGTATGGCGTTGCATTAGCTAACGGCACTGTGGCTCTAGAGCTAGCCCTTTATGCGCTTGGGATCGGCCAGGGCGATGAGGTCATTACCAGTTCTCGAACCTTTATCGCCTCAGCAAGTTGTGCCGTGATGCGCGGCGCGCGACCCGTCATTGCCGACGTGGATCGAGTCTCGCAGAACATCACCGCAGACACTATCCGCGTGACCATTTCGCCGCGCACGCGGGCCATCATCGCCGTGCACTTAGCCGGCTGGCCCTGCGACATGGATCCTATCCTAGAACTCGCGCGCGAACGCGGACTCAAGGTGATTGAAGACTGCGCCCAGGCCCACGGCGCGACATACAAAGGGCGGCCGGTTGGATCGATGGGCGACGCTGCCGCATTCTCTTTCTGCCAGGACAAAATCATGACAACGGGCGGAGAAGGTGGAATGGTTACCACCAACGACGAGGCGATCTGGCACCGGGCAAGGAGCTTCAAGGACCACGGAAAGAGTTACGACGCTGTCTACAATCAACAGCATCCCCCAGGTTTTCGCTGGCTCCACGAGTCCTTCGGGACGAATTGGCGGCTTACCGAGATGCAATCTGCGTTGGGACGAATACTCCTGAAGAAGTTACGCGGTTTTGTGGAAACGCGAAGGAGAAATGCCGCAATCCTCACGGAAGCCATTTCAACAATCCCAGGATTGCGCGTGACTGTTCCCCCGCCAGAGTTCTCGCATTCCTACTATAAGTATTATGCCTTTGCTCGTCCCGAGCAGCTGCGAGATGGGTGGACTCGGGACCGGATCATGACGGCGATCGTAGCGGAGGGGATCCCGTGCTCCAGCGGCAGCTGCAGTGAGATCTATCTCGAACAGGCATTCACCCCGGAACTGCGCCCTACACAACGATTGAAAGTTGCAAAGGAACTGGGCGAGACCAGCCTGATGTTTCTCGTGCATCCCACACTATCGGAAATCGATATGCACGATACGGGCCTTGCCGTCGCTAAAGTGCTGGATGCTGCTGCCTCTAGCGGATTGCATGGGCAGGCTGAGCAGAACGGGAGTCCGTAGAGCCCAAAACAGCGGTCGGTTGAGAATTTTCAGTGGGTGCTCGTACTCTTCGTCGCTGCTGGCGCCGGTAGGTTACAGGTCTGCTCTAGGCTATTCCAGGGCAATGTGCGGTGCCGCTGTCCTCAGTTGAAATTGGAATCAACTCCTAACAAAATATGACGCATAAGACGCCAGTTCTGCTGATGCGGTACCGTCCCTGGTTTATCGGTATATTCCAAGCCTGCCTTATCATTTGCTCCGTCCTCGTCGCGTGGTTACTGCGTTTTGATTTTACTCTCCCTTACCGTTCCGTCCTGGCATTGTCGATTCCCATCCTTCTGCTGACCCGGCTTGGGGCAATGGCCTATTTCGGATTGCTTCGTGGTTGGTGGAGATATGTGGGCATTCGAGACGGAGTCGACATTCTGAAGGCAGTGGTCAGTGGCTCAGTTCTGTTCTGGTTCATCATGCGGCTTGCGCTGAGAGCCACAGCTTTCCCGAGGACGATCTATATCTTGGAGGCTCTGCTAACGGCCGGCTTGCTGGCCGGGGTGCGCCTTCTGTCCCGAGCAGTCGCCGAGTCGGTTAAAGAGAACCTCTCTTCCTGCAAGAGAGTGATCCTCATTGGCGCAGGTTCTGCGGCACACACTATAATTCGCGAAATTCACCGGCCAGACAGTCGCTATGTGGCTGTTGGCTGCCTCGATGATGATCGCTCGAAATTGGGCATTCGGATCGACAATGTTCGCGTGCTAGGCACCGTCGACCAGCTGGCAGAGGTGCTCTCTTCGGAGCCAGCTGAAGAGGTACTCATCGCTGTGCCATCGGCTACCGGAAGCCAGATGCTGAGATTTGTTGAAATCTGTAATCGCGCCAACATTAGCTTCCGCACCGTCCCTGCGCTCAAGGACATTATCGCGGGACAGGTAGCGGTAAGCCAATTTCGTGAGGTTAGTCTGGAAGACTTGCTCGGGCGGGAGCCGGTTCAGATCGATCTTGAGGCTGTGAGGAGAGAGATTTCGGGCCGAACCGTTCTCGTCACTGGAGCAGCTGGGTCGATCGGATCAGAGCTTTGTCGCCAAATCCTGGATTACAGCCCTGAGAAACTTATCTGTTTGGATCAAAGTGAGACGGGTGTGTTCTTCCTGCGCTTGTCACTAATCGAGCACAAAAACGGTGCCCAGCTGGGGTTTTGCGTTGCCGACGTCAGCGACAGCGAAGGCGTATGCAGAGTACTGGGAGATTATAAGCCAGAGATCATCTTTCACGCGGCTGCCTACAAGCATGTGCCGATGATGGAGTCCAATGTCCACGAAGCGGTCAAAAACAATGTATTGGCTCTTGTTGGCCTCCTTGATTTGGCAGCGGAGGCTGGCTGTAAGAGCTTTGTGTTGATTTCCTCCGATAAAGCAGTAAATCCGACAAACGTCATGGGAGCAACCAAGCGAGTCTGCGAGTTGATTATCTCGTCGCGGCCGCCCAATGCCATGCGCTGTGTGTCTGTCCGATTCGGAAACGTGCTCGGCTCGAGCGGAAGCGTGATCCCGGTGTTGAAACAGCAACTTCGTAATCATCAGCCTCTCACAATCACTCACCCGGATATCAAGCGGTTCTTCATGGTTACTTCGGAAGCGGTTGCCCTTGTACTGCAGGGGTTCGCCATTGGAAACCATGGCGATATTCTTGTGCTGGACATGGGTGAATCGGTGCGAATTCTCGACCTTGCTCGCAGCTTAATCCGTCTTTCTGGCAAGTTCGAACACGATGTAGGAATTGAGTTTACGGGGCTGCGCGATGGAGAGAAACTGGAGGAGGAACTTTTCTACGGGCATGAACAGGCGCTACCCACGTCTTGTGACAAGATCAAGCGGACCCGCGGCTCGCTGCGGGAGTGGCCTCGCCTCTGCGCTCAACTAGACGAGCTTCGCGCGTCAATGATCGTTGATGGTGCGGCACCGATCCGCGCCAAACTTAAGCAAATTGTTCCTGAATACTCCTACGTCGATGTCTCGACACATCTCATGGGCGAGACAGGCGCAATCCGTCACTTTCGAGCCGTCGCAGGTAACGACTAGCCTGCTAAGCCTATCAAGAAGACGAAAGCGGCATTGCGGAAGCTCTGGGTTTGGCCGAGCACTTCGCGGATGGCGAGCCTGTCAGCGTCGTTCTCGGTTATGACATCATTGAAAATAACATCTGTACTGGGGTCGACAATTTCAAATCTCAGAAACGCGGCGCCGAGACTCTCCTGAAAGAAGTCTCTGGCGCTGGGCGCTTTGGCGTCGCCAAGATTCGGGGCGACAGCGTCATCAGCATTGAAGAAGAGCCTCGAGCCCCCAAGTCTGATTACGCGGTGATTGGGGTGTATTTGTACGACCCTGCCGTTCTTCCAGAAGATCCACCGCCTGACCTCGAAATCACCGGCGTCAATAACTTCTACGCTGAGGAAGGCGCGTTGACCTATGAAATCCTCGATGGATGGAGGACTGATGCAGGCACGTTCGAGTCCCTCTTGCGCGCCAACAATCTCCTAGCAGACACGGATGCCAATAAAATGACTGTGCAAAGCAAAACAGCAGTTGTGGCAACCCGGGAATTGGCGCGATGAAGATCTTTGTCACTGCAGGTGCGGGCTTCATCGGCTCAAACCTCATTCAGTATGTTCTGGAATGTCGAATGGGAGAGAGATTTCTCTTCCGAACGCTCTGCCGCGCCTACACACGCCAGAAGGTCTCGGAATTGGCGACGAGCGTGTGATCGTAATAGCCTTCCGCAATTCTGCCTGAGCACGTCATTCCCCTGTCTGCAGCAAACCTCCCTTCCAGTCGCATTCCTAAGAAACACTTGAATCCAAGTTGGGTACAGTTGCGGCCAAATATCCGCGGCCACAGATTGCTATGCTTGTGGCCAGGAGGTAGGTCAAACGACATTGGACCGGAAAGGAAACGGAACCCTTGGGAGATTATCTACTTCAAGCTTTATAAGAGCCAACTGCCCATGGTCGAAAAGGCCCTTGAAACTGCCGGCCTGCTGCTCGGAACCGATAAGTCTAGAGGTTACTGCCTGGACGCGATCTGCGAGGATTTTCTCGCGGGCGCCAAACTAGAAGACACTCGTCCATAGAGCTCATTGTGGATAGCCGAACGAATTCGATGCGCCTGCGCCGGAAGCAGCCCAGACTCAAACTGACGCCGGAAGAGTACGTCGTGATCCGAAACCAGGTACTGGAGCGAGATGAGTTGGCGCTGCCAAAACTGCGGTGCCGTAAGGGACTTGCAGGTTCATCACATGAAGCCGAGGAGCCAACTCGGCGGTGATGTGATGCACAACTTGATTACACTGTGTGCGAGTTGCCACCGAGAAAGACACAGAGGCTGATAGACTGACGATTCCAGATCGAAGGTGACGTAGTGAGCCCTCAACGTGAAGAACGAGTGGAATCGGCGGAGGCGAATCCGCCTCTCTGGGCGCGGCCCTGGTTCGTCTTTCTTGTTGCCCTCGGATTGCGCCTGGCCGTCGTCCCGTTTCTGGTCGGCGATCGGCTCAATCCCGCGCGAGATCACTGGGTCTTCGGCTGGGAGACAGCCCGCATTGCATGCTCGCTTGCCTCAGGGCATGGCTTTGGCTCGCCGTTCTTTGGCTGGACGGGCCCGACCGCGTGGATAGGTCCGGTGTACCCCGCGCTGGTCGCGGGGGTATTCAAGATTTTCGGAATTTATTCCGCAGCCTCCGCCTACGTCATCCTCTCGCTCAATTGCCTTTTCGCCGCGCTCACCTGCTTTCCACACCACTTCATTGCCCGCACGGCATTTGGCAAGAAGACGGCCACCGCCGCTGTTTGGGCCTGGGCGCTCTTTCCCTACAGCTTCGATTTCGCCGCTGGGCAGGTGTGGAACACGACTCTCAGCGCGTTGCTGTTCGTGCTAGCCGTAGCTGTGACCATCGCGCTCGAACGCAAGGTCGACCTTCGCCGCTGGGTGATTTGGGGAGTTTTGTGGGCCATCGCCGGACTAACGGAGCCTGCGCTTCTTGCCGGTCTGCCTGTTGCCGGGCTTTGGCTGTGCTACCGCCTGCGCCAGCGCGGCACGCCTTGGAACTTCGCTTGGCGGCGGCCAGCAGTGGCTGCGCTCGCGTTTCTCGTGGTTGTTTCACCCTGGTTTATTCGGAATGAACGCGTCTTCGACCGGTTCATTCCGTTTCGCAGCAACTTTTGGCTGGCGTTCTACCAGGGCAACACCTGGGACACGTTTGATGTTTACCCCGACTGGGCCAATCCTCCTCACAGCCAAGTCGAGATGGACGCTTACGCTCGCCTCGGTGAAGTTGCTTACATGGCTGAGAAAAAGCAGTTGGCGATTGCCGAAGTGCGTGAGCATCCAGCGCGTTTCGCCTGGACGACTCTTCGCCGCATCGTCTTCACCTGGACTGGTTACTGGAATCTGAGCGCTGCGTATCGCCGCATCGAGCCGTTTGCCGTTCCGAACATCGTCATCGCGACGCTTCTGAGCGCGTTCGCGGCTTTTGGGCTCGCTCGTGCTTTCTCCGACGCGCGCAGATTCGCAGTTCTCTTTGCGTGGCTGCTCTTGGTTTTTCCCGCCGTGTACTACATCACACATCCGAGCATGTTGTATCGCCACCCTTTGGATCCGTTACTTGCCCTCCTCGGCGTTTCTGCTTTCACCGGACTTGGCTCCACACACAAAGCCGAAGCTCGTCCTCGCGAAGCCGGAATGGAAATCAATGCTTGAGATGAACAGAGGAAGATGGGGCGTGCGACGTCAGACTATGACATCGTCGTCTAGGAGGGGTTTGCGAAGCACTGATGCAGCTGCGTTCGCCAGTCTGGGAGGGTTACGCCGAAGACCTGTTTCAGGCGCGCGTTCGAGAGGACCGAGTAGGCGGGGCGACGTGTCGGCGAGCGGAATTCTTCCGTTGAGATGGGAACGACGTGGCGTGCGATTAGAGGACGACCCTTGGTTGCTGAGGCCAGCCACGGCAGATTTTGCGGTGCGCGGCGTGCTTCTTCGAGGATCGCTTTGGTGAAGTCATACCACGTCGTTTCGCCGGCCGCAGTCATGTGGTACGTGCCGCTGACCTTGGAAAATGCAGCGTCGTCGTTTCGGCCGTAGATGTTCGTCAGGATTTTCGCCGTGGCGGCGGCGATGTCCGCGGCACAAGTTGGTGCGCCGATTTGGTCGCGAACGATTTTCAGTTCTTCACGTTCGGTGGCAAGCCGCAGGATCGTTAGGAGGAAATTTCGCCCGCGGGTAGCGTAAATCCATGCGGTACGAAATATCAGGTGGGCGGCGCCGGAATCGCGAATCGCTTCTTCGCCGGCGAGTTTAGTTTTCCCGTAGACGTTGATTGGATTCGTGGTGTCTGTTTCTTCATACGGCGCTTTCGTCGAGCCGTCGAAGACGTAGTCGGTCGAGAAATGAACGAGCATGGCGCCGACCTTTTTCGCTTCCAGGGCAAGCAAGCGCGGGGCTTCGGCATTCACGGCGAGCGCAGTGGCTTGATCGGTTTCCGCTGCGTCAACGGCGGTATAGGCAGCTGCGTTTACGACCAGTTGCGGGTTTGCATTCCGCAGGATTCGGCGAATTTGTTCCGGCTCGCGCAGATCCAGCTCGTTTCGCTCCGGCGCGATCACTTCTCCCAGTTTTGGCAGCAATCGGTTGAGGTCCGAACCTAGTTGGCCGGTCTTACCTGTGAGCAAAATCGTGGGCTTCATTTGGAGGAGTATCGCGGCAGAAATTGCGCCGGAATGTCGGCGAGCTTGGGATTATTGGTGTCTCTTTGCGAAAGCGCCGGACTCGACGCACCCCAGTCGATGCCAAGAGCAGGGTCGTTCCAAAGAATGCCGTACTCGTCGGATGGAGCATAGTAATCGCTGCATTTATAAAGGAACTGAACGATGTCCGTCATAGCCAAAAAGCCGTGGGCAAAACCAGCGGGGATATAGATTTGGTTTTGTTCCTTAGCGGAGAGGAGGACGCTCGCCCATTTGCCAAAATGCGGCGAGCCGATGCGGATGTCCACCGCAATATCCAGAGCTTCGCCTTCGATAACGCGACAGAGCTTGGCTTGGGCATGCTGCAGTTGGTAGTGAAGGCCCCGGAGGGTTCCGCGGGAGGAGATGGAGTGGTTGTCTTGAAGGAAGGTGTCTTTGATGCCGAGGTCTAAGAATTTAGCGTGGTGGTAGGTCTCAAGGAAAGCGCCGCGCGAGTCGCGATGGACTACAGGACGCAGCTCATAGACACCTGGCAGGGAGGTTTCGATTCGTTGCATCGACAAAGAATATACGCATGTCGGTTCTAAGCGGGCAACTTTGAACCGGAATCCGCGATGGCCTTGAGCGAAGCTTCGCGATCGTCGTAGTATTTCTCGTAATACGAGAGGTACTCGCCAGCGCGAACGTCGGAAACCCATTTGCTATTGTTTTTGTACCATTCAATGGTCCGGCGAACGCCGTCCTCCAAGGAAATTTCGGGTTTCCAGCCCAGCTCGCTCTCTATCTTTCTGGAATTTAGGGCATAGCGACGATCATGGCCGGGACGGTCCGCAACATAGCTAAGCTGGCTCTCCGGTTTGCCCGTCAAACGAAGCAGGCGTTGGGCCATCGCGAGATTCTCTTCCACGTGCGATCCGCCAATGTTGTAGACCTCGCCGATTCTTCCGCGTTCCAGAACTGCCAGAATTCCGCGACAATTGTCTTCCACGTGCAGCCAGTCGCGCTGCTGCTTGCCGTCTCCGTAGATCGGAAGAGGTTTGTCGTAGAGCGCATTCGTGATCATCAACGGCAAGAATTTTTCCGGGAATTGGTAGGGACCGTAATTATTCGAGGAGCGTGTTACTAGAGCAGGAAACTTGTAGGTGCGAACGTAGGAGCGAACTAACAGATCCGAGGCTGCCTTGGATGCGGAATAGGGACTGCTTGGCTGAAGCGGAGAGTCTTCGTTGGCGTGAGCTCCCGGAGCGATGTCGCCATAGACTTCATCGGTGGAAATGTGAACGAAGCGCGATACGGCGAGCTTGCGCGCGACCTCGAGGAGGGTAAACGTCCCGGTGACGTTGGTTTGAATTACGGGAGCGGGCTCGTAAATACTTCTGTCGACGTGCGATTCGGCGGCGAAATGGACGACGGCATCGCAACCGCGCATGGCGGCCTCCGCCCGCATGGGGTCGCAAATGTCGGCCTTAACGAATTGATAGCCGGGATGATGGGCGATTGAATGGAGGTTTGCTAGATTGCCAGCGTAGGTGAGCTTGTCGTAGTTGACGATCGCGTGGATATTTTTTGCTTGCAGCACATGGCGGATGAAATTTGAGCCAATGAAACCCGCTCCGCCGGTAACGAAAATCTTCATCCTTTGACTTCCCGGCACACGGCAGGTTCGGTGGATTCTGCGTTTGAGAGCTTGTTGGCACCGGTTTCGGCCACGAGATTGTTGGCGCGCAAGAGGGATTCGAACGTGCCGGCGTCGGTCCACCAGCCGTCGAGAATCTCATAGGTCAGGTTGCCTTCTTCGAGGTAGAAGTTATTGACGTCCGTAATTTCGAGTTCGCCTCGGCCGGAAGGTTTCAGGCGGCGAATTTTCTGGAATACCGTGGCATCGTACAAATAGATTCCAATGACCGCGTAATTCGATTTAGGCTTGCGCGGTTTTTCTTCGATGCTGACAAGACGATCGCCGCGAATCTCGGCTACACCAAAACGCTCCGCGTCTTGAACTTCCTTCAGTAGAATTTTGGCTCCGTGGCTTTGCTTTTTGAAGTTGTCGACGGCGTGGCGCACATTGTTTTGAATAATGTTGTCACCAAGCACCACACAAATGGATTCGCCATCGGCAAAATCTTCGGCCAGACCCAGAGCCTCCGCGATGCCGCCTTCGCCTTCTTGATAGGTATAGTTGATGTGCTTCAAGCCGAAATCGCGGCCGTTGCCAAGTAAGCGCAGAAACTCTCCGGCGTTTTTTCCGCCCGTGACCAAAAGGATCTCCTGGATTCCGGCATTGACAAGCGTCTGGATGGGGTAATACACCATGGGCTTGTCGAAGACCGGAAGAAGATGCTTGTTCGTCACCCGCGTAAGGGGGTTGAGCCGACTGCCGGTACCCCCAGCAAGGACGACGCCCCTCATGTCCGCCTCCTGGCCTTGAGATCGTTCATTTATGGACGAACAACCGATCCCGTAACCCAGTCTATCTCATTCTTCAAGCCGGCGCCGCACGGTAGGGACGGACTGTTGCATGAAACTCATCGTCACTGTCGCTGATGACCTGGACGTTGGGCCTCCACGGACTACGATCACGACTCCTGACGCGTTTTACCGGTATTCCAAAGCGGACAGCGGTGAAGAATTGCCGTGGATGTCCTCGGAAACTATTTGCTCTGAGAATTCATTCGTATACACTTAACGAACGTTCAAAAGCAGAAGCCTCAGGAGCCCGCACCGCAGAGCCGCCCCTGGTAGGAGTCTCCGTTGGGATCGTTGCTCAAGCCGTTCTCTGTTGTTTTTTTCCTGCTATTTTTCTCTCTCGCCGCATACGGACAAAGCTCCAATCCATTTTTCCAGCCGCCCACTCTTCCGGGCATCCCGACGGTCGTTGCCGATTTTAATGGCGACGGAAAGTTGGATTTCTTCGCCGGCGCCGACTTGACAACCTGGCTCGGCAACGGAGACGGAGCCTTTAGACAGGTGGTGTCGGGCGTGAGCCTTCCCGCAAACACCTTCAGTTCGATTCTAGCAGCAGATGTAAACGGCGACGGCAAGATCGACCTTTTGTTCATTCCGATAAACAGTAGTTCGACGCCGACCACCCTGTACGTTTTCCTGGGGAACGGCGATGGCACGTTCCAAGCGGCGAAAACGACGAACCTAGGAACGTCGCTGAGTTCGCCAGTCATCGCGGACCTGGACAGGGACGGAAAGCTCGATCTGGTGGGTATTTATTCCGGAGGCGTACTGTTTTTCGCCGGAAAGGACGACGGGACGAGCGCCTGTTACCTCGACCGGGGTCGTCTCGCCAGTGGTAATGGTTGCGCGTGACTTCAACGGAGATGGGAAGCTAGACCTGATCATTTCTGATGGCACTACTGCTGACATCGTCGTTTTTCTCGGCAATGGAGATGGTACCTTCCAGAACCCAGGCCCGCCGATCTCCGGCTTCAATGATGTTTTGTTTACTGTGAGCGACGTGAATGGCAACGGCAAGCCTGACCTCGTTGTCGGTACTACTTTTGTGGCAGTCTTTCTCGGAAACGGAAACGGAACATTCACGCTGAAGGATAGTTATCTCGCAAGCGCGCTTGGGGGTCCGATCTTTGTTGCCGACTTCAACGGCGATGGCAAACCCGACGTGGAAGTTGGCGGCACACTTCTACTCGGGAGCGGTGATGGCAGCTTCCAAGGCAACCCCGCAGTTTCACCGAACAAGACCGGTTTTGGTCCACCAATGGTGACCGGTGATTTCAACGGGGACGGGAATACTGACATCGCTCTCCTTTCAAGTAACCTTTATATCCTCCTCGGCGACGGCACCGGCAAGTTGTCTGTGGCTCATACCTACACCTTGCCGTTGCCCGGCTCTGCGATCGCGACGGCCGATCTAAACGGCGACGGCAAGCTAGATCTGCTCATCGTCACGATCGACCCAATCACCCAGGCTGGGAGTCTCGTAGTCATGCTGGGCAATGGTGACGGGAGCTTTGGTTCCCCCGCGAGCTTTGCTGTTGGAACAACTCTGGGTGCCCCCATTCCAATACGCATCGCCAACTTTAACGGCGACGGCAAGTCCGATGTGGTTGTTTTGAATATCAACTCAAGTAACCTTAGCGTGTTTCTCGGAAAGGGAGACGGCACGTTCACTTCACCCGTTACGTATTTTCCCGGCTCCGGCGCAAGTTCGCTCGCGACAGCGGATTTCAACAGCGACGGAATCATTGACATAGCAAGTGCAGGCTCAGCTGGCTTAGGGATTCTGCTGGGGAAGGGCGACGGCACTTTTCAACCTGCCACCTTTCCGCTCTCCGGCATAAATGCGATTTTTGCCGCTGCTGATCTTAACGGGGACGGCAAGGCGGACTTGGTCGGTTCCGGGGAGTGGGGGCGGCTTTCAAGTGCTTTTCGGTGTAGGTGACGGAACCTTCCAGGAACTTCCGCTCGTAAACAAGAACCTTTTTCCTGGGACGGTGAATGTTGTTGACATTAATGGCGACGGAAAACTTGATTTGGTGTCAAAGGTAGCCGACGTTTCCAGGGACTTTGATATTGAAGTGTTTTTTGGTAACGGTGACGGCACTTTTGGTAGTCCGATTGCTATCGGGCCCCCCTTGGGGTGCTGTAATATGGGAGCGTACCAGCTTGTTGGGGTCGGCGACTTCTATCGACACAATCTCCCCGATCTTGCCCTCGGTCTAGCTATTTCGGACAACGTTGTCGCCACGTTTCGCAATGTGTCGGCGCCAGCGCCGGATTTCGTGCTCGCTGCGTCATCGGTTTCGCCCGCGACGGTCGCGCCGGGAAGTTCCGGCAGCGCGACGATTTCATTGACATCGGTCGGCGGGTTTGCCGGGAGCGTCGCGCTGTCTTGCTCGGCACTTCCCAGCGGAGCGACTTGCAGCTTTGCCCTTCCGTCGCTGGTTGTCGGAACGTCCTCCTCTCTGGTTCATGAGCGCACTGTGATCCTGACCGTGGCCACTTCCGTCGGGGTGACCACCGTCAGTTTGGGACCGAACGTCCTGACGTTCGCGCAGCAGGCCACCCAGTTCGGCACAGACGGTCCAACTTACGAACACCGGCACAGCACAGTTGATCATTTCCGGTATCTCCATCTCCGGAGCGAATGCGGGTGACTTTGCGCAAACCAATGGCTGCGGAACTTCTGTGGCAGCCGGTGCCAGTTGCCAGATCAGCGTGACATTTACCCCAACCGGAATGGGAGGGCGCAAGGCGGCCATTTCCGTGAGTGACAACGCCACCGGTAGCCCACAAATCGTTGCGCTCAACGGGACGGGTCCGGATTTCTCGGTAAGCGCCGGTTCGACATCGTCCGTCACGGTCACACCGGGACAACCGGCAAGCTACATGATCAGTCTGGCCCCTTCGGCCGGGTTCAATCAGATGGTGGCGCTGAGTTGCACTGGTGCTCCGGCTTTGACCACCTGCGCGGTCTCGCCCACTTCCGTTACGCTGAGCGGAGCCGCTGTGACGGTAAGCGTCACAGTGACCACAACCGCCGCCTCAAGCGCACTCACGCTGCCTCAGGCGATGGATGATGGACCTTGGCGGATTAACACACCCGTCCTGCTCGTGTTACTGGGAATGGTGCTCGCGGGCTTGTTCCGGTGGCGCCGAGAGCCGGGATTCCGGTGGGCGCCTCTGTTTGCACTCGGCGTGTTGTTGTGGGCAGGGTTGACTATAACTTCATGTGGTGGCGGAAGTCCCGGAAGTGGCGGCGGTGGAAACCCTGGTACACAGGCTGGGACTTACACCATCTTGGTGTCTGGAACCTTCACGTCCGGTTCCAGCACATTGACGCACAGCACAAGCCTAACGCTTGTGGTGAAGTAAGCGACCGGGTGTCGCCGGACGTGGACTGTACACTTGACCAAGAATAGAATTGCGTCGAGATATTTATTTTTGAACTGCTCCGAGGAATTCAGTTCCACAAAAAATGCAGCTTATTGACGTAAGAGGCGCCAGTGAAACTGAAACGAGCGGTGCGCGAAGAATCATTGCATGCTGATCGGGCAGATTATCCTATCAACCTTTGCCTTGTCGTTTCAGCGGGCCGGCCTCTGAAGAAAAGCCTCAATCTGTGTCACTCTGCTGCAGGCTCTCCGCGCGAAGAACCGAATGGTCCGCCTTCGCAGTTAAATACTTGGGAGCCGCGGCAGTAATCCTTGGAGACGCTTCGCTCTTACACCCGTTCTCTGGGAACAAAACAGTCCTAAATGTTTTCGCCAGAACAATGCAATCGAGCCATACGGTCCAATTGCGTACGTACCACGCTTCGAGTTGGACGCGCTCCTCGAACGTCAGCTTATTTCTTCCGCTGACCTGCCAGAATCCTGTCATCCCGGGTCGGGCGGAAAGAATGGTGTGAAGATCAACGCCGATGCGTCCGCGTTCCTGATGGATGTAGGGGCGGGGACCGACTAGGCTCATCTCGCCCTTCAGAACGTTCAAAAGTTGCGGCAGTTCATCGAGGCTCCATCGCCGCAGGAAGCCCCCCAGCCGAGTGAGGCGAGGATCGTGATGTATTAATTTGGCGAATTTGTGCCATTCGTCAATCGCACCCGGATTGCGCTCCAAATATTCGCGCAGGATTTCTTCCGCATTTACACGCATCGTTCGGAACTTGAAACAGCGGAAATTCGCGCCTCGGCGACCGAGTCTTTCCTGAATGAATAGTGCAGGCCCCTTGGAATCCAACTTCACTAGAATGGCGATCGCCATACAGATGGGGAGCGCCAATAAGGCAATAGCTGTCCCCAGCAGAAGGTCGAACCCCCGCTTCAACCAGCCATTCCAAGGCTTCGCCAGATTATTTGAAAGCTTGAGCATCATTACACGCTCGCGCAGAAAACCGTCGATCTGTAAATTCATCATCGGCAGACCCCACAATTGGGGCACTACATAAATGCTGTCGCAGTAGGGTTGTAATTCGTGAACGAGAGCCAATAGTTTTTCCTCGGGCAGATCAGGCATGGCGATCAATACGTCACGGGAGTTTGTTTGCTTCATCTGGTCCCGAGTTTCGGCGAGACTGCCCACGACATAGATGGGTGTGCCTTTGCAATCTCCAACGCAATAACCAAATTTCGATGGATCATCATCAAGCAGACCCGCAACTTCGTAGCCTAGGAACGGATCAGACGTAAGTGCTCGCATGGCAAGCATTGCCATGTCGGTGGTTCCGAGAATCAAGATTCGCTTTCTCCATGGACCCACGGCCATCAAGACTCGCTTCGTCCAATAGCGTACAACGGGCAAGAGAATAAGCAGATTTGTGGCCGTCAGTAGGATGGTTATCCGAGAAACAAGGGGTGTGAGTTCGGTCAGAGCCAGGGTCGCTAGGAGAGCGACCAGGCTTAAGCAAACCGCTTTTGTCAGTTGGCCGACTTCATTCCATAGTGAGCGGCGACGTGTATAAAGACCTTCGACCCCCAAAAACACGATCGGCACCAGCCACAACCACCCAAAGGCCAAATAGTGCAGAAAAGGAAAAGTCAATGAGTGGAGAGGCGCGTCAACATGGCGCACGAGATACGCGCGCATGAATATGGCTAACTCGAGAGATACGGCTATGGTAGCTAAATCCGATAGCAGGAGAACGACGACACACAACACCTGCCCAGAAAATGTCTGCGCCTTCGCCTGTTGGCTTTTCGATTTGTTCGCCGGTGCGGGTTGCCGCTCGGGAGCCATTATGGCAGTCGACATAGGCCTCCTAAAAGATGAAACGGTTCATACTCTATGTTGTTTTGCAGAGCCTGCTTCGAGGCAGGGCAAAGGATCGGAAACTCTGCCTTGGATGACATGAACATGATCCTTTCGATTGTTCGACCACCCACCAAGAATTAATTCGGGAAACGTGAAGGAGCTTTGTGCATTTCTCGCGGTAAGAAAACTTAGGGAAAGGACCTTCTACGATGCCGCCCGGCTGATTTTGTGGGATTCCCTTTGCGGATATCGGCCGGATATATTCATGTGCGAAAATTTCATCGAGCGCTTCTGCATCCAATCGAGTTTTTTCTGCTACACTTCGCCGACTCTTTCTGAGGTCACTATCGGTTCGTCAATGGCCTGATCACCGCTCTCGATCGCACACGATCCTGTTTGTATGTCCGGGGCAGAGACGCCGCAGGCTTTCAACAAAGAGAGTTCGAATTGACCCAGAATCAGATCACGGCTCAAGTGACTAATCGCGTAGCTTCTAGCTTCCTCCCCTATGCGTTGTCGCAACTTGGGCGTGTCAGCAAGTCGAATCAGCGCTGCAACGAAGGCGTCCACATCACCGGGAGGCGTGACAATTCCTCGACCTTCGAGTACCCCGAATAATTGCGTTCCAGGGAGAGCCGTAGCCACAATGGCCCGACCACTTGCCATCATACCGGTCAGCTTGGAAGGCATGACCAAATCTGCCGCGCCTGATACCTGGGGCAAGACATGGATATCCGCTAGATTTAACAGATCGTTCAGCCGTTCCGTGGGTTGGAGCGGCAAGATGATAACATTTTCATTCTTTGTCGCCATCTGAATGAATGTCTGTCGATATGAGCCGTCGCCGCAAAATACAAATCGAATGTCGGTCCGCTCGACAAGTCTACAACTTGCGTCAACAAGTAGCTCCAAACCTTGTTTTTTCCCCATGTTTCCTGAATAAAGAACCACGGTTGCATCCGCGGGGATCCCGAGCTCTTGGCGCAACGGGCTTGGAGCCAACATAGGGTAAATCATCGAAGTATCTACCCAGTTCGGAAATAAAACGGCGCGCGCAGGATCCACGCCTTTTGTCCAGAGTCGTTCTATCATCCGGGTAGAAATGGACGAGATCCGATTGAAGCGAAGCAGGATAAACCGCTCTAGTGAATGGACCCGCCGCCTCAATTGATTCGAGGAAAAGTCTGCAAGCTGGAATGCGGCATCAACTTCGAAGTCCTGCATGTGAAGCCACGAAATGGCTCCTGTTAGAAGGGCCACGCCAAGGACCTGGGGAAAACAAAAGAGTGTTGGCGCGACCAAGAGAACAACATCAGGCTTCCAAGGGACTTGCATAAGCATCGTCGGCCAGCTGCTGACCGAGAAGCTTGCAAGATGCAGAATGCGCTTCCAACCGCGAGGCACCCTCGGGATCCAAGCAGGACACCGAAACACATCCAATGTGCCAGCAGTCCCAGCGGCTAAAACGTGAGTGTCTTGGCTAAACCGCCAAGCATGGTACCCCTTGTAAATCCTCCATTGCGGATAATGAGGGGGCGCCGACACGACCCGCACCTCATGGCCTCGCAAGGCCAGCCATTCGGCCATCTCTCCCGTGTACTTGCCGACGCCGGTCATCTCCGGCGAGAAGTTAATGGAATGAATCAGGATTCGCATGCTGATTGTCTGAGCTCTCCGATGAGACTGCGAAACACCCGCCCTAAGACACTCGATTACTTCAGCTGTCTAGATCTATAACGGATTCACCGTTGCGTGCTTGGAATTCGTGTCTTGGTCGCTCGACGCACTAAAGAAAACAGTGACCGACCTGTACTGGACGACTAATGCGGCGTCGACGGAGCAACATTGGGTTGTGCTACCTGCTCAATCCTCTTAGAAAAATCGCGATAGGTTTCCCTTAGGCCTTCCTCTAGAGAGGTTCTGGGCTTCCAGCCAAGTGCAGCCAAACGGCCGACATCCAACAACTTGCGGGGAGTTCCATCAGGCTTGGAGCGATCAAAAACGAGGCGGCCTCTAAACCCGACCACTTCTGCGATTAACTCGGCCAATTCTCGCACGGTGATGTCTCGACCGCAGCCGATATTCACAATGGGGTGATTCTCGTCTTGCGACACAATCTGCGTAAACTGCTGCTCTGGCAATTTCATCAAAAACACGCAGGCATCCGCGGCATCATCGCTGCATAGGAATTCTCTCCGTGGCGTGCCAGAACCCCAGACCATAACTTCTCTTACGCCATTCATTTTAGCGTCGTGCATTTTTCGAAGTAACGCAGGTATAACGTGAGAATCGTGGAGGTCGTAGTGATCTCCCGGTCCAAAGAGGTTGGTCGGCATAACGGCGAGAAATCGCGCCCCGTACTGACGGTTGTATGCCCAGCACATCTCAATGCCAGCAATTTTAGCAAGGGCGTAGGGACGATTCGTCGGCTCGAGCGGCCCGGTCAACAGGTATTCTTCCTTCATAGGCTGCGGGGCGTGTTTCGGATAGATACAGCTGGAACCGAGAAAAAGGAATCGTTTTACTCCGGCACGATACGCTTCGTGGATAACATTCGTCTGGATCAAGAGATTCTGGCCGATGAAATCAGCAGGATACGTAGTGTTGGCCAAGATGCCGCCTACCTTAGCAGCAGCGAGATAGACGTACTCTGGCAGCTCCCTCAGAAAAAACTCCTGGACGGCCCGCTGGTCCATCAGGTCCAGCTCCTGATGAGAGCGCACCAGAAGGTTAGAATAACCTTCTGAACGGAGACGACGGACAAGGGCGGAACCTAGCAGCCCAAAGTGGCCAGCCACGTATGTTCTGGCGCCGGTGTTCACAGGTTACTCGTGGAGATCATAAACGCGGTGTCCATTCTGGTGGATGATTTGATCGCGCTCGGCCTCCCGCAAGTCCGACGCTGCCATCTCCGCCACTAGCTCGCGAAATGTCACTCTGGGCTTCCATCCCAATTTCACACGCGCTTTACTGGCGTCACCCAGAAGAGTATCCACTTCGGCAGGTCTAAAATACCGTTGGTCAACCGCGATGACACACCGTCCCTGGTCGTCAAAACCTTTTTCTTCCCGGCCCTGTCCATGCCACGCGATGGTCATGCCCATTTCTTCCGCCGTGGCATTGACAAATTCACGAACGGTGTAGTGCTGGCCCGTGGCAATCACGAAATCTTCTGGGGAGCTCTGCTGAAGCATCATCCACTGCATCTCGATGTAATCTCGCGCGTGACCCCAATCGCGCTTTGCGTCGAGATTTCCCAGGTATAAACAATCCTGCAAGCCGACTTTGATCCTTGCGAGGCCGCGGGTGATTTTTCGCGTGACGAATGTTTCGCCGCGTATCGGAGACTCATGATTGAACAGGATTCCATTGCAGGCATACATCCCATAGGCCTCCCGGTAGTTCACTGTGATCCAGTGCGCGTAGAGCTTCGCGATCGAATACGGAGAACGAGGGTGGAAAGGCGTGGATTCGGACTGGGGCGTCTCCTGCGCTGCCCCGTATAGCTCTGACGTCGAGGCCTGGTAGAAACGCACGGACTTCGTCAGCCCGAGGATACGAATAGCTTCTAGCAGCCGAAGCGTTCCTAGCGCATCCACGTTGGCCGTGTATTCCGGAGATTCAAAGGACACCGCAACGTGGCTTTGCGCCGCGAGGTTGTAGATTTCCTGCGGCTGGACCTCCTGAACAACGCGGATTAGATTACCCGAATCGGTCATATCTCCGTAATGCAAAGCAAAGTGCCGGTTTGAAATGTGGGGATCCTCATAAAGATGGTCGATCCGCGCAGTGTTGAATGAAGAAGCGCGGCGCTTAATTCCGTGCACCTCGTACCCTTTCGCCAACAAGAATTCTGCAAGGTAGGCCCCATCCTGGCCTGTAATCCCTGTGATCAACGCCTTTTTCATCGATTACCTTTCTCGTGTAGGTCGTTCGAAAAAAAGAGCAGGCCTCTGGATAGGTCTGTGCGTCACTCGGGACGCATACACAGAGAATACGACCTGCAAACTCACCGAACTGCAGCAAGTCAAATCCTTCTCTATCGCCAACCAATACTCTATCGCGGCGGCAGATCAGGATTTCGCGCCGTGATTAGAAGGCAATCGCCACGGCCGACGCGGTTCCCGAGCCACAAGGCAGGAAAGAAGATCATCCTAGAAACAATGAGCAGCCCAAACACGAGAATGGGATTTCTGAGCGCTCTCGTGGGCCGTCCTATTGTGGCAAACAGCTTTGCAATGAGAGAGGAAGAAACCCAGAGCGCGGGGGTAATTTGTCGTGTTTCGATGGCAGCAAAACCGGCCTCGCTCAGCAAATTCTTCGATGTTTCCGTCGAGAACTGCGAGATATGAAACGGAACATGCCAGTTAATCCAAAACCTTCCGAATACCGATCGAAGCCAGCTCTTGCTATTTGGGCAACTGATCCACACCCGCCCGCCCGATTTCAGGATCCGGCGGATGTCCAGCAACATCTGCCTAGGGTCGAGTGAGTGTTCCAAGACGTTAGAAAGCACGACAACGTCATAGCGTTCGCAGGAGGTGAACTGCCTGAGATCGCATGTGTAAACAGTAAAGCCGGCATCGCGCGCCACTGCAGCCGCTGTCTCGTTTACCTCGAGACCTTCCACTTGGAAACCATTTCGCGCGTAGATTTTTAGGCCGCGGCCTTCATTGCAGCCAACGTCTAGCAGACGCCCCGTACCCGTACGTGCGTGGAAGGATATGTCTCCATCCAAACGAATCCACAGACGATAAAGGAAAGAGGACAAAAACCACTCGCGAAGACTTGTATAGACGGTGTTTTTTTCTCCGTCGAAGTTATAGTGCGATTCATATAGGCTGTTTAGCTCTTCTGGCGTTGGAACAGGAGACATCTGCTCTAAACCGCACTGACGGCAGCATTTCACCCCGTAGGTTCCGTCGATCCCGAAGCGCGTGTCAAAGAGCCCGCTGACAGATTCCTCGAGTTCTCCTCCACAGAGGAGGCAGCATTGACCTGTGAGGGCCTCAGCCCCTTCTCGCCCGTTCGAGCATTCCGCAAGGCCCTCGTACTTAGTGACGCTCTCAGCCACTTCGCGCATGTTCGGTTCTGTTACCTTTCTGGCCGAGGTGTCAGGATCTCCTCGGAACGGTCGCATCATTCCGAAGCCAGCGCTTCGCTTCCATCGAACATTGCAGAAACTTCGAGCCTTCAGAATTTCTCAACGCTTCTTGCCTTCGATGCAGATCCCTGCACCATCGAGGACTCTTTCTGGATCCTCAACCTCTTCTATGCCCGGTATGTCGCTCGCTCGAAAGCCCTTCTCCGAAACCTCCCGGATACCCGCCAATTCCACGTAATGGATGAGAGACTCAGAGTCATACATCCACTTGTGCGAATGAAAGTCCTTCCAAATCGCGTAAAACTTGAAAACGGCGCTGCCACCGGGCGGATCTGGTTTGCGAAATCCAAGCTTGTCATTCAACTGATCAGCAGCAGAGATCTTCCCCGGGGAAGGGCAATTATCGCCGCTCTCCCCGCGCAAGTAGTCCACGACCATGGAGTGCAAATCGGGGACGACGATGCGAATCACGCCTCCCGGCTTGACTACTCTCCTGCATTCCGCCAAAAGCTGCCGCGCCTCGACCAGATAAAGATGCTCCAAAACATGGGAAGCATAAACGGCAGAGAACGTGTTGTCCTTGAATGGAAGCGGCTTTCTTAAGTCATGCACAACTGGCTTTACCTTCCACTGGGCACCTTGGTTAGTCGCGTTGATCAGTCCCACCGTCTCCAGGATTTTGCGCAGGTGTGGATGATGTGCAAACCAAGCATTCCAAGAACCGTCTACGTTCAGCCATCCGGCAGGAGCATTCGGGCCGCATCCAAGATTAAGCTTCTGCGAATGATTCAGCGACATCAACTCTCATTCACCCACACATTGAACTTGATATCCCGCGCCTGCAGCGGGTTGCCCGTTGAATGATAGTGTCATTTGTGTCGTGGTCGCTGTTGCCTCCCCGGTGAGAGGAACAGCTGTTCCCGTACCTCCGACGACTTTACATACATAGAACGGCGTCACGGGCCATGTCACCGGGAACTTAATCTGCATGCTCGGATTCAAAGCTTGCCCGCCGCCTTCGCTGTGAGCTACAAAGCTGAATCGCTGCGTTGTGCCGAAGGTATAATCGACAAATCTACCTGAGCCCCATCCTGGGCTGAGAAGCACGTCGTTGCTGGTGAAAGCGGTGCCCAGGTTAGGAGTAAAGAATTGCGACTGCACGGAAGAAACGCCGGAATCGAAATCATTCGGAAACACCACTCCTTGCTGTGAAGGTCCCCCCGTGAGCGTGGTTAGAACAGATGGCGAATCGTTGAAGATAGCGATCCAAAAGGTGCACGGATTAATTGATTGGACGACTTGGGCGGCCTTGCGGCCGCCGGAATAAATCAGTAATCCGTGGATGTACGTCGAGAGTCCAGCATTGCTGAACCAATAGTCCACATCCGGCGTACCGGCAAGGTTGTCGTCTATGGCTTTGCCACCCTCTATAACCAGAGATGCGGCGCCGCTCCCTACAAAGTAATGCGTAGTAATCGGCGCATCAGCGCTCTCATTCTCCCAGTGACAATTTGTACAGGAAAAGATTCCGCTCGTGGCTTTGACTCCTGCCATCAAATTAGAATCGATGGAGACTCCATGAGCAAAGACATCCGCATTTCCCGTCATCGAGAATCCGATACCGTTGACTGCCACGCGACCACCGAACAGCGAAATGTTCTCGAGCGACCCGGCTAAGGAAATGCCGACGGCATTATTCACGATGGAATCACTTCGGAGAACCATGCCCCAGGATTGTGTACTACTATCGATAAAGTTGATGCCAGTATTGAATCCGTTGACCTTTACGTTTGCGATCTCACCGTTCTGCGCGCCGCTGTTGCTCCCTCCAAGCTGAATACCTGTAGCGGAACTACCGCATCCTCCAATTTTCTGACAGCCGTTATTCTGCAGAATGAGGTCTCTGATTCCGTGAGCCGGAGCATTTCCTCCCCCCCAATGTGGAACATAATCAAAAGTTATGGCCGAAGTAGTCGTGGTAGGCGTGTAATTCAAACAGGCGCCGCCAGCCTGCCCAGGAACGGTGGGAGCAGGACCGGGACCCTCGGAAGTAGGACCACCACCCTGCAATAGGGCGTACTTGCCGACGGTCGCGAAGGCAATTGATGTGCTGAAGTCGTAGCAAGAGCCGTTGAACTGCGGTACTAATACGATGGTGCAGCCAGTTGCCGGACAAGACGCATAAGCGACGTTGATCTGCGCCCCGATATCCGGATTACTTCCCCATTGAGGCACGCTGCCACCCACATAAACG